>Ga0070696_100003377_pt1 | contig 10651 bp, 10 predicted proteins | sample KBSK1253metaG_FD_65474 | JGI IMG/M metagenome (GOLD analysis project Ga0070696, IMG submission 65474) | Corn, switchgrass and miscanthus rhizosphere microbial communities from Kellogg Biological Station, Michigan, USA - KBS K1-25-3 metaG | ecosystem: Host-associated > Plants > Roots >... | reverse complement strand
GCGCGCGTGATCGCTTCCTGCACTACATCCTCCGCTTCGGCCGCGTCGTTGAGCATCCGCCAGGCGATTGCGAACAGCATCGCCGTATGGCGCTCGGCGATCGTCTCGAGCGCGCGGGCGTCGCCGCTCGCGACCCGCTGCATCAGCGTGCCGTCGTCCGCCTCTTCGCCACCTCTCGCGTCACTGTCGCGCAATCGTGTCGCCTTCGCCGCCGCAGCTGCCGACTCCTAACGGACGCGAGGTGAACATCCTTCGAATGCAAACGAAAAGGGCCGGAGTTTCCTCCGGCCCTTCCCTTGTCCGTTCGGCGCCGGCCCTAGCGGCGGTCGCCCATGAAGCTCAACAGGAACTGGAACATGTTGATGAAGTCGAGATAGAGGCTGAGCGCGCCCATGATCACGGCCTTGCCCTGCATCTCGGTCCCGGCGACATAATCGTACATGCTCTTGATGCGCTGCGTGTCGTAGGCGGTTAGGCCGGCGAACAGCAGCACGCCGATCGCGCTGATCAGCAGGGCGAAGGTGCCCGACTGCAGGAACAGGTTGATCAGCATCGCCACCAGCAGGCCGACGACGCCCATGATCAGGAACGTGCCGAGCCCCGACAGGTCGCGCTTCGTGGTATAGCCGTAGAGGCTAAGGCCGGCATAGGCGGCCGCGGTCGCGAAGAAGGTCTGCGCGATCGACACTTGGGTGTAGATGATGAACAGCGTCGACATCGAGAGGCCCATCACCGCCGCAAACGCCCAGAACAGCAGCTGCAGGGTCGAGGTGCGCATGCGATTGACGCCGAAGCTCATCGCGAACACGAAGCCGAGCGGCGACAGCGTGATGAGCCAGCCGAGCCCGCTCAGGCCGCGGCCGGAAGCACTGATCAGGACGCCCTGCGCGTAGGGCGCGAACAGCAAGGCGATGATGCCGGTCAGCAGCACGCCCGAGGCCATGTAGTTGTACACCGACAGCATGTAGGACCGCAGGCCCGCATCCCGTGCGGCGCGCGGAACACCGACGGAGGCGGCCGGATTGAAACCGGTCGTCCTTGTGCGCGGGTCAAACTGGTTCTGCATTTCATCTCCTTAAGCGCGGGCGAAGGGCCCGTTCGCTGGTTTTGAATATCGTGGATGCCCGAGGTTACTTCAAGCGAAACCGGACAATGACCCGACTTGCTGAACGGCTGTTCATAATCGGGCTACCGCCCGTTCAGCCCGGCGAGGGGCCTCGCTTGCAGCTCCTGAGCGGGAAGTCCGGGATTTGCTTCGCTGCGCTCGCAAGGACGTTAAGGCGACGCCATGCTCAACAGAGTTCTTCGCCTCCTGATTACCGCATTGCATTCGCTCCTCAGGCTTGGCTGGTTCGTGCGCCGGCCGCGGACGTTCGGCGCGCACGGGCTTGCCCTGACGCCCGAAGGCAGCGTGGTCCTGGTGAAGCTGCGTTATGCGCGCGGCTGGCGGCTGCCGGGCGGCGGGCGGGCACCGGACGAGGACCCGCGCGACGCCGTGCTGCGCGAGCTGCGCGAGGAAATCGGCATGATCTCGCACGGCGCGGTGACTCTCGCCGCCGAGCTCGAGGAGCGGCCCGACTTCAAGCGCGACCTCGCCGCGCTGCTGATCGTCCGCGATGTCAGCTATCGCCCGCACCGCTGGTCGTGGGAGGTCGAGGCAATCTGCGAAGCCCCGCTCGATCGCCTCCCGGCCGATCTTTCGCCGCGCGCCGCGACCTGGCTGGAGGCGCTCGCCGGCAAGGTCTAGCAGTGATTCGACCAAGATGAGTATAAATTGGTCATGCGCCGGGTCTCGTTACCGATCGCTTTACTGATGGCCGGCGTCGGCCTTGTTCTCGGCGCAATTGCGGTCGCCGCCTGGCGGTCACCGACGAGCGCCGGCGCAAACCTTGGACTGCATCCGGTCAGGTCTGCCGAGCTCGGATCCCGCATCATGGCGCGGGTCGGCAAGGATTTCGTAGCATACCGGCGATCTGCCGGGTCCGGCATTACCTTCTACGACCGGCCGAAGCCGTTTGATTCCTGGCTGTGCCGCGTGAATGCCTTTTACGTTCCCGAGAAGGTTCTCACCGGAGCCATCAAGCGAACGCAGGACCGGTGGGAGGACAACCTCAGCGTCGAGACGCTCTACGGCGTGTGGAAAAAGCCGTCGCTCGGCCGCGCCGGTCCGGATTCCGAACGCCACCAGGCCTGCGCCCGGTTCAACGATTTCGATCATCTGATCTCCGAGCGAGGAGAGCTCTCGATTGACCGCGGAGTCTATCTGTTCGACCGGATCCTGAGCGACGCAAAGTCGGGAGGATTTCCGCCGAACCTGTCCTGCAACAGGGCGGTCGTCACCTCGTCGGGCATCTCCGAACAAGCCTGCGACGCCACTGCATTCCTGCGTTCGCTGACCCTGTCCGACCTCGCCCGCGTGGAACGCGTGTCGAACGAGGTGAAAGCGAAGCGGCTGGTCGATCAGCTGTGGCTTCGAGCGAGGGGCACGGACCTTCGTGCGATCGTAATCACGAGCGACGAAAAGCCCTACGACCCTCGCAACATCGACGACCGCGACATTCGCTCGGTCGAAATCACGATCGAAGACGATCGAGTTCACGGCCACTGATGCACCGCCTGTTCCTGGCCATCCGCCCGCCCGAGCCTATTCGCGACCTGCTGCTCGACGCAATGGACGACGGCCCCGACTTCCGCTGGCAGCAGGACGAGCAGCTGCACCTCACCTTGCGCTTTATCGGCGAGGTCGATCGCCACCGCGCCGCCGACTTGAGCGATGCGCTCGGGCGCGTCCGCTCGCCCCGGTTCACGGCGCGGATCAAGGGGGTCGGCAGCTTCGATCACCGCGCCGCCGGAGCGCTTTGGGCCGGGGTCGAGCCGAAGGAGCCGCTCGCCGCCCTCGCCGCCAAGCTCGAGCGCGCCTGCCAGGCGGTCGGGCTCGAGCCGGAGCGCCGCGCCTTTCATCCGCACATCACCCTCGCCCGCTGGAAAGGGCACCGAACGCGCGCGCTCGCCGACTTCCTCGACCGCCGCCGCGGCCTCGTGTCCGAGCCGTTCGAGGTCGGCGAGTTCATCCTGTTCGAAAGCCGCCTGTCGCGCCACGGCGCGCATTACGAGGCGGTGGCGAGCTATCCGTTGGCCTGAGCGCTTAGCGCGGCACCGGGCCCATCGGCACGCAGGCCTGGCCTTCCTGGCAGCCGACCGACGTGCCCATGCGCTGCAGTTCCTCGACGCCCTGGCGATGCGCGTCGGTCAGGTCGCGCCACTCGAGCGCGGTCTTGCACACCGTCCGCCGGCCGAGCCGGGTCCCGGTCGTCTCATACTGCTCGCAGATCACCTTGTTCGGGTTCCATGTGCTGCCCTTCGGCGCCGGGTTGGCGCTTTGGATGCTAGTCACCTGCGCGGCCGCCGACGTGCTCATCGTCAACGCCACTGCCAACACGGAACCGATCAATTTGCCCATTTCACCCTCCATCGCGCTTTTGAGTGCAACAACCACGACGAACAGTTCATTCGGTTTAGCACCCACCGGCCGCCGCTGGCGACGACAATCATCGATGCACGAAAACGAGATCCGAAGGGGTGCGGGCTCCCTTCGCCGGCCCGGCGTCCAGCCACTATAGCAATAATTGCTATGCTTGCCCGATCCGTCCCGGCTGATCTGTAACGCGGGTGGCGGCCCGCCCGGCGCGCAGGAACGAACGATGGTCAAACCCGAATATTGGAACGTCAACGACGCACAGCTGCTCGAGAAAACCGGCAAGCCATTGGCGCACTGGCTTGCTGTTCTTGATCGATTCGAGGCGTCAAAAAAGAAATCCAATGACTCGGTCGAGCACCTGCAGGCGGTCCACGGCCTCGGGCGATACTGGGCCCGCACCTTGACGACTCACTATCTCAAGCGGCGCGAAGCCTAGCCTCAGGAGCGCGTGCCGAGCACGAATTGGTTGCCGTCCGGATCCTTGAAGATCGCGAACCCGCCCCACTGCGTCTTTTGCGGCGGCTGGACGAATTCGACGCCCTTTTCGGTCAGCTGCCGGAAGGTGGCCTCGACGTCGTCACAGGCGAACGAGCCGTTGAAGATGCCGCCAGCGCGCTCCTCCTGGCCCTCCGGTGTGAACAGGACGAGCCTGGTCAGGCTGTCGCCGATCGACAGCTCGATCCATCGTTGCCGCTCGTTGAATGGCTGATCGGTCATCAGCCTGAAGCCGACCTTGTTGGTCCAGAAGTCCAGTGCGCGGTCCTGGTCGGTTCCCGGAATGCTGATAAATTTCAGGTGGGTGATCATGCACGACTCCTAGCGGGAGCGCAGAAGCCAGCGCGCCCGAAAAGGCACAAGATGGCCTGAAATTTGCTATAGTAGATTTCACATGAAGACGATGGATCCTTATCTCGTCGATGTCCTTATGCGAGACTTGGTCGGACATGATCGTTCGGCGTCCGCCTTCGTCGTCTATCTCTGGCTGTGGCGAAGCAGCCGCGGCGAGGGGCGCCAGAAAATCGGCGCGAGTCTGCAAACCATCGCCACTCGGACGGGCTTGTCCAAGTCGTCGGTCCAGACGGCCGTCCGCCACCTCAGGCGGCGACAGTTGATCAGCTCGACCCGGACCGGGCCGACGACGGCTGCGACCTTCGAGGTGCACGAACCATGGCGCCGCCGGCCGTAGCCGTAATCGGCCGGTGATGCCTCGGCTCGCGACGATCGCCGCGCTCCTCGTCGCGGCGGCTGTGGCGCAGAATCAGCGCGAGGTGCACGCGCGGAACACGCACCGGACGCTGGTCTTTGACGTGGCATCGGCGCCGTACGTTCATCGCCGCTCACTGTCACCGGAGCTTGAGCTGGTCGCGAAGGCCGACCTCGATCCGCAAGGGCGAGTGTTCGGATGGAGCCTGGAGGTTCGCAAGCGCAACGCTCGCCGGCCTGACAACCTCCTCTACGGAAGCCGGTTTTGGCACGGCCCCCAGCCGTCGCAGTTCGACGCCTGGACGGTGGCCGCCGGCTACTGGCCCAACCGGCGCGACCTTCCGGTCCGGTCGCGCCGCCTCGTCGTCACCGCCGAATGTCGCGACTGCCGCACCCGCGGCACCGGCCCGAATGTCACCTTCACTCATGGAACGCTCGCGGTTGGCTGGCACAAGACTTGAGGTTGCGCCGGCCAGGCAAAAGGGGAGCCGAACGGGTGCGGCTCCCCTTCCCGAGCGCTGGGCTCGTGCGGCTTACCAGATGCGGACGCGCTGTTCCGGCGGGATGTAGAATTTCGAATCCGGCCCGATCTTGAACGCGTCGTACCACGCGTCGAGGTTGCGCAGCGGGCCGATCACCCGGAACCGCCGCGGGCTGTGCGGGTCGGACGCGACCTGCGTCTTGATCGCGTCCGGCCGCTGCTTTCCGCGCCACGCCTGAGCGAAGGCGAGGAAGAAGCGCTGGTCGCCCGTCAGGCCGTCGATCACCGGCGCCTTCTTGCCATTCAGCGACATCTTGTAGGCGAGGTAAGCGACCTCGAGGCCCGACATGTCCCCGATATTCTCGCCCATCGTCAGCTTGCCATTGATGAACACGCCAGGCGCCGCCTCGTAGGACGAATATTGCTTGTCGAGCGCGTCGGTCAGCGCCTTGAACCGCTTCGCGTCGTCCGGGGTCCACCAGTCGCGCACCGCGCCGGTCTCGTCGATCTTGCGGCCCTGGTCGTCGAACCCGTGCATGATCTCGTGGCCGATGACCGCGCCGGCGGCGCCGTAATTGACCGCCGCGTCGGCCTTGGGGTCGAAGAACGGCGGCTGCAGGATCCCGGCCGGGAACACGATCTTGTTCTCGAGCCCGCCGTTATAGGCGTTGACCGTGGCCGGGCTCATCGCCCACTTCTTGCGGTCGACCGGCTTGTTGAGGTCCTCGAGCGCATAGGCCCATTCGAAGGCGTTGCTGCGCTTGACGTTGCCGTAGAGGTCGTCCGGCTTCATCACCAGCTTGGAGAAGTCGCGGAACTTGTCCGGATAGCCGACCATCACGTCCATCTTGGCGAGCTTGGTCAGCGCCGCCTGCTTGGTCGCCGCGCCCATCCAGCTGTTGCCCTCGATGCGCGCCGCCGCCGCTTTCTTCAGGTTCGCGACCAGCGCTTCCATCTGCGTTTTCGACGAGGCCGGGAAGTAGCGGTCGACATAGGTCTGGCCGAGCAGCTCGCCCAGGCGGCCGTCGACCTGGTCGATGCCGCGGCGCCAGCGCGGCCGCAGCTCCTTCGCTCCGCTTAAAGTCTTGGTGAACTGGAACTTGCTGTCGACGAAGCGCTTGGACAGGAAATTGGACGCCTGGTCGGTGACCTTGAACCGCTCCCATGTCTTCAGCGTCTCGAGCGGGGTCGCGTCGTAGAGCTTGGCGATCGCCTGGATCGCGGTGTTGTCGGCGACGATATATTTCGGCGACGTGGCGTGGATCCGGCTGATGTAGTCGTTCCACTCGAGCTGAGGCGCATAGGCCTGCAGCTGCGCCAGGGTCATCGGGTTGTTGATCTTGTCGATGTCGCGCAGGTCGGCGACCGGCCACGACACCTTGGCGATCTCGGTCTCGAAGGCGAGGATCGAATCGGCCGCCGCGGATGCATTCGGAGTCCCGGTCAGCTCGAGCGTGCGTTGGACGTAGGCGCGATAGGCGTCGCGCTGCGGCTTATACTTGTCGAGCAAATAGTAATCGCGGTCGGGCAGGCCCATTCCGCCGCTGCCGACGAACGCGATATTGATCGCCGGGTTGGCGGGATCGGGAATGGTGCCGAGCCCGAACAAAGCCGCTCCGAAATCGGCGTGGGTGTCGGCCATGAAGCGCGCGAACTCGGCCTTGGACTGGATCGCGTCGACCCTGGCGAGGTCGGCCATCAGCGGCTTGGCGTCGAGCTGCTCGATCCGCGCCTCGTCCATGTAGCTGGCGTAGAAGGCGCCGAGCTGACTGTCCTTCGGCGCCCCAATGACGATCGCCCGGAGCTGCTCCTGGTTGCGGTCGGCGAGCTCGGACCCGACCCCATTCTGCGACTTGTCGGCGGGGATTTCGTTGGCATCCATCCACTTGCCGTTGGCGTAGCGCTGGAAGTCGTCACCCGGCTTGACCGTGAGGTCGCGGGTCGAAATGTCGACGCCCCAGGTGCCGAAGCGGACGACCTGCGGCGCGGACGTGGTCGTGGTGCCGGCCTGCTGCGCTTGCGCCGACAGCGCCACTGGCTGGAGCGCACTGCAGGCGAGGAGAACGGCCGCGACCCGAACCGCGCGGCGAGACGAACGAAGAATCATGCTTACCCCCAACTGATTGATTTGCCGACGCTACTTCGCCGCCGCCGACAAATCCAGCCACCCCGGATCGACCAACGTCGCGCTGGCATCGACGGGTTGCGGGCTCGGAATGTGACCCGCTGCACGCGATGCTGTAAGGCCCGCTCGTCTTCGCGACCGAGTCGAAGTCTTTCGACGGACGGAGTTCAGCCCGCCTTTCGGCCCCCTTTCGAGACAGCAGCGCCGGCCCTGACGGCCGGTACCTCGTGCCGTCCGCACCGGGACGCAACCGCGTCCAAGTCTCGGATGGGGAGACGATCATGTCCGCAGAGACCACTCCCACGACTTCGACGCCCGAGACCGCTCCGGCGAAGCCCGATGCGACCCGCCCGGATCGGCCCTTCATCGGCGCCGCGCCGACGGTCGCGCCGGCCGGCGACCCATCGATCCGCCCGTTCCAGTTCCACGCCAGCGACGAGCAGCTCGCCGACCTCAAGCGGCGCATCCAGGCGACCCGATGGCCCGAGCGGGAGCTGGTAGACGACGGCACTCACGGCGTGCAGCTGCAACTGATGCAGAAGCTCGCGAGCTACTGGGCGTCCGACTACGACTGGCGGCGCTGCGAGGCACAGCTCAACGGGCTCCCGAATTTCATCACCGAGATCGACGGGCTGGACATCCACTTCATCCACGTCCGCTCGAAGCATGAGAACGCGCCGCCGATCATCATCACCCACGGCTGGCCGGGTTCGCCCATCGAGCAGCTGAAGATCATCGGCCCGCTGACCGATCCGACCGCATTCGGCGGCACCGCCGAGGACGCGTTCGACGTCGTGATCCCGTCGGGGGCCGGCTACGGCTTCTCGGGCAAGCCCACGAAGCCCGGTTGGGACCCGGCGCGCATGGCGCGTGCCTGGACCACATTGATGAAGCGCCTCGGATACACGCGCTTTTTCGCTCAAGGCGGCGATTGGGGAGCGTTCGTCACCAACGAATTGGCGCTGCAGGCTCCCCCCGAGCTGATCGGCATCCATGTGAACTTTCCGGGTTCGATGCCCGCCGAGGTCACGAAGGCGCTTCAGTCCGGCGGACCCGCGCCGGCGGGCCTGTCAGCTGAGGAGCAGCGGGCGTACGACCAGCTCGCGTTCGCCTTCCAGAACCTGCCGACACAGATCATGATGATCTCACATCCGCAAACGCTGTACGGATTGGCCGACTCGCCGGTCGCGCTGGCCGCGTGGATGATCGATCACGACGTGGCCAGTTATGGGCACATCGCGAAGCTCTTTGTCGACGGAGAACCCTATGGCGCCCTCTCCCGGGACGACATCCTCGACAACATCACTTTGTCCTGGCTGACCAACACCGGCATGTCCTCGGCTCGGCTCTACACCGAGTTCAGGGGCGGCTTTTTCCACGATCTCAGCATTTCCGTTCCGGCGGCAGTCAGCATTTTCCCGGAGGAGATTTACCAAGGGCCGCGGAGTTGGTCGGAACGCGCCTACAAGAACCTCCTCCATTTCAATGAGCTCCCCACAGGCGGCCACTTCGCCGCCTGGGAACAGCCGCAGCTTCTCGCGGAGGAGATCCGCACCAGCTTCCGGTCGCTGCGTTAGATCGTTCGAGCAGGGGCGGCACTTCCGGGGTGCCGCCCCGCCCCGCCAGCCTATCTGTTCTGGCGCGCATTTCGCGCGGGGTTTGATCGCGGCCCGTCGCGCACCCATATGGGCGAAGCGGCGTTGACCGGCCGCCGCCCCTCACGCTAGACTAGAACAGAAGCGGAACGACCGAACCCGATGCTGACTCATATTTCCGTGCGCGGGGCGCGCGAGCACAACCTCAAGGGGATCGACGTCGACATCCCCCGGGAGTCGCTGACGGTGATCACCGGCCTGTCCGGCTCGGGCAAGTCCTCGCTCGCCTTCGACACCATCTACGCCGAGGGCCAGCGCCGGTACGTCGAGAGCCTGTCGGCCTACGCCCGCCAGTTCCTCGAGATGATGCAGAAGCCCGACGTCGAGCATATCGACGGCCTGTCGCCGGCCATCTCGATCGAGCAGAAGACGACCAGCCGCAACCCGCGCTCGACCGTCGCCACCGTCACCGAAATCTACGATTACATGCGCCTGCTGTGGGCGCGGGTCGGAGTGCCTTACTCGCCCGCCACCGGCCTGCCGATCGAGGCGCAGCAGGTCAGCCAGATGGTCGACCGGGTGATGGCCCTGCCCGAGGGCAGCCGCCATTATCTGCTCGCGCCGGTCGTCCGCGGCCGCAAGGGCGAGTATCGGAAAGAGCTCGCCGAGTGGCAGAAAGCGGGCTTCCAGCGGGTCCGCATCGACGGCAGGCATTATGCGATCGAGGACGCGCCCGCGCTCGACAAGAAGTACAAGCACGACATCGAGGTGGTGGTCGACCGCATCGTCGTCCGCACCGGCATCGAAGCGCGCCTCGCCGACAGCTTCGAGACCGCGCTCAAGCTCGCCGACGGACTGGCGTACCTGGATCCGGCGGACCCTCAGCCCGAGGAGGACCAGCCGCGGGCCGCGGGCGTCGCCGAGGCCGCCGAGGGCTTCAAGCTCGACTACGCCGCGCCCGGCCGAATCACTTTCTCCGAGAAATTCGCCTGCCCCGTCTCCGGCTTCACCATCGCCGAGATCGAGCCGCGCCTGTTCAGCTTCAACGCGCCGCAGGGCGCCTGCCCGGCCTGCGACGGCCTCGGCGAGAAACTGGTGTTCGACGAGGAGCTGGTCGTCCCCAACGAGAGCCTCAGCCTCAAGCGCGGCGCGGTCGCCCCCTGGGCCAGGTCGCAGCCGCCCTCGCCTTATTACATGCAGGTGCTGGCGAGCCTCGGCCGCGCCTACGGCTTCGACCTCGACACGCCGTGGAAGGACCTGCCCGACGAGGCGCAGCGAGTCATCCTCCACGGCACCGACGGCCGCGCCGTCACCCTGCGCTTCATCGACGGCAAGCGCAGCTACGAGGTCAGGAAGGCGTTCGAGGGCGTGATCGGCAACCTCAACCGCCGCATGGCGCAGACCGAGAGCGCGTGGATGCGCGAGGAACTGTCGCGCTACCAGGCGAGCCGCCCGTGCGAGGTGTGCCACGGCGCCCGCCTCAAGCCAGAAGCGCTGGCGGTGAAGATCGCCGGCGAGGACATCAGCCTGTCCTCCCGCCGCAGCGTCGCCGACGCCCGCGACTGGTTCGCCGCGCTCCACACCAAACTCACGCCGACCCAGAACGAGATCGCCAAGGCGATCCTCAAGGAGATCAACGAGCGTCTCGGCTTCCTCCACAATGTCGGGCTCGACTATCTCCACCTCGACCGCACCAGCGGCACCCTGTCGGGCGGCGAGAGCCAGCGCATCCGCCTCGCCAGCCAGATCGGCAGCGGCCTCTCGGGCGT
>Ga0070696_100003374_pt1 | contig 10653 bp, 9 predicted proteins | sample KBSK1253metaG_FD_65474 | JGI IMG/M metagenome (GOLD analysis project Ga0070696, IMG submission 65474) | Corn, switchgrass and miscanthus rhizosphere microbial communities from Kellogg Biological Station, Michigan, USA - KBS K1-25-3 metaG | ecosystem: Host-associated > Plants > Roots >... | reverse complement strand
AGTCACTGCTTCGGAAGGCCAGCGCGGCCAAGAAGACCGCCGATTTCTGGCAGTCGGCCGCCCAAGTGCTGAGCGGTTGGGCCGGCGGCGCGCTGCTCACGGTCGCCTACCAGGGCGTAAACGAGAGTGGAGCGGTCTCGGCGGGCGCCGCCGGCGCGTCGGGCATTACGCTCACCGCCGAGTGGAAGGATCCCGAGGGACGCCACGTGGAGGCGAGCCTCGCAGGTGCCCCCCGCGATTTGGCGCCCGCCGATCTCGAGTCCGCCCTCGAATTCGCGACGGAACTCGCGGTCATGGTGGGGCGTCGCGCGGCCCTCGAGCGCGAACGGCGCCTCGGGACTTTCGTCGTCGAGCTGGCCCGCTGGCTGCTCGCCGCGCCCGAGACGGAGCTGCTGCTGCGCTACACGCTCCAGAGCCTCATGCAGCTCGTCGAGGCACAGGGCGCGTTCGTCGCTCTGAAGCAGGCTGACGGAGAGACCCTCCGGATCTCCCCCGCGCTGGGGCAGGCGGCGCCGATCGAGGGGCTCGAGCTGGGGCTCCACAACAGCACCACCGGTCGCGTGATTCGGAGCGGCGAAGCCTTGATGACGGCGGACCTCCGTCTCGAGTCGGATTCCAGCCCGCTTGCCGTCCGCCTCGCCGACGCCGCGCGGTCGGCGCTCATCGCGCCGCTCCGCACCTCGAAGGGACCCGTCGGCGCCGTTGGACTGCTGCGCTATCAGGGCGCCGGACCTGCACCCCCGCCTCAGTTCACCCTCTACGATCTCCACTATCTCACCGCAGTCGCGGCACACATCGCGGGCGGCATCGAGCTGTCGCAGGCGGTGGCGGCGACGCGCGCCGCCGCCGACCGCGCCAGCGGGATGGTCGATGCCAGTCCGCTGCCGATGGCGCTTGTAGATCCCGAGGGCACGGTGTTGCAGGTGAACGAAGCAGCCCTCCAGGTATTCGGGCTCGCCAAGAAGGAGTCCGCGCTCGGCCGCCACCTCGAGGCCCTGGGGCTCTCCCCCAGCGGCATGAACGTGCGCCTCATTCTCGCGGGACGCCGCGAAGGTCAGCCGTGGCACGGCCGGGTGCTCGTCACGCAGGATTCGGGAGAAGGCGAGCGACGGATCTGTGATTGCACCGTGACGGGCTTGCGGGGGCTGGGCTCCGAGAGCCTGCTCGTCGCGCTCTATGACCGTACCGACGAGCTGCGCGCGCAGCGAGAGCTGATCGCGCGCGAGAAGCTCGCCACGGTGGGCGAAATCGCGAGCGGCGTCGCGCACGAGGTGAACAACCCGCTCGCTGCGATCCGGATGGAAGCGGAACTGCTGGGCCGCTCCACACAGGACGCGGACGCCAGCGCCGCCGCGTCCACCATCGTCCGGGAAGTCGATCGCGCGGCGCGCATCGTCCGCAGCCTGCTGCGCCTCGCCCGTCGTGCCGACACGACGCCGACGCGCATTCAGGTCAACGAGCTGGTGCGCGACGTGGCCGAGATCCGCCAGCGCGTGCTCCGCGCCGACAACATCGAAGTGCGGACGAAGATGGACCAGGGAGCCGAAGCCGTTCTGGGTCTAGGTCAAGAGTTGCAGCAGGTGGTGATCAACCTGGTCACGAATGCCGAACATGCGGTGCGCGGACGGCCCTCGGCCGTCATCCAGCTCACCACGGAGGCGCGGGACGATTGGGTGCGTCTGATTGTCGAGGATTCAGGGCCCGGGGTCCCGGGAGACATTCGGTCGCGGGTGTTCGATCCCTTCTTTACGACGAAGAGCCCCGATGAGGGATCGGGGCTCGGACTGTCGATCTGTCAACGCGTCGTCGCCGAAGTCGGCGGCAAGATCTGGTTGGAGGATTCCGAGGCGTTGGGCGGCGCGAGGTTCGTCGTCGAGCTCCCCGCCGCCCCGCTGCGAGGCGACCTGATCGGCTGAGTCGTCAGGCCTCGAGAATCCGGCGGCGGTACATCGACAGCGTCGCCAGGCCGTAAGCGCCGATCGCGATCAGCAACACGCCGAGCCGCCAGTCGACGCCGATCTGCCACACTCCGGCCCCGACGTATCCCGCGCTCGCCACCACGCCCATGGCGATGACTTCCTTGCGCGCCATCAGAACCCCGAAGACGTATCCCCAGCTGAATCCGGCGATCGCGAGAAACACGACGCCGTTGGGGAAGATCTTGGTGGGATCGATCAGGTTGAGCCCGCCCGCGAAGGCGCAGAAGAGCCCGATGACGGTGTGGCTAGCCAGGTGCAAGGCCAGCGGCAGGGGCACGGTGCCCATTTTGTTGAAGGTCATGCCCCAAAATAGACGCCAAGACGCCAGGACGCCAAGACGGCAAGTTTACGCCAAGTTTAGACCATGGAAGTTCGGCCATGAGCATCACCATCGCTTCCATCGGTCTCGCGACGGCACAGGGATCCGCCGCTGAGATTCGGTCTGGCGCGCCACTCGCCCCGCCCCAGGGGGTGCCATGGTCGCTGACCCCCAGAACACAGTGCCGCGTCTGTCACCCGGCGCGCGGAATAGCACGCGACCTCGAGGGACCTGAACGTTGGAGTGCCCTGGCTCGCACCGCGCTGAGCGAATGCTTCCCCGCTCCCCGGCCCGGGACGCCGCTCGTAATCGCGTCCTGCAACGGAGGCGCTCACTCGACCGACGCCACGGGCTGGCTCAGCGCCTACGATTCCCGCTCCCTCCTCGCGCGGACGCCGTGGGCGGGGCAAGTCTTACCGGTCGTCAGTGGCTCGTGCGCGTCCGGTTTGCAGGCGTTGTTTCTCGCCGCCCGCCTCCTGACGGACGACGTCCGCGAGGTGATCGTTCTTGCCGTGGATATTCTCTCGCCCTCCAGTCACGACAACTTCGAGTCGCTCAAGGTCCTCGCCGCGCATCCCACGACGCCCTGGCAGACAACGAGCCAGGGGTTCGTCCCCGGCGAAGCGGCCGTCGCGGTGCGCATCAGGCGCAACGGCGACGCCGAGCCTGGAGTCCGAGCGGAGGTCCCGACGTTGCGTCAGGATCTGGGCGCCGGCGACGGGCTGCGCGGCGTCGTGACGGCATTCCAGTCCCGTGCCCACTCCGTGGTGGTGGGGCAAGGTACGGGACCCTGGGCTGTCGATACGGTCGAGTTAGGCGCGCTCGATTCCCTTCCCGACCGCCGCACGCCGATCACGACGCCAGCCTTGCATTTCGGCCACACGTTAGGAGCATCTGGATTGCTGTCGGTCGCCCTCGGGGCACTCGCACAGCAATCCGGCGGATTGCCCCTCGCGCTCAGCATGCCGCGAGGAACGACGGGCACCGGCCGGCCGCTCGCGGACCACATGCCCTCGAGGGAGCGCGCCCTGGTGATCTGTCGCGCGTTGAGCGGCGCATGCGCTGGAACCGAGGTCGGCGTGCAGCACCAGCCGGCCGCGCCGCGGCGACAGATGGGTTACCGGACGCCGCCCGCGCCGGAGTCCCTCGGCCACAAAATGCTCCGCAGCATTGCTGAAGAGGCCGCGCGAGTACGACCAATCACACCGCCCGACGTATTGCTGGTCCTGCTCGAGGCACCGCTCGTCCCGCCGGCCTCGGGGCTCGTTGGGAATCGGCTCCTTCCTCATGCCGTGCTCGAGATCACTCCGGCGTCGATTCCGCGCGTGATCGCGCACAGGTGGGGATACGACGGTCCGGCGTTGTGCCTGGTTGGCGACGGCGCCGGAGCAAGGGCGATCGTCGAAGCGTGTCGCGCGGGAGGCGGGACCGTCGCTCAGGTCAGGATCGGTGGTGTCGGCTCCGAGCGCTCGGTGGAGTGGAATGTCTCCCCAAGCTGAGTCAGGCCTGCTGGCAGGCCAGCGGGTGCTCGTCACCGGCGGCTCGAGCGGCATCGGCCGGGCGATTTGCGTGGTGGCGGCCCGCGAAGGAGCGCGCGTCGCGTTCACTTGGAACGCCAACGAAGCGGGGGCCGCGGCCACGGAAACCATGGTGCGCGAACACGGCGCGGCGTGCCTCTCCCTGCGGGGTGACCTGCGCGATCGTCCAGCTGCGGACACGATGGTCGCGACCATGGAGCGCGAGTGGGGTGGAGTCGATGCCCTGGTCAACAACGCGGCCGTGAGCGAAGCCGTCCCGTTCGTCCTCCTGGGCGACGATGAGATAGCGGACGTGATGGAGCTCAACGTGCTCGCCGCGTTCCGCACGTGCCGCGCCGTGTTGAAGGGAATGGTTCGTCAGAAGTATGGGCGGATCGTCAACATCAGCTCGATCGCCGGATCGCGCTCGGTTCCCGGGCCTGTGCACTACGCCGCCAGCAAGGGAGCCTTAGAAGGTTTGACGCGCAGTTTGGCTCACGAAGTCGGCGCCTACGGCATCCTCGTCACCGCCGTCGCCGCGGGCATCTTCGACGGCGGCCTCCGATCCACCATCCCCGAGCATCACCAACGACGCTACACCGATGCCTCGGCGCTCTCCCGCATCGGAGAACCGATGGAGTGCGGAGAGCTCGTCGCGTGGCTGATGTCGAAGCGCAATACCTACATGACCGGTACGGTCATTTTCCTGGATGGCGGGACGCTAGGGTAGCTCGCGCCTGCCGAGTAGGTTGGTAGAGCCCCCTCCTGAGAGTGACACTAGGTGCGACTGAGCTTGCCGGCCCTTGTCCTCCTCGTCGCAACGCCCACGCCGATTCACGCGCCGACTCCGGCCCGCCCCGCGCGCGTGGTAAGCGATCCCCCTGCGCTCATTACCGTGGAGCTCGATTCCTCCTATAGCCAGGTTGTCGTCACAGTCGGGCCGTTCCGAGTACGGGCCGGCATGGCAACGGATGATGCGGATCCGATGGCGATGGCAATGATGCAGGACTCCTGTATCGGGCAGTTCGTCTGGCCGCGGGCTGCCCTGTTTCACGGGCTCCGCCTCGAGCTGCTGGATGCTCGCGGCGCGGTGTTGCCGCGCTCGCTGTTGCACCATCTCCGGCTCAACAACTTCGACCGCCGCGATCTCATCTATCCGCAGATGGAGCACATTGTCGCCTTCGGACATGAGACGGAGAACATCAGCGTGCCGGCCACGGTCGGCCTGCCGATGACACGTGGACACCGCGTGGCGGTGGTGGTGATGTGGAACAACGTCAGCGGGCACGACCTGGACAGCGTGCGGCTACGCCTCACCTTCAAGCTCAATCACCGCCGTCAATCTCCGGCGCCGATCGCGGTGTTGCCGTTCGTGGTCAACGCGAGTCCGCTCCCCAGCGGCATGTTCGACGTGCCTCCCGGCGGCGTCACGCGCGACTTCGAGTTCACAATCCCCCTCAGTGGGCGGCTGCTGGTCGCGAGCGGGCATCTTCACGATCACGGCGCCTGGATGCGGTTGGAGGACGCCGCAACCGGGCACGAGATCATCACGGTGCACCCGATCAAGGATCAGGGCGGCCGCGTGGTGGGAATGTCCCGAGTCCTGGCCCTGCTGAACCGCGGGCCACATCTGCGTGCCGGCCGGCTTTACCGACTTAGGGTGCGCTACGAGAACACCACCAACGACACGCTGGTGGGGATGGGAATACTGGGCGGCTTGTTCTCGCCCGACGACATACGGGCTTGGCCCGCGATCGACGCGTCCGACCCGCACTACCCCGACTACCCGGCTGACATCTGCGGCGTGCGGCGACCCCTGTAGGTCAATGCACCAAGACAACCGCTCCATATCGGTCGCGGCTCGCCACCAGCTCGTGGGCCCGCCGAATGTCGGCGAACGCGACTTCGTGACCGACCTGGATGTTGAGATCGCCCCGCTCGATCCATTTCAAGAGTCGCCCGATAGAGGCCTTGAGCGCTGGAGGGTCGCGGAGGAGCGCGTTGAGATGGAACCCAAGTACGCCTTGAGAGCGAAACACGAGCCCGAGTCCGTCGATGGGCGGAATCCCGCCGCTCACCGCACCGAGCACGACTAGCCGGCCGAGCGGAGCGAGCATCGCCAGGCTGCGGCGGAACACGTCGCCACCGATGGATTCCAGTACGATGTCTGGCCCCGGCCCGCCCGTGACTTGCCGCGTCATCGCCTCGAAGTCGTCGTACCCGACCGCGCGGGTGGCTCCCAGTGCCCGGACCTTGATGCGTTTTTCCTCCGTTGAGGCGGTCGCCACCACGCGGAGACCGAGGAGGCGCGCGATCTGCACCGCCGCCGTCCCGACCCCCCCGCCCGCGGCGTGAATCAGCACGGTCTCGCCGACCCGCGCATGCGCGACCGTCGTGAGTGCGTGGTACGCAGTGAGACAGTGTATCGGGAACGCTGCCCCTTGGGCGAACGAGATCCCATCGGGAAGGGGAATGCAGAGGTCGGGCCGCACGGCGACGCGCTCAACGTGGAGGCCGGCGGCGGCCACGATCGCCACGCGCGTGCCGCTCCCTTCGACGATCCCCGCGGCTTCCATGCCGGGAACGAATGGGGGCACGGGCCCGCCGACGTAGAGGCCCTGCCGCTGCAACACGTCGGCATAATTGAGACCGCAAGCCTTCACGCGGACCAGGACGGAGCCGGCGCGGGCGCGCGGACTCGGCAGGTCAACGACGGTGATGCGGTCGACATCGCCGAAACCCACGACCTGGGCTGCCCTCACGCGCTGTACACCCCCCGACGGGCGGCAATATGCGTCAGCTCAGCGACGAGCATGTCCCCGAGTCGCTCGGCTTCGTCCGCCGACAGGGCGGTCTCGCGATAGCTAACGAACAGCTGCAGCCGGTCTGGCCAGGCGACCACGCAAAGAGTCGCGCCCATGTGGAGGCACACGGGGGTGTAGGTCCGCTGGTGTCGTACCTCGAGCGCCCCGCCCGAGCGCTCCGCGACCTCATCGAACGCGTTACGGCGTTGCGATAGCCACGTGAAGTGACTCGTTGCGAAGCCGGTGGTCGACGTATTCACCGCCAGGCGGCGGAAGAGACTCCACGGGAGATGGCGGGCGGGCGACGTGAGCACCGGCATGTGCAGATGGTCGCCCGCTTGGATGGCGCAGCGGAGCTGGCGCCACAGATCGTGGGCGACGCGTTCGAGCGGCTGTGAGCCGTCGCCCAGCAGGACGACTGGCGAGAGGAAATTGCCCACGGCGCACCCCGGCTCCCGCCGGCGGCGCAGGCTCACGGGAACCTCGAGGGATACACTCGGAGTGACCGATGCACCATGAGCTCGATTCCAGCGGTGAATCGCCCGGACCCAGGCGGCCGCACACACCCACGGCGGGGCCGTCTGCGCGTGCAGAGCCCGCTCCCTCACGACGTCGAGGTCGTCGCGGCGCAACGTGCGTTCGACCAAGCCGATCTCTCCGGGCGATACCGCGCGGACCCAGAGGCGCGTACTCCGTGCGGCGTGCACATTACGACGCAGCCCTTGAGCGTGCCGCCACAGACTCCCCATGGATCCCCATCCAACCTCGGGCGGCGGTAGCGCCTCCGGCAATCGCGACGGGACGACGCCGTCACCACGCCGGATCGCCGCCAATGCCAGCGACGCCTCGACGATAAGGAAGAAGAACGACTCTCCGTCCGCGACCGCGTGGTGGGCCCGAAACGCGAGGTCCGCGTGGGACCGGCCCTGCACCAACAGCATCTGAAAGGGCGGCTCGGAAAAAGGGTCGATTGGGCGATTGCGCCAGGCGACGATCTCTCGGCGGTCGGAGGTCTCGCGCACCATGCGCCCGACGTCTGGCTCGCCGCACCACTCAAGGCCGAACAGTCGACGCCGGATGCACTGCCCCAGCTGCGGCCACCGGGCGACGAGCCGCTCCATCATCCGCGTCACTTCGCCATGCTGCACGGTTCCGGAGAGCTCGATTTCCGTCCCGATCTGCATCAGGATCCCCGCGCGCTCCTGATACGCGACGAAAAAGGCGTCCACCTGGGAGAGCCCGCGAGAAGGAGCGCTAGGTCGCACTGGTCGCCTTCCACCGCGCCACCCGTTCGTGACGCCCGGCCATGACGCCCGCCCATTCAGGCGGCACGTCGATCATCGCCATGATCAGCTCGGCGCGGAGCACTGTCGCGCCCCCCGCGGCGGCCGCCACAGCGGCGGTCACACGGGCCGCCTCGGCTTGCCGCACCTGCGCGGTGAGTTGCAGGGTCGCCGGAAGGAAACAGGGGCGCGGGAACACGGCCCGCCGCACCATGCCCAACACTGCCCCGCGCGCGAGGTCGAAGCGCAGTGACGTGACCTCCTCGCACAGCGGCCCAGCCACCTGCGCGGCGAGCTCCAATAGCAGGGAGCCCGGCAAGAGAGGCACGCCTGGGAAGTGATCGGCGAAGAGCGGATCATCGGACGGCACGATGGCGTCGCCGGCGGCTGTGCCCGCCGTAGCGTCGATCCGCACGGTCTGGATCAGCTCGAACATGGCTCGCGAGCGGTCAGTCTGGCATCGACGAGTCGAGCGATCGCCCCGACGGTGCAGAACCGCGGCAGGCTCCCGGCGTGAATGCGTTGTGGGAACACATCGGCCGGCGTGTCGTGCAAGAGCGCCATCAGGCGAGCCCGCCCCATCGGCGTCAGCACGCCATCACGGGCGAACTCGCCGTCCGGCATCTCGCCTCGCGCCAGGCCATACAGCGTGCCTTCCGGGATGGAGATGTCGAAGTGCTGCTCGATCCGAAAGAGGAGATCGAGCAGATCCATCGACGTGAAGGAGAGCTGATAGAAGAGGAGTGTGTCAGACGCGATCCTCTCGCCGTCCCGGCCGGAAGGGCCCAGTGACTCGCGGATCAGGTCGACGACGACGTTCAGCGCGGCGGGGTCGCTCATGCGGTCCATCCTCCGTCAATGCCCCAAACTTGTCCCGTGACGTATGAACTCATCGGCGAGGCCAGAAACAGCACGGCGGGCACGATCTCTTCGGCCCTGCCCAGTCGTCCCATGGGAATCGCGGCGGTCGCGTGATCCCGCGCCTCGTCCAGAATCCGGGCGGCCATACCTCCGTCGAGCAGTCCAGGCGCGACGGCGTTGACCCGCACGCCGCGGCCCGCCGTTTCCCGCGCCGCGACTCGCACGATTGCTTCCAACGCCGCTTTTGAGGACGCGTATGCGGCCTGACCGACGTTCGGCCGGCGAGCAGCCGCCGACGAGACGACGATCACCGCGCCGTGGCGGGACAGGATCATGGGGCGGAGCGCGGCGCGCAGCAGGCCGAACGCGCCGTGAACGTTGAGGGCATGGACCTGCGCCAAGGCACTCTCACCGAGCGCGGGGACCAACCCGTCCGCCAGCGTCCCGGCATTGAGTACCAGGGCATCGATACGCCCCGTGAACTCTAGGGCCGCGCCGACGATCCGCTCCCCTGCCGCGGGATCGGTGAGGTCGGCCGCGATGGTGTGGATCGGGGTACCGAGCGGCGACAACTCCTCCGCGAGTTGTTCCAACTTCGTCTCGCACCGGGCTGTGAGCAGCAACGTCGCGCCGGCGTCGGCGAAGGCGCGGGCCAACGCCCGCCCGAGATACCCGGTGGCCCCGGTGAGCACCACCACGCCGCCGGCTTGTCCCCACTGCGGCTCAGACATCATGCCAGCCTGCGAAACAGCACGGCGGCATTTTGGCCGCCCATGCCGAATGATGCCGACAACACGGTGCGCACGCCGTCGTCCGGGCGCGGCCGCCCGATGACGTGACACAACTCGCACCCGTCGTCGGGATCGCCGAGGTTGACCGTGGGCGGGACGACACCGGTACGACACGTCGCGACCGCCGCCACAGCTTCCAGAGCGCCGGCCGCGGCCATCGCGTGCCCGATCGCGCCCTTGAGACTGGACACCGGTTTCTCGGTCCACACGTCGCCAAAGAACCGGCGAATCGCGGCGGCCTCCGCGAGATCGCCGGCGCGAGTCCCGGTGGCGTGCGCATTCACGGCACCCACGTCACCCGGGGTGAGCCCCGCGTCCTCCACCGCCCTCCGCAGACAGCGCTCGGCACCGCTGCCGTCTTCCGGCGGCCGATTGAGGTCGAAGCGATCCTGGCTCATTCCGAACCCGACGATTTCGGCGAGGATGGGCGCACCGCGCCGGCGCGCTCCGTCCAGCGATTCCACCACGAGGGCGCCGGCCCCATCGGACACCGCAAACCCGCGGCGTCGGCGATCGAACGGGCGGCAGGTGCTGGACGGGTCATCCCCATCGTCAGCCGCGAGCGCCTGCAGGGCGGCGAAGCCGATGATATAGAAAGGAGAGAGCATGCAACTCGACCCGCCGGCTACGCATGCGGCGACGTGCCCCGCTCGAACGTGCCAATACGCTTCACCGATCGCCTGCGTCCCGGCCGCGCACGCCGCAGCGATCATCCGTCTCGGCTCGCCGAACGGGTGCGCGAGCGCCGCGAAGCAGCTGCCGGCAGGCCGGAATACCGGCCCCCGGTCGCCCTCCTGGTAGGTGTCCAAGCCCGTTGCCCAGATGAACCCCAGGGCGGAGCGTCCCAGGCCAGCGACGTCCAGCGCTTCGTCAATGGCGCGGTTCGCCAGGACCACGTCGCGATCGGCGCGCCCGACGGGCACAGCTGCCACTTCCCCACCTACCGTTACGGGAAGCCGTGCCGCAACGAACCGGGGGAGTCGGGCGATCCCGGAGCGGCCAGCCAGGAGTGCCTCCCAAAACGCCCCGGCGGTCGCTCCAACGGCAGAGACTGCACCACACCCCGTGACGACCACGCGGTGCGGGGCGGCGGCGTTCA
>Ga0070696_100003372_pt1 | contig 10659 bp, 8 predicted proteins | sample KBSK1253metaG_FD_65474 | JGI IMG/M metagenome (GOLD analysis project Ga0070696, IMG submission 65474) | Corn, switchgrass and miscanthus rhizosphere microbial communities from Kellogg Biological Station, Michigan, USA - KBS K1-25-3 metaG | ecosystem: Host-associated > Plants > Roots >... | reverse complement strand
CCGTTGGCCGGGTCGACGCAGGGACGAAGAGCAACATCATCCCCGATCACGCTGTCATCGAACTCAACATCCGTGCGTACGACGAGGGGACACGCGCGCTGCTGATCGACGCGATCAAGCGAGTCGTGAGGGGCGAGTGCGTCGCTTCGGGCTCTCCGCGCGACCCCGAGTTCGAGCTCTACGACGAGTACCCTCTGACCTCCAACGATCCCGATGTAACCACAAAGGTCGCGGGGGCCTTCAGGGAGTATTTCGGCGACCGGGCGTTCACGGCGCCGCGTTTGTCGGCCAGTGAGGACTTCAGCGCGATCCCGGACGCACTCGGGGTTCCATACACCTACTGGGCGCTGGGTGGCATCGATCCCGAGACATGGCGCGAGGCGGAGGCGGCGGGGCGCATCGATAGCGACATTCCCGCCAATCACTCGCCGAGATTCGCACCCGTCATGGAACCCACGTTGCAGACAGGAACCGCTGCGATCGTCGTCGCCGCCCTCGCCTGGCTGGCGGCATGACAGGACGTGTGCGCACGACGACGTTGACGACCGAGACGCACACCCGATTCCGAGGGAACGACCGGCTGCTCTTCGGGATGATCCTGGGCGTGCTGGCCTTTTGGCTGTTTGCCCAGACGACGCTGAATATCGCTCCGACCATGGCCACGGATCTCGGGATCGAGATGAGCGTGATGACGATCGCCGTGTCGATCGCTGCGCTGTTCTCCGGGATCTTCATCGTGGTCATCGGCGGACTCGCCGATCGAGTCGGCCGGGTGAGGGTCGTGCACGTCGGCTTGATCTTGAGCGTGGTCGGGTCGCTCCTGGTCGGCTTGGCACCGTCGGGGGCCTTGGCAGTTCCTTTGCTCATGCTGGGCCGCATCTGCCAGGGGCTTTCGGCCGCCTGCATCATGCCAGCGAGCCTCGCTCTCCTGAAAGCGTACTGGGATGGCGCGGAGCGCCAGCGTGCGGTGAGCCTCTGGTCGATGGGTTCGTGGGGCGGCGCGGGGTTCGCTGCGCTGTTCGGGGGACTCATGGCCGAAAACGTGGGCTGGCGCTGGATCTTCATCGGATCTGCTGCCGTGTCGGTGATCGGAATGCTCCTGGTGCGGGGCACGCCAGAGAGCCGGGTGGAAGCGGGTGGTCGCTACAAGCTCGACATCAGAGGCATCGCGACGTTCATGGTTGCGATGGTCGCGCTGCAGGTCCTCGTGACACTCGGGGGGACCCTGGGCTGGGCCAGTCCCGCATCACTGGCCCTGCTGGCCACGACCCTTGTGGTCGGCTTCATCTTCTTCCGCGTGGAGTCCGGGAATCCCGATGCGTTCGTTGACTTCCGGCTCTTCAGAAACCGGACCTACACTGGGGCGACACTCTCGAACCTCCTGGTCAATGCGGTCGCGGGAATCATCATCGTCGCGATGACGCTGGTGCAGGTCGGAGGCGGCATGAGTGCGCAAGAAGCCGGGCTACTGACGCTCGGGTACGCGATCGCGATCGTCCTCTTCATCAGGGTCGGGGAGAAGCTCCTACAGCGCTTCGGCGCGCGTCAGCCGATGATCTGGGGCTGTGTGGTCGTGGCGGTGGCGATCCTGTTGCTGATGCCGACCAACTTGCTGCTTGGGACGTATCAGGTCCTGGCTTTCGTTGCCTTTACGCTCTTCGGCCTCGGGCTAGCGTTCTACGCAACCCCCTCGACTGATGCAGCTCTCTCGAACCTGCCGGACGACCAGGCCGGCGCTGGCTCGGGCATCTACAAGATGGCTTCGTCGCTTGGTGCGTCGTTCGGAGTCGCCATTTCGGCCGCCATCTTCACGGCGCTCAGCGCCGACCGAGGGGGAGTCAACTGGCTTCCGGGGGTGATCACCTTTGCGGGCCGACAAGACAACGTCGTCATCCGTGAAGCGGCGTTCTTTGCTTTCGGGGCCAATCTCCTGATGATCGTCGCGGCCATCGTCTCGATCATCCTGCTGGTGCCAAAGGGGAGGGTGCGTGACGAGTCACTCCTTTCGGAGCAGGCCCATGTCGCGACTGGTCCTGGACGTCCTTGACGGCCTGAGAAGTAGCACCTGATCGGCGGCACCGCTTGGAAACGCTGGTCCTTGTACTCGATCTGGTCGGGACCTTTGTATTCGCGCTCAGCGGGGCGATGGCGGGCGTTCGTCATCGGCTGGACGTGTTCGGAGTCCTCGTCCTCTCGTTCGTGGCCGCGAATGCGGGTGGGATCCTCCGCGACGTCCTGATCGGCGCGGTGCCACCGGCCGCCATCGCCGATTGGCGCTACATCTTCGTGTCTCTGCTGGCCGGCTCGGTGACGTTCTGGGCGCAAGGAACCGTTCGACGGCTACGGGATGCGGTACTGGTCTTTGACGCGGCCGGCTTGGGGGTCTTCGCCGTCTCGGGTGCGCTCAAGGCCACCGCCTTCGGTTTGAACCCGCTGGCAGCGGTGCTGTTGGGCATGCTGACCGGGATCGGTGGGGGGATGCTGCGCGACCTGCTCGTCGCCGAAGTCCCCATCGTGCTGCGCGCCGACCTCTACGCCGTCGCTGGTCTCGTGGGGGCTGCCGTCGTCGTTGGCGGTCAGATCCTGGGACTCCCGTCCTCCCCGCTGGCGATCGTCGGCGCGGCCCTGTGCTTCGGGCTGCGCCTACTCGCTCTCCGACGTGGCTGGGCGCTCCCCGTCGCTCGCGCGACCGATCAGTGACAGATGACAGAGGTTACCCCGGCCGGTAGAACGGTGGTCGCGCACGCTGTTCAGATCGCCACCGGCGACGCTACGTTGCAACGACCGTCCTCGCGCGGTGGCCTGGACAGCGCCTTCCGATACGCTTCCCTCGAGCGCCCTAGGGTCCGTCACGGGCGATGAGCACAGACGCGGGGCTGGCGGACAGGACGTTGCGGGCGACGCTGCCGAGGAGGAGCCGCGTCATTCCAGTACGGCCGCGGGAACCAAGTACGACGAGATCAGCGCCACGCTGCTCCGCCACCGCGACGATCTCGCCCGCCGCATCCCCATCGCGCATCTCCGCGCAGCCGGTGGCGACCCTGTCTTTCGGGGCGAGACGTTCACAGGCATCGAGACGCGTACAAACCTGGTTGAACCCCTAACGCCGGGCACATTCCGCTTGTCTGCGACGCCCATCCGACGATGTCGGGCACCCTGACGGTTGGGAACCAGTGAGTAGGTTCCCCTGATCGACGACTCCCGTCGGAATCGGCGTCGAACAATGCCTAAAGCTAGCCAGCGCTTGAACCGCTGGTAGTCGTACATGTACTTGAGGCGGGTCCTCTCCTTGTGGCCATGCTTGGCCAGGATCGACAGGAAGTGCTGATAGACTTCGCGAAACGGTGTGGCGGGATCAACGGGCCTGTCCATCCCGAGGCTCCGGTAGCGCCTCGGCTGACTGTTCCAGGTTCTCGACACCGTAGGCTGAAGGAACCTCGGCCGGATCCGCTACTCGTGAATGAGTAGTTCGTCCCCAGTTCGTGGGTACCTTCGTCGCCTCGGGCGGGAGTAGCTCAGTTGGTAGAGCGGCAGCCTTCCAAGCTGCATGTCGCGAGTTCGAGCCTCGTCTCCCGCTCCAGTTCCCCCTAGGACTTCTTGATGCTTCCGGTCGTCGGCTTGTCGTCGACCCTCGTGGCATAACAGATGAAGCCGCGGTCGCCGTCGGCCCAGCCCTTCGCGATCGGGTAGAAGTACCCGAACGACCAGTTCGGGTCGGTCGAGGCATTCAGCCCGGTGTACTTCTTGAAGGCCGGCGTGCAGGTAGCTTCGATCTCGCTGGTCAACACTGCGTCCTTCGGATACGGCGCGCCCTTGGCCGCTGCGTGCTTGCCGACCAAGATGACTTCCCCGCCGTGGCTTTCAGAGCACGGATGGTGCTGGATGTCTTCGATGGTCTGGCTGAGATCCGGCGTGTCGAAGCACTCCCCGACCTTCAGCTCGCCGACGTTGCCGGTCAGGAACGGCCGGGCGATCAGCGCGCCGGCGCCGACGACGATGAAGAGACCGACCCGGATCGCGATGTTGCGCACGTGACAAGTCCCCTATCGCGCGGCTGATCCTGCCGCGTCTACGCAGGCTGACGCCCGGAGGAACCGTCGGGGCTGGCCACGTCCGAAGGAACCACCCGAAAGTCGTCCCGACCGGTGGGCTGACCGCCGTACCTCCGTCCGGGGCGCATCCGGCCGATGTCGGCTATGCTGGGAACTCTCGTGCTCGATGAGGCGCTCCGGTCAGCGCCCCGGTTCATCCCGTTTCGATCCCGAACCACACCAGCGCCCTGACCGGGCCCCGCGAACACCGCGGGTGGGCCCACGTCAGGAGCCTCCCTCCCTCATGTCCTTCGATACCCTCGGGCTCGCGCCCGAATTCCTCCGCGCGGTCGCGGACCAGGGCTACACCGAGCCCACTCCCGTCCAGGCTGAGGCGATCCCGCTCGTACTCGCCGGCCGCGACCTCATGGCCAACGCCCAGACCGGCACCGGCAAGACCGCCGCCTTCGTGCTGCCGATGCTGCAGAACATGGGCCCGCCGAACGTCGACCCGCGCTCTGGCCGCCGGCCGATCCGCGCCCTCGTCCTCGCCCCGACCCGGGAGCTCGCGCTCCAGGTCGAGGAGAGTGTCCGTGTCTACGGTCGCCATTGGGGCGTCCGTTCCGCCGCCATCTACGGCGGCGTCGGATTCCCGCCCCAGGCCAACGCCCTGCGCCGCGGCGTCGATGTCGTCGTCGCCACGCCCGGCCGCCTGCTCGACCACATCGGCCAGCGGACCATCGATCTCTCGACGGTCGAGATCCTCGTCCTCGACGAGGCCGATCGCATGCTCGATATGGGCTTCATCCGCGACATCCGGAAGGTGCTCGAGGTCCTGCCCGCCCGACGTCAGAACCTGCTGTTCTCGGCGACCTTCTCCGACGAGATCCGGTCGCTGGCCCGCGGCTTCCTGCATGAGCCTGCCTCGGTGCAGGTCACGCCGCGCAACTCGGCGACCCCACTCGTGACCCAGGTCGTCCATCCCGTCGACCGCGAGCGCAAGCGCGAGTTGCTCAGCCATCTCATCCGGACCGGCGCCATCGACCAGGCGCTGGTCTTCACCCGCACCAAGCACGGCGCCAATCGACTCGCCGAGCAGCTCGGCCGCGACGGCATCTCGGCGGTCGCCATCCACGGCAACAAGAGCCAGGGCCAGCGCGTTCGCGCGCTCGCCGACTTCAAGACCGGCCGGACCCCGATCCTCGTCGCGACCGAGATCGCCGCGCGCGGGCTCGACATCGACGGGCTCCCCCACGTCGTGAACTACGAGCTGCCGATGGTGCCCGAGGATTACGTCCACCGCATCGGCCGCACGGGCCGTGCCGGTTCGCCGGGCCACGCCGTTTCCCTCGTATGTGTCGATGAGCTGAAGCTCCTCGGCGAGATCCAGCGCATCCTCGGCGCGCCGGTCCCGCAGGAGGTCATCGCCGGCTTCGAACCTGACCGCAACGTCCGCCCGGAGCCGATCCTTCGCGGTGGCCTCGGTCGTGGGCGTCCCGATCCCCGAGCTTCGCGCGGGGCCTACGCAGACCGTGGTGGCTACGCCGGCCCGCGGCGCGCGGCACCCGGCTTCCAGCAGGCGCACGTCGGGGCACCGCAGGCGCGCCCGGCCCAGCCGCGACCGGCGCACGGGCGACCGGCGCAGGGACGGCCCGGCCAGGGTCATCCGGCCCAGGGTCGGCCGGCGCACGGTCGACCCGCCCAGCATCGCCCGGGGCAGGGCATCGGCAATGGTGGTGGGTCCCGACCCGGCAATGGTGGGCCTCGACCCGGCGGCCAGCCCGCGCCCAGGCCGCAGGGGATGCCCGGCGAGCGCTTCGCCCGTTCCGAGCGACGCGGCTAGCTCGTCCGACGCGGCGAGCTCGTCAGCCGGCCGGTTCCGGCCTGGGCGGACGCCGCGGCGCCGTCTCGCTGATGGCGGAGCGGAACGCCGCCGCGTTCTCGGCCACCACCCGGTCGCGATTCGCCTTCCAGCGCGAGAACGCGCCGGGCTGGATCGGGACCAACGGTCGTTCGTCGACCGGCCGCGAGCCGCCGCCGGGGGACGATCGATCGCGGTCGGGCTCGGCTGGCTCCGAGAAATAGAGGTACAGGGCGCGCATCGGGGTTCCTCCTGACGCCGGCGGTCCGCCGGTATCGACAGACTCGGACGCACGCGCCGGGCCGCCATCGGGCAGCGACTTAATCGATCCGCAGGGGGTACCTCAAAACATCCCCGGCGTAGACTCCCGAGCGTGGCGAACGCCGTCGCGGGCACAGGACTGATCGGGCGGGCCGCGGAGCTCGACGCGCTCGACAACGCCCTCGTCCGGGTCGCCGAGGGGTCGCCCGAGATCGTCATCCTCGCGGGCGAGGCGGGCATCGGGAAGACCCGGCTGATCGCCGAGTTCGCCGATCGCGCCAAGGCCGGCGGGACGCTGGTCCTGCAGGGTGCCTGCCTGGATCTCGCGGACGGCGGGATGCCCTACGGACCGCTCACCGAGGCCCTCCGCGGCTACCTCCGCAACCTGTCGCCCAAACGGGTGGCCGAGATCCTCGGTCCTGCCCAGGACGAGATCGGCCGGCTCCTGCCAGGTATCGGCGATGCCGCAACGCGAGGAGGCGCTGCCGGCACGGCCGGCGACCAGGCCGCGGACACGCGCAGCGGTCTCGGCCAGGCGCGCCTGTTCGGCCTGCTGCTCGGGCTGCTCGGCGATCTGGCGGCGGATACGCCGGTCGCGCTGATCTTCGAGGACCTCCACTGGGTCGATCGGTCGACCCGTGACCTCGTCACCTTCCTTGCCCGGAACCTCGACCGCGAACGCCTGCTGCTGGTGCTCAGTGTCCGCACCGACGACCTCCCGCCCGGCCATCCCGTCGCGACCTGGCTCGCCGGCCTCGAACGCGACGCCCGGACCACCCGCCTCGAGCTGTCGCGGTTCGACCGGGCGGATGTCGGGCGCCAGGTGCTGGGCCTCCTCGGTGGCGCGGCCGATGAGGCGAAGGTCGATCGGATCCACGCGCGGTCGGACGGCAACCCGTTCTTCGTCGAGGAGCTCGTGGCGGCCGAGCTCCGTGGTGGGTCGGGCGGGCTGCCGCGCACCCTGGCTGAGACGCTCGTCAGCGAGGTCGCCGGGTTGCCCGATGCGGCGCAACGGCTGCTGGGCATCGTCGCGGTCGCCGGCCGCCCGATCGACGAGGCCCTCATCGCGGCCGTTGCCGAGCGCCCGGAGCCGAAGGTCCGCGAACCCTTGCGGGCCGCGGTCGCGGCCGGTGTCCTTCGGCCGGACCCGGTCACCGGCACGTTCAGCCTGCGCCACGCCCTGCTCGGCGAAGTGGTCGAAGGGCGACTGCTCCCCGCCGAGCGCCGGGCCTTGCACGAACGCTTCGCCGGCGTGCTCTCCGAGGAGCCCCGGCTGGCCGCCTCGAACCCGGCGGGCGGAGCCGCGGAGCTGGCGCACCACTGGCTCGCGGCCGACCGACCGACGGAGGCCTTCCGTGCCTCCGTCGCCGCCGCCCAGGCCGCCGAGCGCGTGTATGCCTTCGCGGCCGCGGCCCAGCAATACGCGGTCGCCATCGACCTCGAAGGTCGCGTGGATCCCGACGAGCGCGCGGACCCATCGCTGCCCGACCCGATCGAGCTGCGACGCGAGGGCGCCCGGGTCGCTGACGACGCGGGCGAGACCGAGCAGGCGATCGCGTGGCTGCGCGAGGCGCTGAGCCTCGTCGACGAGACCGTCGATCCGGCCTCGGCCGGCATCCTCCACTCGAGGATGGGCTATTGCCTGTGGATCCTCGACCGCAATGACGAGGCGCACGACGAGCATCGCGAGGCGGTCCGGCTCGTGCCGGCGACCCCGCCGAGCGCGGCCCGGGCGCGCGTGCTCGTCGGCCTCGGTGGCTGGCTCATGGGCGCCGGACGCTACGGCGAGTCGCGCCGGGCGTGCGAGGAAGCCGTCGAGTGTGCGGTCGCGGCCGGCGCCGTCGCCGAGGAGGGGCGAGCGCGCTCGAACCTCGGCTCGGACCTGGTGTCGCTCGGGGAGGTCGCGGCCGGCATCCGCGAGCTCGAGCACGCACGGCGGATCGGCGAGGAGAACGGACTGATCGAGACCCTCCTTACGGCCGGCGCCAACCTGTCCTACCAGCTCATCGTGGCCGATCGCCTGGACGACGCGGTCTCGGCAGCACGGACCGGAGCCGAGGCGGTGAAGGCGTACGGTCTCGAGCGGCGATTCGGTCCGCATTTCCTGGCGACCGCGATCGACGCGCTGTACCGCGCCGGCCGCTGGTCGGAGGCCGTGGCCCTTGGCCACGACGGTGTCGGTCGGCAGCGGAGCGGCATCGGCACCATCTACCGCGATTCGGCCTTGGCGCGCCTGGTCGGTGCGCGCGGCGACATCGAGGCGGCGCGGGACCTCATCGCCGACTCGCAGAAGCTCGCGGCCGGCGACATCGACGCCGACCTGGGCGCGTTCGTCCAGCTCGTAGCCGCGGAGCTGGCGGTCGATGCCGGTGACACCGAGCGCGCCGCCGCCGCCGTCATGGCCGGGCTGGCGCACCTCGAGACCAGCGACGACACCGTGCTGGTCGGGCCCCTGTGCGCGGCCGGATTGCGCGCAGCGGCTGACGAGGCGGAACGCGCCCGGGCGCGTCGCCGGCCCACGGACGTGGAACGCGCCGAGCAGGCGGGAGCAGCGGCTCGGCAGCGGGCCGACACGGTCTGGGCCGGCGCTCCGCCGACCGGCGGGTCGGCGCTGGCGACGCGCCTGGCCTGCGACGCCGAGTGGGGGCGCCTGGGTGGCAAGACCGACATGGCTGCCTGGATGGATGCGGCCGATGCCTGGGCCGCGATCCCGATGCCGTATCCGGCCGCCTACGCGCGGTTCCGCGCGGCCGAGGCCGCCCTCGTCGCCTCGGATCGGGTCGCGGCCGAGGATGCGTTGCGCCACGCCGCCCGGACGGCCCGGGAACTCGGAGCGCGGCCGCTGCTCACACTCATCGACGGGCTGGCACAACGGGCTCGCGTGACGCTGGACGCGCCGGAAGCCCCCTCGCCGAAGGCCGCGGATCGCGCAGCCGTCGCCGCGGCAGCCGCGACCGCCGCCGGGAAGCCGCCGCCGGCGGAGACGCTCGGCCTATCGGTGCGTGAGCTCGAGGTGCTCGCGCTCGTGGCCCTCGGGCGCACGAACGGCCAGATCGCTCGCGAGCTGTTCATCAGCCCGAAGACGGCCAGCGTCCACGTCACGCACATCCTCGACAAGTTGGGCGTGAGCAGCCGCATCGAGGCGGCGATGCTCGCCGCCCGGGCCGGGCTGACGGGCCCCGACCCGAGCGACGGCGATGGCGAGGGTCGAGCCGACTAGCCGGCCTTGACCGTGGTGATCTGGACGGGGATCCCCGCCTGGCTCGGTGTCCCGACGGCGATGTCCTCGATCAGGAGGCCCTGATCGCTGACGCTGCGGACGAATTCTCGAAGCGCACCGGCCACGTCGCTGAGGTAGCGAACCTGGACCTCGACGAGGTGCGCGTCGATGCCTTCCGCCTTGAGGATGTCGACGGCGGCTGCTGTGGCCGTCTCGAAGTCCTCGTTGCTGTTGCGCGGATCGACCGTGAAGCCGAACTCGCCGCCGAGCTCGATCCGTTGCCCGGTCGCGGTTCGCAGGTTGAAGCCTTCGCGCTGGAGGATGTCCAGGATCCCGAGCACCGCGCCCGGGCTGTACCTGGCGCTGACCGCCGTGTTGTTCTCGTCGCCGTCCTCGTCCGCGAAGGCGGACCCCGTCGTGACGGCCTTGGCCTGGACGTGCATCGCTAGACCCCTCCTTGCCCTACCAGAGTGCCCCGGACCGGGCATGGTACGACTCGGGTGTCGATACGTCGCCACCCGAGTCGTGAGGCGCCGGTCACACGCCGGCGGGGCGGAACAGGATCCAGCGCAGGTCCCGGACGGAGAACCGCTCGGGCTTGTCCTGGCGCGGGGCCGCCTTGGCCTCGTTCGCCAGTCGATCGCGCTGGGCTTCCTTCGCGAGCGTCTCCTGACGATCGCGAACGAGTCGGAGCATGGTCTCGGGGTGGTTCATGACAGAACCCTCCAGGTACGGCCGCCGATCGGTCGTCGGCGATGGCTGTACCGTGCGGTTCGGAGGGCCCTGCGGCCATCGGGCGGGCGCCGCGTCCTGCGCCGGTCGGCGGCCTCAAAGGGGACCGCGATCCGGCGGCCGCTACCTTAGGGCCTTACGGACGCCCCCAGGGTCTTCAGTCGATCCAGACTCGGTCCTGGTTGTCGGGATCGTCGATGGGTGAGGAGATGAACAGGACCTGCGGGGCGTCCTCGAACTGACCGCCATGTGGGGTGTTCGCCGGGATCACCCAGACGTCGCCCTTCTTCACGGGTCGGGTCACGCCGCCGACGGTCACCTCACCGGTTCCCTCGAGCACGTAGCCGATCTCGTCATGGGTCGTGTGGACGTGCGTCCGGAACGGGCCAGGATGGCCCTGGAACACGAAGACGCTCGACTGCGTGCCGTGGCCCAGGTAGGTGCGCTTGAAGACGTCGGCCTCGGTCAGCTTGTCCGCTTCCACGGCCCGGGCCACGTCGATCACGTCGATCCGGGCGCGGGCCACCACCTGCTGGCAGGTCGGGCAGACGTGC
>Ga0070696_100003369_pt1 | contig 10661 bp, 5 predicted proteins | sample KBSK1253metaG_FD_65474 | JGI IMG/M metagenome (GOLD analysis project Ga0070696, IMG submission 65474) | Corn, switchgrass and miscanthus rhizosphere microbial communities from Kellogg Biological Station, Michigan, USA - KBS K1-25-3 metaG | ecosystem: Host-associated > Plants > Roots >... | reverse complement strand
GGCCAGGGCTTCAATGCCACCGTGTCCACCGAAGGCCGCTTCACGACCCCCGAGCAATTTGCCGGCATCATCCTGCGCGCCGACGCGAACGGCACCACGGTAACCTTGGGCGACGTGGCACGAATCGGCTTCGGTCCGAACAGCTACGGGTTTGACACCCAGTTCGATGGCAAGCCGATCGGTGCGTTCGCGATCCAGCTGCTGCCCGGCGCCAACGCCCTGGATGTCTCAACGGCGGTACGCGCCAAGATGGCCGAGCTCGCGCCGAGTTTTCCGCAAGGCGTAAGCTGGTTCAGCCCGTATGACAGCACCACTTTCGTCACCATCTCGATCAACGAAGTGGTGCACACGCTGATCGAGGCGATCATCCTGGTGTTCCTGGTGATGCTGCTGTTCCTGCAGAATATCCGCGCCACGATCATCCCGACCCTGGTCATTCCCGTCGCCTTGCTCGGCACCTTCCTGGGCATGCTCGTACTCGGTTTCACCATCAACCAGCTGACCCTGTTCGGGATGGTGTTGGCCATCGGCATCGTGGTCGACGACGCGATCGTGGTGATCGAAAACGTCGAACGCATCATGACCGAGGAGCGCCTGGCACCGCGAGCCGCCACGCGCAAGGCGATGGGCCAGATTACTGGCGCCGTGGTGGCGATCACGGTAGTGCTGGCGGCGGTCTTCGTGCCATCGGCGTTGCAACCGGGTGCCACCGGGGTGATCTACAAGCAGTTCGCGCTGACCATCGCGCTGTCGATGGGTTTTTCGGCGTTCCTCGCGCTGTCGTTCACGCCGGCGTTGTGCGCCAGTTTCCTGAAACCCGTGCACGAGGAAAAAAAGAACGTCGTCTTCCGCAAATTCAACACGCTGTTCGGCAAGGCTACCCACACCTATACCGGACACATTGGCGGAGCGATCCGTCACGCGCCACGCTGGATGCTGGTGTTCGTGCTGATCTCGGTGCTCGCCGGCTTCTTGTTCACGCGCCTGCCTGGCAGCTTTCTGCCCGAGGAAGACCAGGGCTACGCACTGGCCGTCATCCAGTTGCCGCCCGGTGCCAGCAAGCAGCGCACCGCGGACGTCATGACGCAGATGCGCAAGATCCTGGCCAAGGATGATGCCGTGGAAGGGGTGATGCAGGTCACCGGCTTCAGCTTCATCGGTAACGGCGAAAACGCCGGCATGGCCTTCATCAAGCTCAAGGACTGGTCCAAACGTGATGTGGGTGCCGCGCAATTCATCCAGCGCGCCAACGCCGCGATCCAGCAAATCCACGATGCGCGCATTTTCTTTGCCAACATCCCCACCGTGCAGGGCCTGGGTCAATTTGGTGGCTTCGACATGTACTTGCAGGACCGCGGTGGCGCCGGTCGCGACGCGCTTACCGCCGCCCGCAACACCTTGCTCGGCAAGGCGGCGCAGAATCCGGTGCTCACTGGTGTCCGGCCGAACTCACTGGAGGATGCGCCCCGGCTGGAGCTGGCCGTCGACCGCACGCAGGCCCAGTCGATGGGCTTGTCCGTGGGCGACATCTACAACGCAATCGGGTTGATGCTGGCACCAATCTACGTCAACGATTTCACGTTTGAAGGACGTATCAAGCGCGTCATCATGCAGGCCGACGCCTCTTACCGCATGGGCCCCAAAGCGCTGCAGCACATCTTCACGCCAAGCGCCAACGCAACCGCAGCTGGTGGTGGCGCGGCAATGATTCCGCTGTCCAACGTGGTCAGCACGAAGTGGGATGTGTCGTCGCCGTCGCTGACCCGTTACAACGGGTACTCGGCGGTCGAGATCGTCGGTTCGCCAGCCCCTGGGCACTCCTCCGGCGAGGCCATGAACGCGATGCAGCAAATCGTCAATGATGATTTGCCATCGGGCTTCGGTTTTGACTGGACTGGGCAGTCGTATCAGGAAATCCTTTCCGGCAATGCCGCCACGCTGCTGATGGTGCTGTCGCTGGTGATCGTGTTTCTGGCGCTCGCGGCGTTGTATGAGAGCTGGTCGATCCCGATCTCGGTATTGTTGATCGTGCCCCTGGCATTCCTCGGCGCAGTGATATTCACCTTGCTGCGCGGCCTGCCCAACGACATCTACTTCAAGATCGGATTGATCACGGTCATCGGGCTGGCGGCAAAAAACGCGATCCTGATCGTGGAGTTTGCGGTGGCCGAACAACAAGCCGGGCGCACGCTGCGCGAAGCCACGGTCGACGCCGCCCGTTTGCGCTTGCGCCCGATCCTGATGACCTCACTGGCCTTCATCCTCGGGGTGTTTCCGCTGTTCATTTCCAGCGGCGCCGGTGCCAACGCCCGCCATGCGATCGGCACTGGCGTGATCGGCGGCATGCTGTTTGCCACCTTCCTCGGTGTGCTGTTGATCCCGGTGTTCTACGTCGTCGTACGCCGCCTGCTTGGCGACAAGCTGGATGGTAATGCGCCGCCGGCCGGCGATCACCCGCCAGGAAGCCCACAAATGTTTGATTCGGACCCACGCCGCGGGGTGTGATCCTTCCGGGTCATGTAATTCCTTCAGCCAAAACCAAAGAAGCCCCGATTCGTCGGGGCTTCTTTGCCTTTTTACACGTTTATCAGGCGTGGGACCTTTTGGCGCCGGGTTGTCGCTGTTTCGACTACTTGAAAAACCCAACCTTCGGCCACCATGCAAGGCCCACTCGCTTCTTTCGTAAAAGCAGGGCTTTCGTCCACCTACGGCGGCCGAGTTACTTTTCTCTTGCGTGGCCAAGGGAAAAGTAACCCAAAGAGAAGGCCATCCCACTTGGCGCTTTCCGGGCCTCCTGCCCGGAAAGTCCGTGAGGGCTGGCCGGGTTTTTCGACGGTACTTCCTGTACCGGCGAAAAATGATCGGCCTCCTGCCGATCACCCTGCGGGCCTATCGACCACCCCTCACCGCCGCACAGGGACCCGGTAGGGCAGCGCACTCCTGCGCGCACCCTCTGGAGAAGCCAAATCAACAGCGGGTCGGTACGTCAAGGCATTCACTGCGCGAACGCCTTGACGGCGGGCCGTCCTTTCAGGGGTCTCTTGCGCGGAGGTGAGCTGGGGACGACAGGACGCAAAACGGGATTGACAGGGCGTCGGTTCCTCTTCGCCGGTACACGGGATGCGCCGTCAAAAAAACCGGCCTCAGCTCACAACCTGTGCGCACAAGCGCAAGAAAAACCCCATTACCGCAAGCCCGTCTCCGCGCGCGCGATCACCATGCGCTGGATTTCGCTGGTGCCCTCGTAAATCTCCGTGATCTTGGCATCGCGGAAGTAGCGTTCCAGCGGCATTTCCCTGGAATAGCCCATGCCGCCGTGAATCTGCACGGCCTGATGCGCAATCCACATTGCCGCCTCGGACGCCGTCAATTTCGCCACCGCCGCCTCAGTACCGAAACGTCCACCGGTTCTTCCGGCTTCGTCCCGCGCCCACGCCGCACGCAAGGTCAGCAAGGTGGCCGCGTCCAGCTTGCACTTCATGTCGGCAATCTTGGCCTGTGTCATCTGGAACGAACCGATGGGACGGCCAAACGCCTTGCGCTCGCGTACCCAGGCCAGACTGGCCTCGTAGGCAGCACGCGCGATACCGACCGACTGCGAGGCAATGCCGATGCGGCCAGCATCGAGCACGCCCATCGCCATGGAAAAGCCCTTGCCTTCCACGCCCAGCAGGTCCGCCTGCGAACAAACGTAATCAGTGAATTCAATCTCGCAGGTGGCCGAGGCACGAATGCCCAGCTTGGGTTCCTTCTTGCCGGCATGGAAACCCGGCAGTTGCGTATCGATGATGAACGCGGAAACGCCTTTGGCCCCGATGCCCGGCGTGGAGACCGCAAACAAAACGATGTAGCGCGCCACCGGGCCCGAAGTGATCCAGCTCTTCTTGCCGTTGATCACCCAGTTGCCTTGTGCATTCTTCGAGGCGCGCGTGTGCATCGCGGATGCATCGGAGCCCGACTGTGGCTCGGTCAACGCGTACGCACCAATCGCCTCACCGGTGGCGATTGCGCGCACATATTTCTGTTTCTGCTCCTCGCTGCCGTGTTGCAGGATGGCATTGCAAAACAAGGAATTGTTGACCGACATGATGGTGGCGGTGGCAGCGTCGGCGGCAGCGATCTCGATCATCGCCAGTACGTAGGCGATGGAATCCATACCCGCGCCGCCGTATTGCTCGGGCACCTCGATACTCATCAAGCCCAATTTGCCCATCTCGCGGATGTTTTCCAGCGGGAACTCGGCGTTGGCATCCATCGCCGCGGCCACCGGTGCGATCCGTTTTTGCGCAAACTCGCGAGCGATCGACTGAATCGACAGCTGCTCTTCGGTCAAGTGAAAATCCATGCGTAACTCCTGACGTCGCGCTGCCCTGCAACGATGATGTGATGTATGACGGACAACCGGGAGCGCACGTGCGCAGCGTGGCGCCAGCCCCGGGTGTCATGAACCCGACCGCGTTTGCACAATGCCGCGCAGCACGAACGGAATCAGTCGCAGACTGTCCGCCCGCGCCGGTCGAATCTGGGGTTGCGTATGCCGCGGATAATCGATTTTACTGGATTCACGGCGCGCGACGCGACTGCACACGGCAAATTCGCGCGATGGACGATCGGGGTTCGCCAGCTTGGGCTCCCTGGCACACCATCGCGAATCGGCAACTCCACGGTTGCCGCGCCGGCAAGCGGATGGAGATGGCGCACGGAACACGCCGCGTTGGTCCGCGTCAGCGGTGGCGCGCCTGCCAGGCAGCCAACGCCAGTTGGTAGCGCTCCAGGGCTTCATCGTAGCGGTCGTACACGCAGCGTACGCAACCCTCGCCACAACAATCGGCGGCGTCGGGTTCCGGTGGACGCACGGGAGGTGGATCCTGGCGCTGGTCGCTGCCGTCGCCCGGCGCTGGATTTGTCACCGCCGGATCGGCAACCGGAAGCCCTGCCGCCGACTGGATCGAGACGATCGCCAGCGGGTCGCTGTCGTTCACGGCCTGCCCCCTGCTGTCGCGTGCAGGTCCACCTCGCCCACACCGGACAACATCGCCATGCCCAGCATATGGCCTCGACCAAGCGACAACCATGCCCGACAGCACATCACCAGGCCTCACTGTGCCGGTTTGCGGAACCGGTAGATGAACTGATCGGTATGGCCACGTATGGACTTGTCGAATACCTTGGCCGTGTGCGGGTCAGCCGGATTGCGCAGGGCGTTGCTCTCGCCGTCGAATACGAACCCCGCGGTCTGCACCTGCTGCTTGACGATGGCTGGATCGATGCGATGCAACGTGCCGGTATCCGCCATGCCGCTGCCAGCAGGCGCGACGTGATCGATCACGACAAACAAGCCACCCGGCTTGAGCGCGGCAAACGCCTGGCGATCCAGCGCCAGCGGATCGACCTTGCCCATGAAGTCGTCCGGATAGTCGTGGTAATTCTGCGACGTGAACACCAGATCCACCGGCTCCGGCGCGCTCAAGTCAGCGGCCGGTTGCTGCAGCAAGCTGATGTTGGCGTAGTGCGGCTGCGCCGCCAACGCGGTCAGCTTGGTGAAATTCTCCGCGGAAAACTTCGCCGCCTCATTTGGCCACACTGTGTAGACGTGTCCCTGCGGCCCGACCAGCACACTGAACACGCGCGTGAAATAACCGCTGCCCGGGATCAATTCCAGCACTTTTTGCCCGGGCTTGACCTCAGCAAACGTCATGATCTGCGCGACCTTGCGCCGCGCATCCAGCGCTTGATCCGCCTGGCGCGCCGGATCCTTCACGGCACTGGCAACCTCGGCCGTGATCGCACCACTGTGCAGGTTGGAACTTTGTGCCAGCCCCACCGCAGGCAAGGCCAACGCAAGCAAGGCGACGAGCAGGACTGGACGCATGACGTACTCCACGCTGGGTCAGGTAGCGAGCATTGTGCGCCGAAATACCGTGCAGTGACTCATGCCACGCGCTTCAGGCGAGGCCAGCGGACAATCGGCCACCAGACCGCGCATGGCGCCGGCACGCGGGGCAAACATGCGCGCTGCGGGCCTGTTCAACGCCGGCGCGGACTGGTAAAACCATCTCGCTACTTCAGCTGCTCGTGGAGGCAAGCATGTCGGTACGTACCTTCACGCTTTGCTGTGCCCTGTTGCTGGCCAGCGTGGCTTTCGCGCTGCCGGTGCAATCGGCAGCGCAATCGGCGGCGCAACCGCCTGCGCAATTGGCGGCGCAATGGCGGGCGCAGCAGCTGGAGGCGTCGCGTCAGTCCGAGTACATCATGCACGAGGCCAACAAGCACAAGGGCCTGCTCGCGCGCTACGAGGTGATGCGCTATGCCTACACGGCAAACAAGGATCCCGCGTTCCGGCTGATTTTTGGCCAGTACCTGAGCTGGTATCAGAGTTTCATCGGCGACTATCCCGATGCTGCAGCCAGTTTCTCAATCAAGGAAGTGGCGCAGGCGGACGACCACCCGTCACCACTCGATACCGCCGGGTACACCGCGCACCCGGCACTGGCGGCCATCGCCGAGCTGGCGAAAAACTACCAGCTGGTCATGCTCAACGAGGCGCACAACGTACCGCTCACCCGCACGCTGACCGTGCAACTGTTGCCGCAACTGCGCGCACAGGGGTTCAATTACTTTGCCGTGGAGACGCTGTATCAGAGCGACCAGGCGTTGGCGGCACGTGGTTATCCCGTGGCGGACAGCGGCTTCTATACGGCCGAACCAATCAGCGCGGAAATGGTGCGCACGGCGCTCAAACTGGGCTTTCACGTCGTCGGCTACGAAGCGCTGTCCGATGCTACCGGCGATGCACGTGAAGCAGAACAGGCCCGCAACATCTACCGCGATGTCTTCCAGCGCGACCCCCGCGCGCGACTGGTGGTGGAAGCCGGTTACGCGCACATCCAGCAGTCGGGCGCCTTCCTTGGTGGCAAGCCGATGGCCCAGCACCTGCACCGGCTGTCGGGTATTGACGGCCTGGCGGTAGAACAAACCATGCTAATTCCGCACCCGCACGAGGAGGACGACCATCCGCTGTACACCGCCATCGTGCAGCAACTGCAACCACGCGAGCCGATCGTGTTCCTGAATGCCAGTGGCAAACCATGGACACTGCGTGACGGCTACACAGTCAGTGTGATTTTTCCGCCGCAACAGCTGCGCCGCGGCCGCCCCACCTGGCTCAGCCTGGGCGGTCTGCGCCAACCGTATGTCGTCAATGGCGATCGCTGCGCCGAGCACTTTCCCTGCCTGATCGAAGCGCGCTACGCCAGCGAAGGCGACGACGCCATCCCGGCCGATCGCATGGTGCTCGATCCGTTGCCCGCGACCGCTACCTTGAACGATCGCGTGCGCCATGGCCAGAGCATACCGTCTGGAGAGCTGTATCTGCGACCAGGCAAATACCGGCTCAACATCAGCGACAAGGATGCCTACACCTTGTTTCGGCAAAACATCGTTATCAACGCCGTGCCTGGCACTGCGCCAACCGTGCCGGCAGCCACCAGTTCGACGTCACTGCCATCACCATGACGGCGCAACCATCGACATGGCGCCGCACCGCCACGCGGAAGCGCCATTGCATCGCCAGGCCTGGCAACCGACAACCGGCGCCAGATGACGGCAACAAAACAGGCGCGTATAAAAGGGCGTCCGACGAGTACTGAAACCCGGTGCGCGGGCAGCGGCGGGCGGTGCCCGCCCGACGGAAGCTTTGCGCAATTGGTTGCGGACCAGGGTCGGCTGAGGGCGTGGGGTGGCCCTGCCCGCCAGCTCTGACTCGTCCAGTTGCGGTACCGAGCAGGGAAGAAAGGTTCAGCGGTGGCGCTTACCAGATTGTGTTGACAGGGGTGCGGCGGAGGTTCGGACGCGATATGACGCCCATGTACGGCCCGCACGAAACAATATCGATCCAATAACAGGCACAGGGGAAAAACGCGTCATGACCGAGTTCAGGATTCGTCCGTTGTTGGCAGCCATTGCCTTGCTGGCGACATTCGCCAGCGCCGCCGCCGTGACGCCCGCCGCGCCCGAGAACAGCGCGATGTTCGGCTTCAGCCCTGCCGCGGCTACCGCGCAGCAAAGCCTGGAGCAACGCTTTGATGCGCAGCTTGACCCCGCCGACCAGCGCCGCTGGCTGCAACAGATGGCGTCGCAGCCCAATCAGGTCGGTGCGCCGCACAACAAGGCCAACGCCGAGTTCATGTTGGAGCAATTCCGCGCATGGGGTTGGGATGCGCACATTGAAACATTCAACGTGCTGTATCCCACGCCGACCAAAGTCGCGCTGGAATTGCTTGGCGCCAAGCCTTACACCGCGTTACTGCGCGAACCGGTGGTGGCCGGCGACGCCACCTCATCCATTCGCGCCGATGCCTTGCCGCCGTACAACGTGTACGGTGGCGACGGCGACGTCACCGCACCGCTGGTTTACGTCAACCAGGGCATGCCCGACGACTACAAGGAGCTGGCGCGGCGCGGCGTCGACGTGCGCGGCAAGATCGTCATCACCCGCTATGGCGGTGGCTGGCGTGGGCTGAAACCGAAGCTCGCCCAAGAGCACGGCGCGGTCGGCTGCCTGATCTATTCCGATCCACACGACGACGGTTACGCCAAGGGTGACGCCTGGCCCGTGGGTGGCTGGCGCCCGGAACAAGGTGTGCAACGTGGTTCGGTGGCCGACATGCAGCTGTATCCGGGCGATCCGTTGACACCCGGCATCGGCTCCACGGCAAATGCCAGGCGCCTGCCGCTGAAAGATGCGAAAACCATCCTGAAGATTCCGGTGCTGCCGATCTCCTGGGGTGATGCATTGCCGTTGCTGCGTTCACTGACCGGTCCGCTCGCGCCGGCCGCGTGGCGCGGTGCGCTACCACTCACCTACCGCGTCGGCCCAAGCAGCGCACCGGTGCACCTGACGGTGAAATCGGACTGGTCGCAGCAGCCACTCTACGACGTGATCGCCACCATCAAGGGCGCCACCGAGCCGGACCGCTGGATCGTGCGCGGCAACCACCACGACGGCTGGATGTTTGGCGCGTGGGATCCGTTGGCCGGCAACGTCGCCATGCTGGCCGAGGCCAAGGCGATCGGCGCCTTGCTCAAACAGGGTTGGCGCCCGCAACGCACGCTGGTCTACGCCAGTTGGGACGGCGAGGAACCGGGGCTGCTTGGCTCCACCGAATGGGCGGAGACGCATGCAGCCGAGCTGCAGGCGAAGGCGGTGCTGTATCTCAATTCCGACACCAACGGCCGCGGCCTGCTTGGCGCCGCCGGCAGCCACTCGCTGCAACACCTGGTCAACCAGGTGGCGGACGGGGTGACTGACCCGGAAACCCACGTCAGCGTGCGCGAACGTCTACGCGCACGGCAACTGGTCGACGGCAGCCGCAAGGATGCCAAACCCGAGGCCAAGGCCATCGCGGCAATTGCGGCCACGGGCGGGGATGTGGCGATCGGCGCCCTTGGCTCCGGTTCCGACTACAGCGCATTCCTCGAACACCTTGGCATTGCCTCGTTGGACCTGGGCTTTGGTGGCGAGGACGACAACGCCGGCATCTACCACTCACGCTACGACTCGTTCGACCACTACGTGCGCTTCGGTGATCCGACGTTCGAGTATGGCGTGGCCCTGGCCAAGGTGGCCGGACACATCGTGCTGCGCACGGCCGACGCCAACATGCTGCCGCTGCGCTTTGCCGACTTCAGCACCACGTTGAACCGCTACGTCGGCGAGCTGCACGCGCTGGTGGACCAGACCCGCAAGGACACCGCGCAGCAACATCAACTGCTCGACCGGCACGCGTTTACCCTGGCCGCCGACCCGACCCGCCCGGTTGCGCCACCTGCGCGCGACTCGGATGTACCGACCATCGATCTCGCTCCGCTCGACCAGGCGGCCCGGCAACTCGACGACAGCGTCAAGGCGTATCAGGCCGCTTACGCCGCGCTTGCCACCAACGACTTCGCACTCCCGGCTGCCCAGCAGCGACGTCTCGACTCCGCGATGGGGCGCATGGAGCAGGCGCTCACCGACCCCGCCGGCCTGCCGACGCGCCCATGGTTCAAGCACATGATTTACGCCCCGGGCATGCTCACCGGCTATGGCGTCAAGACCGTGCCGGGCGTACGCGAGGCGATCGAAGGACGTCGCTGGGACGAAGCCGATCGCTACGCAACGGTAACCGCCGCAGTGATTGATCGTTACCGCGCACAACTGGATGCCTTGACGAAGCTGCTGGCAATCCACCGCTGACAGCACGTCCACGGAGGATATGACCCATGCGCGCGCAACGCTGGATCATTGCGGGACTGCTGTTATTGTGCACGCTGACAGCAGCGGCGCAGAACGTATCGATCGCCGACTTGGCCAGACACGCCGAGTACCGCGACGTGAAAATTTCCCCCGACGGTGCCTATCTGGCGGCCACCGCGGTGGTTCGCGGGCAGGTCGTGCTGGCACTGATCCACCTCGGCGCGAGCGACAAGCAGGGTAACGTGCTCACCCCGCGCGCAGGCGATGACGTCACGGACTTCTGGTGGGTTTCGCCCACCCGCGTGGTCTACACCGTCGGTATCCACCAGGGCGGCTACGACCCACCATTTGCAACCGGGGAGCTGTTCGCCGTCAACGCCGATGGTGGCAGCGCAGCCATGCTCTATGGCTACCGCAAGGTCGG
>Ga0070696_100003368_pt1 | contig 10664 bp, 4 predicted proteins | sample KBSK1253metaG_FD_65474 | JGI IMG/M metagenome (GOLD analysis project Ga0070696, IMG submission 65474) | Corn, switchgrass and miscanthus rhizosphere microbial communities from Kellogg Biological Station, Michigan, USA - KBS K1-25-3 metaG | ecosystem: Host-associated > Plants > Roots >... | reverse complement strand
GCGGGCATCGCATCCATGCGCCGGACTGGGTCGACCTGGCCCGGCCGCGGGACTACGTCTCCGCCCTTCGGGAGCGCGTCGTCATGGTCGAGTCGAGCGAGCGTCGCGGCGCGATCGAGTCGGAGTTGACCCGAGCCGCGGCCACCGTGGGCGGCACGCCCATCCGGGACGAGGAGCTGCTCGACGAGGTCACGAATCTCGTCGAATGGCCCGAGGCCGTCGTCGGCTCGTTCGACGAACGGCACCTGTCCCTCCCGCGTCCCGTCGTCGTCACCGCCATGAAGGCCCACCAGCGCTACTTCGCGCTGGAGCGGCCGGACCGATCGCTCCTTCCGAATTTCGTGATGATCCGAAGCGGGCGGGGCGAGGGGGCGGAGGAGATCCGTCGCGGCACCCAGGCCGTGCTCCGGGCGCGTCTCGAAGACGCCCGCTTCTACTGGGAGAACGACCGCAAGGCGGGGCTCGAGGCCAGGATCGAGTCGCTGGCCGGCATCGTCTGGCACGAGCGCCTCGGGACCATTCGCGATCGGGTGAGGCGCATCGAGCAGCTCGTCGAGGAACTCGCCCGGACCCTGGCGCCGAAGTCGCGGTCCCTCGCGGCACGAGCGGCCCATCTCTGCAAGGCCGACCTCGCCTCCGAGATGGTTCGCTCGGGGAAGGAGTTCGCGACCCTCCAGGGGATCGTCGGGGCCGAGTACGCGGCGGCCGCCGGCGAACCCCCGGCCGTCGTGCAGGCCATCCGGGAGCACTATCTCCCGCAAGGGCCGTCGGACCCGCTCCCCGAGTCGATGGAAGGGATCCTGGTGAGCCTGGCTGACCGCCTGGAGGCCCTCGTCGGGGGGTTTCGGGCCGGGCTCGAGGTCACCGGATCTCAGGATCCGTACGGGCTCCGGAGGGCCGGAAACGGCGTCGTACGAATCCTCGTGGAGAAGCGCCTTCGGCTCGACGTGATGGCGACCGCGGCCTGGTTGGACGGAATCTTCGAGAAGGCGGGGATCACGAAGGCGCCTTCGACGGTGGAGTTCGGCACCTTTTGGGGGCAACGGGTCGCGAGCGCGCTCGAAGAGGCCGGCATCCGGCACGACACGGCCGACGCGGCGATCGCCGTGCGTCCGGGCGACCCCTTGGACGTCATGGCCCGGGCCCGCGCCATCGACGGAATTCGGGAAAGCCCTGATTTCGAAGGGCTTATGACCGGCTATCGGAGGGTCGCCAACCTGCTCCGGTCCGCTCCCCCCGGGGAGATCCCTGCGGGAGATCACCCAATGGCCGAACGCGCCGAGAACTTCGGGGCTAAGGCTGAGGCAGATTTACACTTGGAGACAAAGATGGCCCGCCAGGCCGTGGAGACCTACCTCCAGGCCGCCGAGCCCGACTACGGGGCGGCCCTGCGCCATCTCTTGGGGCTCCGCCCGGCCATCGACGCCTTTTTCGAGGCGGTCATGGTCATGGATGAGGATCCAGGGACTCGAAAGCGGCGGCTGGGACTCCTGGCCGCGGTACGTGGAACATTCCTCCGCATCGCCGATTTGTCCGCAATCTAAGCCGCTCAAGTCAAAACGTTTGACATTTGTGAGGTTTTCCCCTATACTGACGCGGTAAAGGAAACAAAATAACTTGTTTCCTCACAGCCGCTACCGCTAGAACCGATTGATTAAACAGCAGATGCAAGACATCGCGCGGGCTGACGGTGCTGCTCTCTCCGTCCGTGCCCTATGCTCAACCCGAGTGTTTGCTTCTTTGGGATGAAGTACATCGAAGGGGGTGAGAGGGCCTAGCGACACCATCTCTACCGCTCAATTTTACAAAGAGATAACTCAGAACACAAAAAACAGAGGAAAGGGGGTCGGTCAACGACGCGAGAGAGATTGCCCAGACATGCTCGAGCACTGTCCCGACGAGCGGGCGATCTCCGCAGCATCACTCCAAGCTCAACTCGAAGTACTGAAGTCCGTGAGGTTCGGTTCCAGAAAGTCCTCCCGATCTAGGACTCGGTGTCAAGAAACGCTTAAGGAGGATGTGAAAATGCGCAAAACCTTAATTGCCATGCTGGGTCTCGTGGCGATCGGCATGTGGGCATTCCCCGCAGTCGCCGGTGTCACTTCCGACCCGCCTCCGGCCAAAGAGTATCAGCCCCTCGACGGGCGCTCTGGGCCGGTAGGAGCATCGGCCATGGGCGGAAACTCCCGGATGACGCTGAGCGGAACGACGCTCAAGGCGTCGGCCGTGGATGTGACGGCTTGGTACTTGTATCCTGGCGCTTGCCAGGACCGTGCAGGCGGCGGCCCTCCGGGACCGTGGACCCCGAAGACGACGGCCGTCGCGGACAGCCTCGATACGTACTTGACCAGCGATCCTCCGCCCCAGGGCGCGTACTCGCGGGTCGACCTCTCCCTGAAGGAAAGCCTCTGGAACACGCCGGCCAGCTCTGCCGGCAATACGACGACCCCCGCGGTTCTGGTCGGGACGCGTCAGCTCTGGTGCGGTAAGTTCGAGCCGAACTTCGTCGTCGACGTCGGCTATCCGAACCAGACGTTCCAGATCCTCTACATCGATACGGGCGCCCACGCGGCCAACTACACGTTGACCTACGTCATGAATCAGAGCACGGAAATCGACTACGATTACGTGCACCTGATCGGTGGCGGAAACAACGCGGTCGATCCGATCCACAACAGCCGCGCTGCGCTCGACGAGTTGGTTTCGACCGGGCACTCCGGCAATGCGGATCTCCTCGTCACGTGGACGGCCAGCATCACGACCGCTCAGAACCTGAACACGGTTGGCGCCACCAGCGCGGTGCTGTCGACCGGTTCCGGCTCAGCTCAGCCGAGCACGGTCACGAGCACGATCGCGATCGCGGCCGAGCATCGCGCGCTCTACTTCCTCTTCGTCGCCGACTGCGGTTACTCCTCGGAAGACGGGCTCTGGCCGGTCGGTCATGGCGTGATCTTCGATGAGATGTCGATCAGCGACAACTTCCCCGGCGCGCCGAACTTCGTTTCCGGCGGCATCTACCACGACCAGGCTGCCAACGGCGCGCTCGATACGGGCGTTACGCCGAACACCAATGGTGGCATTCGTGGGTCGTACGGCACGGCCGGCTTCATGGCCGCGCGCGTGGCGCCGGGCGTCGGCGACCTCTGGCAGATCGTGACGGGGACGTTCGCGTCCACGTCGGATCAGTGCCAGCCGCAGAAGAACGACTCGGTCGACCTGATGTTCTTCGGGGTGGACGCGGGTTCGAAGAAGACGATCCCGGGCATCGACAACTCGATCGTGAGCTGTACGTTCCCGGTTCCCGCTGGAACGGCTTCGATCATCGCCCTCTGGGGCGAGTACCTCGACCTTCCGAGAGGCGCCGGCTACGTTCAGCAGGCGGAGTACCGCTTCTACAAGAGCGGCTCGTGGTCGAACTGGGAAAACACGTCCGCAGGCGGCGGCGTCATCACCTCGGTCATCAAGACGTGGCTGGTCGACGGCGACGAGCTCGCGGCGGCGGTTCAGGGAGACTCGGTGCAGGTCCGCTACAACCTGACCTGTATTCCGTTCTTCGCGACCGACGGTGTCAACTGCGGTCAGGTTGACTACGGCATTCTGTACGACGATCTCCGGCTCGAAGTTCGTTCGGGTATCCCGGCGCCTCTGCTGGGCATCTTCCCGAGCCAGGGGCCGCAGTCGACGTTCATCGACGGCACGCAGGGCGGTACGAACTGCGGCGCGGCGCCGTGCTGGCCCGGTATTCGCGGCTCGGCTCTTGGCACGCCGGCTTCGCACAACATCGCGATTCATGACAACGTGAACTGCACCCAGGGCGATTCGACGGGTATCGGTCTTGCGACCGGTCTCCGGAAGAACGGCATGGGCATCAACTGGCGGAAGGCGTTCCAGAAGTCCGATGCTACGGGCGGCGAGACGCTCCTCCCGGGCACGCGGCCTTCGAACGGCGCGGGACAGTTCGGCGGCTTCAATCCGAACTTCGACGTTCCGCGTATGATCTTCCGTCTGTTCGATCCGACGTCGCTGCAGTGGAGCAATTTCGATTCGACCGAACTCTATGCGGATAACCTCGTGGTCGCTGCTGGCGACTCGATCGTGACCGCTGCGTTCGGCGCACCGGTGTTCCGGATGACCTGGCCGCCGCTCGACAAGGCTGGCCAGAATCTCCCGAACGGCTTCACGATCAACGGAGTGGGCGCCTACAACAACCTGGCGTTCCTCCCGCGCGGCACCCGGATGCAGTACTACTGGAAGGCGGTCGATATCGCCGGCGGCACGATCCACCAATTCTCGTCGGACAACATCGCCCGCGAGGTTGAGGATCTTCCGATCCTTCCGAACAGCGGTGGGATCAAGGCTCCGGATATCATCGAGTTCGACGTTCTTCCGCGGAAGTACGCGAGCGGGTCGGCTCTGTCGCTCTTGAACGGCAAGTCGAACACGCCGATCCTGAACTTGGACGGCGCGCACACCGCGTGGAGCTTCCAGTACGACCCGATGACGCAGGCACTCCGTGGTCTTGGCGTGCGTGCGGACCGCTACCGGCTCCTCCAGGGGCTCGGCCAGGGCAACAACTTCGGTGGCCATGAGTTGACGGGTCCGCCGGACAACCAGCGTTCGGATCGTGCGTCGAACTACTTCCCGAACCTCACCGAATACCCGCTCGTCTCGCTCATGGCGGGCTGGTACCGGATCATCATCCAGTCGTCGCACAACCGTACGGCCCAGCTCGACGACGAGCCGGATGCTCGCGCTCTCGAAGAGTGGTGGGTGACGGATACGGGTTCGAACGGTGGCGATCGCTGCATCTTCGTCAGCGGCGATGACTACTTCAACGCACTGCTGAACACCCCGGCGGGTGAGGCTTCGAACCGCCGCCGTAGCTACGGCCAGAACGTTCTCGGCGTGAACAGCGCCGTGGGCTCCTGGAACGGCACGGTGAGCGTTCCGTATCCGACCGTCGAGGATCGCTTCGCGAATCCGGCTGCGGGCCCCGGCCTTCTGGCGGGCTACACGTACCCGGTGGACGGCGGATGCCCGACCCCGAACCGCTTCGACGCGCTGACCAAGTCGGGCGGCTCGGACTACAACAACTCGGCGTTCTACCCGCTGTTCGCGGGCGTGAACGACGTGGCGGGCGTGGCGACGTCGGCCGAGCGTGATCCGGGCGGTTCCGGAGACAACGATCGGAACAAGGCGTTGAGCTACGGCTTCTCGATTCAGTATGTCCGCAAGGCTGGCATTCCGACGACGGCCGCGAACTACGTGCGGTCGGGCGTGGAAGAGCGTATGCGGATCATGTACAAGTTCCTCGCATCGTGCCGCGGTCAGCGTTCGGGCGCCCCGGCCGACACGGCGAAGTGCTGGCCGTGTCCGACGGACGCGAACATGACGGGCAACTGGGCGGCTCTGAGCGGCTTCCAGACGGGCACGTACGGCCCGCTGTACGCAATTCAGGACAACCTCGCAGCGACGGGCGTGGAAGTCGAAGAGGCTTCAGCGGCCCCGCGTGTGAACAAGCTGGAAGGCAACTTCCCGAACCCGTTCAATCCGCAGACGACGATCAAGTTCTCGGCGGCTCAGGCGGGCAAGGTAACGCTCCGGATCTTCAATGTGGGCGGTCAGTTGGTCCGGACCCTCACGGCGAAGGCCGAGGTTGGAGCGAACGAAGTTCGCTGGAACGGCAAGCGGGATGACGGGGTAGCGCTCTCGTCGGGCATCTACTTCTACAAGGTCAAGTTCGCCGACGGTTCCGAGTCCGGAAGCCGTATGGCCCTCGTGAAGTAAGCTCGCCGCAAAGAGGTAGGCTGTAGCGAAAGGGCCGCCGGGGAAACCCGGCGGCCCTTCTCGCGTCCGGCGGAAAAGGCGCTTCCAGACACAAATTTCGTTGACAGGTTTGCGGGGCCCTTGATACGGTTGGGTTCGTCCCCAAGACATCACCCGAACACCTGCCGGTGCACAAGCCAGTCTCCTCGGAGAACGAAATGCCCGCATTCGATACGTGGCGGAACCTCGCCCGCGTCGTCGTCGTCATGGTATGTGGCCTGGGGTTCATGGTTTCCTGCGCAAAGGATCCCCTCCAGGTGGACCGAAACCGTCCACCCGATACGTTCCTCGTGTCCGCCCCCGCGGAGAGCGCAAGCGCGTCCTACCGCATCCACCTCTACTGGCGCGGGGAGGATCCGGACGGCTACGTGGCCGGCTTTCTCTGGTCCTGGGACGATTCGTCGATCAGCGCGTTTCGCTTCACCACGAAGACGGACAGCATCTTCGAGCTGACGGTGAACGACTCGGCCACGCTGGTCAGCGGGACGAGCCAGACCCAGCCCTCCACCACCCGCCCGCACACCTTCTTTCTCCGGGCGGTCGACAACCTCGGGAAGCAGGACCCCTCGCTCGCGACGTTCAGCCGACGGGTCTACAACGCCACGACCCTGAAGCCGACCGTCCGGTTCGTCGGGGCGATCCCGAGCGGGGCGGGCATCGACACGCTTCGAGACGGCGAGCCCTTCAAGGTCTGCTGGACCGGAAGCGACGCCGACGGTTGGGTCAAATACTACCGGTACGACATTGGGCCGATCTCGAGCCCGTTGAGCTCGGACACCTGCGCGTTTTTCAACGATGCGACGAATCCGAATTCGCGACCGCTCGTGAGCGGCCTCTACACGCTGACGGTGACCGCCGTCGACAATGCGTTCGCGATCAGCGACCCGGGTGGCGGGAGGGTCTTCCTCGTCGTGAATCGGGATCCGGAGACCTGGATCGAGCCGAGGGGCGCCTTGCCGGAGGGCCATTTCATCCAGCATTATCTCCGGGGGCAACCCGTCCACATCGAGTCCACCTTCGCCGAGGGGGATACGGTCCCCTACCGCTCCACCGTGTGGTGGAAATGGGGCGGTGCCGATCCGGACGGGGGGCCCGACAGTTGCATTTCCGGCTGGTCCTCGGTCCTGTTCCAGGGGACTCGGGACGGTGGGGAACCCTACGTCATCGGCTTCCTGGACCAACTGTCGGCCACCCAGCGATACACCACCAACGATCCCAGCGTCCTGGGTCCGCTCGGATTTACCCAGCAGATCCTCGATTCGCTCGACGCGGGCGTCAACATGCGGATGCGGATCACCTCGCGCGACTGCTCGGGCCGATCGGACGGAACGCCGGCCACGTTCCTGTTCAACTGCAACCGGCCGCCGGTCCTGACGGCCCTCGCGTTCGAGAACGTGAGCCCGGGAGGGGTTCCCTCGAAGCGGATCTACTGGACCTCCGAGGACATCGAGGACGGGCTCACGAAGAGCGCCCAGATCACGCTCGACGGCATCGAACGAATCGAACTGATATCCTATGAGCAGGAAGTCATCATTCCGGAGAGTCGATTCACACTGCTCGCGCCGACCAACCCGCACTCTGTGGCCGTGCGCGTCAAGGATCGGGCAGGCGTCTTTTCGGAGAACACGCTGGGCATTGAATTCAACGTAACCTATCCCCCCTAGTGGTTCACGGCCGACGGTTAAGGAGCGAGCATCCAATGGCCCGTAGCACCCTCATCCGACCGTTTCTCTTCCTGATCGCCGCCGCATTTGGCGCCGGTCTTCTCGGCGCGTGCGCGAAGGACGCCGTCGCGCCGAAGCCCAAGCCTCCCGCGTCGCCGGAGACCGAGCTGACGTACGCGCCCCTCGAGGGCGACACGTCATCGTTCCGCGTGCGCTTCTTCTGGAACGGATCCGACCTGGACGGCGAGGTGGTCAATTTCCATTTTGGGGTCGACGCGGACACGCTTCGGCCGCCGAACGAGTGGCCGTCGACCGTTTCGAAGGACACGACACTCCTCTTCCTCGTCGACCCGGTCAAGGAGATCAAGGGTCACGTCATCTGGGTTGCGGCCGAGGACAACGAGGGCAGGATCGACCCGACGCCCGCGAAGCGATTCTTCTCCGCGAAGACGTTGCCGCCGACCTCTGAAATCGAGCGTGGGCCGGCGTCGTTCGGCTCCGTCATCGGCCCGAACTTCACGTTCGAATGGTCCGGGCTCGACCCGGACGGCGGCGAGACGGGCGGCCGCGCCCCCGTCGACTCTTTCGAGTACCTGCTGCTCCAGGTCGGCGCGGTGGCGGACACGATGAATCCGCCGACGCATCCGCCGCTCCTTTCACCTTACGATCAGCTCGCGTACACGAAGATGATCAACGATGCCACGGGCGCATGCCTCCTTCCGCCGTACGACGACTGGTGCTGGCATGGGATACGGGGTCTTCGGAAGCGCTTCCGAAGCGTCACTCCCGGCCCGTACGTTTTCGCGATCCGAGCCGTGGACATCGCGGGCGCGACGGAGAAGAATCTCGAGCACATTCGGAATTTCAGGCAATTCAGCGTCACGGACCGAAATCCGGGACCGAGCCTTCGAATCTTTAGCAGCGTGCTGACGATTCCGTTGCCGCCCGCCTCGGGTCCCGAGGACATCGTTCGTAAGGAAATCCAGATCTTCGAAGGAGAGGTCATCTCCTTCTCCTGGACGGCGTCCGCGGAATCGTATGGGGGCGAGATCACCGGATACACGTACGCCCTGGACGACACGACGACACCCGAGTGGGGCTCCCTCAACCTCCTGAAGAACGCCGTCACGTACCAGCCGGCGCAACTCCCGCCGGGGATCCACAACCTGTACGTGCGGGCCCTGGACGACGGCGGCCTCGTCACGAATGCGAAGATTCCGCTCCGAATCGTGCACCCGACGTTCAAGGACCCGCCGAGCGCGGCCAACCCGCCCGCCGTTCTGTACGTCGACGACTCGGGATCGCCGGGGGCAAATCCGCTTGGGGGAGATACAAACTACCCGTCCGACGACGTCGAGGACGAGTGGTGGCGAAACGTGATCCGAACACCGCTGGGCCAGGAGTTTGGCGTCGTCATCCAGGACTGGGACACGTTGCGCCTCAACGAGGGCCTCGCGGAACGCGGCGTTCCGAAGCCGGCGGATCTGGCGCCGTACCGCGTCGTCATCTGGGCGGTGGACTTGAACAATTCGGATTCGAGCCCCACCGGCCTCTACCAGACGCTGCTCGGCGGCAATTACAGCGAGCTGGCCGGATACCTGCGAGCCGGGGGCACGCTGATCGTGACCGGCTTCCAGCTGGCGAACAACACGGGCGACCGGGGAGCCTACAACAGCTTCACGCGCGGCATGTGCGCGACCCTCGACGAGGGCACGAACCTCTTCATCCGATCCTACTTCCCTCGGAACTTCATGGGGCTCGACGGACGGATCGCGAGCGACGAAGGGCTGCGTTCGCTCGGCGCCCGCGATTTCGTCGAGGCCCGGGTGACCGCGGACGGCTTGGCCGCGGGCTACCAGACCGCCCAGGTCGACGTGGGCGGTCCCGGTGACGGTGCGAAGTGGAACTACGACGCGTTCCCCGGTGACGACAACCAGTCGCTCGCGCCGGGCCTCCCCAAGATCGAGGGATGGAAGCTCCAGACCAACATGTTCGCGTGCAACCCCGAGCTGGGCGTCTTCCGGCGGGAGGATCCGTCCTCACCGATCGCCAAGGCCATCTTCACCTACCACGGGGTTCGGGTGGGCGTCCTGATGGATGGCGGCCAATCGCCCCGGGAAGGGCTCGTCTGCGGCATCTCGACCCAGGCGCACGATCTCGGCAACGGGGACGGCTCGCCCATCCTCGCCGGCGATCCGAACAGCGCCCGGGGCGCGATCGGCCGGATGGTGCTCTTCGGGTTCCCGATGTACTTCATGAAGGACCCGCAGGCGTACCAGCTCATGCGGACGGCGTTCGCATACGTGAACGCGTCGCCGACGCTGCCGGCGTACGCACCGTAGCGGCGGCGCGGGCAACACGAACAACCGAGAGCGCCCGGAGCGAAGCGGCTCCGGGCGCTTTTCATTGGTGCGGGTTCGTGGCGCACGCTTGTGCTGGGTTTCGAGATCGCGGATCACAGCCTCTTCAGGACCGTCCCACGCTCGCGCCCAGGATGACGAGGAGCTCGTCCAGTTGCGCGAACGTCTCCCTCATCATGTCCGCCGCTCCGGTGCCGGCTGCGTCGAGAGCTTCTTTCGAGGGATAGAGCTCGGACATGACCAGCAGCGTCTTGCCACCTCTTTCCTCGAAGGTCACCGTGGTGATGGGCCCACCGTCACCACCTTCATCATTGGTCCAGACGAGACGCGAGTGCGGTATCACTTCGATATACCTACCGAAGAACTCGTCAGGGTTTGAGGCGTCGTGGCCGAACACCAAACGGTACCGGCCCCCGGCACGAACATCCATCTCGCAGGAACGCAGAAACATGCCCATCGACTTCGGCACCCACCACTGCTGGAACAGCTCGGGTTTGGTCCACGCCTCGAACACGATGCGCGCCGGACCGTTGAAGGTTCGCGTGACGACGAGCTCACGGTCGGACTTTCGTTCCACCGTCGTGCGGTTCTTCGTGGGGGTAGGCTCACTCTCTCTTCTTGCGCCCATCGCTTTTCTCCTTCCGTTTCAGTTCCTCAACAACCTTGTCCAGCTCATCGAAGCGTGCGTCCCAGAGCTGGCGGTACCTCTCGATCCATGCCGCCTCTTCCTCCAGTCGGCGCAGGCCGAGCTTGCAGGTCCGCACGCGCCCGACCTTCTCCGTGGTGACGAGCCCCGCCTGCTCCAAGACGCCGA
>Ga0070696_100003364_pt1 | contig 10668 bp, 10 predicted proteins | sample KBSK1253metaG_FD_65474 | JGI IMG/M metagenome (GOLD analysis project Ga0070696, IMG submission 65474) | Corn, switchgrass and miscanthus rhizosphere microbial communities from Kellogg Biological Station, Michigan, USA - KBS K1-25-3 metaG | ecosystem: Host-associated > Plants > Roots >... | reverse complement strand
CCACCGCAACGAGGCCACGGAGAGCGACCCGCTCGGTCCCTGACGGTCCGCTGTCGTCGGCGACGGCTAGCGTTCCGGGAGTGTCGCAACCGCCTCCGCGTTCCGCGCGCGCAGTCCTCGGCGTCGTCGGTGAAGCCGCCGCCGCGGACCGCTATCGCTCTCGCGGGTTCGAGGTGATCGCGTGCAACTGGCGATGCGCGGCCGGCGAGATCGACGTGATCGCGCGGCGGGCGGACCTCCTCGTCTTCTGCGAGGTCAAGACGCGTCGTGGAGCGTCGTTCGGCGGCGGCTTCGAATCGGTGACCGCTCGAAAGCAGCGGAAGCTCCGACAACTGGGGGAGACCTACCTGCGCGCGAGCGGCGAGCGGCCGGTGAGCATCAGGTTCGACGTCGCGAGCGTCACGATGTCCGCGGAGGGTCGTATCGACGTCCAGCTCTTCGAAGACGCGTTCTGATCTCGATGTCAGTGCCTGGCGCTAACGTCCACGCGCGTGTACGGACGGGTGCTCGGCGTCACGGTGATGGGCGTCGTCGGCCATGTCCTCACCGTGGAGGCGCACATCGGGCGCGGCTTGCCGTCGCTCACGATGACGGGTCTGCCGGGAGCGTCGGTCCAGGACGCGCGCGATCGCATCCGGCCCGCGGTGGAGAGCTCCGGGTTGGAGTGGCCGCTCCGGCGCGTCGTCGTGAACCTCTCGCCGGGCAATCTCCGCAAGGAGGGTCCGGGCTTCGACCTCCCGATCGCGATGGGAGTGCTGGCCGCCTCGAAGCAGGTGCCGGCGGGAAACCTTGGTCGGTACGCGTTCGTCGGTGAGCTCACGCTCGACGGAAGTCTCACCGCGACCCCGGGGATCCTCTCCATGGCGATCGCCGCCTCCCGGCGCGGGCTCGCCGGCGTCGTCGTTCCGGCGGCGAACGCTTCGGAGGCGCGGCTCGTCGATGACCTGGACGTGGTCGCCACCTCTTCGCTCCGGGAGGTGGTCGCCTTCCTAAGATCGGGCAACCGACCGGTGGGTCCGACGCCCCCCGTGACGACGCACGGCGGCGACGACGGTCGGTCGATCGATCTCCGGGAGGTTCGGGGGCAGGCCCGCGCCCGGCGTGCGCTGGAGGTCGCGGCGGCGGGCGGCCACAACCTGTTGTTGATGGGCTCGCCCGGGGCGGGCAAGACCATGCTCGCGCGTCGGCTCGCCACGATCCTTCCCGATCTGACCAGGGCGGAGGCGCTCGAGGTGACGCAGCTCCACTCGATCGCGGGCGTTCTCTCCTCGCCCGGTCTGGTGGGGGAGCGCCCCTTCCGGTCGCCGCATCAGTCCGTCTCGCTCGCAGGTCTCGTCGGCGGCGGAAGCTCGCTGCTTCGTCCCGGCGAGGTCTCGCTCGCGCATCACGGCGTGCTGTTCCTCGACGAGGTCACGGAGTTCCGACGCGACGCGGTGGAAGGGCTCCGCCAGGCGCTCGAGGACGGACGCGTCGTCGTCACGCGCGCCGTCGGTTCGGTGGAGTATCCCGCACGGTTCACGCTCGTCGCCGCGGCGAACCCGTGCCCGTGCGGCTACGCGGGCGATGCCAGGCGTCACTGTCCCTGTCCTCCGAACCGTAAGCAGCTCTACCGCCAGAAACTCTCGGGTCCCTTGCTCGATCGGATCGATCTTCGGCTCGACGTTCCGCGCCTGTCGAAAGGCGAGCTGCTCGGCGAGTCGCCCGGCGAGTCCTCCCCGGCGGTACGAGAGCGCGTGCAGATCGCGCGTGAACGACAGCGCGCGCGGTACGCCTCCATCGGCGTCTCCTGCAACGGTCAGCTGCCCGGGCCGCTCGCGCGGCGCCAGGCGCGGTTGTCGGCCTCCGCGGAGGCTCTGCTCGCCAAGGCCGTCGAGTCGCTCGCGCTCACCGGCCGCGGTTTCGACCGTGCGCTGAAGGTCGCTCGAACGATCGCGGACCTCGCCGGCGCCGAGCAGACGGGCGCGGACCACGTGGCCGAGGCGCTCTCGTACCGATCCGCATTCGACGCGGGAGACCTCGCCCGTGCGGGCTGACACTGCGCGCGCCGCGGACGGAACCGACGACGCGAAGCAGGCGATCCCGGAGAACTATCCGGATGGCTTCGCGGCGACCGCAGCCGACCGGCGCGCGCTCCTCGTGTTGTCGTCGCTGCGTGGCCTGACGGCTCGGCGACTCCTGGCCCTGTCGGTGAGCGGGCCCACCGCGTCGGCGTGCCTCGCCACGATCCGCAGGGGAGCGGCCGGCAGCGAGAGCGACCGAGCGTTCGCGCGGCGGCTCGACCCCGACGACGTTTCCTCCGCGCTCGAAGCGTGCGGCGCCCGCTCCATCGCGTTCGACGAGCCGGAGTATCCGCGGCGGCTCGACGGGCTGAAGGATCCGCCAGCGATGCTGTTCGTGCGCGGCGTCGATCTCCGCGAAGTCGATCCTGTCGTCGCGATGGTCGGTGCGCGCAACTGCTCGCCGACCGGAGCGGAGATCGCGCGGGACATCGCCTCCGGACTCGCGCGCGAGGGCTGGTGGGTCGTGAGCGGTGCCGCGCGCGGCATCGACGCGGCGTCGCACGAAGGAGCGCTCGAGCACGAGCGAACGGTGGCCGTCCTCGGGTGCGGCATCGACGTGACGCATCGGGTTGCGAAGCGGACGTTGCTCGGCCGCATCGATCGAACCGGAGCGCTCGTGAGCGAGTATCCACCCGGTGTGCCCGCGGAGCCGTTCCGGTTCCCCGCGCGCAACCGCATCGTCGCCGGGATGGCGGAGGCGCTCGTCGTCGTGGAGGGAGCTGCAGGGAGCGGTTCGTTGATCTCCGCCGACCATGCCATCGACCTCGGACGCCACGTGTTCGCGGTTCCGGGCCCGGTGACGAGTCCGCTCACGCACGCGCCCCATGAGCTGATCCGCGAGGGCGCCGGGTTGATCCGCGGCCCGGACGACCTGTTGAAGGATCTCGGCGTCTCCGCTTCCGGCGCGTCGCGTGCGGCGCTCCGCTCGACGCGCGGCCTGACCCCCGAGGAGGTGCGAGCGCTCGACGTGCTCGTCACGTCGATGCTGCCGGAGGTCGTCGCCGGGAAGATGGGCCTCACGCTGCCGGAAGCCATCGCGCTGCTGACGACGTTGGAGATCAAGGGCCTCGTGCGGAACGTCGGCGGCCGAGTGGAGCCGGTGCACGTGCGCGCTCAAGCCTGATCCGATCGCGCATCCTTGAACCCCGTCGCGGGCCCTGGTACAAAGCGGCGACCTCGGAGCCCGAACCCATGGATCCTGACCTTCCCCGGAACGACGACGCATCGCTGATCGAGGCCTTCGCGGCGCACCTGTCGCGAGAGCGGCGGCTGTCCGTCCACACGATCGAGGCGTATCGCCGCGATGTCTCCGAGCTCGCCGTGTTCCTCGGACGCTCGAAGCGGTCGCTCCGCACGGCGACTCTCGAGCTGCTCCGCCGCTTCCTCGCACAGCAGACCACCCTCGGCTACGCCCGCACCTCGATCGCGAGACGCGTCGGCGCGATCCGCACGTTCTACCGCTGGGCCGTCCGAGGCGGCGTCGTGGACCGCGATCCGTCCGCCCTCCTGGGTCGTCCGAAGGCGGCGTCGCGCCTACCGACGGTCCTCCGCGCTTCCGAAGCCGCCGAGCTTGTCGAGGCGCCGGACGCCGACCCCCGGCCCGATGCCCGAAGAGCCGCGCGGGATCCGCTCCAGGCCGCGATCACCCTTCGCGACCGGGCGGTGTTGGAGCTGCTGTACGGATCCGGACTCCGCGTGGGCGAGGTGAGCGGCCTGACGCTCGACCGGATCGACCTCGGCCGGGAGCGCGTGCTCGTCCACGGGAAGGGCGACAAGGAGCGGGAGGTCCCTCTGTCGGAGTTCTCCTCGGCCGCCCTGCGTGCCTACCTCCGCGACGGACGGCCCACGATGGCCAGCGAGGCGTCCCCCGCGCTCTTCTTCAATCGCCGCAAACGGCCCATGACAAGCCGAGATATCCGTGGGATGGTTGAAAAATACGCTCGGAGGGTCATGTCCGGACGGCGGGTCACCCCGCATACTCTCAGGCACTCGTTCGCGACCCACCTACTCGAGGGAGGCGCCGACATCCGCGCGGTACAGGAACTCTTGGGGCATGCCAGTCTCGCGACGACGCAGCGATATACCCACGTTTCGCGAGCGCGACTGTTCGACGCCTATCGAGCAAGTCATCCGAGGGCCTGATGCCCAAGTCCTCCCCCAAGGCGAAGACCGCAACGGCGACGGCGAAGGCGCCGAGCGCTCGGGGTCGGACAAAGACGGCCGTCTCGGACTCGCAGAAGAGCAAACCGCGGCAGGATGCTCGCCGCACGAAAGCGGCCGCGAAGGACACGGTTCGCGTTCCCGACGTCGACGCGCAGCAACAGGTCGACGAGCTCCAGGCGCTCTGGAACGAGTTCAAGGACTCGCGCTCCGCGGAGGCGCGTGAGCGGCTGATCCTCCACTACGCGCCGCTCGTGAAATACGTCGCGAGTCGCGTCGCGACCGGTCTGCCGTCCAGCGTGGAGCAGGCGGACCTCGTCTCCTACGGCATGTTCGGACTGATCGACGCGCTGGAGAAGTTCGACCTCTCGCGCCAGATCAAGTTCGAGACGTACGCGATCCCGCGCATCAAGGGCGCGATCATCGACGAGCTGCGCGCGATGGACTGGGTGCCGCGCTCGGTCCGCTTCAAGGCGCGGGAGATCGAGAAGGCCTACGCCGACGTCGAGGCAATGGTGAAACGCTCGCCGACCGAGCAGGAGGTCGCGGACCGCCTCGGGGTCTCCGTCCCGGAGCTGCACGAGGTCATCAGCCAGATCTCCTTCGTCTCCGTCCTCGCCCTCGACGAGCTCCTCTCGGTCGGCAACGACCGGGGAGAGCAGATCTCCCTGATCGACACGCTCGCCGACAAGAGCATCGATCCCACCACCGGCCTCGAGTCCCAGGAGACTCGGGGTCTTCTCGCTGCCGCAATCAACTCGCTTTCCGAACGAGAGAAGATCGTCGTGACGCTGTACTACTTCGAGGGCCTCACGCTCGCGGAGATCGGCGACATCCTCGGCGTCACCGAGTCGCGCGTCTGCCAGATCCACACGAAGGCGGTCGGCCAGCTCCGTCTCCAGTTCGTCGAGACGGAGTGACGTCTCTCACAGACCTGCATCTCTCGAGGCGTTAGCCTCGACGTTCCTCCTCCGAAAGAGGAGGCTGCCGTGCACCGAATCACCCTCGCGTTGCTGTTGCCGCTGATGGCGATCTCCGCTCCGTCACGCGGAACGGTCGAGGTCTCGATGACGTCGACGACGGGTTCCACGACCGCGGGAACGCTCGCATGGCCGCTCCGTGGCCCGATCGTGCGCGGCTACGAGCAGCCGTCCAACCCGTACGCGAGCGGGCATCGCGGCATCGACATCGGCGCGCCGGTCGGAACGCCGGTGAAGGCGGCCGCTCCGGGCGTCGTGCACTTCGCGGGAAAGGTCGCCGGCTCGCTGTTCGTCTCGATCGACCACGACGCAGGTCTGCAGACGACGTATTCGTGGGTCTCGGAGATCGACACGAAGAAGGGAGCGACGGTGCGGAAGGGCGACGTCATCGCTCTCTCGGGGACCGGCCATCCGGGCAGCACCGAGTCGACCCACCTGCACTTCGGCGTCAAGAAGGACGGGGACTACGTGGATCCGATGCTCTACCTCGGCGCGATCGACGTCGTCGACCTGATCCATCTCGCCCCGCTCGCCGCCTGAACGCCCAAGGGTTGCGGTTGCGGGGAACCACGGTCGGGAGCCCAACGCCTAGAATGTCGCGTCCCGCCGACCGAGGACGGCCCGCCTGTTCCCGACATCGCTCCGCTTCCGACATGCGCTCGCGCTGTTCGCGATGCTGCCCCTGTTCCTCGCGTGCGGAGTCGCTGCCGCGGGGGCCACCGAAGGAACGCTGCCGGCCACCGTCTGGAGCGAGTTCCAGGGAGGCCCAGCACACACCGGTTCGGTGCCCTCGATCACCTCCGCGCAGCCGCCCTACACGCGGGCCTGGACGTTCGAGGAGCCGGACTCCGACCAGGGATTCGCCGCGCCGGTCATCGTCGGCGACGTCGCCGTCGCGCTCGGATCCAAGGCGGTCTACGGCGTCGACCTCTCCTCCGGGCGGCAAACCTGGCGCGTGGCGCGCACGGGAGGGCCTATCACGGAGCCGGCGGTCGCCACCGCCGGAGGCAAGACCCTCGTGCTGTATCTCGACGGCGGGTCGAACCAGGAGCCTTCGAAGCTCGTCGCGATCGACGCCGCAACGCAGAAGGAGCTCTGGACCTTCGCGCTCGGCGCCGCGAGCGTCAGTGGGGTCAGCGTGGACGGCTCGTCGGCGTTCGTCGGAGACACCCAGGGTGTCCTGTACGCGGTCGACGTCTCCAAGGGCAAGCAGGAGTGGACCTTCAAGGGCACTGGGCGCATCGAGGCGCCGCCGGCGATCGCCGGCGGCCTCGTCTACATGGGGAGCCGCGAGCTCCAGCAAGGGAACGCGACCGTCCGGGCGCTCGACGAGTCGACCGGCACGCAGAAGTGGATGTTCGCCCAGCAACAGCTGGCCTCGGGTTCGGCGATCACGGTCTCGGACGGGCGCGCGATCGCGGGATTCACCGACCGGCTGGCGCGGGCCTTCGATGCGGCCACCGGGACCGGGGAGTGGACGGCGCTGATGAGCAACGCGCTGTCGCCGAGAGGCGCTCCCGCCGCGGCGGCCGGCGCGGTGTACCTCGCGGACCTCGCCGGAACCGTGGAGCGCGTCAGCGCCGACTCGGGCTCCCGGACGTGGAGTTACCGGTTCAACGGGGTCCGTCCGCTGCCGATCCCGTACCTCGACTTCTGGAGCTCGCCCGTCCTGACCGGGTCGAGCGTGCTCATCGGCCTCGGCGACGGGCGGCTCGGAGCCCTCTCCTCCTCGACCGGTCATCTCCAGTGGGAGGCCGACACGGGGCCGGGCGCGCTCGGTGGCATCGCGCTGGGGAACGGCATCGTGGTCGTCGCGAAGCAGGGAGTGAACGGAGCCTTGATCGGTTTCCGACACGACGCGTCGGGAACGCTCCTCGACGAGGCGTCGCCGACCGAGCTCGACGCCGGCCAGCTCGTCGGACGGTTCGCCGTCGCGCTCGTCCTCGTTCTCGGCGCCACGGCACTCGCCGGGCTCCTGATCAGGCGTCGCGATTCGACCGACGACGAACCGATCGGAGCCGAGTCATGACCGCGAAGAAGCGCCGCCGGCGACGGCCGGCGACGACGCGGTCGGAACCGGCCGCGATCGAGACGGACGACGCGACCGAGGTCGACGAGGAGACACTCGAGGACGGCGAGGTCGTCGAGTACCCACCCGTTCCGGGGATCATCTCCGCGCTCCGCGCCGGCGTCGTCGCCGTGACGACCACGCCGCTGCTGCTCGCGATCCCGTTCCTGTTCGTGTTCCTCCTGTGGACGATCCTCGTGCTCCTGGGGCTGCAGGTGCCCCCGTCCGGTCTCGTCGACGCGATGGGGATCCCGCCGATCAGCACGGTCTTCGACTTCGGCGTCGCGCAGGCGATCTTCGGCTACGCGCCCTCGTCGTTGTTCGTCGCGTTCGTGATCGCCGTCGTCCGCGCGGTGGTCCTCGCGATCCTCGCCGGCCTCATGATCGACGTGCTGGAGGGCTCCAGGCCGTCGATGTACGGGTTCCTCCGAGGGATCCGCGCGATCCCGACGGTGGTGGCGGTGAACTTCCTGATCATCACCGCGACCGTCTTCGGCACCCAGCTGTTCGTGTTGCTCGGCCCGGGGCTGTCGCTGCTGGGCTCACTCGCCGTCCTGATCGGCGGCCTGTATTTCCTCGTGTTCGCTCCGGCCTCCGCGGTTCGGGAGGCGAGAGGCGTCCAGGAGTCGATCCGCCGGTCGGGGCGCGCGGCGCGTCTGCGGTTCCCGGGCGGCTCGCATCTGATCATGGTGATGGTCTACTTCCTCGTCGGGCTGCCGCTCCTCCTGTTCGCCGCCGGCCGCGTCCCCGGCGGCTCCGACGCCACCGCCAATCCGAGCGTCGCCGTGTGGGCGCTCGTGCTCGTGGCCACCTTCGTCCACATGGTCTTCCTCGCGGCGTTCTTCGCGCGATTCATGGGCGTCGAGCCGGAGATCCCCGACAAGCCCGTGCGCCGGACCCGTCCCGCCAGAGGAGCGCAGTCGCCCGCACGGCGCCGCTGAGCCCGCCCGGCTCGCGTCCCGAGCAGGCGGAACAGGCTCGCTGCTAGACTGACTCGATCGGCGACCCGTCGCCGAAATACACACGCGCGCGGAGCGGCTTCACGGTCCCGGCGATCGGTCGGGCGAATGCCACGGAGATGCGCGCGGAGGAGAAAAACCGAAAGGAGAAGCGCAGTGCCCGTCGTTACCAGGCGGGAGCTCCTCGAGGCCGGTGTGCACTTCGGACACCAGACGCGCCGTTGGAATCCGAAGATGGGCCGGTACCTCTACGGGGAACGCTCCGGCATCTACATCCTCGATCTCGAGAAGACCCTCACGGGCCTCGACGAGGCGTACGGCTTCGCCCGCGACGTCGGCCGTCGCGGCGGCGTGGTGCTCTTCATCGGCACCAAGAAGCAGGCGCAGGAGACCGTCGAGGAGCAGGCCGGCCGCGTCGACATGCCCTTCGTCAACACCCGCTGGCTCGGCGGGATGCTCACGAACTTCCAGACGATCTCGCGTCGCCTCGTGCGTCTCCGCGAGCTCGGGGAGATGGAGCGCACCGGCGCCTTCGACGTCCTGCCGAAGAAGGAGGTCCTTCGCCTCCGCCACGAGAAGGAGAAGCTCGAGCGGAACCTCGGCGGCATCCAGGGCATGGAGAGACTTCCGGACGCGGTGTTCGTGATCGACACGAAGAAGGAGCACATCGCGGTCGGAGAGGCCCGCAAGCTCGGCATCCCCGTGATCGCGATCGTCGACACGAACTGCGACCCGGACGAGGTCGACTACGTGATCCCCGGCAACGACGACGCGATCCGCTCCGTATCGCTCGTCACGCGTGTCCTCGCCGACGCGCTCGCGGAGGGCAGCGGGAAGCCGGCAAGGGCCTCCGCCAAGCCGACGCAGCCATCCTCGGAAGACGAGATCGAGCCCGAGGCCGAAGCGACGGCAGTGGACGCGACGAGCGAGTCGGTCCTCACGGGCGCCTCGCAGCGCCCCGCGAGCGACGCCGCGCCTGTCGGCGTCACCGCTCCCGCTCCGGCGGAGCCGACCCAAGGGGGCGCGTGACCGTGGCCGACATCTCGGCGCAGCAGGTCCGCGAGCTCCGGGAGCGCACGGGCGCCGGCATGATGGATTGCAAGCAGGCGCTCCAGGACGCCGACGGCGACATGACGCGCGCGGAGGAGCTCCTCCGGGAGCGGGGGCTCAAGGACGTCCAGAAGCGCGCAGGCCGCTCCGCCGCGCAGGGCCTCGTCGACAGCTACATCCACTTCAACAACACGGTGGGCGTGCTCGTCGAGGTGAACTGCGAGACCGACTTCGTGGCGGCGACGCAGGAGTTCAAGGACCTCACCAGAGACATCGCGCTCCACGTCGCGAGCGCGGCTCCGCGGTGGCTTACCCGCGAGGAGATCCCGAGCGTCGTCCTCGAGGCCGAGCGCCGCGTCTACGAGGCGCAGGCTCGCGAGCAGGACAAGCCCGACAACGTGATCGAGCGGATGGTGGAGGGCAAGCTCGAGGCCTTCTACCGCGACAACGTGTTGCTCGACCAGAAGTTCGTCAAGGACGACTCGAAGTCGATCCGGACGATCGTCGACGAGGTCTCCGCCAAGGTCGGGGAGAAGGTTGCCGTCCGGCGGTTCGTCCGGTACAAGCTTGGCGAGGAGCTCGACTGAGAGGCGCGACCGATGGCTGAGGAGGCGGAGCGGGCTCGCCCGATCTATCGGAGGGTCCTCCTCAAGCTCTCGGGAGACGCGTTCGCTCCCGCGGACACGGGGTACGGCATCTCGACGCAGGCGACGGCTCTGCTCGCGCGCCAGCTCGCCGACGTCGTGGAGCTGGGGGTGCAGCCCGCGGTCGTCGTAGGCGGCGGCAACATCTTCCGCGGCCGGCAGGCCGAAGGCATCGACCGCTCCCGAGCGGACTACATGGGCATGCTGCCGACCGTGATGAACGCGCTGGCGCTCCAGGACGCCCTGGAGAAGACGGGGATCACCTCCCGCGTGCTCACCGCGATCCAGATGGCACAGATCGCGGAGCCCTACATCCCGCTCCGCGCGATCCGGCACCTGGAGAAGGGGCGGGTCGTCGTGTTCGCCGCGGGGATCGGCGCCCCCTACTTCTCGACCGACACGACCGCGGCGCAGCGCGCGCTCGAGATCGGCGCGCAGGCGATCCTCAAGGGCACGAAGGTCGACGGCATCTACACCGCGGACCCGCACGTGGATCCCACGGCACAGCGGTTCGAGACGATCGAGTACCTCGACGTGCTCCGCGAGGGGTACCAGGTCATGGACGCCACGGCGATCAGCCTGTGCATGGAGAACGACCTGCCGATCATCGTGTTCGACTTCGGGTCCGAGGGGAACATCCGACGGGCGGTGTCGGGTGAACCGATCGGCACCCTGGTGCACGGGGCCGTCCGATGACCGTCGACTCCGCGCTGAAGGCGGCCACCGAGAAGATGGACAAGGCGATCT
>Ga0070696_100003363_pt1 | contig 10669 bp, 8 predicted proteins | sample KBSK1253metaG_FD_65474 | JGI IMG/M metagenome (GOLD analysis project Ga0070696, IMG submission 65474) | Corn, switchgrass and miscanthus rhizosphere microbial communities from Kellogg Biological Station, Michigan, USA - KBS K1-25-3 metaG | ecosystem: Host-associated > Plants > Roots >... | reverse complement strand
GGGTCAGGATATGGCGGACACTCTTTGCCAATGGGAGACTCTTTAACGCGAAGTAATAATCGCCAATCGACCCACCGATATGGCCCCAGGTATCTTTGGCGCCAAAGGCCCGGTTACCACCACCGGACAAGAGGTGACGCAGGCCGGCCTCAGGCACGAAGCGGATGAGTCGTCCGGTCTTTGCGCAGGTGCGATAAGCAACCTCGCTGTCGTTTCGGTAGTTTGCGCCCTGGAAGTTCTCGTCCATTCCACCCACTACCAGATACGTTTCGCGGCGCATAGCAAAATTGCCGGCCATCAAAGCGCGAATCTCGCACGTTTTAGAATAAGCAGCATCGAAACTGAGGTCGAAGTCGCTGACGTTATCGATCGCAACAGGATGCCACGGTTGCAGCACCTGGCCACAGGTCGCCGGCGGCGGATCCGCTCCTAGAAAAGCCTGGCGATGTCCTTCCAGCAAATTGTCGAAGGGCACAATGTCGTCGTCGAGGAACAGTAGAATCTCCTTGTCCGCGAGCATTGCCGCGATGTTCATTGCCTCGTTCTGACTGGCCCTCGAGCGCCGGTACCAGCGGATGGCGCCGTCAGCGGTCATGCGCTCCAACGCGCTCGTTGTCGCAGGCTCGTGTTGTGGCGTCTGATCGATCACGAGAATCTCGTCACCTGTCTGCAGCAGACTGGCGAGCTGCTTGAGCGTGTCAACAAGCACTGACTCACGTTTATAGGTTGGAACGATTACCGAAATGCTGGCCATCTGTTACCGAATCTCAAGCAAGGAAACTGTTGTTAATGTGTACAAATGAACTTTAGTAAAACGGATTAATCGGCAGGAAAATCTCTGATACTTGCGGTGACGTAATCCCTCTCGTCCGAACGCATCTCGGGGAAGATAGGCAGCGAGAGCACCTCAGAGCAGGCTTGTTCCGCGTTTGGGAAATCGCCAGGCCGATACCCTTCCGGGAGCAATACAGGCTGGAGATGCATTGGCAATGGATAATAGACCTCGGACCCCACACCACGTTCTTTAAGAAATGTTTGAAGTTCATCCCGCTTATTGAGTGATACACGGATCGTATATTGATGGTAGGTATGCGTCCTGCCAGGCGCACGATAAGGGGAATGAATGCCTACCAAATTTCTAAGTGCGACGTCGTAGCCGGCCCCATGACTTTGACGGGCGCGTATCCACTCGTCCACGTGTTGCAGCTTCACCCGCAACATCGTTGCTTGAATGGTATCGAGCCTGCTGTTACTGCCCGAAAGATGATGATAGTACTTTGGTTTGGAGCCGTGGGAGCGCAATAGCCGCACAGCGGCTGCGAGTTTGTCGTTGTCGGTAACCACCAGGCCGCCGTCGCCAAAACCACCAAGAGTCTTGGTGGGAAAGAAACTAAAACAGCCCAAGTCTCCGATTGTTCCCAGCTTGCGGCCTTTGTAATCCGCTCCGAAAGCTTGGGCGACATCTTCAACGACGAACAGACCGTACTCTTTTGCAAGAGCCATCAATTCGTCAAGATCCGCTGACTGTCCATACAAGTGAACCGGAATAATTGCCTTTATGGAATCCGGGCGTATGCCGAGCCGCTTGTTCGTCTCGCAGTCTCCTTCAAGTACCCGGCGTACCTGGGCCACATCCAGATTAAAACTCTCAGGGTCGATGTCAGCCAAGGCCGGCTTGGCACCGGTGGTAAGAATCGCGCTGGCAGTGGCGAAGAAGGTGAACGGTGTTGTCAAGACACGATCGTTGGGACCAATTCCCAGTGCTCTCAGCGCCAGCCACAGCGCATCGGTACCGCTTGCTACTCCAATCGCATGTTTCACCCCAAGGTATTCCGCGGCTTCGCGCTCGAACAATTCGACATCGGGCCCGAGAATGTACTTGCCGGATACCAGGACGCGCTCTACTGAGGTTAGCAAGCTCTCTCTTAAAGCTTGAAATTGTCTGGTGTTATCAAATAATGGTACTTGCACGTAATCAACCTTCCTGCGATCTTTGGTTACCGGACTAACGTTCCTGTCTTGGCATCAGCCACGACTAAAACAAGAAAGAGTTCTTTCTTCATGAGACGGGTACAAGCTCGGCATCGGTGATGGCCGACAGCTCGTCCGGGCCAACCTCTTGATATGCCTTCCCGCAAGCTGCGCATCGTTGTAGGTCGGTGGTCAACTGCAATTTCTCTCCGCACTCACATACCCATCCGACCCGCTGGGCCGGCACGCCGACGACCAGGGCGTAGTCAGGAACGTTTTTAGTGACGACGGCGCCTGCCGCCACAAATGCATAGCGGCCAATGCTATTGCCACAAACGATTGTGCAGTTGGCCCCCAGCGTCGCTCCTTGCTTGACCAGGGTCTTCCGGAATTCCTGCTTGCGTTCGATTTCGCTGCGCGGGTTTATGACATTAGTGAAAACCATCGAGGGCCCGCAGAACACATAGTCCTCCAGTTCCACACCCTCGTAGACAGACACATTGTTTTGAATCTTGACGCCGTTGCCTATACAAACGTGCGGAGCGACAAACACATTTTTTCCGAGGACGGAGTCGCGGCCAACTTTTGCCCCGGCACGTACATGGCTGTGGTGCCAGATTCGGGTGTTGTCACCGATTTCTGCGCCCGGTTCGACAATGCTGGTGGGGTGAGCGTAATAGGATGTAGGCTCCGCCTTCAGTGAAGGGTTGACTGTCCGTCCTTCATGTTCCAGTGAATCCTGGGCTGCGGCTAGAATCCGGAGCACGTCCAGCCCGCTTTGACCATCAGTTAGTGCTGGTTCGCGACTGGCAATACACTTTGCAAATTCTTCGCATTCGACGCGGAGTGGCTCCGCTTCTTCGAGCGGCTGCAGCGTGGCCTCCGCCTTGTGCGCAACCGGCAATTGACCGCCGACCCAATCGACTCGGTGCGGATAGAGCGCAAGCTTATTGGGCCACGCCCGTGTGTCGTCAAAGACCGCCATCCGTGCGTCTCCTACTACTACGAAGCGATGTTCTTTGAACGGGTGCAACCAACTTACAAAGATATGGCCCAAGACGTTACCGGGAAAACGTAGATTGGTCATGGTCACATCCGCCACGCCATGATTTACATATGCTCCGCCGTGACACGCAACTTGTTCCGGGCCGCCTCCCATCAGGCGCAGCATTATGGCGACGTCGTGGGGAGCAAAGCTCCACAAGGCATTCTCCTCAGTCCGAATGCGTCCCATGCTTAGCCGGTTGGAATAGATGTAGCGGATGCGTCCCAGAAATCCTGCTGCGATCAACTGCTCGAGTTTCTTTACTGCGGGGTGATACTCCAGCACATGGCCCACCATGAGTACGCGGTTCAGACGTTGCGCTGTTTCTACCAGGCGTTCGCCTTCTGCGATGGTCAGCGCCATTGGTTTCTCGACCAGTACGTCCTTGCCCGCTTCGAGCGCGCGTAATGCAAGGGTGGCATGTGTGGGCGCGGGAGTAGCGATAACCACACCCGATATGTCCTCACGTGCAAGCACCGCTTCAATGTCCAAAGAGGTTTCCACCCCGGGATACTGCGTTCGTACATCTTTGAGCCGGGCTTCGGCCGTATCGGCAACAACACGCAGGTGGCCCATCTCAGACCAAATCCGCACGTGGTTCTTTCCCCACGCGCCACAACCCAGTATTCCAATATTTATTCCAGACATCTTATTCCTCTCTTGATCCGTCGTTCCTCAATCGAAATGCCGCGATAACGGCAAGCGAAGGGCAACGCACTAAGTCATTCGCGCAAACGAACGCTCGTGGGGCGCTGTTGTGTCGCCGAATTCACGCGCGGAAAGCTCCGCGATTCGTTCCGCGGGTGGAATAGCAGAACGCTCTTCGTAGAGTGATACCGTCGGGCGCATCGTGTTTAGCTTTTCTGTCTGAGGTGCGTGCCAAACGTGTACGAAAGGCAAATAACCGTATGGCCAGCATGCGCGCGTTGCAGCTCTTTCCCACAATTCGTTGTCCTCACCGCCCCAGCCGGCGAATGACTCATCGAATCCCCCGATGCTAAAGAACGCGCTGCGCAAAACAGCAACACTTCCGCCGAAGGCGTTCTGCATAATTGCCGCCATGCCGGCTTCAGTCTCGAGGGCTCCAGTTGCGAATAATCGTGAGGAGTCCGATTGGCCAAAATAGAAGATGAAGCGCTTAAGGTTGATGACCTCGTAGCCCTCCTTGGCTCGGGCGACGATCTCTCTAGCATAGTCGACTGGCGCAAGCATATCGTTGTCATGAAACACGAGTATTTCACCGCGCGCCGCTCGGGCTCCTACGTTGAACGCCCAGGCGCGACTGTAAGGCATATCCGAGTAAGGCAAAAGTGTGTGAATGTAGTTGACCCATGACGGCAGTTGGTCTTTGACGTCGGCATTGTTGGACTGCTCGATGAGTATGCACTCGCAAGGAATTTCGACCTGGGCCGCGATTGATCCTAACGTCGCGAGCAGGTGAGGTAATCGTTCTGTCCCTCGGTGCCCAATAATGAACGATACGACAGGCGAAGTTTCCCGAGTCTCGACCGCCGGTTCAGGACGCAACTCAATTGGCCAGTCGCGCAACGCTCGCTTCATGAGCCAGAGACCCGTTCGGGGAAACACTTTCGCGATGTGCAAGTCTGTAGTCCACCGCCATCCGCACTCGACACCGAGATTGTTTTTCCCTGGAAGCAAGCTCTCATCTCGATTGCGGATTCGTATCCAGGGCGAACTGCTTGATGGCCGCATCTCCCACAGAAAATTTGGCAGATCATATATGCAAGCCCCAAGCTTCTGCTTGACAGTAAACTCTTGGTCGCGACCGATCACTTTGTATCTTCGCAGTCTGCGGCAAAGCGCATGATCTCGACTGCGACATCGTCGGGCATCAAACCGCTGCCTGTCGGCCATTCGCTTCCAGGGTCATTATGAACATGCCGCCGGCCAAGGAGATCCCTCAACCGTTGAGCATTCCCGGGCGAAAGTCCCATGCGCGTTAACCGCCCGTCCTTTGGCAGACCGAGGCTTGGAACAGCGCCCATCATTGGCGGTTGTTCCATACAGCGATCCAACGCGTCGGCCCAGGCATCCATTGCGCCATCAAACGTGTACTTGCCGGCATGAGAGCAGGCCGCGTTTTCGGACAGACGACGAAGGAGACCAGGCTCACTTGCAAGTCTCTGCATGTGATCAGCGGCCGTAGCTACATCACCCACCTTAAAGACCAGACTATTGAAATCGTGCAAGTATTGTCTTTCGGTTTTCAATCCAATGAATTGGGAAATCACGGGGACCACGCCATGGGCCATCGCCTCTCCGCCCGCTATGGGCACTCCTTCGGCAGGCGAAAAGTGGACCACGCTGTCCAGGTTTGGATAGACGGTCTCATAGAGTTCACTCCTGTCCTTCCACCCGCAGAATGTCACTCGACCATTTGATACGTACGACCCCAGCCTTTCCCGAAGCACCGGTGCTTCGGGGCCGTCACCCACAATGCTTACGTGATATGCAAGCCCTCGCTCTTCCAATTGAGCCAGGAAGGGAACCATATCCAATATCGACTTGTCTTTTTGTGCCAGACGTCCGACATAACCAATTCTCAGAATATCGCCTGGATCTCTGGGTTGTGACGGTCCTCTTGGGGATCGAACCCCTGCGGGAATGCTCACAACCCTGCTCGCGTCAATGCCGGCCCAGTCTGTAAGGGCAGCCCCCAACAAATTACCCATGACCACACAAAGGTCCACATTGCCTTTAAACAAACGGACGTCATAGAAGTAGTGAGGCTCGTAGCCTCCTATGCCGACGGCAAGCCGAGGGGTACGGTGACGTTGCTTCAAGGAGGTAACGACTTCGTAGGCGTCGAAGACGCGTGCGGAGAACACTATGTCCGGCTGTACTTCCAGGATTACCTTGCGCAAGCTTTCCAGTCGCGATTGCCTGGTTCCCTTGGTTCCGTCGATTTCTTTGATTGCCAGGTCTGGATAAGCGTTCCGGTATGCGCCAACATCATTGAAGCGACTGCCCTGCCCTAGCGCCAATAGCGTTTCCCAGCCACGCTTTGGAAGTTCATGACAAAGGTCGTCAATCGCGGATTCAACGCCACCTTGCCGGGCATGTGATGGAGAGCAGATAAGTAACCTTCGTGACGACATCTATAATCGATCCTGAAACCTAAACCTGTTTTCCGTTACGGCTTTTCAAATTCGATGCCTCGCTTTCTACCGAGTCAGGGAAGCAAGCCGATCGACGCCGTGACCATTCTCGGCATCGGGAAATCCGACGTAGCCCGATTGAAGAGTCAGCAGCGCTGCTGAAATATCTTGCCTTAGATCATCGACCGCAACCGGCCAAAACTCTTCACTTGCGGGGTCTTCTGTAAACGATCTTGCGGTGCGACTGGAATCGAAGTGCGCTGTAGTTTCGAGGTGCAATGGCTTATGCCACCAGAGGTGGTCATAGATCATTTTGTTCAATTCCCCAATTGCCTCGAGCGATTGATACTTCACAACAGCCGCACGTCCTTCAGCTCCCAGACGGGAACGAAGTTCAGGAACGAGCAGGAGAATTGCCAGCACTCGAGTCAAGTTGAACTTATTCGTATTGACTACCGGCAAATTGAAAGCCGGATTGCTTAAGTGGTCGTGATCAAGATAGGTCAGAACTGGTTTGCCGAGCGCAAGGCACTCGAGTGCGAATACCCCGTATGCTCCCATCACGAACTGGTCGGCAACGATATCGGCTTCGCGATAAACTTCAATTGCATCCGCTCGACGCAAATTCTCCACCATCCGCAGCTCAAATGAGATTCCGATTTTCCGCAAATGTTCGAGTGATTCAAGGAGGAAAGCTGTGCCCTTCACATGGCGATGGTTTGGTGCGTGAACAATGACTGGAGGATTGTTGGCTTTGCAATTTACGAGAGGCTTGAGCCTGTCTGTGTCAACCGGAATATTCTTCCAATAGATATCATTACGTGGAAGAAATCTGCGAACCGATCCATCCATCCCAATAACAACATCGGCAAATTTGGAAAAGACCCGGACGTTCGCACGTGTCCAGTTTCCCCATTCTTCTAAATTCCAATCAGGATAGTCGAGCTGCATTCGACCGACCCAGTCAAAGCGATCTCTAAACTTATCGCGCCAGGCAACGTCAGATCCGTAGGGAAACACCACAATGCGGATTCCTACGGCCTTCATCAGCCATAGAATTAGGGTGTTGGCACGTTCATGTCTGCCGGGCAGGAAGGGGCGGAACGTCGTGCTCCAGATATCGGTGTTAAGAAGGACATAGCAGAGACATCGCCACCAATGCGGCCCCGTCGCTTCAGCAGCGGTTCGGGGAGAGAAGACTACGTCAAACTCCTGTTCAGTCGTTAACTCATAGGAGTTCAACTGACGGGCATACAAGACAACCGAGCGGGCGCGGACTCCTGCGGAACGATCCGCCATCACTGAGTCTCTCAGCGAATGCAGTGGGGCAATGCCATGGGTGACTCGCAGTGGGCTCCGTCCAAACCAACGCCCCCACCTGATCAAGAAACCTATGCCCAGACAGAAGCTGATGGATACAGCAATCTTCAGGAGGCTGAATGCTCGACTTAGCATAATTCACGAAGTGTCTCGGGCCAGAGTCTCTCCAGTTGGGAAAGAACAAAGTTCTGTTCTTCCGGAGTTATCTGATGATGCAAAGGTAATGCTATCGTTAGCCAGTCTGCTCGCCATGCCTGAGGCAAGTCTTCGGGAAGTAGTTTGTACTTATTCTGGTAATACGAAAGCAGGTGGGGCGCATGGGTGCCCGGGCGCGTCGCAACTCCAGCCGCGTACAAGTTCTGCATAAGACAGTTGCGACGGTGATACCACTGCTCCAACGTTTTCTCACCCTCATCCGGCGGCTTCAACCTGCAGACATAAGCTTGGTAAGCATGCTCCCGCTCCAGAGGTAACGGCGGTGGTTGAAGCCACTCCCTCAACGGTGAGCTATTGATTAGCTGCTGGTAACGTCTGGCGCAGGTAAGGCGTCGCTTCAGGATAGCGTTAAACTTTGTGAGTTGTGTCAATCCGAGCGCAGCCTGCAAATCCGTCAAACGGTAATTGAAGCCCAGAGTTGCATAGTCTGGCAGCAATTGTTGGGCCGCGCGTTCCCGCGAATGATGTGCTCGGTCCGAACCGATGTCGCGAAGCGAGCGAAACGTTACGTCCAGTGGTTCCCGCCGCGTTGTCAACATCCCGCCCTCGCCTGTCGTGATCGATTTGCGCGGGTGAAAGCTGAAACAACCCACATCCCCGAATGTGCCGACATGGCGGTCGCCGTAATAGGAACCGAGCCCGCAAGCCGCATCTTCGATCACAAAGAGTTTGTATCTTTCGGCAAGTTCCTCGACACCCCTCATGTTCGCCGCCAAGCCAAACAGGTGGACGGGAATAATACCCCGCGTTCTCGGCGTGATGCGGCGTGCGGCGTCGGCCATGTCTATATTGAACGTAACCGGATCAACGTCGCAGAAAACCGGACGAGCACCCGCATATTCGACAGCGTTGGGCGTCGAAATCCAGGTGAAGGCCGGCACCAGAACCTCGTCACCGGGTCCGAAGCCGGCGGCCAACACAGCTAAGTGCAATGCAGCCGTGCAGGAGGAAACAGTCGCCGCATAAGGCGAGCCAACGTGCTCCGCGAACTGTTGCTCAAAGGCCGCTACTTTCGGGCCTGGTCCTACCCATCCACTGCGTAGCGTTTCCAACACGGACTTCTCATCAGCCTCGTCAAACCACGGGAGGGCCAAAGGTACTTTCAAGATAGCCGCTCCTGCCGTTGGCGAATCACCTTCGCCGGAGAGCCTACTGCTACGGTGTTATCTGGAATGTCCGCGGTGACCACCGATCCAGCGCCGATCTGCACTCCGGAGCCAATCGTAACGCCAGGAAGGATGACCGAGCCAACACCTATGTCGCAATCTGCGCCAACCTTTACCGGCGCGAAATCAATCGCACTGCCTAAAATAGGTTTGCCAAAACCTTCTTCACGGTGAAAGGATGTGATGATTCTCACGCCTGGGCCGACGCCGACACGGTCACCAATAAAGAGTCCACCGGCGCTGTGAAAGAAGACCTGCTGTCCAATCCAAACGTCATCGCCGATTATCATTTCGCCCTTGTAATATCCCTTAAGGATGGAATAGTGACCTACATAGACGTTTGAGCCGACAGTGATATGGTCTGCGTGAAATACCAGAACACCGGCTTCGAAGATGACGTTATCGCCGAGTTGGCGAAACGAGCTCCGGTCGACATCGCCGCTGCCGTGACTGGAGAAACGCCGCATGATCTGCTCCTGGTTCAGGTCGTCGGGGTGAGAGCTGAAAACCTATTCAGATAGAACTCGCCCGTCGACTTAATTCCCTCTTCTAAATCGACCTTTGCTTCGAACCCGATCAAATTGCGAGCCTTATCCACATTCGGCACGCGCAGCTCGATGTCAGCGTAATCCTTACGGATGAACCGGATCGTAGACTTCGAACTTAGGACGCGAACAATGGTGTTCGCCAGTCCAAAGATCGTCACTACAGCACGGGCATTGCCAATGTTAAGGGATTCGCCAATAGCGTTTGGGTGTTCCATCGCCAGCAATAGGCCGTCCACCATGTCGTCGACATAACACCAGGCTCGAATCTGCGTACCGTCTCCGTGGATTTCTATGTCTTTGTGCTCAAGCGCCAGAGTAACAAAGCGATGAATCGCCCCTTCCCCAACCTGTCCTGGACCATAGACATTAAACGGGCGGAGCGTCACGGCAGGCAGCCCAAACTCGCGGTGATAGGCATGGGCCATGTGTTCGCCCGTCAGCTTGCTCACTGCGTAAATCCAGCGCGCCTCGCCGACCGCACCGATAGAAGCGAGGCCGCTCTCTTCGGCGCGAAAAGCGTTTGAGCCGAAGACCTCGCTGGTCGAGAAATCCACGAATCGCTCCAACCGCCGCACCTGTCGTGCCGACTCCAGGGCGTTCAGCGTGCCCATGAGATTGACGCGCATGGTCGTCGTCGGGCTCTTAATCACCGTGTCGATTCCTGCAATGGCTGCCATGTGAACCACGACGTGCGGATCGGCCTCAACCATAGCCGCCCGCAACGCATCGGCATCGGTCACGTCACCAATCACTAATTTCAAATTCGGATGCGATGCATAAGAAAGGCCAGCCAGCGCGTTGCGGCTCAAGTTATCGAATACGACAACACTGTTCTCTTCAATCAGCCGGCCGATCAGCGTAGAGCCAATGAACCCAGCGCCGCCGGTCATAAAAATGGTTTTATCTTGCAGCACAGGCTTCTTCGTGCGGGTCGGACTGTGACCACTCGCAATCCATAAAGACTCGGCCGCGCCCGGGGTAGGTCAGGTGGGTTAATTTTTGCTGCTGAGCCGGGTCCACGACGATCTGAAACCGGCCAGCTCTGTACACGTGGTCGGCGAACGCAACGTTCACTTGTTCGACAATCCAGATCTCCAAATAGTAGAGGCCGGGCAGGAGATTCGGCGTCGTAACCACGCAATCGAACGAGCCGGCACCTTCAATTGCCGGAATTCGGAAGTTGAGTTCCGCCGTCTCCGTCTGAAATACGCGCTCACCCTTTTCCGAGAGCAATGCAAAACCGAACCGCGGGTCGGTCAAGCGCTTATTCGCGTGGTAATGGAT
>Ga0070696_100003361_pt1 | contig 10670 bp, 12 predicted proteins | sample KBSK1253metaG_FD_65474 | JGI IMG/M metagenome (GOLD analysis project Ga0070696, IMG submission 65474) | Corn, switchgrass and miscanthus rhizosphere microbial communities from Kellogg Biological Station, Michigan, USA - KBS K1-25-3 metaG | ecosystem: Host-associated > Plants > Roots >... | reverse complement strand
GCTGTCGCAAGCGCTGGCGCGGCTTCCGGGCCTCGGCCCGCGCTCGGCGCGGCGCGCGGTGCTGCATCTGATGAAGAAGCGCGAGACGGCGCTCCAGCCGCTCCTGGCTGCGCTGCAGAACGTGTCGGAGAAGCTCTCGACCTGCACGGTCTGCGGCAATGTCGACACCTCAGACCCATGCTCGATCTGCCGCGACCCGCGCCGCGACGATAAGAGCCTGTGCGTGGTCGAGGAGGTCGCCGACCTCTGGGCGCTCGACCGCTCGCGCCTGTTCCCGGGCCGCTACCACGTGCTCGGTGGGCGCCTGTCGGCGCTCGAAGGCGTGCGGCCCGAGGACCTAACCGTCGACCAGCTCGTCGGCCGCGTCGCCAAGGGCGGGATCGACGAGGTGGTGCTGGCGATGAATGCCACGCTCGAAGGACAGACGACGGCTCATTATCTCGCCGAACGCCTTGAAGGATTTCCAATTCGCCTCAGCCAGTTGGCGCACGGCCTTCCCGTCGGCGGCGAGCTCGACTATCTCGACGAGGGCACGCTCGCCCAGGCCTTGCGTGCAAGGCGTCCCATTTCCTGAAGCGCCGCTCAGGGCGCGGCGGCCCATTTCTTGAACCCGTTCAACCGAAAGACTAAATCCAACTCATGGCCATTCGCCCGATCTTTGAGACGCCCGATCCCGTCCTGCGGCAGATCAGCAAGCCGGTTGAGATGTTCGACGACGAGCTGAGGACGCTCGTTTCCGACATGTTCGAGACGATGTACGCGGCGCCCGGCATCGGTCTCGCCGCGGTCCAGGTCGGGGTGCCCATCCGCCTCCTGGTGATCGACCTGCAGGAGCCCGAGGAAGAAGGCGGGGCGCCGGTCCGCGACCCCAATGTGTTCATCAACCCCGAGGTGCTGTGGGCGTCCGACACCGAGGTGCCTTACACCGAGGGGTGCCTGTCGGTGCCCGAACAATATGCCGAAGTGATGCGGCCCGACCGCATTCGCGCCAAATGGCAGGACGAAACGGGCCAGGTGCACGAGCGGGACATCGAAGGGCTGCTGGCGACCTGCCTGCAGCACGAGATGGACCATCTTAACGGCGTGCTGTTCATCGACCATCTGTCGCGGCTGAAGCGCGACATGCTGCTCAGGAAGCTCGCCAAGTGGCGGAAAGAGCAGGGGCTTAAGGCGGCCTAGGCCACTTCCATCAGCGACAGCGCGGCGTTGCGGCAGTCTTCCGCGCACTCCCTGCACATTTGCGCGCAGAGCCGGCAATGCTCGTGCTCGCTTGCATATTTCTCGCAAATAGTTGCGCACGAATCGCAGACACGGGCGCAAAGCTCGAGTGTCTCGCGCAGGACCTGCGCGTTCGAATCCGTGAAGCGGACGGCCAGCTTCCCCGCCGCCTCGCAGATGTCCGCGCAATCGCTGCACGAGCGGATGCAATCGCGCATGTCCATCTTCTCTGCCGCGCAGGCATCGGCGCAGCCGACGCACATTCGCGCACAGTACATCAGGTGATGCGCGGCATCGGAGAGCGGCTGGTTGATGTGGCCGACGACGTTGGGGTGGAGAGAGATCATCTTGCGGATGGACATGTTGTTCTCCTCTGAGGACCAAACCTGTGGATAGGCGCGCCGTTCCGCTTGTGCCAGCGACTCGCACAGCGTAAGTTCCCATTCTGTTCCGCTGGGAGTTGCGGTCATGGATCCGACCGTCATTGCGATCGTCATCGTCGCGCTGCTGGCCGGCGCGCTTGTCGGCTGGCTGCTTGGAAGCATTCAGGCAGCCGCCTCGAAAGAAGTGGCCCGGAACCTCCGGTCGCAGCTCGATGCGGTGACCGCCGAGCGGGACTCTAACCGGGAGGCCGCGACGAAGCTGGCCGCGCTCGAGGCGTCGCAGCTGGAACGCGAGCGAGGCTTCGAGGCCCGGATCCTGGAGCTGGTCGAGGCCAAGGAAGCGCTGTCGGCGCAATTCGCCGAGATCAGCAACAAATTGCTCGCCGAGGCCCAGGAAACCTTCCTGAAGCGCGCCGACCAGCGCTTCCGCCAATCGGAAGAGAGTGCCGGCCAGAACCTCAAGGCGTTGCTGCAGCCGGTGCATGAGCGGCTCGAGCGCTATGAGACGACAGTGCAGAAGGTCGAGGCCGAGCGCCGCGATGCTTTCGGGCTGCTGTCGGGCCAGATCGAGGCCATGCGCACCGGCACTGAGCGCGTCTCCGCCGAAGCCGCCAAGTTGGTCAATGCGCTGCGCAACGCGCCCAAGGCGCGGGGCCGCTGGGGCGAGCAGCAGTTGCGCAACGTGCTGGAGAGTTGCGGCCTGTCCGAGCATTGCGATTTCGCGACCGAGGTCAGCGTCTCGGACGGCGAGGGCGGGCGGCTGCGGCCCGACGTGGTTGTCCGCGTGCCCGGCGGCCAGTCGCTGGTGATCGACGCCAAGGTGTCGCTCAACGAATATCAGGATGCGTTCGGGGCGGTCGACGAAGCGGCACGCGACACGCATCTTACGGCCCACGCGTCGGCGATCCGCGCGCATGTGAACACGCTCGGCGCCAAGGCCTATTGGGCGCAGTTCGACGACGCGCCCGACTATGTCGTGATGTTCATTCCGGGCGAGCATTTCCTGACGGCCGCCCTCGAGCAGGATCCGACGCTGTGGGACTATGCGTTCGACAAGAAGGTACTGCTCGCGACTCCGACCAACCTGATCGCGATCGCCCGAACGGTCGCGGCCGTGTGGCGGCAGGAGCGGCTCGCGAAGGAAGCGCGGCAGATCGGCGAGCTCGGTAAGGAGTTGTACGAGCGCCTCGCCAAGGCCGCCGACGACCTGCGCAAGGTTGGGAGCGGCCTCTCCACCGCGGTCAACAATTACAACAGCTTCGTCGCCAGCTTTGAAACCCGGTCACTGGTGACGGCGCGCAAGTTCCGCGAGCTCAACATCGAGCCTGGCCGACGCGAGATCGACGTGCTGGCGCCGGTCGAAGCGTTGCCACGCTATGCCGATGAAGAGCTTGAGCTGAGCGAAGGCGAATCGAACGAGCCGCCGCAGATCGCGGCCGAGTAATCGCCTGTCACCAGACCCTTGCAAAATAGGATTTCAAATGCTGCGGTCGGGCAGGCTCTTTGATCAGTTGAGGGAACCGCGAAGGTTTTAGGCGGGCGCGCTCCCAAGCCCGCGAAATGGCGCCTCATCGCGTGACTTTAGTGACGTTAGTGGCCGCCGCAGCCCTCGAACCGGCGGCCGTCGACGTCGACCTGCACCTTGTCCGGGTAAACGCGGTCGCTCATCCCATCGCTGCACTGGGCGTGGACGATGTTCACGCGGATCCGCGGCGTCTGGTAGATCTCGCCGGCAAAGCCGACGATGACCCGTGGTGTCGGCTGCGCGACCGGCTGGGCGTCGGGCTGGGTGAAGACCATCTGACTCGCGTCGATCGTCAATCCCCAGAAGGGCTCGGTGCCCAGGGCGCGATAGACGCCGCCGGGCGGATTCGGCGTGAGCGGCGGCGGCGGCGGGGCCATCATGCAGCCGGCAGCGGCAAGGATCAGCGGCAGAGCGAGCAGTCTTTTCATGCCTGGAACAACCGTAAGCCGGCCGTGCGGTTCCGTCATCGCCAGCTGGCGCGGATGGCGAAGGCCATCACCGCCGCGGCCATTGCCGCGTTGAGGCTGTCGGCGCGGCCGGCCATCGGGATTTTCACGAGGGCATCGCATTCGGCCTCATAATCCGCCGGAAGTCCCTGCTGCTCGTTGCCAATCAGCAGGAAGCAGGGCGGTCGGTAGTCGGCCTCGAGATAATCCTGGGTCGCCTTGAGACTGGTTCCGACCAGCTGGCCGTCGTCCGACCGCAGCCACGAAACGAATTCAGGCCAGCGCGCGGTCGCGATGTCCTGAGTGAACAGCGCACCCATCGACGCGCGCACCGACTCGACCGAGAAAGGGTCGGTGCTGTCGTCGACGAGAATCAGCCCTCCGGCGCCCGCGGCATCGCCGGTCCTGAGAATGGTGCCGAGATTGCCCGGGTCGCGCAGCGCCTGGACGACGATCCACAGCGGCGCCTTGCCGCGGTCGATGCGCTCGAGGCCGGTGCCGGGCTGCTTGTACGCGCCGAGCAGCATCTGCGGATTGTCCTTGCCGCTCATCTTCGAGAGGATGTCGGCGGTCGTCTCGATCGCCTCGCCGCCAGCGGCTTCGGTCGCTGCGATGATCTCCGCCGCGAGCGGGTGCCGAGCGCCGTCGGCCGAGAAAGCGATGATTTCGGGCAGCCGGCCGCTGTCGCGCGCCTCGGCGATGATCCTCAGCCCTTCGGCCAGGAACAGCCCTTCCTCGCGGCGAGCCTTCTTGTCCCGAAGCGAGCGCAGCCGCTTGACCGTCGGATTGGAAAAGGCGGTGACCTCGCGCGGCATTAGTCTTCGCCGAAGCGGTCCTCGACCAGGCTGGCGAGCTTCTCCAGCGCCTCCTCGGCGTGCAGGCCGTCGACGTGGATGGTGATCGTGTCGCCCATTGCCGCGCCGAGCATCATCAACCCCATGATCGAGGTGCCGCATACGCGGTTGCCGTCCTTTTCGACGTCGATGGCCGCGTCGAGTCCGCTCGCGAGATTGACGAACTTGGCGCTGGCCCGGGCGTGCAGACCACGCTTGTTGGTGATCCGGACTTCGCGGCTGGCGGCGGTCAAGCCGCCGCTTCCCCGAGAATCTCCGATGCGACCGAGATATATTTGCGGCCTGCCTCGCGCGCCGCGGTCACTGCGGCACGGACGCCCATGACCTTGCGCGCGCCCTCGAGGCGGATCAGCATCGGCAGGTTCACGCCCGCGATCACCTCGACATTCTCCGACTTCATCAGCGAGATGGCGAGGTTCGACGGAGTTCCGCCGAACAGGTCGGTGAGGATGATCACGCCCTGGCCCTGGTCAACCTTGCCGATCGCCTTGGCGATGTCCTTGCGCCGCTTTTCCATATCGTCGTCGGGACCGATGCAAATTGGCTCGATCGCCTCCTGCGGGCCGACCACATGCTCCATCGCGGTAATGAATTCGGCCGCGAGACGGCCGTGAGTCACCAGCACCAGTCCAATCATTCGCTCAACTCGCCTTCACTCGTATCCCGCCGGCGATCTGCCTCGATCGTGTCGCTCGGCGGCGAGGCCAGGTCACGGTGGCGCACATTCGGAGAAAAGCCTGCATCGCGCAACCGCTCCGCCATCTCGACTGCCGCGGCCACCGAACGGTGCCGACCCCCGGTGCATCCGAACGCTACGGTCACGTAATTTTTGCCCGCGGCCCAGTAGCGGGGAATCCAGTCGATGAGAAGCGCCTCGATGCGGCCGATCGTATCGCTCCAGGACGGGTCGCTCGCGACATAGTCCCGGACCGCCTGGTCCTCGCCAGTCAGCGACCGCAGCTCTTCCACCCAATAGGGATTGTCGAGAAAGCGCAGGTCAAACACCAGGTCGGCGGTGCGCGAAATGCCCTTGGCGAAGGCAAAGGAGACGAGGGTCAGCACCGGCTGGTCGGAATGGTCGCCGTAACGCCGGCGCAGCTCGCTGCGCAGGTCGGCGGGGGTGAGATCCGTGGTATCGATAACGCTGTCGGCCGCTGCACGCAGCGGCGCGGTGAGGGTCCGCTCGCGCGCGATCCCGTCCTCGGCCGGTCGGTCGGGGGCGAGTGGATGGACGCGCCGGCTGGCGTCATAGCGGCGGACGAGCTCGCCGCCGGCGCAATCGATGTAGAGGATTTCGGGATCGACCCCGGAGATTGCCCCGATCAGCGCGGGGAGCGTCTTGGGGTCGAAGCCACGGCTGCGGACATCCATGCCAACCGCTGCCGGCACGACGCGGCACTCGGCGCCCCCATGGACGAATTTCTCGAGCAGGTCGGCCGGAAGGTTGTCGACCACGTCCCAGCCCATATCCTCCAGCGCGTCGAGCACGTTCGATTTGCCCGCGCCGGACATGCCGGTGACGAGCAAGAGGCGCGGCGGTCGCCGCGCGACGCTCATTTGAGCTTGAGGCCCACGCGATCGAGCGCGAGGGCGACCTTGGACGGCGCCGACGCGGCCATGGCGTCGATGCTGACCAGCGGGATGGGCACGCCAAGGATCGGCCGCTCCTGGCCGTCGTCGGGTATGCGCTGGATATCGCTGGTGAGCTCGACGAGCAACGCGACGGGCACGTCGCCTGCCGTCGGCATGTCGACGATGCCGATGCCGCGGACCTCGAGCTTGCCCGCGATGGTCGGCGGAGCAGCGGCGATCAGGCGGTCGCCGTCACGGCGGACGACGGTTTGGTCATCGCTGACCAAGGTAAAGCCGCGGTCGATCAGGCGCAGGGCGAGGTCGGACTTGCCCGACCCCGACGGGCCGCCGATCAGCACCGCCCGGCCATCGATCGCTACGGTGCTGGCGTGGATCGACTCCGCCGAAAGCCGCGGGGCGATCATTCGCGATGCGCCGCCGGCAGGCGGATGGTGAACCGAGCTCCCGAGGGCGCGTCGTCGCGGTCCTGCACGTCAATCTCCCCGCCGTGGCCTTTCACTATGGCCTGGGCGATCGCAAGACCCAGGCCCGAATGGCGGCCGAAATTCTCGCCCTCCGGTCTGACTGAATGGAATCGGTTAAAGATCGCTTCGCGCGCTTCGGACGGAACGCCCGGGCCCTCGTCGTCGATCCGGATGCGAACCTCGTCGCCGACCCGCGCCGCGGCGATCTCGACCAGCCCGCCCGCGGGGGAGAAGCTCACCGCATTGTCGATGATCGCATTGATCGCACGCGCCAGGCGGCCGGGCTTGCCCATCACCACCGCGCTCGCCTTGCGCGGCCGGGCAAAGGCGATTCGGGCGTCGCCTCGCTCGCGCCGGTTCTCCCAGCTCGACACCAGCTGCTCGATCAACGGGCCGAGATCGACCGATTCGAAAGTCGCGCGGGCGAGTTCGGCGTCGGTCCGCGCCGCTTCGCTGATGTCGCTGATCAGCCGATCCAGCCGGCCAACGTCGTCGCGCGCGACGGCGAGCAGCTTGCTCTGGAGTTCCGGGTCCCTGACCGATTCCAGGCTGTCGACGGCCGAGCGCAGCGAGGCGAGCGGGTTCTTGAGTTCGTGGGTCACGTCGGCGGCAAAGGCCTCGATATTATCGATCCGCTGCCTCAGCGACTGGCTCATGTCGGACACGGCGCGCGCGAGCAGGCCGATCTCGTCGGTGCGCGAGGGCAGGCGCGGGACCTTGACCTCGCGCGCGCGGCCAAGGCGCACGCGGTGCGCCGCAAGCGCCAGCCGACGCATGGGCCGGACGATGGTCCGTGCGAGGAACAGCGAGAGGAGGATCGACAGCAGGATGATCGCGCCCATGATCGCCGCCAGCGTGGCGCGCTGGCTGCGGACCGTGCGCGTGAAGGCGCGGTCGTTGTCGGTGACCAGCAGGACGTCGGTCCCGACCGGCGCGGCAGCGGAAATGACCGGGGTAAGGTCGGGCGCGTTGCGGACCTTGGTTTCCGCCTGGCCGCTGCGGCGCGCTTCGGCGGCCTCGGGCCAGGCCTCGAGCCGGTCGACCGCCGGCTCCGCGAAATCGTCGAGCGGTTTTGCCCCGACCAGCGCGTTGAAGCCGCGATCGAGCGCGCGCGCGACGTCCTTGGTCCACTTCTGGGTGTTGGGATCGCGAAGCTCATAGGTTGGGCCGGTGATCCGCCAGCTGTCGGCGATCAGCGTGCCGTCCGCGCCATAGAGCCGCATCCGGCTGCTCGTTGCCCGGGAAATAGCGGCCAGCAGCCCGGGTCGCTCTTGCGGCCGGATATGGCCGAGCGCCTCGGCCGTGGTGCTGGTCTCGATCCGTGTCTGGCGCGTGCGCTCCTTGCTCAGCCGGTTGCGGAAGGCGTCGAGATAAAGCGTGCTGAGCGCGAGCAGGGCGAGCGTCAGAATGTTCACCGCGAGGATGCGATGCGCCAGCGTCCAGCGCCCCGACCAGCTCAGCGCCAGGTCGGCTTCGTCACTGGTCGTCGAATCGGTATCCGACGCCATAAAGGGTCTCGATCGCATCGAACTCGGGGTCCGCCGCGCGGAACTTGCGGCGGATACGCTTGATGTGGCTGTCGATGGTGCGGTCATCGACATAGACGTCGTCCTGATAGGCGACGTCGAGCAGCTGGTTGCGGGTCTTCACGACGCCGGGGCGCTGCGCGAGCGCCTCGAGGATCAGGAACTCAGTGACGGTGAGCGTGACGTCCTTGCCGTTCCACAGCACCTTGTGGCGCGCCGGGTCCATCGTCAGCCGCCCACGCTCGATCAGCGGCGTCTCCGATATTGCGCTGGACGCGGCCGCCTCGCCCTTGGCCAGGTCCTGGCGGCGAAGGATCGCGCGGATGCGGGCGATCAGCAACCGCTGCGAGAAAGGCTTGGCGATATAATCGTCGGCGCCCATCGCAAGGCCGAGCGCTTCGTCGAGCTCGTCGTCCTTGGACGTAAGGAAGATCGCCGGCATCGAGCTGAACTCGCGCACCCGGCGCAGCAGCTCCATCCCGTCCATGCCCGGCATCTTGATGTCGAACACGCCGAGGTCGGCGGGGTTCTCGCCGAATGCCTTGAGCGCGGTCGCACCGTCCGAATAAACGCGGGTGACGAAGCCTTCGGCCTGGAGCGCGATCGAAACCGAGGTAAGAATATTGCGGTCGTCGTCGACCAGCGCGATCACGTGGCTCATTCGCTTGGCTTTCGACCCCTTCCGGTGGATGGGCGAGCGGATTAGCCCAGCGCTCAGGGGAGAGACAAGCAGGCCACCCGCTTTTGACCCCGCAACTTTTTTATGACTATAGGCGCACTAGATAGAGGGCGGCGGCACCGGACATGGTCGCCGCCGCTATGGCTTTGAAAAAGGGTGATTACGACCGTGACCGACCGGGCCCCCAAGACCGGCCTTGAGGCGCAGGGCATCGCTACCGGCGCCGAGATATTCTGGAACCTCACCACCGCGCCGCTGGTCGAGCATGCCGTGCGCCGCGGCGAAGGCCTGCTCGCCCGGCACGGGCCGCTAGTCGTCCACACCGGGAAGCACACCGGCCGCAGCGCGCAGGACAAGTTCACGGTCAAGGACGAGCTGACCGAGAATGTGATCTGGTGGAACCAGGGCAACAAGCCGATGGACCCGGCCGCGTTCGATCGCCTGCACGATGATTTCCTGCTGGCCCTGACCGACAAGGACCATCTCTACGTCGCCGACCTCTATGGCGGCTCGCAGCCCGAGCATCGCGTTCGCGTCCGCGTCATCAACGAGCTTGCGTGGCATAACCTTTTCATCCGCACGCTGCTGGTGCGGCCGAGAGCCGACGAGCTCGCCGACTTCGTCGCCGAATATACGATCATCGACCTGCCGAGCTTCCGCGCCGATCCCGAGCGGCACGGCTGCCGCACCGAAACGGTGATCGCCGTCAACTTCTCGAAGAAGGTGATCCTGATCGGCGGCACGGCTTACGCCGGCGAGATGAAGAAGTCGGTGTTCGGCCTGCTGAATTTCATCCTGCCGCCGCGGGGGATCATGCCGATGCATTGCTCGGCCAACATCGGGCCCAATGGCGACACGGCGATCTTCTTCGGCCTCAGCGGCACCGGCAAGACGACGCTGTCGGCCGACCCCAACCGCACGCTGATCGGCGACGACGAGCACGGCTGGTCGGACACCCACGTCTTCAATTTCGAAGGCGGCTGCTACGCCAAGATGATTCGCCTGTCGGCCGATGCCGAGCCGGAGATCTACGCGACCACGCGGATGTTCGGGACGGTGCTCGAGAATGTCGTCGTGGACCCCGTCACGCGCGAGCTTGACCTCGACGATCCGAGCCTCGCCGAGAACAGCCGCGGCGCTTACCCGATCGACTCCATCCCCAACAGCTCGGACGAGAATATGGGGCCGTTGCCGAAGAACGTCGTCATGCTGACCGCCGACGCGTTCGGGGTGCTGCCGCCGATCGCCAGGCTCACTCCCGACCAGGCGATGTACCATTTCCTGTCGGGCTATACCGCCAAGGTCGCTGGCACCGAGATCGGCGTGACCGAGCCGGAAGCGACCTTCTCGACCTGCTTCGGCGCCCCGTTCATGCCGCGCCATCCGTCTGTCTACGGCAATTTGCTCAAGGAGCGGATCGCCAAGGGCGGGGTCGATTGCTGGCTGGTCAACACTGGCTGGACCGGCGGCAAATATGGCGTCGGCAAGCGCATGCCGATCAAGGCCACGCGGGCGCTGCTCAATGCGGCGCTCGACGGCAGCCTCAAGAACGCCGAGTTCCGCAAGGATCCCAATTTCGGCTTCGACGTGCCGGTCGCCGTGCGCGGATTGGAAGAATTGGGCGTCGACGACGCGATTCTCGACCCGCGCTCAACCTGGGCAAACCCGGCGGACTATGACGCCATGGCGGCCCGGCTGGTCGACCTGTTCGTCCAGAATTTCGCCGAATTCGCGCCGCACGTCGACGAGGGCGTCCGACAATCGGGTCCGCGGCAAGCGCAACGCGCGCAAGCCGACCAGCAGGCGCAGACAACAACGGCCTAGGCCCGGCGGTGGATCGGGCCCTGACAAGGACCCGACCAATGATCGACTATCGACCCCGACTGTTCACGTCCGACGCCGAGATCGAGCATCTCGGTGAAGGCCTGCTCGCGAGCACCCTGACCCGCGAGGAATGGACCCACGAAGCCCACCTTGCCGCG
>Ga0070696_100003358_pt1 | contig 10677 bp, 7 predicted proteins | sample KBSK1253metaG_FD_65474 | JGI IMG/M metagenome (GOLD analysis project Ga0070696, IMG submission 65474) | Corn, switchgrass and miscanthus rhizosphere microbial communities from Kellogg Biological Station, Michigan, USA - KBS K1-25-3 metaG | ecosystem: Host-associated > Plants > Roots >... | reverse complement strand
GCTCGCGATGCGGACGTGCAGCGCGTCATACGGCGCGCACGGGAAATCGCAGCGCAGGTCCCGCGCGCGTCCGCTCGCGCGGCCGGCAAGGCCGAGCAAGCCCATTTTCGCGGCGAGCTCGGGTGTTACGCGTCCACAGGTACGGAAGCGGTCCTGCAGTCCCGCGTGCTCGTCGTAGATCGCGCGCAGCGCGACGATCTCGCGCGCCACGCGATCGGCTTCGTCGCGCATTGCATGCACGTGCTCGAACGCAATGTCGCGCGCCACGCCGCCCGGGACGACAACGTCCATCAGCAGCCGATGGCCGAAGGCCTTGTCGTTGATGCGCAGGACGTCTTCGCGCAGTCGCGAGAATTGCGCGAGGCCGAATGCGAATCCGCCGTCGTTGCCGAGGGCACCGAGATCGCCCAGATGGTTGGCGAGACGCTCGCGCTCGAGACAGAGCGCGCGCAGCCATGCGGCGCGCGGCGGCGCCGCGCTGTGGGCGATGCACTCGAGCGCTTGCGCATACGCCCACGCGTACGCGACCGTGCTGTCGCCGGACACGCGACCGGCGAGCCGGCCGCCATCGAGAATCGGCAGCGATTCGAAGCGCTTTTCGATGCCCTTGTGCGTGTAGCCGAGCCGCTCCTCGAGCCGCAGCACCTTTTCGCCGACGACCTGGAAGCGGAAATGCCCTGGCTCGATGATTCCGGCGTGCACCGGCCCGACGGGAATTTCGTGAACGCCGTCGCCTTCGACCTTCACGAAGTCGTATTCCTCCTGTCCCGGTTCCCATTGGGCGGAGGCAACGAAGTCGCGCCGCAGGGGAAACTGGTCGATCGGCCAGCTCGCGAGCCACAGCCACGGGCGCTGGTCGTCGGACTCGGCCGCGACGCCGAGAAGATCGTACGTTGCGCGCTGCATGCGATTCGCGGCCGGAAAGATCGCGGTCAGGTCCGGGTAGCGCGCGTCGGCGTCGGGCAGCGTGTGCTCGAGCACGGTGAGTCCGTCGCGATCCTCGACGACGACGCGAATGCAGAAGCCGCGTCGCCGATCGCGCTCGTCGCTCGCCCAGAGCGCGACGAGCTTCCCGCCGTTCTCCCACGCGAGCCGGCAGGCGGTGAGAAGCTGACCCGAGCTCACTTGCGCGCGCTGCGCGGGAATGCCGGCCGGCAACGCAGCCGCGGCGAGTCCGAGCGGTGCGACGTTCATCCGATCAGCTTTGCCGCGCTGCGATACCAGTCGGCGAGAAACGGTGGAATCCACAGGCCCAGCATCAGCACGAGCGACAGATGCACGAACACGGGCATCATCGCCGGGCGCACGGGGAGCCGCGCCGCGGTCGTTTCGCCGAAGACCATCGGCTGCACCCTGGAAAAGATTGCGGCGAACGCGACGCCGAGCGCGATCAGCAGAAACGGCGTCGCCCACGGCTGCTCGCGCATCGCCGACGTGAGGATCAGGAATTCGCTCGCGAACACGCCGAACGGCGGCATGCCGAGGATCGCCAGCGCGCCGATCGCAAGGCCCCATCCGACGACGGGACTGATCGTGATGAGACCGCGGATGTCGTCCATGATCTGCGTGCCCGCCTTCTGCGCAGCGTGCCCGGCTGCGAAGAAGATCGCCGACTTGGTGAGCGAATGCACCGTCATGTGGAGCAGGCCCGCGAAATTGGCGATCGGTCCGCCGATGCCGAACGCGAACGTGATGATGCCCATGTGCTCGATCGACGAGTACGCGAAGAGCCGCTTGATGTCCTTCTGCCGCGAGAGCAGGAACGACGCGACGACGACGGACAGCAGGCCGAATCCGATCATCAGGTTCCGCGCGAACGCCCCGGGCAGCGCGCCGTCGACCAGGATCTTGCAGCGCACGACCGCGTAGAGTGCGACGTTCAGCAGCAGTCCGGAGAGTACCGCCGAAACGGGCGTCGGACCTTCGGCATGCGCATCCGGCAGCCAGTTGTGCAGCGGCACGAGTCCGACCTTCGTCCCGTAGCCGACGAGCAGGAAGACGAACGCGAGCGACAGCACCGTCGGCTCCAGGTTTGCGCGCACCGCGTTGAGCTCGGTCCAGAGCAGCGCGCCGCCACCTGCGCCGAGCAGCTTCTCCGCGGCGAAATAGAGCAGGATCGTGCCGAAGAGCGCCTGCGCGATGCCGACGCCGCACAGGATGAAATATTTCCACGCGGCCTCGAGACTCGCCGGCGTCCGGTAGAGCGAGACGAGCAGCACGGTCGTGAGCGTCGCGGCCTCCATCGCGACCCACAGGATGCCAACGTTGTTCGTGAGCAACGCGAGCAGCATCGTGAAATTGAAAAGCTGGAACATGCTGTGGTAGAGGCGCAGGCGCGCGGGATTGAGGCGGCCGTGCTGCTCCTCGATCGCCATGTAAGGCCGCGAGAACACGGCGGTCGTGAAGCCGACGAACGCGGTAAGCGCCACGAGGAACACGTTGAAAGGATCGACGAGGAACTGGTTGCCGAGTGCCAGCAGCGGTCCGTTCTCCACGACGCGGATGGTCAACGCTGCGGCGGCGACGAGGGTGCACAGGCTGGCCACGATGTTGACGAGCGGCGCGCAGGCGCGATGGCCGACGAGCGCGAGAACGGCGGCGCCGGTCACGGGCAGCGCGAGGACGAGAATGATCTCGATCAACGCGCTTCCCCGTCGTGCTCTTTCAGCTGCTCGAGATGCGTAAGGTCGAGGCTGTCGAACTGCTCGCGGATCTGGAAGAAGAACACGCCGAGGATCAGCATGCCGACGAGGACATCGAGCGCGATGCCGAGCTCGACGACCATCGGCATCCCGTACGTCGCGCTCGTCGCCGCGAAGAACAGCCCGTTTTCCATCGACAGGAAGCCGATCACCTGCGGTATCGCCTTGCGCCGCGTGATCATCATCAGGAACGACAGCATGATGCAGGCCATCGCGATGCCGAGCGTCGAGCGCGTGACGGTGCTGGCGAGCTGCGAGATCGGCACCGCGAGATTGAACGAGAACACGACGAGCACGATGCCGATCAGCATCGTCGTCGACACGTTGATGAGCCCTTCGAACTCCCAGCGCACGTCGAGCTTTCGCACCAGCCGACGCAGCAGCCAGGGCAGGAAGAAAACCTTGAGCAGGAGCGTCAGCGCCGTCGACTGGTACAGGTGCGGTTGCCCGGTCGTGTACGCGACGACGGCGGTGGACATGGCGAGCACGAGGCCCTGCGCGGCGAAAAGGCTGATCAGCGAGACGACGCGCCGCTGCGCGAGCATCGCGAATGCGAGCAGCAGCAGGATCGCCGCGAACAGGTTGATGAGCTGAAAGCCGATCTGCACCTTTCTCAGCTCCCCAGCAGCAGGTTGACCAGCATGCCGAGCACCGCGAGCAGGAACGCGGTGCCGAGAAATTCCGGTGCGCGGAAAATCCGCAGCTTCGCCGACAGCGTTTCGATCAGCGCAAGCAGCGCGCCGCCGATGGCGAGCTTCACGATCAGCACCGGCGCAGCGCCGAGCATCGCGAGCCAGTCGGCGCCTTCGGCGATGCCGAACGGCAGGAACAGCGCGAGCCCGATGCACGAGTAGTTGAAAAGCTTCAGCGCCGCGGCCCATTCCAGCAGCGCGAGATGGCGCGCCGAGTACTCGAGGAGCATCGCCTCGTGGATCATCGTGAGCTCGAGGTGCGTCGCCGGGTTGTCGATCGGGATGCGCGCGTTCTCGGCGAGCGATACCATCGTGAACGCGACGCCGGCGAAGGCGAGGCTCGGATAGATCGCAAGCTCGCGATGCGCGAGCGTGTCGACGATCGTCGGCAGTGACGTCGAGCCCGAGATCAGCGACGCGGTGAACAGCACCATCAGCAGCGCAGGCTCCGCCAGGAAGCCGATGAACATCTCGCGCCGCGCGCCGAGCGAGCCGAACGACGTCCCGATGTCCATCGCCGCCAGCGCCGCGAACACGCGCGCCAGCGCGAAGAGTCCGACCAGGGCGATGGCGTCGGCGGCGCTTGCGAAGGGCAACTCGGTCGCGAGCGACGGCACGATCGCCGCGGCGCAGCACATCGCGCCAAACACGACATACGGCGTAACGCGGAAGATCGGCGACGCGTTATCGGCGACGACGGCATTCTTGGCGAACAGCTTGTGGATCGTTCGGTAGGGAACGAGAATCGAGGGTGCGCGCTTGTTCTGCAACCATGCCCGGCACTGATTCACCCAGCCGACAAGCAGCGGCGCCAGCGCGAGCGCGATCGCCGCCTGCAGGAGCTGCGAGAACAGCCCGGCGAAAGTCACAGGACTCCCTCGCCTGCGGTTGAAGCCGCTGCGTTGTTCATCGCACGAAGAACAGCAGCGCAAGCAATGTAGCGAAGCTGTACATCAGGTAAAACGCAATTCGGCCCCGCTGAATGAGGCCCGCGAGACGTCCGACCGCGTCGGCCGCGCGCACGATCGGAAGATACAGCCAGTCCCAAAGGTGATCGGTCGCGCGCACCCGGTAGCGCGGCGAGTCGTCGAACGGCGAGGGCAGGTGCCGTTCCATCCGGAAGAACGGCTCGAACACCTGCCGGATCGGCTGGCCGAATCCTTCCGCGGTGTCCTGCATGCGCGCCGTCTGCAGCGGAAAGCCGCAGTCCCACGCCGGCGCGCGGCGCACGCGCCCGTGCCAGACGCGATGCACGACTTCCATCGTGATAAGCACGACGGCAACGATGACCGCGAGCACGATCAGCGGGCTGTAGCTCGCACGCCCTATTGCCATCGGCGCGAGCAGCAGCCATGTCGACTGGCCGGCGGCGCCAACGCTGGTGTCGAGCAGCAATCCGTTCACGTGGTCGATCGCGCCGATCACGGCGGTGGGGAAGACGCCGAGCAGCACGCAGCCGGCCGCCAGTGCCGTGAGCGCACCGCGCTCACGCGGGCCCGGGTCGTGCGCGTATGCGAGATTCGGCTCTCGCGGCCGGCCGAGAAAGATCACGCCGTAGAACTTCACCATCACATACGCGGCAAGCGCGACGGCGAGCACGAGTGCCGCGGCGGCGAGCGGCACCAGCATGTTGACGAACGATTGCGGCAGGCTCGGCGTGAACAGGAACGCCTGCAGCAGCAGCCATTCGGAAACGAAGCCGTTGAGCGGCGGCAATCCGGCGATCGCCAGCGTGCCCACGAGGGCCAGCCAGGCGACCCACGGCATCCGGTGAATGAGGCCGCCCAGCTTGCCGAGATTGCGTTCGCGCGTCGCATGCAGCACCGATCCGGTGGCGAGAAACAGCAGGCTCTTGAAGACCGCGTGGTTCAGCGAGTGATACAGCACGGCGGTGAGCGCGATGCCCGCGAGAAGTGCCTTGTCGTTCGCCTTGAACAGGACCGAAAGGCCGATGCCGGCGACGATGATGCCGATGTTCTCGATCGACGAGTACGCGAGCAATCGCTTCATGTCCGACTGCACCGCGGCGAAGATCACGCCGAAGAGCGCCGTCGTGAGGCCGAGCGCCAGCGCGATCGCGCCCCACCACCAGAGCTGTGCGTGCAACAGGTCGAACATCACCCGCAACAGCCCGTAGATCGCGGTCTTCAGCATCACGCCGCTCATCAGCGCGGATACCGGCGACGGCGCGGCCGGGTGCGCTTCGGGCAGCCAGATGTGCAACGGCAACAGCCCCGCCTTGGCGCCGAAGCCGAACAGCGCCAGGAAAAACGCCACGCTCGGCCACGCGCCGGTGAGCACGGCCGCGCGCATGCCGTCGAACGTGTAATCACCGCGGCCGCCTTGCAGCACACCGAAGCACAGCAGGATGGCGATCGCTCCGACGTGCGCGATGACGAGATAGAGAAGGCCGGCGCGACGGATCTCGGGGATCCGGTGGTCGGTCATCACGAGGAAGAAAGACGCGAGCGCCATCGTCTCCCACGCGACCATGAACACATACGCGTCGTCGGCGATCAGCACGAGCGCCATCGCCGCGATGAACGCGTGATACTGGAAGCAGATGAGGCCGGGCGGCGTGCCTTCGCCCGCGCGAAAGTAGCCCGAGGAAAAAAGCGAGATCGCGGCGGCGACGCTGCCGAGCAGGACCAGGAAGAAGGCGGACAGCGCGTCGAGCCGCAGATGAAACGGCAAGTCGGGCAGGCCGAGCGGGAGCACTGCCATGTCGGGCGCGTCACCAAGTGCCGCGAGCGCTACGCCCGCGACCACGACGGCAACGGCGGCGCCGAGCGGGAACAGCACGCGCACCGCGCGAAGGCTGCGCGCTCGCGCGAGCCCGAGCGCGCCGATCACGAGCCACGCCGCGATGGCGACCGCGATTGCGGTCAGCGGAGCCACGTCATTTCACGCGCATGCCGGGCGTGGCGCCGGAATCGGGCGCCAGCAGATAGATGCCGGGGCCCTCGCCGGATGCCGCGAGCACCATGCCTTCCGACAGGCCGAAGCGCATCTTGCGCGGCGCGAGATTGGCCACCATCGGCGTGAGCCGGCCGACGAGCGCCTCGGGGACGTATGCGGACTTGATGCCCGCGAACACCGTGCGCGGTTTCGCCTCGCCGATGTCGAGCGTCAGCTTGACGAGCTTGTCGGCGCCGTCGACCGCCTCGGCGGCAACGATGCGCGCGATCCGCAGGTCCACTTTCGCGAAATCGTCGATCGTGATCTGCGCCGCGCCGCCGCGCTCCACCGCTCGCCCGTCCGCGGACGTGGCGACCGACACAGAGCCCGGTGCAGCACCTTTCGCGGTCGCGGGAGCGGGGTGCGGAGTGACGGCGGCAGGCTCGATGCCGAGCAGCGCGTCGATCGTCGCCGGATCGATTCGCGCCATCAGATGCTTGTACGCATTGATCCGCGCCGGCTCGCGCCAGGCGTCGTTCCACACGAAATCGCGATCGAGGCCGAACACTTCACGCGCGACGCGTGACGCGACGCCGGGCAATACCGGAGCCAGCATGACGCTCAGGAACTGGAAGCCCTGCAGTGCCTGTGAAGAGACGGTCTGCAATGCATCGCGCTTCGTTGCGTCCTTCGCGAGCAGCCACGGCCGCGCGGCGTCGAACGATTCGTTGATCCGGTCGGCGATGCGCATGACATCGCGCATTGCCTTGCCGAATTCGCGGGCATCGTAGTTCGCGCGCGTCGCTTCGGCTTCCAGTTGCGCCGTCGCGAGCCGGTTCGCGCGCTCGGCGTCGGACTCCGCCGGCGTTGCGAGCGCTCCGCCAAAGTAGCGCGTGATGAAGTTCGCCGCGCGGCTCGCGATGTTGACGTACTTGCCGATCAGGTCGCTGTTGACGCGGGCGATGAAATCGTCCGGGCTGAAGTCGAGGTCCTCGACTCTCGCATTGAGCTTGGCGCCGAGGTAGTAGCGCAGCCACTCCGGATCGAGGCCGAGCTCGATGTAGCGCTGCGGCGAGATGCCGGTGCCGCGCGACTTCGACATCTTCTCGCTCTGGAACGTGATGAACCCGTGCACGAAGATGTTCGTCGGCGTCTTGCGTCCCGAGAAATGCAGCATCGCCGGCCAGAACAGCGTGTGGAAGTAGACGATGTCCTTGCCGATGAAGTGGTACTGCTCGACGGCCGGGTCCGCCATGAAAGCGTCGAAGCTGCGCGTATCGCCAAGCGCGCGCGCGGCACCCGAATCGAAGTGCTTCTTGAGTGCAGCGAGATAGCCGATCGGCGCATCGAGCCATACGTAGAAATACTTGCGCGGCGCGCCTTCCGGCTGATCGGGAATCTCGATGCCGAAGTACGGCGGATCGCGCGAGATGTCCCAGTCGGCCAGGCGCTTGCCGTCGTCGCCGAGCCACTCCTGCACCTTGTTGAACACTTCCGGCTGCAGCGACTGTCCCGGTGCAGGCGCCGCCGTCCAGCGCTTCAGGTACTCGACGATTTCCGGCGCCGACAGCCGGAAGAACAGGTGTTCCGATTCGCGCATTTCCGGTCGTGCGCCGGTCAGCGTCGAATACGGATCGATCAGGTCGGTGGGCGCGTACGTCGAGCCGCACACTTCGCAGGCATCGCCGAACTGGTCCTTCGCGCCGCATTTCGGGCACGTGCCCTTGATGTAGCGATCGGGCAGGAACATGCCCTTGATCGGATCGTAGAACTGCGCGATCGTCCGCGTCGCGATCAGGCCGCCGCGGTTCAGTGCACGGAAAATCGATTGCGCGAGCTCGACGTTCTCCGGCGAATGCGTCGAGTACGTCGTGTCGAAGCTGATGTGGTAGCGCGCCCAGTCGCGCCGATGCGATTCGCCGACGCGCGCGATCAACGCCTCGGGCGTGATGCCTTCGGCCTCGGCCGCCAGCATGATCGGCGCGCCGTGCGTATCGTCGGCGCACACGAAATGCACCGCGTGTCCCTGCATCCGCTGGAAGCGCACCCAGATGTCGGCCTGGATGTATTCCATGATGTGGCCGATGTGGAACGGCCCGTTGGCGTAGGGGAGCGCCGTCGTCACGAACAACGTGCGGGACGCAGTGGCGGGCATGCGGGTTTTCGGCGCGGACGCTGGGCGGAAAACCGCAAATTCTAGCAAACGGACGTGTCGGCACCGGCCGACTTGGGACGGGAGACTAGAATGGACGATGATCCGCGCGGCAAGTTGTCGCGCCGGATCGTGCGAACCAGAGGATGCAATGGCTGTCACCGAAAAGGATGTGCAGGAGTGCCTGCGGCACGTCGTCGATCCGAATATCGACCGCGACTTCGTTTCCGCGAAAGCGGTGAAGAAGATCACTGTCGACGGCGGCAATGTCACCGTCGACCTTCAGCTCGGCTATCCCGCCCGAAGCCAGCACGAGTCTCTGAAGCGCCTCGTGCACGACGCGATTGCGCGCTTGCCGGGCGTGTCGCGCGCGAGCGTCACGATTGCGCAGAGGACGACGCCGCACGCGGTGCAGCGCGGCGTCAAGCTCGTCCCGGGCGTGAAGAACATTGTCGCCGTCGCGAGCGGGAAGGGCGGCGTAGGCAAATCGACGACCGCCGTGAATCTCGCGCTGGCACTCGCCGCCGAAGGCGCGAGTGTCGGGGTGCTCGACGCGGACATCTACGGGCCATCAATGCCGATGATGCTCGGGCTCGCCGGACGTCCCGAATCGAGGGACGGCAAGACGCTCGAGCCGATGGAGGCCTACGGCGTGCAGGCGATGTCGATCGGCTTCCTGATCGACACCGATACGCCGATGGTGTGGCGCGGGCCGATGGTCACGCAGGCGCTCGAGCAGCTGTTGAAGGATACGAACTGGCGCGACATCGACTTCCTGATCGTCGACATGCCGCCTGGCACCGGCGACATCCAGCTCACGCTGTCGCAAAAGGTACCTGTGACCGGCGCCGTCATCGTCACGACGCCGCAGGACATCGCGCTGATCGACGCGCGCAAGGGGCTCAAGATGTTCGAGAAGGTCGGCGTACCGATCGTGGGCGTCGTCGAGAACATGTCGATCCACGTGTGCTCGAACTGCGGACACGCCGAGCACATCTTCGGCGAAGGCGGGGCGGCGCGGATGTGCGCGGACTACAACGTTCCGTTCCTCGGCAGTCTTCCGCTCGACATCCATATTCGCGAGCAGGCCGACTCCGGCCGGCCGACGGTGATCGCGGACCCGGACGGCGCGGTGGCGCAGGCGTACAAGGCGATTGCGCGCAAGGTCGCCATTTCGGTGGCGAAGAAGGCCGAGGACTTCTCGTCGAAATTCCCGAACATCGTGATCCAGAATACGTAGCAATATTGACGTCCGCCCGCTATATGGCTATGATAGCCAGATGAAGCGCGCCACGATATCCGAGACCAGGAATCATCTTTCTGCGCTGCTCGAGCACGTCAGGCGCGGCGAAGAGGTGCTGATCCTCGATCGAACGGTTCCGGTTGCGCGTATCGTTCCGGTTGCCAAGGTAGGCGCGCGCGACCAGGAATCGCGGCTCGCCGAACTCGAGCGTCGCGGAATCATTCGTCGTCCGAAGCAGCGCCCCGATGCACGTCTCCTCGATCGGTTGGGGCCCGCACCGAAGGCGCGGGCCGATATCGTGGCAGTTCTGCTTGCCGAGCGCGAGGAAGGGATGTGAGGTTCTGGGATGCGTCGGCCGTCGTCCCGCTGCTCATTCAGCAGCAAAGGACGACCTTCGCGAGCCGCCTGTGGGGCGCCGACCCGGAGGTCGCGGTTTGGTGGGGAACCCGCGTCGAGTGCCACTCGGCAATCGCCCGAACGTTGCGGCAGAATGCAATCGATCGTGCGGGAGCCGCGCGCGGCATCGAGCGTTTGAGTCACATCGAGGCGCAGTGGCTGGAGGTAGAGCCGTCGGTCGGCGTGCGCGACGAGGCTTGCCGGCTTCTGCTTGCCCATCCGCTGCGGGCGGCCGATGCCCTGCAGCTCGCGGCGGCGCTGAGGCTCTGCGACGAGATTGGAGACCGGGTCGCCATGATCTGTTTCGACGCGCGGCTCGCGGACGCGGCCCGTCTCGAACAATTGCCGATTGTCGACGTGGACGAAGGGCGATGAGCATCAAATCGGATAAATGGATTCGCCGCATGGCGGCATCGCACGGGATCATCGAGCCGTTCGAGGCGGGCCAGGTTCGCGAAGCCAACGGGCACCGGATCGTCTCGTACGGCACGTCGAGCTACGGCTACGACATTCGCTGCTCGGACGAATTCAAGATCTTCACGAACATCAACTCGACGATCGTCGATCCGAAGAAGTTCGATGAAGGCTCGTTCG
>Ga0070696_100003355_pt1 | contig 10683 bp, 8 predicted proteins | sample KBSK1253metaG_FD_65474 | JGI IMG/M metagenome (GOLD analysis project Ga0070696, IMG submission 65474) | Corn, switchgrass and miscanthus rhizosphere microbial communities from Kellogg Biological Station, Michigan, USA - KBS K1-25-3 metaG | ecosystem: Host-associated > Plants > Roots >... | reverse complement strand
GCTGGAGTCCCTCCGGCGACTCTCGACGCAGCTGTCCGCGAGCCAGGTCGGCATCACCCTGACCACGCTGCTGGTCGGCTACCTGGTGCAGCCCAGCGTCGCCACGCTCCTCGCGACCCCGATGCGGGGCCTCGGGCTGTCGTCGGGGCTCGTCACGTCCCTGTCGGTGCTGGTCGCCCTCGTGCTCGCCACCGTGTTCTCCATGGTCGTCGGTGAGCTGATCCCGAAGAACCTGGCCGTCGCGGAACCGCTGCGCGTGGCCCGCGCCGTGGCCCTGCCGATGCGCGTGTTCGGCACGGTGTTCCGGCCGCTCATCGCCCTGCTCAACGGCAGCGCCAACGGGCTGCTGCGGCGCATGGGCGTCGAGCCCAAGGAGGAGCTGTCCGGGGCGAGGACGCCGCAGGAGCTCGCGTCCCTCGTCCGGCGCTCGGCCGAGGCCGGCACGCTCGACGCCGTGACCGCCCGGCTGGTCACGCGCTCGTTGCGCTTCGGGGACCGGACCGCCGAGGACGTCATGACCCCGCGCCTGCGGTGCGTCGTCGTGCACCGGGACGACCCGGCGTCCGACGTCGTGCGTCTGGCCCGCACGTCCGGGCACTCCCGCTTCCCCGTGGTCGACGACGGGCTGGACGACGTCGTCGGCCTCGTGCACGTCAAGCGCGCCGTGGCGGTGCCCCACGAGCGGCGGGGCGAGGTGCCGGCCGCGGCGCTGATGGCTGAGCCGGTGATGGTGCCGGAGACCGCGCGCCTCGAGCCGCTGCTCGCCCAGCTGCGCGAGTCGGGCATGCAGCTCGCCGTCGTCGTGGACGAGTACGGCGGGACGTCGGGGGTCGTCACGCTCGAGGACGTGGTCGAGGAGATCGTCGGCGAGGTCGCGGACGAGCACGACCGCAACCGCGGCGCCGGTCGGCGGCTGCGCGACGGCACGTGGCTGGTGCCGGGGCTCTGGCGGCCCGACGAGGTGCGCGAGCGGGTCGGCGCGCCGGTGCCGGACGACGCCGCCTACGAGACCGTGGGCGGGTTCGTCATGGCGGTGCTCGGCCGCGTGCCGGAACGCGGCGACGAGGTGCCGCTCGCCTCGGGCACGCTTCGGGTGACCCGCATGGACGGACGACGGGTCGACCGGCTGCGGTGGGTGCCGACCGGCGTGACGCCTCGCCTCCCGTCGGGCCAGCGGCCGGCGTCCGCACCGGGCCAGGCGCCGTCGGTGCCGGCGACCGGGCCGCGCACGGCGACGGGGAGCCCGTCATGAGCGTCGGGCCGGCGATCCTCGTCGCGCTGGTGCTGCTGCTGGCCAACGCCTTCTTCGTCGGCGCCGAGTTCGCCGTCATGGCCGCGCGCCGCAGCCAGGTGGAGCCGCTCGCCGTCGCCGGCGCCCGTGGCGCGCGCACGACCCTGTGGGCGATGGAGCACGTCTCCACGATGCTGGCCGCGGCCCAGCTCGGCGTCACCGTCTGCTCGCTCGGGCTCGGCGCGGTCGCCGAACCGGCGCTGGCGCACCTGCTCGCCGTGCCTTTCCATGCGATGGGCCTGTCGCCCGCGCTGGTGCACCCCGTCGCTTTCGTGCTGGCCCTGACCCTCGTCGTGTACCTGCACGTGGTCGTCGGCGAGATGGTGCCGAAGAACCTGGCACTCGCCGGCCCGGACCGCGCCGCCCTGGCGCTCGCGCCGCCCCTGGTGTGGCTGTCGCGGGCCGTCCGGCCGATCATCTGGTCGCTCAACGAGCTCGCGAACGGCGCGCTGCGCCTGCTCGGCGTGCAGCCGCGCGACGAGGTGACCTCCGCCTTCACGGCGGCCGAGGTGCAGTCCATCGTGGCCGTGTCGTGGCGCGAAGGGCTGCTCGAGCAGGGGCACGACCTGGTGCTCGGCGCGCTCGAGCTGAGCGGGCGCGACGCCGGCGACGTGGCCGTGGTCCTCGACGACCTCGTCTGCGTGCCGCTGGGCGCGACCCCGGCCGACGTGGAGCGCCTCGTGGCGCGGACCGGCTTCTCCCGCTTCCCGGTCGTGGACGACGCAGGGGAGATGACCGGCTACCTGCACCTGAAGGACATCCTCTACGCCGACGACGAGCGCCACGACGAGCCGATCCCGGCCAAGCGCGTCCGGTCGATCGTCACGGTGCCGGCGGACGACGACGTCGAGGACGTCCTGGCGGCGATGCAGCGGTCCGGGGCGCACCTGGCCCGCGTGGTGAGCGACTCCGGAGCCGTCCTCGGTGCCGTGTTCCTCGAGGACGTCCTGGAGGAGCTCGTCGGCGAGGTCCGAGACGAGAGCCAGCGTCGGGTCGGCTGAGAGGCTCGTCACTTTCTCCGCATATCGCCACGTTCCGTGACGAGGGGATTACGGAGATAGCCCCCTCGTCCGCTAGGGTTCCGCAGGTCCGCCCTCTCGCCTGGAGTCCGCTGCCTCGTGCCCGCTTCGTCCACTGACGCGCATCGCACCGCGCGCGCAGCCGCCCGAGCGCAGGACTATCGAGGACGTCGGCGAGCCGGCGACCAGCCGGCAGCAGCCGCAGTCGGTCCCTACCGCGGCCGTCACTCGGCCCCCCGCCCGCAGCACTCCCGCACCGCCGGGGCGGTCATGGCCGTGGGCATCGTCGGCGTCGCTGGGGTGCTGGCCCAGGCCTTGCCGCAGGCCGGAGAGGCCGCGGCGGCGGCGCGCCAGGACGCGGCGGCGACGTCCGTGCGACCGGACGCGTCCGCCCGCCAGGCGGCCAGCGCCTTCGCTCCCTCGCGCGACGTCGTGTCGGCCGTGCCGGCGCCGGTCCTGCCCACCTCGCTGCGGATGACCGCCGTGTCCCGGGCCAAGGAGCGCGCCGCGATGCCGGGCTGTCGCACCCAGGGCCTCGACGTCGACTACGCCAACGGCAGGATCCCGGCCGACGAGCTGTGCGTGCTGCCCTGGGACAAGCGGCACCGGTTGCGCGCCGACGCCGCCATCGCGCTCGCCAAGCTCGACGTGGCGTTCAACGAGCGCTTCGACGACGACCTGTGCATCACCGACTCGTACCGCTCCCTGGGATCGCAGGTGAGCCTGGCGTCCCGCAAGCCGGGCCTGGCCGCCCGGCCTGGGCAGAGCGAGCACGGCTGGGGTCTCGCCGTCGATCTCTGCGACGGCGGCGACGTGGCCGGGACGCCGCAGCACGACTGGCTGCTGAAGCACGCCCCGGACTTCGGCTGGGACAACCCCGAGTGGGCCCGTCCGGGCGGTTCCCGGCCGGAGGCGTGGCACTGGGAGTACGTGGCCGGGGAGACCAGCCACCAGAAGTGAGCGCCCTCGCGACAGCGTGCCGCGATGTCTGGCCGCGCCATCGACCGGGCCGGGGTGCTGGTAATCTCCTTGCGTCCTGAGCCCCCGTAGCTCAGGGGATAGAGCGTCGCCCTCCGGAGGCGAAAGCGCAGGTTCGAATCCTGCCGGGGGCACTTTTTTCGGCACGTCGCGCGGGCTGCGTCGCGGTCCTGGCAATGCCCCGCCGCGGGTCATGGCGCCGCTTAGGCTGGGAGACATGGCAGACGCGCCAGGCACATCTCGCGCACCGCGCCGTCGCAGGGCCGTGTCGTCGCTGCAGCCGCCCCGGGTGCTGGTCTGCGACGACAACGACTCGGTCCGTGCCCTGATCGTCATGAACCTCGAGCTCGAGGGCTACGACGTCCTCGAGGCACGCGACGGCCAGGAGGCCCTCGACATCCTGGCCGACACCCGCAGCCGGCTGCCGGACGTCGTCACCGTCGACGCGCTCATGCCGCGCCGGGACGGGTGGTGGACCGTCAACATGATCCGGATCGACCCGCGGCTCACGCACATCCCCGTCGTGATGGTGACCGCGTCGGTGCAGAGCCACCACCGGGCCCAGGCTGAGCAGGCGAGCGTCGACGCGTTCATCGCCAAGCCCTTCGACCCCGACGAGCTGGTGGCGATCGTGGGGGTCCTGGCCAGCGGCGGCCGCGTGATGTGACCTGCGGGGACGGCGGCGCCCCGCGCGACGGGTGCGGGGAGGCCCGTGCCCCGCCGGTAGCCTTGACCGGTGACCCCCGAAGACCTGTCGTTGGCGATCCGTACCGTCCTGACCCAGGCCGCTGAGCACGGTGAGCTGTCCGCGCCGGTGCCGGCCGACGTCCGGGTCGAGCGACCGCGCAACCGCGAGCACGGCGACTGGTCGACGAACGTCGCGCTGCAGCTGGCCAAGGCGGCGGGCGTGCCGCCACGCGCGCTGGCGCAGCTGATCGCGGCGCGGCTCGGCGAGGTGCCGGGTATCAAGAGCGTCGAGGTGGCCGGGCCGGGCTTCCTCAACGTCGTGCTCGACGCGGCGGCCGCCGGCGAGATCGCGCGCAGCATCGTCACCAGCGGCGCCAGCTACGGCGACAACGACGCGCTGGCCGGTCATGCCGTCAACCTCGAGTTCGTGTCGGCGAACCCGACCGGCCCGCTGCACATCGGGCACACCCGCTGGGCCGCGCTCGGCGACGCGCTGGGCCGGGTGCTCGCGGCCGCCGGTGCCCACGTCGTCCGCGAGTTCTACGTCAACGACGCCGGCGCCCAGATGGACCGGTTCGGTGCGTCGGTGCTCGCCCGGCTGCGCGGCGAGGACGTGCCGGAGGACGGCTACCACGGCGAGTACGTGGTCGAGCTGGCGCAGCAGGTGCGCGCGACGCTGGAGTCCCAGGGCACCGACCCGCAGGGCGCCGGCCTCGAGGAGGTCCGTGAGCTGGCGTACCGGGCGCAGCTCGCCGAGCTGCAGCAGGTCCTGACCGACTTCGGCGTCACCTTCGACGTCTGGTTCAGCGAGCGCACGCTGCACGACTCGGGCGCGATCACCGGCGCCGTGGACCGGCTGCGGCAGCAGGGCCACGTCTTCGAGGCGGACGGCGCCGTCTGGTTGCGCACCACCGAGTTCGGCGACGACCGCGACCGGGTGCTGGTCCGCTCCGACGGCAGCACGACGTACTTCGCGGCCGACGCCGCGTATTACCTGAGCAAGCGGGACCGCGGCTTCGACGAGAAGGTCTACATGCTCGGCGCGGACCACCACGGGTACGTGGGCCGGCTCAAGGCCATCGCGGCCTGCGCGGGCGACGACCCGGAGCGCAACATCGAGGTGCTCATCGGGCAGCTGGTCACCGTCTCGGGCGCTCGGCTGAGCAAGCGGGCCGGCAACATCATCGAGCTGCGGGACGTCGTCGCCTGGCTGGGTCGCGACGCGGTCCGGTACTCGTTGGCCCGGTACCCCGCGGACTCGCCCATCACCCTGGACCCGGACCTGCTGACCAAGCGCAGCAACGACAACCCGGTGTTCTACGTGCAGTACGCGCACGCCCGCACCTGCAACGTGACGCGGCTCGCGGTCGAGGACGGCGTGCGCACGCAGGACGGCTTCGACGCTGCCCTGCTCACCGACGAGACCGAGTCGGTGCTGCTGGCGACGCTGGGCGAGTTCCCCGGCGTCGTCGCTGGCGCGGCGGAGCTGCGCGAGCCTCACCGGATCGCCCGCTACCTGGAGAGCCTGGCCGCCGCCTACCACAAGTGGTACGACACCTGCCGCGTCCGGCCGATCGACGCCGACGAGCAGGTGACCGACCTGCACCGCACGCGCCTGTGGGTGAACGAGGCCACGCGCACCGTGCTGGCGCGCGGCCTCGACCTGCTGGGTGTCAGCGCGCCGGAGCGGATGTAGTGCGCGCGCACGAGGCCGGCGCGCTGCATGCCGAGGGGTACGGGGCGCCGGGGTGGCTGCGGCCGCCGGACGACGTCAACGCGCTGGTCCCCATGCTCTGGGCCCGCACGGTGCGCCGCGGCAGCCCGGATGGCCGGCTCACCGTGGCCGGCGTCCCCGTGGACGCGATCGCGTCCCAGTACGGCACGCCCGCCTACGTCGTCGACGAGGCCGACTTCCGCGCCCGGGCGGCGGAGTTCCGTCGTGCCTTCGACGACGCGTTCGCGGACCTGTGCGGCGGCGCCGACGTCTACTACGCGGGCAAGGCGTTCTTGTGCACCGAGGTCGCCCGGTGGGTCACGGACGAGGGCCTGCGGCTGGACACCTGCACGGGCGGCGAGCTGGCGGTGGCGCTGGCCGCTGGCGTCCCGACGTCCGGGATCGGCCTGCACGGCAACAACAAGAGCGACGCCGAGATCACCCGCGCGCTCGAGGCGGGCATCGGCCGCATCGTGGTCGACTCCGTCGACGAGGTCGATCGGGTGGCCGACCTCGCCGCCTCGCTGGGGGTCCGCGCGCCGGTGCTGCTCCGCGTCACCGTCGGCGTCGAGGCCCACACGCACTCGTACATCGCGACCGCGCACGAGGACCAGAAGTTCGGCCTGTCGCTCGCCGACGGCGACGCGGCGCTCGGCGTCGCGCGTGCGCTGGGCCGCCCCGAGATCGACCTGCGGGGCCTGCACTCCCACATCGGCTCACAGATCTTCGACGTGCAGGGCTTCGAGGTCGCCGCCCGGCGCGTGCTGGGCCTGCACGCCGACGTGGCCGCGCGGCACGGGGTGAGGTTGCCGGAGCTCGACATCGGCGGCGGGTTCGGCATCGCCTACACGACGCAGCACGACCCGCTGCCGGCGCACGAGCTGGCCGACGGAATGGCGCAGATCATCGCCAAGGAGTGCGCGGACCTGGGCGTCGACGTCCCCCGCATCTCGGCCGAGCCCGGCCGCGCGATCGCGGGGCCCACGACCTTCACGCTCTACACGGTCGGCACCATCAAGGACGTCGCGCTCGACGGCGGCGGCGCGCGGCGGTACGTCGCGGTCGACGGCGGCATGAGCGACAACATCCGCACGGCGCTGTACGACGCGGACTACTCCGCCACGCTCGCAGGCCGGCGGTCCGACGCGCCGCCGGTGCTGTCGCGCGTCGTCGGCAAGCACTGCGAGAGCGGCGACGTCGTGGTCAAGGACGAGTACCTGCCCGCGGACGTCGGCCCCGGTGACCTGGTGGCCGTGCCGGGCACCGGCGCCTACTGCCGCAGCATGGCCAGCCAGTACAACCACGTGCCGCGGCCACCGGTGCTCGCGGTCCGCGACGGGCAGGTCAGGGTGCTGCTGCGCCGCGAGACCGAGGACGACCTGCTCGGGCTCGACATGGGCTGGTCGAGGGGCCAGGCATGATGCCCAGGGCCCGGATCGTGGACCGTCTCACGCTGCGGACGCCGCCGAGCCGATGATGGACGGCGCTGTGCCCGCGATCACGCCCGACGCCGTGCCAGGACGACGAAGGAGAGCTTGTGCCACCGACTGACGAACCGCGTGCGCCGCTGCGCGTCGCGATGCTCGGCTGCGGTGTGGTGGGGTCGGCGGTCGCCCGGCTGCTGACGACGCACGCCGACGAGCTCGCGGCCCGGGTGGGTGCTCGCCTGGAGCTGGTCGGCATCGCGGTCCGCCGCATCAACCGTGACCGGTCGGCGGCTGGGGTGCCTGCCGAGCTCTTCACGACGGACGCCGACGAGCTGGTGGCGCGCGCGGACATCGTCGTCGAGGTCATCGGCGGCATCGAGCCGGCGCGCTCCCTGCTGCTGCGGGCCATGGCGCACGGCGCGAGCGTGGTCACCGCCAACAAGGCGCTGCTTGCTGAGGACGGCCCGACCCTGTACGCGGCGGCCGACGAGCACGGCGTCGACCTGTACTTCGAGGCGGCGGTTGCCGGCGCGATCCCGCTGCTGCGCCCCGTGCGCGAGTCGCTCGCCGGCGACCGCATCCGCCGCGTCCTGGGGATCGTGAACGGGACGACGAACTACGTCCTCGACCAGATGGACCGCACGGGCGCCGGTTTCGCAGAGGCGGTCGAGCAGGCGCAGGAGCTCGGGTACGCCGAGGCTGATCCCACGGCCGACGTCGAGGGCTTCGACGCGGCCGCCAAGGCGGCGATCCTGGCGTCGCTGGCCTTCCACACCCGCGTCGCCGCGGCGGACGTGCACCGGGAGGGCATCACCGAGGTGAGCGCGGCGGACGTGGCGGCCGCGCGGGAGATGGACCGGGTGGTCAAGCTGCTCGCCATCTGCGACCGGACCGTGGACGACGACGGCGAGGGCATCTCCGTGCGCGTGCACCCGGCGATGATCCCCCGCTCGCACCCGTTGGCCGGGGTGCGCGAGGCGTTCAACGCCGTCTTCGTCCAGGCCGAGGCGGCCGGCGAGCTGATGTTCTACGGCCGCGGAGCGGGCGGCGACCCGACGGCCAGCGCCGTCCTGGGCGACGTCGTCGCGGCGGCCCGCCACCGGGTCCACGGCGGGTTGGGGCCGGGCGAGTCGTCCTACGCCGACCTGCCGGTGCACTCCATGGGCAGCACGCGCACCCGCTACCACGTCAGCCTCGCCGTCGCCGACCGGCCGGGCGTGCTCGCCAAGGTGGCGCAGGTGTTCTCCGACCACTCCGTGTCGATCGAGGCGGTGCGGCAGCGGCTGCTGGAGGGCGACAGCGACGTGCACGACGGCTCACGCGCCGAGCTCGTCGTCGTCACGCACACCGCGACTGACGCCGCCCTCTCAGCCACGGTCGACGCGCTGGCCGGGCTCGAGGTCGTCCAGGCCGTGACGAGCGTGATGCGGGTGGAGGGCGACCAGTGAGCCGGCAGCAGCAGACGAAGGAGAAGTGATGGCCCACCAGTGGCGGGGTGTGATCGAGGAGTACCGCGAGCGGCTCCCGGTCGACGACAGCACCCCGGTCGTGACGCTCGGCGAGGGTGGCACGCCGCTCGTGGCCGCGAAGCACCTGTCGGCCGAGACCGGCTGCCGGGTGCTGCTGAAGGTCGAGGGCATGAACCCGACGGGGTCCTTCAAGGACCGGGGCATGACGATGGCCATCTCCCACGCCGCCGAAACCGGGGCGCGCGCGGTGATCTGCGCGTCCACCGGCAACACGTCGGCGTCCGCCGCCGCGTACGCCACCGCGGCCGGCATGGCGTGCGGGGTGCTCGTGCCCGACGGCAAGATCGCCATGGGCAAGCTCAGCCAGGCGATCGCCCACGGCGCGACCCTGCTGGCGGTCGACGGCAACTTCGACGACTGCCTGACGCTCGCGCGCAAGCTCGCCGAGGCCTACCCCGTCGAGCTCGTGAACTCGATCAACCCCTACCGCATCGAGGGCCAGAAGACCGCCGCCTTCGAGGTGGTCGACGCGCTGGGCGACGCGCCCGACGTTCACTGCCTGCCGGTGGGCAACGCCGGCAACATCACGGCCTACTGGATGGGCTACCGCCAGTACGCCGACGGCTCCGGCGCTCTCCCGGCGGTGTCGACCCGGACGCCGGCCATGTGGGGGTTCCAGGCGGCCGGGGCCGCGCCGATCGTGCTCGGCCACCCGGTCGACGAGCCCGAGACCGTGGCGACGGCGATCCGCATCGGCAACCCGGCGTCGTGGCAGCAGGCGGAGGCGGCCCGCGACGACAGCGGGGGAGTGATCGACTCGGTCACGGACGCCGAGATCCTGGCGGCGCACCGTCTGCTGTCCAGCCGCGAGGGGGTGTTCGTCGAGCCGGCCTCCGCCGCGGGCGTGGCCGGCCTGCTGAAGATGCACGCGGCCGGTCGCCTCGAGCGTGGGCTCACCGTCGTCTGCACGGTGACCGGCCACGGGCTGAAGGACCCGCGGTGGGCCTTGCGCACCCCGGGCGGCGGCGAGGTGGAGCCGGTGCGCGTGCCGGTCGACGCCATGACCGCGGCTGCGGCCCTGGGCCTGGCCCACCCGTGAGGATCGCCCCTGGTGCCTCCGCCTGGGTGCAGGTGCCCGCGACCAGCGCCAACCTCGGCCCCGGCTTCGACAGCCTGGGCCTGGCGCTGGGCCTGACCGACGACGTCGACGTCACGGTCGTCGGCGACGCCGTGAAGGTGGAGGTACAGGGCGAGGGCGCGGCAGATCTGCCGACTGGTGAGGAGCACCTCGTCGTCCGGGCGCTGCGGGCAGCCCTGGAGGAGGCCGGCTGCGAGCAGCCGGAGGGTCTGCTGCTGAGGTGCCACAACCGGCTGCCGCACGGGCGGGGGCTCGGGTCGTCGGCGTCCGCGGCCGTGGCGGGCGTGCTGGCGGCGCGCGGCCTGCTGCGCAACGAGGACACGGTCGACCACGTCGGGGCGCTGGACGATGCCACCGCCCTGCGTGTCGCCACGTCCCTCGAGGGCCACCCCGACAACGCCGCCGCCGCGCTGCTCGGCGGCCTGACGATCGCCTGGACCGGGCCGGCCGGTGCGGTGGCGGTGCGGGTCGACCCGCACCCGGACCTGTCGCCCGTCGTCGTGATTCCCGACAACCGGCTGGCGACGGCCACCGCGCGCGCCGCCTTGCCGGGGAGCGTGCCGCACGGCGACGCGGCCTTCAACGCGGCGAGATCCGCCCTGCTCGTCGAGGCCCTGAGCCGACGTCCGGACCTCTTGATGCCCGCCACCGAGGACCGGTTGCACCAGCGCCAGCGTGGTCCGGCCATGCCGGAGACGCTGGACCTCGTCGACGACCTGCGCTCTCGTGGTCTGGCGGCGGTGGTGTCGGGAGCAGGGCCCAGCGTGCTGGTCCTCACCACCCGCCACGAGGTCGCGGCCGTCGCGGACGTGGCCCGGCGCAGCGCCCCTGCGGCCTGGCGGGTGCTGTGCCCCGGCATCGCCCGTCGGGGGGCGCGACAGCTGCCTTGAGCGGACTGCTGGATGCGGCAACCGCGTCCAGCGACGGGGTGTTATGGTGAGCACGCGTCCAGGAGCTCCA
>Ga0070696_100003353_pt1 | contig 10687 bp, 8 predicted proteins | sample KBSK1253metaG_FD_65474 | JGI IMG/M metagenome (GOLD analysis project Ga0070696, IMG submission 65474) | Corn, switchgrass and miscanthus rhizosphere microbial communities from Kellogg Biological Station, Michigan, USA - KBS K1-25-3 metaG | ecosystem: Host-associated > Plants > Roots >... | reverse complement strand
TGCGAGCGTTCTCACGGTCACGGGCTTGACGCCGAGGAGCCGGCTGGCATCCTCCGAGCTGTACTCGAGGAGCTCCGTGAGGACGAGCGCGGCGCGCTGCCGAGTCGTCAGACCGGCCAACGACCGGATGAGGACGTCCTGCCTGTCGACGTCCGCGAACGCATCCCGTGCCGACCCCGGCCGCAGAGCCCGTGTTGCCGCGAGCCGAGCCCTTCGCGCCCGGCTCCGGAATGCGTTCATCCCGGTCCGATAGAGATAGCCGGTCGGGTCATCCATCGAGGAGACTCGGGGCCACCGTTCCCAGACCTTCAGGAAGGCGTCTTGCACCAGCTCCTCCGCCTCCTGCCGGCTGCCGCTGACCAGGTACATGGCCCGAAGCAGGCGCAGGTACTCCGCCCGGAAGAAGTCCTCGAAGGACGAGGTCAGCTGCGCCGCTACGGACACCGTGACCGGTAGACCCCCCATCTCCGGCATGAACGCTCGAAGTCTCCGCTTCGTTGAGACGGCGGGCAAGACGCTCTCAGCGGGGGCATCAACCCTCCAACCTCAGATCCCGATGAGATCGCAAGACAACGGAGGGGCTATCGGGAGGCTGGGGTACGCTCGGAAGAGCCTCGAGGCGGGAGAGCGGGATGTTCGGCGGACGCGCCTACAAGATCGCGACGATCGGCGGCATCCCCGTGCGCGTCGACTCCTCCTGGATCTTCATCGCGCTCTTCGTCGTCTACAGCCTCGTCGTGCAGTACACGAACGGCTACGGTATGCAGCAATCGACCGCGCTGCCGCTCGCGATCTTCACCGCGTTCCTGTTCTTCGGATCGATCCTCGGCCACGAGCTGTCGCACGCGCTCGTCGCTCGTCTCCGCAACGTGGAGGTCTCCAGCATCACGCTGTACTTCTTCGGAGGCGCGACGGCGACGAAGCTCGACAAGCAGCCCGGCGACCAGTTCCTGATCTCCGCGGCTGGGCCCGGCGCGAGCCTGCTGATCGGCGCGGTGTTCTGGCTGATCTCCCGCGAGACCGCCGGGAGCCTCATCGCGATCTCGTTCGGCTACGTCGGCTGGATCAACCTCGTTCTCGCCGCGTTCAACGTCGTTCCCGGCTATCCGCTCGACGGAGGGCAGATGCTCCGCGCGGCCGTGTGGCGCATCTCCGGCAACGAGACGCTCGCCACCAGGGTCGCCACGGTCGGCGGCTATATCGTCGGCGCAGGCCTGCTGTTCCTCGGAGGGCTCGTGCTCTACCGCGGCGACGTCGGCGGCGGCATCTGGATCGGCTTCATCGGCTGGTTCCTGATCCAGAACGCGCAAGCCGCCACGAGGCGGACCACGCTGCAGACCGCGCTCAAGGGAGCGACCGTGCAGCAGGCGATGGGAGCGCCTCCCTCGACGATCCCGGCGGAGATGCCGCTCTCCCAGGTGTTGGAGACCTACCTCCGCGGCCACGAGCACGAGGCGTTCCCCGTCGTGGAGAACGGAGCGCTCGTCGGCCTGATGACGTTCGACGCCGCGAGCCGCGTTGGACAGGTGAACCCGTTCGCGCCGGCGCGAGAGGCGATGATCCCGTTGGCGGACGTCACCACGGTGGCCGCGGACGCGCCGCTCCAGGAGGCGCTCCAGCGACTCGGAGGCAACGGCGCCGCGCTGGTCCTCCGCGACGGAGCGCTCGTCGGAGCGCTCACGGCGGGAGACGTCCAGCGCTGGGCGAACGCGAACCGCGTCGGCTGAGTCATCGGGCGAGCTCCTGTACCGAGATTGAGCCCAAACCCGAACGTGCCGATACTCCAGACATGAGCAAGACCCAGACCTTCGCCCTCGATGACCGCGACAAGCTGGACGAGGCGATCGCGGCGGCCGAGGCCGAGGCTCGCCGCCTGGGACGCCGGCTGGTCGGCGAACCGAGCCTCACGGAATCCAAGAACGCCGACGGCACGTCGACGTGGTGGGTGACCGTCACCGTCGAGCGAGAGGTCTCCAGCAGCTCGACCTAGCCCATCCCCCGCGCGACGCTACGATGTCGCGCGTGACCGGTGGACCCGTTTCGGAGCAGCGCCTCTGTGACTGCGCCTTCCGCGACCCTGCCGGCACCCTGATCCGCGTCCAGGAAGGGGTTCGCCGTGGCTGAGAAGAAGACCGCGACCAAGAGAACGAAGAAGTCCACCACTGCCAAGCGCACCACCGCGCCGAGACGACCTTCCAGGGGATTGACGGAGGGCGAACGAGCCGCGATGAAGGATCGCCTTCGAGAGCTCAAAGCGGAGGAACGCGCGAGCAAGAACCGAGCGGAGGGCGAACGCAACGTCCTCGCCGCCATCGCCGCGTTGAAGGAACCGGATCGCGCCCTGGCCAAGCGGGTCCACGCGATCGTCGAAGCAGCCGCCCCGGACCTCTGGCCGAAGACCTGGTACGGGATGCCCGCGTACACCAATGATGGCAAGGTCGTCGTCTTCTTCAAGAGCGCCGCGAAGTTCAACTCCAGGTATGCCACGCTCGGCTTCGAGGACGCGGCGAAGCTCGACGACGGCGCGATGTGGCCGACCTCCTACGCGCTGACGAAGCTGACTCCCGCCGACGAGAAGAAGATCACCGCGCTCGTGAAGAAAGCGGCGCGCTGAGAACCGGCAGCTGATCGAAGGGCCTCGCGGGCCACAGACCTGCGTCTCCCGGACTGTCGTACCCGAGCGCTAGCATCGGCCACGTGCGACCCCTCGGCACGTCTTCCATCGACCCCGACCCCGGCCAGCTCCGAGTTCTGGAGCATCGCCGCGGCACGCTCCTCGTCACCGGCACCTCCGGCACGGGGAAGACCGCCGCGCTGGTCGAGCGGTTCGCGCGGCTGATCGAGGACGGAGCGGACCCCGAGCGGGTCGCGCTCGTGACGCGCTCCAAGCGCACCCGGGCTGCGGCGCGCCGGACGCTGCTCGAGCGGCTCCGGAGCTCGCTCCCGGGGCTCCGCGTCCTGACGGTGCACGGCCTCGCGTTCCACGTCGTCTCCACCCGCGCGGAAGAGCTCGGATACTCCGCCTCGCCGCAGGTGCTCTCCGCGGCGGAGCAGTACGCGCACGTCCGGGATCTCCTCCGCGGCGAGGACCGTGAGCAGTGGCCGGCCTACGGCTCGATGCTCGAGCTCCGTGGGTTCGCGGACCAGATGCGCCAGTTCCTCCTCCGCGCGCAGGAGGCGCTCCTCCAACCGGAGGACATCGCGGCCAAGGCCGGCGATCGGGGCCTCACCGGCTGGAAGGAGCTCGCCGCCTTCTACCGCAGCTATCTCCAGGTGCTCGACGCGGAAGGATCCGTCGACTTCGCGGGCCTCCTGATGCAAGCGGCCGCCGTCTCCTCCAAGGGCGACCCCGAGTTCGACCACCTCCTCGTCGACGACTTCCAGGACTCCACGTTCGCGACGGAATCGCTCCTCGCCGGCCTGCAGCTCACGAGCCTCGCGGTCGCGGGAGACGCCGACGCGCACGTCTTCTCGTTCCAGGGAACGACGTCCGAGCCGCTGAAGCGCTTCGAGCAGACGTTCGCGGGAGTGGAGCACGTCGAGCTGACGACGAACCATCGCGGCGCCGATGTGGAGAAGGGCGCGTGGTTCTCGGCGCACTCCTCGGAGGAGCACGCCGCGATCGCGACGGAGCTCCGCCGCGTCCACGCTCAGGAACGCATCCCGTGGAGCGATCTCGCGGTAATCGTGCGGCGGCAGGGGTCGGACCTCCCGAGCGTCCTCCGCGCGCTGGACGACGCGGACATCCCACGGTCGGCGCCGGACGGCGGCATCGCGGTCGCCTCCGAGGCCGCCACGTATCCGTACGTCCTCGCGCTGCGGTGGCTCGCCTATCCGGATCAGCGCGCGGATCGGGTGGAGGCGCTCCTCACCTCGGAGCTTGGGCGTATCCCCCCCGCCAAGGCGTACGCGCTCGTCCGGGCGGCCCGAGCGGCCGGCGAGCCGACGGAAGCCGCGTTGCAGCATCACGAGGACCTCACCGACGAGGAGATCGCCTCGATCGACGCGCTGCGGGACGCGCTCGACGAGGCGGAGCCACTCGCGGAACGCTCCGTCGTCGATGCGTTCTCGACGTTGTGGCGGACGCTGCCGGCGTCGAAGCGGCTCGTCGAGGCCGCGGCCACCTCAGGCGAAGCGGAGCGAGACGCGGAGCGAGAGCTGGACGCGGTGATGGCGTTCGCGGACGCCGTCTCATCGGCGGGCGAGCGCGCCGACGCGTCCGTCGCGGCGTTCCTCGACGCCTCCGGAGCGGGAGAGGACGTCGGCGGCTGGGGCCCGGACTCCCGGAGGGGAGACGCCGTGCAGATCCTCACCGCGCACGGCGCCGCCGGGGAGGAGTTCGACACGATCGTCGTCGCGGGCGCCGTCGAGGGAGACTTCCCGAGCCTCTCGCGGCCCGAGCCGATGTTTGACCTCGAAGCGCTCGACCGCACGATCTCGCAGTCGGAGCGCAACCGCCTCCGCCTGGAGGACGAGCGCCGGCTGTTCCGCCTCGTCGTCGGACGCGCTCGCCGGCGGGTGCTCTTCACCGGCAGCGACCCTCACGGAGAGGCCGGAACGCTCAGCGCTCCGTCCCGTTTCGTGACCGAGCTCGGTGTTGACTGGTCACCGGCGCCGGGCCCGAGCTCGCGCGAGCCGCTCACGGTCGCGGAGGCGCAGAGCGCCTGGCGGCTCGAGCTGGCGGACGCGTCCCGACCGGCCCCGGAACGCCTCGCGGCGATGGATGGACTCCTGGCCCTCGGGGAGAACCCCGACCACTGGTGGTTCCAGCGTGACTGGACCGACACGGGCCGGCCGCTCCACGAGGGGCTCCGGGTCTCGTACTCCCGCCTGTCCAGGCTCGAGAACTGCGAGCTCCAGTACGTCCTGGGCGAGGAGCTCGGCCTCGAGAGCCGCTCCGGCTACCAGGCCTGGGTTGGACACCTCGTGCACCGGTTGATCGAGGACTGCGAGAACGGCGCGATCGCGCGCGAGCTCGACGCGCTGATCGAGGCCGCCGAGCAACGCTGGCGGCCGTCGGAGTTCCCGTCGTTCGCCGTCTCGGAGGCATTCCGCCGGCTCGTCGTCAAGACGATGCTCCCCGCCTGGTTCGCGGAGTACGGAGCCGCGACCGCGCTTGGACAGGAGACGCATTTCGAGTTCCCGTTCGCCGGCGCGACCGTGAGCGGAAAGATCGACCGCATCGGCCCGGCGGGCAAGGGCGTCCTGATCACCGACTACAAGACGGGGAAGGCGCGCAACGCCCCCGACGCGGAGGAGAACCTCCAGCTCGGCATCTACGCCCTCGCCGTCAAGCTCGCCGAGGAGCTCGCTGGGTTCAATCCGGTCAAGGCAGTGGAGCTCGCGTTCCTCCGCGACCGCGACTACCAGACGGGAGCCGTCAAGCGCACCGTGATGGCGCTGACCTCCGACACCGGCCCCGCGTACGAGCAGGAGATGAGCGAGCGTCTCGGGGCGCTGATCGAGCGGCTTACCGCGCTCCAGCTCTCGGAGGTCTACACACCGAACCCGGAGGCGGCATGCCGCTTCTGCTCCTTCAAGACGCTCTGCCCGCTCTGGCCGGAGGGAGCGCCCGTGTTCCCGGAGCCCGCCGACCGCTCGGAGGTGACGGCGTGAGCGCCTATCCGGACGAGATCGTCCGCGCGATGGGCGCCGAGCCGACGGAGGAGCAGTGGCGTGCGATCTCCATGTCGCTCGAGCCGTTCGTCGTCGTCGCCGGGGCCGGATCCGGAAAGACCTCGGTGATGGCCGCGCGCGTCGTGTACCTCGCGCTCGTCGCGCTCGGCAAGGTGGACGCGGATCACGACGGCGTGCTTCCGGGAAACGTCTTGTGCCTCACGTTCACGAACAAGGCGACGGAGAACCTGACGCTCCGCATCCGCTCGGCCCTCGCGCATCTCGATCTCCCGGAAGGCGAAGAGCCGGAGATCCTCAACTACCACGGCTTCGCGGCGCAGATCCTCGAGCGCCACGGTCTGCTCGCCGGCATCGAGCCGGGGCAGCGCATCCTCACGGCCGCGCAGCGGAATGAGCTCTGCGCGCGCGTCCTGGAGGAGATGACGTTCGACCACGCCCGCGCGGAGTGGCAGCCGAGCCTGATCACGAACATCCTCGAGCTCTCCGACCAGGCCGCGAACCATCGCGTGGATCCGCTCGCGGTGGTCGCGTTCAACGAGCAGCGCCGCGACAAGCTGAAGCAGCTGAAGAGCGACCGGGCGTTGAAAGCGGCCGAGGAGCGGATCGAGTTCGCGATCGCCGCGGAGAAGTACCGCGCGATCAAGCAGGAGCTCGGCGTGATCGACTTCGGTGACCAGATCACGCTCGCGCTCAAGACGGTGGAGGGGTTCCCGGAGGTCGCGCGCGACTACCGCTCGCGGTTCCGGACGCTGATCCTCGACGAGTACCAAGACACGAACGTCGCGCAGGCGGACCTCCTCCACGGCGTCTTCGGCGAGGGGTTCCCCGTCACGGCGGTCGGCGACCCCGACCAGAACATCTACGCCTGGCGCGGTGCGAGCCTGTTCAACCTGCTGCGTTTCCCGGAGCGGTTCCCGCTCGCGGACGGCTCGGACGCGCCGAAGCTTCCCCTGTACACGAACTTCCGCTCCGGCGCGCGGATCCTTTCCGCGGCCGACGAGATCATCAAGGAGATCCCGAAAGACCAGCGGCCGGACCCCGACAAGGAGCTCCGTCCGTTCGGCCCCAACGGGGACGGAGAGGTGGAGCTCGCCCGCGTCGCCGACGAGGAGGCGGAGGCGGCCTGGATCGGTGACCGCATCGTCACGCTCCACGACGAAGGAGAGCCGTGGTCGAGCGTCGCCGTCCTCTGCCGCAAGTCCCGGCTGTTCGTCCCGCTCCAGCACGCGCTCGCGGAGCGCCGCGTTCCCGTGGAGATCGTCGGCCTCGCGGGGTTGTTGAAGCTCCCCGCCGTCGTGGAGGTCCTCGCGTACGCGCGCGCGGTCGACGACCCGTACGCGAGTGTCGAGCTCGCACGGATCCTCCTCGGTCCGAGGTACCGCGTCGGGTTCAAGGACCTCGCCGTCGTCGCCGCGTGGGCGAAGGGGAGGAACTACGAGCTCCGCGACGAGGAGGAGGACGACACGACGCCGTTCCTGTTCGCGGAGGCGCTCGAGCATCTGGACGACGACTCGGTGCGATCCGGACTGTCCGACGAGGGGTACACGCGGCTTCAGGAGTTCCGCGCCGAGCTCGCAGAGCTCCGTGTGGAGGCCCGGCGCCCCGTCGGAGAGTTCCTCGCCGAGGTCGTCCGGCGCACCGGCCTGCTCGCCGAGCTCGAAGCTTCTCCGGACGTGGCCGCGGCGACCGCGACGCGGAGGAACCTCGCGGCGTTCCTCGACGAGGTGCACGCGTTCTCTCCGGTCGAAGGAGAGCTCACGCTCCGCGAGTTCCTCGCCTACGTGGCCGCGCAGGAGGAGCTCGAGCGCCAGGAATGGTCTCCCGTCCAGCCGAGCGACGAGGACTCCGTAAAGGTGATGACGATCCATCAGGCGAAGGGGCTGGAGTTCGAGACGGTCTTCGTTCCCGGTTTCGCGAAGGAGATCCTCCCCGACGCCCGCGTGCAGCAGAACCCTGCGGAGAAGGGGAAGTCGCTCGACTTCGACCTCCGTGGAGACGCCGAGATCCTCCCGAAGTTCAGCGACAACCTGAAGCAGTTCTGGCTGGAGCTTCGGAAGCAGGCGATGATCGAGGAGCGGCGCACCTGCTACGTCGCGCTCACGCGAGCCAAGCAGCGGTTGTTCGTCACCGGCGCGCACTGGTACGGGGACGGCGAGACGGCGAAGAAGCCGAGCGAGTTCTTCGACGAGCTCAAGGCGTGGGCCGAGGAGACCGGCTCCGCGAGCGTCGACGACGTCGTCGAGGTCTCCGAGGAGAACCCGCTGTTCGGCTACCGCGAGCGGCTCGTCGCTCCGTGGCCGGGACCGGCGCTGCGGTCCGAGCGGGATCCACTGTTCCGCGAGGGATGGCGGAACGCCGCGGCCGAGGCGTCGCACGTGGGATCGGTCGCGGCGCTCACGCATCCGAGCGAGGGAACGCTCCTTTCGACGCTGGCGCCAGAGGAGGTGCGGCGCTTCGAGGAGCTCGCCGCCGGCAAGCGGCGCTCCGCGGCGGAGGCGATCGATCGCGATCGGGAGTCGCCGGAAGGACCCCGGCTGCCGGCGACGATCTCCGTGAGCGGAGCGATCGAGTACGCGCGGTGCCCGAAGCGCTTCTACTGGACGACGATCCGGCCGCTGCCGACGTTCAGCGGCCCGGCCGCGCGGATCGGAACGCAGGTGCACCGCTGGATCGAGCTCCGCTCGAGCGGGCAGACTTCCTTGCTCGAGTTGGACGAAGCGCCGGATCTCACCGCTGAGGAGCTCTCCGGCCAGCCGGGGAAGGTCGACCGCCTCCAGCAGCACTTCCTGGAGAGCCGGTTCGCGGGCGTCGTTCCGCTGTTCGCGGAGCGGCCGTTCCTGCTGCAGATCGATCGCTTCGTCATCTCGGGGCGGATCGACGCGATCTACGGCGAGCCGGGCGGCCCGTGGGAGATCGTCGACTACAAGACCGGGAGCAAGCCCGCTGCGGACGATCCTCTCGCGTCGCTCCAGCTGGACGTGTACGCGCTGTCGTGCACGGAGATCTGGGGCAAGCGACCGGAGGAGCTCAAACTCACCTATCTGTATCTGGCGGGGGCCGACGAGGTCTCGACGCCGGCGAGCGATCCCGCCGAGACGCGCACGCGGCTGCTCGCGTCGTTCGAGCGGATGGCGGAGGGCGAGTTCGAGCCGACGCCCGGGCCCCAGTGCCGCTGGTGTGACTTCCTCCCGTTCTGTGACGCCGGAGAGGCGTACATGGAGAGCACCTCCGCTTCGACCGCGGAGCACGAGTCCACCTCAGACTAGCCAGACCGTTCGACACCGTGCGACCGCAGCCAACCTCGCGGCGGCGATGTGGACACAAGCGGCTTCAATCGGGACCGGCGACGTCCTGTGGGATCTCCGCCGCGTCGATCCTGCGGATCTCGTTGCGGAACGTTCGGTAGTCGCCGGCGGGGTCCCATCCCTCGCCGGGCTCCAGGTCCGGAACGATCCGAGCGGAGAGGCCCTCCGCCTCGGATCTGGTGAGGGCGGCCGCGCGGAACCATTCCAGGCTCCCGGGTTGGAGGACCGAGTCGCCGCTCGCGCCGAGCATCCGCATCGACGCGTCGTCGGCGACCACAGCGGTGATCCGGAAGACGTGCTCGAGCTTCGCGCGGAGGTCGTCGTCCTCGGCCTCGACGATCGGCCGGCGTCCGTCCCAGCGGGCGCGTCCCACGACGTCCTCGGGAGCGTTGGGGCGGGCGAACTCGACTCGCACGTCTGGGCTACCGCTGGCGGCGGATCATGAGCCGCAGTCGCCGGGCGAGCGCCGTCAGGATCTTCCCCGCGATCTCCGGCTCCTGGGTAAGCATCCGATTGAACGGGCCGCGCCGGATCTCGAGGACGGTGATCGGGGTGTCCGCCACGATGCTGGCCGTCCGCGGTCCGCCGTCGAGGAGCGAGATCTCTCCGAAGAAGTCGCCGGGAAGCAGCCGGTCGACCGTGCGCCCGCCGCGAACGACGTCCGCCTGGCCCTCGGCGAGGACGTACATGCTGTCGCCCTCCTCTCCCTCGTGGACGACGATGGCGCCCTCGTGGTAGCGCTCCTGTTCCATGAGCTCCGCGACCCGCTTGAGGTGGCGCTTGGAGAGCTCGGAGAAGAGCGGGACGTTCGCCAGGATGTCTCCTCCGCGGTTCGGCAACGCTTCCCTCCTTTTCGGCGCGGCCAGCCTACCTGCCCGGCGCCCTCGACGGAACGGTGTCGGCGGCTCCCGTTACGGTGCGTCGCGGATGGGCTCCACGACCGCCGCTCCGGCGCCGGCTGCGAGCGATCTCCCCCCGCTTCGACCGCGCGCGACCTCGCGTCCGACGGACGCGGCCTCGCTGCTGCGCGAGGTGCTCGAGGTACGAGGCGTCCGGACGCGGCCACGAGCGGGCCAGACGCTGCTCCGTCAGGGCGAGCCGGACGCGCGGTTCTTCCTCCTGGAGGCGGGAGCGGTCGAGCTCTCCTGCGTCGTGGAGTCGGGCCGCGCGTGTCTCCTCGACATCGTCCTGCCGCCCGAGATTTTCGGCGGGTCGACGTGGGCGACGCCGTTCTCGGCGATCGCGCGGGAGGACTGTCAGGTGGTGAGCGCTGCCGAGCTGGCCCCAGATCCCAGGGTCATGTCGGCGGCCGTGGAGATCTCTAACCAGCGCGCGCTGCGGTTCGCGGAACGGCTCCGCGACGCGCTGGTGCTCGACGCCGCGGAGCGCGTGATCGCCGTGCTGTCGGATCTGGCCGATCGCCGATCGACGAGGACACCGGAGGGCCGGCGCGTCGACCTCTCCATCACGCAGGAGGACCTGGCGCGGATGACCGGGTGCACCCGCGAGACGGTCAACCGGACGCTGAATCGCTTGTCGGTCGAGCGGCGTCTGCTCCGTCGCGGTCGCCGGTATGTGGTTCCGTACCCGTGCTGATCGGCTCCTGCAGCATCTCCAGGCTGTGCTTCTCGCAGAGCGGGGCGGCTCCGCGAACGGGCCTGCCGCACCGCGCGCACGGATGCGTCTCCGTCAGGGCGAACCGCGCGTCGTCGTCGGACGCGGGCTCGACTCGGCGCACGCGACCC
>Ga0070696_100003352_pt1 | contig 10689 bp, 10 predicted proteins | sample KBSK1253metaG_FD_65474 | JGI IMG/M metagenome (GOLD analysis project Ga0070696, IMG submission 65474) | Corn, switchgrass and miscanthus rhizosphere microbial communities from Kellogg Biological Station, Michigan, USA - KBS K1-25-3 metaG | ecosystem: Host-associated > Plants > Roots >... | reverse complement strand
ATAGACCGCAAGGGCGATGATCGCCGCCTGCTTGGTCGTGCCGTCATCGCGGGCGTTCTTCTTCGTGACCTGAAGGCGCGGCGATTTTGGGACGGTCCTTCTTTGGCACTTCGACTCCGTTTTTGAACTGAACTCAGAAGTACTTTTCGGGCGGCAAAGCGGGCACCCTGACGTGAATGCGTGAGTGGGGTCGTCGGCACCGCCGGACTTACCGGAGCCTTCTCGTCAACGTCCGATCCCAGCCGCCCCCGTTCGCTACCGATGCCCGACGCGCCACTACAAATCCACGAACCGGAAGCTCTGCCGATCCCGCTTGTGCTCGATTCCCCTCATAGCGGGACAGTGGCGGCAACCTTTGTCGAGCCGGCGGCTCCGGCCGAAGCGCTTCGCACCACCTGCGACGCGTTCGTCGACGAGTTGTACGCGAGCGCCCCGCGGCACGGCGCAACGCTGATCGCCGCGACGTTTCCGCGCTGGATGATCGACGCCAACCGAGCCCGCGACGACATCGATCTCGACCTGATCGACGGCGCGTGGCCCTATCCGGTCAAGCCCACGGGGAAGACGCGTAGCGGAATGGGCTTGCTGCGCCGCCTGGCGCTCCCCGGCGTGCCGATGTACGCACGCAAGTTCACGGTGGCGGAAGTCGAGGCGCTGCTCCGCGACTACTACGACCCGTACCATGCGGCGGTCAAGCGCGCGCTCGACGCGCTGCATGCGCGCTTCGGCGCGGTCTGGCACATCGACTGCCATTCGATGAAATCGCGTGGCAACGAAATGAACGACGACCCGGGAAAGCCGCGACCGGACTTCGTCGTCAGCGATCGCGCGGGCACGACCGCCGGCGACGGCTTCACCGAGCACATCGCCGCATTGCTGCGCGCGTTTGGGTACGAGGTCGGGATCAACGATCCGTACCAAGGGGCGGAGCTGATTCGCGCCTACGGGAAGCCGGCGGAGAACCGGCACAGCGTGCAGATCGAGATCAATCGCCGCCTGTACATGGACGAAGAGGCAGTCGTCATGCACGATGGCTTCAACCCGCTCGCGCGTGACCTGGATCGGCTGGTTGCGCAGGTGGGCACATTCATCCATTCGCAGCTCGCATCACACGCAGGGGAACCCCGATGACTGCCACGTTGCAGGGCGCGGCGCCCGCAGTGGTTGCGCATGGCCGCACGCGCATGCTGCACCGGGTCATCATGATGCTGGCCATCATCGTCGCGGCGGTCGCGATGACCTACCTGATCGGCTCGGGCGAATTCGAGCGGAAGGGCACGCTGGTGGTGCCCGGCACCTATCACGCGATCGAAGGACACCCGCCTCGCCAACCTGCTGGCACCCGCGCCGAAGAGCACTCCGGCGCGCACCTACCCGGCGAGCGCGATGTCGATCTTCGCGGCGATCCCGGCGGGCATGGTCAAGCAGGCGCCGCTGATCTTCATGGTCATGTTCATCGGCGGCATGTGTGAACAGGTTTGTGCCCGGCCGCGCTTCGTTGGCGAAGTCGGGGCCCGGATTGCCGACCGGAACGAGAATCTGCCCCGCGACGGGGTCGAGGCTGTAGCTCGTCCACTTGCCGCCGCCGTGTGCGATGCTCGCCAGGTTTTTCCACGTTTCGGACCCCGTCTCGCCGGGTCCGGGAATCGTGTGGAAGCCCCAGATCTTCGCGCCATCGGGACTGCGAGAATTATGCACCTGCTAGACTCGCGCATGACGCGCTCAAGCGCATCGCGGCGCGCGATGCCGCGAAGTTAGCGAAGTTAATTTCGCGCCAGCGACCATCACGTTCCTGGCGCTGGCCGAGGTCGCGAACGCCGGATGCATGTGACGCGATCGTTTCGGCGACAACATGCTGTACCTCGACCCAGGAGGTGTGTGACATGACGACTTTCAAGGTCGGCTACCTGATCGGCAGCCTCGCCACCGCGTCGATCAACCGCCTGCTGGCCAAGACACTCGTGCGCCTTGCGCCGCCGAAGCTCGACCTGGTGGAAGTCCCATTCCGCGACCTGCCGGTTTACAGCTACGATTACGATGCGAACTTTCCGCCGAGCGCGCGCGCATTCAAGGAAGCGCTCGCGTGCGTCGACGCCGTGCTGTTCGTCACGCCGGAATACAACCGCTCGATTCCCGGCGGATTGAAGAACGCCATCGACTGGGCGAGTCGTCCGTATGGACAGAATTCCTTCTCGCGCAAGCCATCGGCGGTGATCGGAACGTCGCCCGGTGCGATCGGCACGGCGATCGCTCAGCAACAGCTGCGCAGCGTGCTCAGCTTCTGCAACTCACCCCAGATGAACGCGCCCGAAGCTTACATCCAGTTCAAGCCCGGGCTTATCACCGCCGCGGGCGAAGTCACCGACGAGACGACCGAGACGTTCCTGCGCACGTACATGGAGGACCTTCATGCGTTCATAGTGAGGGTCTACACGGCGCTACCCCGAAACGTCTAGCCGAGTCAGCCGCGCGTCCTGCAAACTGCGACCGCGCCATTACCTGCAGGCATTGGAATGGCCGCAGGCGATCCGGCTACCCGGTGTGCGCGGCGTTGCGCTGGATTGCCGCTTTGCGACGCTGCGCGCGCCGCCGGAAACGCCTGCAACGCTCCTCGTTCCGAGGTCGCTTGCGAGCGCAATGGTCCCACCGGTCACGCTGTGGGCCGCCGAGATCTCACGCGTCGAGTTTCAGAAGTGATCGCGTCGGGTGCTTGATCGAATAACGACGATGGCCGACGCAAGCCTGCCGATCCTGCTCCTTGCGCTGCCATTCGCCGGCAGCATCATCGCGATGCTGCTTCCTGCCAATGCGCAAAGGGCCGAGGTGTGGCTCGCCGCCGCGATCGCGCTCATCGCGCTGATCGTCACGGCCAGCGGCTACGCCGCGGTGGCGCACGGCGACGTGATCCGCGTCGCGGCCGCATGGCTGCCCGGCGTCGATTTCAGCCTGCGTCTCGACGGCTATGCGTGGATGTTCTCGCTGATTGTGACCGGCATCGGGTTCCTCGTCATCATTTACGCGCGCTACTACATGTCGGCGCAGGATCCGTTGCCGCGCTTCTTTTCGTTCCTGCTCGCGTTCATGGGATCGATGCTCGGCGTGATCCTCTCGGGCAACCTGATCCTGATCGTGTTCTTCTGGGAGCTGACGAGCCTCTTCTCGTTCCTGCTGATCGGCTATTGGCATCACAATCCGGCGGCGCGCGACGGCGCGCGGATGGCGCTCGTCGTCACCGCCGCGGGTGGGCTGTGCCTGCTCGGCAGCATGCTCGTTGTCGGCCACATCGTGGGGAGCTACGACCTCGATCGCGTGCTCGCGGCCGGCGACGGCATCCGCAACAGCGACCTCTACCTGATCGCGCTGGTGTTGCTCTTGCTCGGGGCGTTCACGAAGAGCGCGCAGTTCCCGTTCCACTTCTGGCTGCCCAATGCGATGTCGGCGCCGACGCCGGTCTCGGCGTACCTGCATTCGGCCGCGATGGTGATGCTCGGCGTGTTCCTGCTCGCGCGCCTGTGGCCGGTGTTTTCCGGCACCGACGAATGGATGTGGCTCGTGGCGACGCCTGGTCTCGTCACGTTCGTGTTCGGCGCATACGTCGCGATCTTCCAGAACGACCTCAAGGGATTGCTCGCTTACTCCACGATCAGCCATCTCGGCCTGATCACGCTGCTGCTCGGCCTCAACAGTCCGCTCGCCGCCGTCGCGGCGATCTTCCACATGATGAATCACGCGACGTTCAAGGCGTCGCTCTTCATGGCTGCGGGTGTGATCGACCACGAGGCCGGCTCGCGCGATATCCGGCGTCTCTCCGGATTGATCCGCTTCATGCCGATCACCGCGACGCTCGCGATGGTGGCAGCCGCGGCGATGGCGGGCGTGCCGCTGTTGAACGGCTTCTTGTCGAAGGAGATGTTCTTCGCGGAATCGCTGCAGGTCGAAGGGCCCCTGCCGTGGCTCGACCGTGCGCTGCCGTATCTCGCGACGATCGCCGGCACGTTCAGCGTCGCGTACTCGATTCGCTTCATCCACGGCGTGTTCTTCGGTCCCGATCCCGTCGATCTGCCGCGCACGCCGCACGAGGCGCCGCGCTGGATGCGACTGCCGATCGAAGTGCTCGTGCTCGCGTGTATCGTCGTCGGCGTGGCGCCGGCGGCGACGGTCGGCCCGATCCTCGACGTCGCGGTGCGCGCGGTGCTCGGCAGCCAGGCGCCACCGTACAGCCTCGCCGTGTGGCATGGCGCCAGCGTGCCGCTTCTCATGAGCTTCGTGGCGCTCGGTGCGGGCGCAGTGCTGTATTACCTGCTGCGCGACTATTTCGCCGGCGGAGCGGACCGCGTGCCGCTGCTGCCCGAGATCGATTCGCGCCGCATCTTCGATCGATTGCTCGTCGCCGTTTCGTGGCGCTGGGCACGCGCGCTCGAACGGCGCGTGGCGACACGCCGATTGCAGCCGCAGCTTCGCGTGCTGGTCGTGCTCGCGCTGGTCGCAGCCGCGTGGCCGGTCTACGAACGTGGACTCGTTTTCGGCACGCGTGCGTCGCACGTCGATCCGGCACTCGCGATCGTATGGACGATTGGCGGTGCGTGCGCGATCGCCGCGGCGTGGCAGGCGCGGCTGCATCGGCTGGTGGCGCTCATCCTCGCGAGCGGCGCCGGTCTCGTCACCTGCATCACCTTCGTCTGGTTCTCGGCACCGGATCTCGCGCTCACGCAACTTCTGGTCGAGATCGTCACCGCAGTGCTGCTGCTGCTCGGCTTGCGCTGGCTGCCGCAGCCGGTCGTGCTCCAACGAACATCGGCGCAAAGGCGCGCGGCGTTCGCGCGCCGCGGCCGCGACCTTTTGATCGCGCTCGCGGCCGGTGGCGGCCTCGCCACGATCGCCTATGCGGCGATGACGCACACGGGGTCTGCCACGATCTCGCGTTTCTTCGTGACGCGCGCGCTGCCGGAGGGCGGCGGCACGAACGTCGTGAACGTGATTCTCGTCGACTTCCGCGGTTTCGACACGCTCGGTGAAATCACCGTGCTCGCCGCGGTCGCCGTCGCCGTCTATTCGCTGCTGCGGCGCTTCCGGCCCGCGCGCGAAAGCACGGGGCCTTTGCCGCAACAGCGCCGGCAAAGCGCACGGACGGCGGCGAACGATCTCGTCGTGCCCGGCGTGATCATGCGCGCGATGTTCGCGCCGATCGTCGTGCTCGCGCTGTACCTGCTACTGCGCGGCCACGACCTTCCCGGCGGCGGCTTCGTCGCCGGCATCACCCTCGCGATCGCGATCATCGTGCAATACATGGCGGCCGGCACGCGGTGGGTCGAGGATCGGCTACGCATCCGGCCGGTGCGCATGATGGGGATTGGCCTGGCACTGGCGGGCGCGACCGGTGCCGGCGCGTGGCTTTTCGCGCATCCGTTCCTCACGTCGCACGTCGCGCACGTCGCGCTGCCAGTGTTCGGCGAAGTGCATCTGCCGAGCGCGTTCCTGTTCGACATCGGCGTCTTCCTGCTCGTCGTCGGTGCGACGACGTTGATCCTCATCGCGCTCGCGCACCAATCGCTGCGTGCGCATCGGGAGGAGCGGTGAACGAAGTCGTCGTCGCGGCCGCCATCGGCGTGCTCGCATCGTCCGGCGTGTGGTTGATGCTGCGCCCACGCACGTTTCAGGTCGCGATCGGGCTTTCTCTGCTCTCGTATGGCGTCAACCTGTTCATCTTCGCGGCCGGTGGCTTGCGCGTAGGTGCCGCCCCGATCGTCGCGGCGGGCGCGCCGGCCGATCCGGCGGCGCTGGCCGATCCGCTGCCGCAGGCGCTCGTGCTCACCGCCATCGTGATCGGCTTCGCGACGACGGCGCTGTTTCTCATCGTGCTGCTCGCCGCGCGCGGGCTCACCGGGACCGATCACGTCGATGGGCAGGAATCGGACGCGTGAACCCTCAGGCGCACTTCGTGATTCTCCCGATCGTGCTGCCGTTCGCGGCCGGCGTCATGACGCTGCTCGTCGACGAACGCCACCTCGCCGCGAAGGCCGCGATCAGCGTCGTGATGACGCTCACGCTCGTCGCCGCGGCCGTCATGCTGCTGCGGTTCGTCGATGTCGACGGCACGCAGGTCTACCGCGTCGGCGATTGGCCGGCGCCGTTCGGCATCGTGCTGGTCGCCGATCGCCTGTCGGCGGCGCTCGTGCTGCTGGCAAGCGGCCTCTGCCTCGCGTGCCTCGTGTTCGCGCTCGCGCGCTGGCATCGCGAAGGACCGCGCTTCCATACGCTCGTGCATTTTCTGCTGATGGGCGTGAACGGTGCCTTTCTCACCGGCGACCTCTTCAACCTCTTCGTGTTCTTCGAAGTGCTGCTCGCGGCTTCGTACGGGCTTGCGCTGCACGGCTCGGGGCCCGCGCGCGTGCGCGCGGGCCTCCATTACATCGTCGTCAACCTCGTGGCGTCGCTGCTGTTCCTGATCGGCGCGAGCCTGATGTACAGCGCAACGGGCACGCTCAATCTCGCCGATCTCGCCTCGCGCGTTGCAAATATGGGGGACGGCGAGCGCGCACTCGTCGAATCGGCCGCGGCGATCCTCGGCATCGCGTTCCTCACGAAAGCGGGCCTGTGGCCGCTGTGCTTCTGGCTGGCGCCGACGTACGCTTCGGCGAGCGCACCCGCCGCGGCGCTCTTCGCCATCCTGACCAAGGTCGGCGTTTACGTGGTGCTGCGCATTTGGCTCCTGCTCTTTGCGGCCGGCAGCGTCGCGCCGGCCGCCTTTGGCAGCGCGTGGCTCGCCGTCGGCGGCATGGCGACGATCCTGTTCGGCACGATCGGCGTGATCGCATCGCAGAACCTGTCGCGGCTCGCGAGCTACTCGGTGCTCGTGTCGTCGGGGACGCTGCTCGCCGTGATCGCCCTGCAGCATCCGATGGTGACGAGCGCCGCGCTTTACTATCTCGTCGCGTCGACGCTGGGAAGTGCCGCGCTCTTCCTGCTGATCGAACTCGTCGAGCGCGGCCGCACTGCCGGTGCCGATGTGCTCGCAGTGACGGCGGAGGCGTTCGCGGCGGACACGCTGAGCATCGAAGCGGACGATGGCGCAGGCGTCCCGATTCCCGCGACGATGGCGCTGCTTGGGCTCTGCTTCGTCGCGTGCGCGCTGATGCTCGCCGGGTTGCCGCCGCTCGCCGGATTCGTCGCCAAGTTCGCGCTGCTCGACGCGCTTTTTCGCACCTCGCCGATTCCTCCCTTTGCCTGGACGATGCTCGTGTTGCTTCTCGTGTCCGGCCTGGCCGTCCTGATCGGCATGGGGCGGGCTGGCATGCGGCGCTTCTGGGCGTCGCCGGAGGTGGCCGTGCCTCGCGTACGCGTGATCGAGATGCTTGCGGTGGCCTTCCTGCTCGCCGCATGCGCGGCGATCACCGTCGAGGCCGCGCCGGTGCTGCGCTACCTGGGCGAAGCGGCGCAGGCGCTGCATGCGCCGCGCGGCTACATCGACGACGTGCTCGCCCGCCCATGAAGACCGCGCTCGCGTTCACGCTGTCGTGGGTGCTGCTCGTCGCGATGTGGCTCGCATTGAACGAGACGCTTTCGCCCGGCCAGGCCGTCATCGGCGCATGCGTTGCCCTCGCGGCTGTGCGCGGCCTCGTCGCGTTGCAGGTGCCGCGGATGCGGGTGCGTTCGGCCGGTCGCGCGGTGGTGCTCATGGCGATCGTTCTCATCGACATCGTGCGCTCGAACGTTGCTGTCGCGCGCGTCGTCGTGCGGCCCGCGTCCCGGCGAGGCCACGCCGCGTTCGTCGACATCCCGCTCGAACTGCGAGACCCGGTCGCCCTCGCGGCGCTTGGCTGCATCATCACGTCGACGCCCGGCACGGCGTGGTCGGGCTACGATGCCGCGTCGGGCATCCTGACGCTGCACGTGCTCGACCTGATCGACGCGAACGAGATGCGGCGCGCGATCAAGAATCGCTACGAGCGGCGGCTCATGGAGATCTTCGCATGACAGGCTCGTTCGTCGTCGGCGCGCTCGTCGTCGCACAGGTGCTGCTTGCGCTCGCGATGGCGTGCGCGTTAGTCCGCCTGTTGCGCGGGCCGCGCGCGCAGGATCGCGTGCTCGCGCTCGATGCGATGTACGTCGACGCGATACTGCTGCTGCTGACGTTCGGCATGCGCGAAGCCACGACCGTCTATTTCGAGGCGGCGCTCGTCATCGGTGTGCTCGGATTCGTGTCGACGGCGGCGCTCGCCAAGTTCCTGCTGCGCGGGGAGGTTATCGAATGAACCATTTCGCCGAACTTCCGCCGCTCGTCGGCGTGATCGTCGGCGTGCTCGTCGTCCTGGGGGCGGCGCTCGCGCTGCTCGGCTCAGTCGGCCTTTTGCGCCTGTCCACCTTCTACGAGCGCATTCATCCGCCCACGATGGGCACGACGCTCGGCCTCGGCCTGATCCTGCTCGCGTCGATGCTGACGTTCTCGACGCTCGAGTCGCGGCCCGTCATCCACGAGATCGTCATCGCGGTGTTCGTGGTCGTGACGACACCGGTGACGTACATGCTGCTCGTGCGCGCCGCGATCCATCGGGAACAACCGCGGCGCGACGACGGCGCGATCGATGCCGGCGGCCGGAACGAATGATGGAGGGCACGAGAATCAGAAGTTGCGATCAGCGGGTAGTCCGCGTGCGGCCGGGGCTTGGTCAGGTCGAACGGGTTTAGCCGACGAGGTTCTGGTTTCGCTCGATCATCTTTCTCCATTCAGTTTGGTGCGCTCATCCTGCGACGGCGTTTCTCGGCCCGCCGCCGCGCGGAAAGACGAGCACCCGGCAGATGCCAACCATGGCGGATCGCCATGAAGCGCAGGCCGAAGCACAACGCCGCGCCGATCAGCGCCGAGACGCCATAGTGAACATGGAACAGGCTGCCAACGACGACGACGGCTGCGCCCGCCAATGCGGCAACCGCGTACAGGTCCGAACGCAATACCTGCGGGATCTCCGCGAGAAGAACGTCGCGTGTCATGCCGCCACCGATGCCGGTCAACATGCCCATGAGGGCGGCCATCATCGGGTGAAGCCCGAACGCAAGCGCCGTCTGCGCGCCCGACACTGCGAACAGCGACAATCCCGCGGCATCGAACATGAGAACGGGACTGCGCAGCCGGTCGACGCCGGCATACCAGGAGAACGTGATGAGCCCCGCCAGGACCGACACCAGCAAATAGGCTCCATTCGTGATGGCGCCCGGTGGCACGGAGCCGATCAGCAAGTCGCGGAAGATGCCGCCAAAATTGCCGGCCACGAACGACAGGACGAGGATGCCGAAAATGTCGAGTCGGCGATCGACCGCCGCGAGCGCACCGCTGATCGCGAAAACGAAAGTGCCGGCCAGGTCGAGAACCTGCAGGAAGGTTCCGGTGGTCATCCCGGCGCCATCAGTGAACGATCATGGGTTGAAGCGCGTGGCTGCGTTGGAGCCGGGCATGTAGCGCCATGAACGCGCTGCACACGGCATCAGGTCGCGGCAAGCCATGCCAGCGCGCCGACGACCAACGCCTCGATCCCTGTTTCCAGCGTCGGATGCAGCACAGGGGCGAATTTCGGGCTGTGATTGACCGGCAGTTCGTTCAGCTTGCCCGCGGCCTTGGCCTTCGCATAGATGCCGGGATCATCGCCGCCGACGAACCAGAACACCGACGGGACCTTCCATGCCGTGCCGAAGCAGCCGAAATCCTCGCTCGCCGGCGCGGGGCCAGTGTGCTTCACGCGATCAGGAGAAAAATACGCGCGAAACGCATGGGCGATGCGCTCGCTCGCAGCTTCGTCGTTGACGTTGAGCGGGTAGCTGTCCAGCGGCGTGATCTCCGGCTTGCGCGGCGCGCCGGAGGCTTCGGCCTCGGCGTTGACGATCCGCTCGATCGCATCGAGAACGTGCTTGCGCACGCCGGCGTCGAATGTCCGCACGTTGAGCTTGATCAGGGCATCATCGGGAATGACGTTCTCCTTGGTACCGGCCTGCAACACGCCGACCGTGACCACCGCTGCATCCGTCGCGGCGACCTCGCGCGACACGATGGTCTGGAGCCGCATGACCGTGGATGCCGCCATCACGACGGGATCGATGCTTGCCTGCGGCATCGAGCCATGCGCGCCGCGGCCGAACAGGCGGATTTGCAGACTGTCGGCCGCGGAGGTAATCGGCCCCGCGCTTCCGGCGAGGGCACCGGAAGGTCCGACCATGACGTGCTGGCCAAGCGTGACAGCGGGCGCGGGGAAGCGCTGGAGGAGGCCGTCATCGATCATGGCTTGGGCACCCTGCGCGGTTTCCTCACCCGGCTGGAAGACGATCATCAGCGTGCCTTTCCATTGGTCGCGGATCTGCGAAAGCAGTGTTGCGGCACCGGCCAGCCAGGTGACGTGCATGTCGTGGCCGCACATATGCCCCACCGGCACGGTGTTTCCCTGGGTGTCCGTCGCCGTCACCTTGCTCGCATACGGAAGGCCGGTATCCTCGGCAATCGGCAGCGCATCCATGTCGGCCCGCAGCATCACGGTCGGTCCCTCGCCGTTGCGAAGCAAACCTACCACACCCGTCTTGCCGACGCCGCGCGTCACCTGGTAGCCGGCCTTCTCGAGTCTGTCTGCGGCGATGCCCGCCGTGCGGGTTTCCTGCATCGACAGTTCCGGATGGGCGTGGATGTCCTTGTAGAGCGCCTCGAGATCG
>Ga0070696_100003351_pt1 | contig 10690 bp, 6 predicted proteins | sample KBSK1253metaG_FD_65474 | JGI IMG/M metagenome (GOLD analysis project Ga0070696, IMG submission 65474) | Corn, switchgrass and miscanthus rhizosphere microbial communities from Kellogg Biological Station, Michigan, USA - KBS K1-25-3 metaG | ecosystem: Host-associated > Plants > Roots >... | reverse complement strand
ACGGTCTTCCTCTCGTCGCACATCCTGTCCGAGGTCGAGAAGACATGTGACCGCGTCGCGATCATTCGCGACGGCCGGCTGGCGCGCGTCGACCGAACCGAGGCGCTCCGCGACCTCGCCCATCACACCGTCGAGCTCATCTTTGCCGGCCCGGTGCCGGCCGCCGAGTTCGAGGCGATCGAGGGCGTCAGCGACGTCCACGCGGAGGACCACATCCTGCGGATGCGCGTCTCGGGCAACATCGCCCCGGTCGTGCGCGCCGCCGCGAAGTACGAGCTGGCCGATTTCGTGAGTCGCGAGCCATCGCTGGAAGAGACCTTCCTCGCCGAGTACAGCCGGTCGGCGACGCCGGCCGAGGCGGCCGCCCGATGACCGCGACGACTGGCACCCTCTCGCAGCCGCCATCGCTGTTCCGACGCCTGTACGGCTTCGGCAGCATCTTTGCCAAGGCCGTCCGTGACTCCCGCCGCGCCACGATCGTGGCCGGGGGACTGCTCGCGCTGGTCTTCCTCGGCGTGTCCAAGGCCATCGTCACCGAGTTCGATACGCCCGAATCGCGCGCCGAGATGGTCGCGATCATCAAGGCGGTGCCGCCGATCCTCGCCGGCATGGCGGGCAAGATCGTCGACAACGTCGGCACGATGGGCGGCTATCTCCAGTACAAGTACGGGACCTTCTTTCCGCTCGTGCTGACCCTGTGGTCGATCCTCGCGCTCTCGGGGACGCTGGCAGCCGAGGCGCAGCGCGGCAGCCTCGAGTTCCTCGCCTCGACAGGCATCTCCCGGCGCCGAATCGCACTCCAGAAGCTGGCTGGCCACCTGGTGCCGATGGCGATCGTGCTCCTGGTCACCTTCGCGTCGATCTCGATCGCCGGCAAGTCGTACCCGGTCCTCCCTGGGGACGAGATCAGCGTGACGTCGGCCTTCGCGTACACCGCCTGGCTCGGTCTTATCGCCCTCGCCGGTGGCGCGCTGGCGTTCGCGCTCGGGCCCTTCGTGGGTCGCGGCGGTGCGGCCGGGATCGCCGGCTTCGTGACCTTCGCCGGCTTCATCCTCAGCGGCTACCAGCAGGCTGTCCCGGGCCTCGCGCCGTTCGCCAACCTGACCTGGTGGGGCTGGACGTACAACCACACCGCCCTGTCCGGGCAATACGACTGGCCCTCTGTCGTCCTTATCGCCATCGTCGTCGTCATCCTGCTCGTGATCGGCGTCGAGGCCTTCGTACGCCGCGACATCGGGATCACCAGCACCGTCCCGACCCCGCACATGCCGGCCGCGCTGCTGGGCCTCCGAGGCCCGATCGGGCGCGCTGCCGGAGCGGGACTGGGTGCCGCGATCTGGTGGGGGCTCGGCATCGGCTTCTTCGCTCTCGTCCTCGGCGGGTCGTCGAAGGACTTCATGGACCAGCTGCGCGACTCACCCCAGTTCATGCAGCTGCTCAACTCGCTGTTCCCCGACATCGATTACGCGTCGGCCGGCGGCTTCCTGCAACTGCTCTTCATCCAGTTCGGGATCCTCCTGGCTGGCCTCGCCTCGGCGACCTTCGTCAGCGGCTGGGCTTCGGACGAGACGTCCGGCCGCCTTGAGATGGTCCTCGCCACGCCGCTCTCGCGGCGCCGCTGGGCGCTCGCCGGTGCGGCTGGGATGCTGGTCAACGTCGCGGTCTTCTCGGGCCTGACTGCGCTTGGGATCGCGCTCGGCGTGGGCGGCTCGGGGAGCGATCTCGCAACGCCCCTCGTCGGCTCGCTGATCCTCGCTGTCTACGCCGTGGCGCTTGTCGGCATCGGCATGGCTGTCGGCGGCATCCTCCGGACCGGCTGGGCGGCGCCTGCGGTCGTGATCTTCATCGTGGCCACCTGGTTCGTGCAGCTGCTCGGGCCGATCCTCGGCCTGCCCGATGCGGTCCGCGACCTTGCCCTCACGTCCCACTTCGGCCAGCCGATGGTCGGCGTCTGGGATCCCGTCGGCGTGACCGCGGCCGTCGTCATCGGGATCGCCGGGGTCGCCGTCGGCACGTGGGCCTTCGCGCGCCGCGACCTGCGCGGCTGACGCGAGCACGCCGTTCGAATCGCCGCCCGGCCACCGGCCGGGCGGCTCGACAATAGGGACGTGCCGACACTCGCCATCGCCCTCGTTCTCGTGGCGGCCGTGCTCCACGCCGGCTGGAACGTGCTGCTCAAGACCTCGGGCGACACGCTCTGGACGGCGGTCAGGCTGCAGGCCATCGGCACGGCCATCCTGCTGCCGATCGGCATTGCCGCGTGGCTCTGGAACGGCCGCCCGGCGGTCTCTGCCGAGGCCTTCTGGCTGGCCATCGCCTCCGGCGTGGTCGAGGCGATCTACTTCGTGTGTCTCTCCGCCGCGTACAAGCGCGGCGCCCTGTCGCTCGTGTACCCGCTCGCGCGCGGCAGCGCGCCGCTGCTCGCCGTCGCCGTCGGGATCTTCCTGCTCGGCGAGCGGCTCGTACCGTTGGCCCTCGCCGGGGTCGCGTCCCTCCTGGTCGGCATCCTGCTCGTCGCGCGTCCGTGGCAAGCGCTGCAGAGCGCCGGCGCTGCCCAGCGCGGCGCGATCGGCTTCGCGCTCGCGACGGGGGCGTCCATCGCCACCTACTCGGCGATCGATCGCCTCGGCGTCCGAGCGACCGAGCCCTGGCTGTATGGCTCGATCCTGGCAGTCGCGGCAACGACCTTCCTGGCCATCACGGTGATCGTGGGGCGGCGGGTCGGATTCCTCGCCCCGGCCCCCGTCGCGGATCCCGAGGCGCGTCCCGCCAATGGCCCGTTGCGTCCGGGCCCATTGCGCGACGCGATAGCTGGCGTACTCGCGCTCGCCGCCTACCTGCTCGTGCTCGTCGCCTACTCGATCGCGCCGCTCGCGACCGTGGCGCCGCTCCGGGAATCGGGCATTGTGCTCGCCGCGGCGTGGGGGACGCTGCGCATGGGCGAGTCGGCCGGGCGGCGCGACGCGGGCTCGCGCATCGCCGCCGCGGGCCTGGTGGTGGTCGGGGCGATCCTGCTCGCGGTCGCGCACTGAAACCTGCTGCGCGCGCCGACCGGGCGCGGCGAGGTCAGGCCGCGGGTTCGCCCGAGGCGTCGGTGGCGGGTCGGCGGCCGAAGATCCGGCGCTCGCCCATGCGGCTGTTCACGAGCGCGACGCCGCCGATGACCATGACCGTGCCGATGAGCACGTACTGGTCGATCGTCTCGCCGAACATCAGCGCACCGGACACGATGCCCACGATCGGCAGGAAGTAGGCGAGGATCGAGGTCCGCGTCGCGCCGATGCGCCCCAGGAGCCGGAAGTTCGCCAGGTAGGCGAGGCCGGACCCGAAGATTCCCAGCCACACCACTGCGATCACCGCGTCGGCGTTCCAGGCGACGTCAAGCGGGTGTTCGTTGACGAAGGCCAGGATCGAGATGATCACGAACGCGAAGCCGACCTGGAACACCGCCGGGATCATCGGGCGCAGGCCGCGGATCTTGGCTCTGGCGAACACCGCACCGATGCCATAGGCGATGGTCGAACCGACCAGGGCGAGCTCGCCCGAGATCTGGCTCCCGGTGCTCGCGGCCAGGCCCGGATACACGATCACGACGACGCCGGCATAGCCGACGAGCAGCCCGGCGAGGCGGTTGAGCGTGATCGGCTCGTCGGCGAAGGTCACCGCCGCCAGGAGGATGACCACCAGGGGCACCGCCCCGTTGATGATCGCCGCGATCGCCGAGTCGACGGACTGCTCCGCGGTCGTGATCAGCGTGAACGGGATGACGATGTTGATCACGGACATGATCAGCAGGTTCACGTAGACCCGCGGGTCCCGCGGCAGCGGCTCGCGGGCGACGATCACCACAGTCGCGAGCAGGACGAAGCCGATCAGGAGCCGCGTCGCGATCAGGGTGAACGTCGGCAGCGTCTCGACGCCGAGCTTGATGAACGCGTAGCTCGTGCCCCACATGAGGCCGAGGATCACGAGCAGCGCCCAGTCGGACCGGGTGGGGCGGGCGATCACCGCCGGAGTGTACTCCGGACTTGGCCTAGACGAGTGTGCCAAGCCGCCTCGCGCTTCCTGCAGATTAGGTGGTCCGTCGGACGGGCCCTCGGTCGGACGACCGATGCCCAACCAACCCGGAAGTTGGACCTTCTGGCCACGGTCCGAATTCGGCCGAAGCACAGGAGGTATCGGATGGCGAAGTTCATGGACCTGCACTCCGGCTTCTTCGGGGTGAGCCAGGAGCAGCTCGCCGAAGCCCACGGTCGCGACCTCGCGATCGAGGGTGAGGAGGGCGTCCACTACGAGCAGGCGTGGCTCGACCCGGTTGCGGGGAAGGTCTTCTGCCTGGTCACGGGGCCGTCGAAGGAGGCCGTGATGCGCGTCCACGAGCGCGCCGGCCACCCGACCCCCGAGGTCTACGAAGTTCCGTTCGAGGTGTGATGTGAAGAAGCGAATCAGCATCCTTGCTCTGACCCTCGCAGCCGTGTTCGCGCTCGGCGGCGTCGGCGTCGCGAGCGCCGAGTCGCAGGCGAGCCTCGCGGCCGTTCGGCAGGCGACGCTCAAGTACCGGGACATCAACGCCGCCTTCGCCGACAAGTACGCGCTCTTCTACAAGTGCACGGAGCAGCCCGGCGTCGGAACGATGGGCCAGCACCTCATCAACTTCGACCTCGTCGGCAACGACGCCGTCGATCCGATGCATCCCGAAGGCCTCGTGTACGCGCCGAAGCGCAACGGCGGCTGGAAGCTCGTGGCGGTCGAGTACGTCACCTTCCAGGCCGGGATCACCGTCCTCGGCCAGCAGATGAACACGGTTCCCGCGACCAACAGGTACGGGATCCCGTCCCAGTTCTACGCGAAGCACGCCTGGATCTGGCAGGGCAATCCCGACGGCGTCTTCGCCGACTGGAACCCGGACGTCAGCTGCCTCGGCAACGGGGACAACGGCGGCTGAGCCCCGCCGATCCCCACAGGGCCATGGAGGCCGGTCCCGAGGTCGGGGCCGGCCTCTTCTTCTTCAGTTCGAGGAAGCGCTCGCCTGCTGCGCGGGGCTGTCGGCCGGACGATCGACGGGCCGAACGGTCGCGACCCACGCGGCAATCTCGGCGCGGCGAGCGACGCCGAGCTTGGCCAGGATGTGCTCCACGTGCGCGCTCACGGTCTTCGGCGCCACGAAGAGCTCCCCGGCGATCTCCGCGTTCGTCATGCCCGCCGCGATCGCGCGGGCCACCTCGAACTCGCGGGTGGTGAGCGGGCGCCACGGCTCGTCCTGCAAGCCGCGCCCACGGTTCGCCTTGGCGATGCCCCCGGCGCGGGCGAGCAATGGCTCGCTGCCGATCGCTTCTGCTTGCTTCTGCACAAGCGCAACGGCGTCCGCCGCGTCCGCCGGGCGGTTCATGCGGACGAGACACCTCGCCAGGTCGAGCCGCGCCCAGAGCGACTCCCAGATCCGGCCTCGATCCTCCCAGCCTCGAATCGCGCGCTCGAGACTCTCTCGTGCGGACGAGAACGAGCCCGAGGCCAGCTTGAGCAGGCCATCCGCGTGGCCGAGCGCGGGTCCCGCCACGGACTCCCAGCCCGCAAGGTGCTCTCGGGCTCGCGCCAGCCAGCGCTCGGCGACGTCGGGCTTCCTCGCCGCTAGCAGGCTACGCACGCCGGTCACCACGAACGGGACGAACAACGCGCGCTCGCCCGTCTCGGACGCGACCTCCCACGCCTCTGCACAGCGATCCGCCGCCAAATCCGCGTTCCCGGACAGCAGATCCGCCTCGGCGAGGCCCCACATCGGCGTCAGGACACATTGGACCTCCCCAATGCGTTCGCCCGCGGCCAGCGACTCGTCCAGCCAGCGACGTGCCTCGTCGGTGCGCCCGCGGCCGAGCGCGACCAGCCCGATCACGTCCTTGGCCCCGATCGCGCCGCGGACGCACCCGCGATCGACGAGCTCATGACGCGACCGCGCATCCGCCGCGTCCCAGCGCCCGGCGCCCCACTCGAGCGTGGCTGCGATGGTCGCGAGCATCTGCCGATCGTGCGACTGCTCGATCGCGTCTGCGTACTGCAGCCCTTCGCCGAAGGCGATCTCCGCCGTCTTGGGATCCATGACCCGCGCGGCGAGGATCGAGAGGTTGCGGAAGCCCGTCACGCCGACGAGCTCGAACCCGGCGTCCCGGGCGTCTCGCGCCGCCTTGAGGCCGTCGCGGAGACCGGATTCGTACCGACCGCCGACGATGTCGATGCGGGCCAGCAGCAGGTCTATCTCGTTGACCGCCCCGCGAGCGTCGATCGACTCGGCGATGTCTCGCGCCTGCTGGGCGAGCTCCCGTGCCGTGACCAGGTCCGAGGCGGTGAAGAAATCGTCGGCTCGCCTGGCCACGACGTCGGCTCGGCGCAGCTCGCGCTCAGGTGATTCCGGGAGGGCCTCCACCTCTGCCAGCGCCTGATCGGCGATGGCGGCCATCTCGGCGTGCGGCGCTCCGCGTCGGTTGAGCATCGTCCACATCGCCAGCAGCAGCCCCGCGGCCTCGAGCGGGCGTCCTGCGGCGAGGTACAGCTCCCGCCCTCGCTTCGCCGCGGCCTCGGCCTCGCTGTTCCTCTCGAGCGCGGCGGCGGCCTCGGAGAAGCGCGCATGCAGCTCGGCCTGCTCCTCGATCGGCAGGTCGTCGGGTGTGTTTGCGATCGCTCGCTCGTACAGCTCGAAGGCCTCCTGCCGCGCGGAAACCCGGCTGGCCTCATGGGCGGCCGTGAGCGAGGCTCGGTACGCCTGTGGCCGCAGGCCGGCCCTGTCGTAGTGACGCGACGCATGGACGATGCTCGAGGCCTCGAGCGTCATCACGAACTCGGCCGCCCGCGCGTGGTAGCGGCGACGCTCCGATAGCGGCGTCGCGGCGTAGATCGCGTCGCGCAGCAGCTGATGGCGGTAGTCGTAGTAGCCCTGGTCGATGTAGTCGAACGGAAACACGAAGGTCGCGTCCTGAAGCTCGGCGATCGCGGGCTCGAGCTCGCTGAGCGGCCGCCCGACCATCCCGGCGATGACGTCGGGGCTGAAGCAGCGGTCGAGCACCGCGCTGGCGCGGGCAACCGTTCGCGCATCCTCGGAGAGGCGCTTCAGGCGCGCGACGACGGCGTCGCCGATCGTGTCCGGCACGTGCGCGTCGAGGATTCGACGGCCCTCCATGCGGTCCTCCGGTTCCAGCGCCGCGAGCAGCTCCTCGATGTGGAATGGGATCCCATTCGTCCGCTGATGGACGGCCTCGACGACGTCGCTCGGTGCCGGAAGGTCGCCACCCAGGATCAATGTCGTCGCCATAGCGGTCTCGTCCGCGGTGAATCTTCGGAGCTTGACTTCCTCGGCGAAACGCTGGCCCAGCAGGCGCGCTCGCCACTCGTGGTGAATCGTCGTCGTCGGAAACTCGTCGCCGCGGTACTCGCAGATGAGCAGCAGCGGCTTCTCCGTGGCGCGTCGGGCCAGCTCGCCGATGACCTCGAGGCTCATCTCGTCGGCCCAGTGGATGTCCGCGAACCGCACGATGGTCGGCCGGTCAAGGGCCTCGAGGATCCGCTCCGCAATGGCCCGGACGAGGAGCCGCCGCGCCCCGAGCGGGTCGCCATCGTCGTGGATGTCGATGGCAAGGAGGTCGGTACAGAGCGTGCCGAATGCCTTGTCGGCACGGTTCGAGACCGCGAGATCGCGGATCACCCCGAGCGGGACCTGATGATCCTGGGGGGCAACGGCCCCACCGAGGAACAGGAAGCCCGCCGCCTCAGCCTTCCGAGAGATTGCCCGGATCAGCCGAGTTTTGCCAAGGCCGGCCTGGCCGGAGTAGAAGACGGTTCGCCCATGGCCCTGCAGGACGTCCGCGAGGAGGCGGTCCCCATGGGCGAGCAGGTCGTCGCGACCAACGAGGATCGGGCATTGCACCGTTCCAACAGGGCTCATGGCGGCGGAGTGTAGGAGCAGCCGTTCGGCGATTCCATCGGTCGACCGACCGATGGACAGCCCCGAAACGTCAGCGGGGCCTGGCCACCCCGATCGCGGCCGCTCCGGCGCCCGATTCCTCCGGGCGTGCGGGACCCGCGACCGCGCTCGTCCAGGCCGCGATCTCTGCCCGCCGTGCGACGCCCAGCTTGGCCAGGATGTGCTCGATGTGGGCGCTCACCGTCTTCGGCGAGACGAACAGCTCGCCGGCGATCTCGGCGTTCGTCCGGCCCTGGGCGACCAGGCGCGCGACCTCGAACTCCCGGCTCGACAGCGGGTGCCAGGGTTCCTGCTCGCCCGCGCGGCTCCGGGCCGAGCGATCGAGCTCCTCCGCTCGGCGAAGGATCGGCAAGCTGCCGAGGCGGCGCGCCGTCGTCATCACGTTGTCGAGGATCGGGACTGCTTCGCCATAGCGGTTCGCGCGCACGAGCGCGGCGGCGAGGTCGAGTCGGGCCCAGGTCGCCTCCCAGATCCGCCCGCGGGCGTCCCAGCCGCTCACCGCCGACTCGAGCGCCGTCCGCGCGACCACCGTTGCTCCGGACGCGGTGCGCAGCAGGCCTTCGGCGTGATCCAGGGCCGGCCGTGAGAGCTCGGTCCACGCCGCGAGCATCGGCGTCACGCGGTCGAGCCACCTCTGCGCAACCTCCGGACGACGATCCTGGAGGGCGGCGCGCACGCCGGTCACGACGAAGGGCACCAGGAGCGCGCGCTCGCCGGTGGGCCCGGCAATCTCGATAGCCTCCCAGCAATGATCGAGCGCCCTCGCCGGGTCGCCGTCGACCAGCGCGGCCTCGGCCTGCGCCCAGAGCGCGGGCAGGATCAGGTCCACCTCCCCGCTCGGCCGGGTGATCGCCAGCGACGCTTCGAGTAGCGTCCGGGCCCGCTCGATGTCGTCCCGGCCCAGGGCGATCAGGGCGAGGACTGCGCGTGATCCGATCGATCCACGGCGGCTCCCCCGCTGGACCAGCTCGAGCTCGGCGATCTGGACGGCCGCATCCCATTCGCCGGATGCCCAGGCGACGATCGCCGAGGTTGCGGCCATGACATGGCGGCAGTACGACTGCTCGACCTCGTCCGCGTAGCGGATCCCCTCGGTCACGCCGATCGCGGAGGTCGGGTACTCCATGACGCGTGCCGCGACATCCCCGGTGATCCGGTAGTTGGTGACCCCGGTCGACTCGAACTGCCCGTCGCGAGCCTCGCGCGAGAGCCGGAGCATCCGCTCGAGGCCGTCCTTGGCGTCGCCCCCGAGGACGTCGGCCCAGGCGAACTCGTGCTCGATGTCGAGGCGCGTGATCTCGCCCGGTGTCGGCTCGTAGTTCGACTCCGCGGCAAATGCCTGTGCTTCGGTGAGCCGCCGGCGCGCTTCCTCGAGGTTCGCGGCGTCGAGCTCGAAGACCGCCTGCTGCATGCGCAGATCGACGAGGTTGCCGGAGCGGTCCGGTGAGGCCGGGAGCGCCGACAGCTCCGCGTCGACCTGATCGAGGAGGGCCTTGCGCTCGCTCCGGGGCCGTACGTCCCGGCGCGTCAACGCCGCGAGGGAGAGCAACGCCTCCGCCGCCTTCGTCGGCTCCCCGGCCTCGAGGGCGAGGCGGCGCGCGTTGTGCGCGGCCTCCTCGGCGGCCGGAACGTCGTCGACGGCGAAGCCCGCGTAGCAGTAGGCCATCCAGACGTCGGCCGCTTCGGCTGCGGGGAGGTCAGAAGGGATGTTCGCCGTGGCCCTGCGGTACAGCTCGAACGATTCGAATCGGCTCGTCACCGCGGCGGCGGCCTCGGCGCCGGCGAGCGCGGCCCGGAACGCCTGTGCCTTGAGGCCCGCGCGCTCGTAGTGCACGGATTTGTGGACCTCGGTCGCCCCGATGAGCACGGCGCCGAACTCAGCCGCCCGTGCGTGCAGCCGGCGCAGCTCGGCCGGCGGGACGCTCTCGTAGAGGGCATCGCGCAGGAGCTGGTGCCGATAGTCGTAGTAGCCCTGGTCGATGAACTGGAACGGGTAAACGAAGCCCGCCGATTGGAGCTCCGCGAGCGGCTCGTCGAGGTCCGCCGCCGAGCGGCCCATCACGGCCGCGAGCACGCCTGGCTCGAAGCAGCGACCCATCACCGCGCCGGCTCGCGCGGCGGCCTGTGCCTCCGCCGAGAGACCCCGCACCCGAGCGAGAATGGCGTCCTCGATCGTGGACGGGACCGTCGCCTCGCGGATCGCCCGGCCCTCTCCTGCCGCGTCGCCGAGCGCCCCGAGCAGCTCCTCGATGTGGAGCGGGATCCCGTTGGTGCGGTCGTAGACCGCCTCGCTGACGTCGCGCGGGGCGGGCAGCCCCGTCCCGAGCATGAGCGTCACGACCTGTGCGGTCTCGGCGGCGCTCAACCGCTCGAGACCGACCTCCTCGGCCACGCGCTGGGTGAGCAGGCGAGCGCGCCATTCGCGATGGATCGAACCCGTCGGGAGCTCCTCGGGTCGATATGTCGCGATAACGAAGAGCGGCTTCGTGACGGCCTGTCGCGCGACCTCCGCGATGACCTCGAGGGTCAGCTCGTCCGCCCAGTGGACGTCCTCGAAGACAAGGAGCGTCGGCTTGTCGATCGCGTCCACGAACAGGTCGGCGATCTCGTGGACGAGGATGCGGCGCGAGGCCAGGGAGTCGCCGCCCTTGCCGCCGCGAGCCGCAAGGAGCCGCGGTCCCAGGTCGCCGAACTCGGCCCCGCCCATCGAACGTGCCATGT
>Ga0070696_100003350_pt1 | contig 10693 bp, 6 predicted proteins | sample KBSK1253metaG_FD_65474 | JGI IMG/M metagenome (GOLD analysis project Ga0070696, IMG submission 65474) | Corn, switchgrass and miscanthus rhizosphere microbial communities from Kellogg Biological Station, Michigan, USA - KBS K1-25-3 metaG | ecosystem: Host-associated > Plants > Roots >... | reverse complement strand
CCGAAGAGACGCGCTTCAACAGTCCGCCGTATGTGGGCCTATACATCGGCCAACCGGATCGCGCTAAAGCCGCGCTTGCTGCGTGGAAAGAGCAGCACCCGCGGCCGGTGACCACGCTGGTCCAGGTCGCCGATCACATCGATCACATTCGGCGGGTGGCGGGTGTCGATCACGTGGGCTTAGGTTCGGATTTCGACGGCATCGAGGATGCGCCGGTCGGGCTCGACGGCGTCGATCGCTATCCGGCCCTGCTCGCGGAACTCATGCGTCGCGGCTGGACGGATACCGATATCGCCAAAGTGGCCGGTGAGAATCTGCTGCGCGTCATGGCGGCAGCCGAGAAAGTTGCCGCGCGGCTGCGTGCGGCGCGGCCCGCGTCGAGCATGGTGTTCGAGGAACCGGAAGGGCAGTGATAAGCATCGATTTTGACGCTGTTCACCGATTGGCAACCGTGGGCAGCCTGATCGAACCCCTGCGCCGTGCATTTTCGTCGCCGGCATCCAGCCCCAAGCGCGCTCATTACGATCTTGCGGAGCACGGTGAGTCCGGCACCCTCTTGATAATGCCGGCTTGGCGGCCGGCCGGCGCCATCGGCGTCAAGATTGCCACGGTATTTCCGGGTAACGCCGATCGTGGCCTGCCCACGGTTGCCGGCGCCTATCTGTTGCTTTCGGGGGATACGGGTCAGGCGTGTGCGGCAATCGATGGAAGGGCGCTCACGCTGCTGCGCACGGCGGCGGTGTCGGCTCTGGCGGCCGACTCGCTTGCTCGCGAGGATCCCGAAGTACTCTTGATGGTGGGAACGGGCGCGCTATCGCGATATCTCATCGAGGGCCATCTCGCGGTGAGAAAATACGAGTCCGTCGTGATTTGGGGAAGAGATATTCGCAAGGCCGAGGCGGTCGCCAAAGATCTCGACTCGCGAGGATGGCCCGTTGGCGTGAACGCCGATTTGGAGAGGGCGGCGCGAACGGCAGACGTGATCAGCTGCGCGACGATGTCGGACAAAGCGCTCATCAGGGGCGCCTGGCTCAAATCCAAATCTCATCTGGATTTGGTGGGAAGCTTCAAGCCGAATATGCGAGAAGCGGATGACGAGTGCATGCGCGGGGCATTCATCGTCGTCGATACGTTCGATGCCCTGACCGAGAGCGGTGATCTCGAGGGTCCATTGGCCCGAAGCGCCGTCGACAGGGGGCATGTGTCGTCGCTCGAGGATTTGATCGAGCGAAAGACGCCGGTGCCTGATACGTACAACACCGTGTTCAAATCGGTCGGCGTGGCGCTCGCCGATCTTGCGGTGGCCGAGCAGCTGTTCGCACGGAATAACAAGGCACCGTGAGGGCATCACCAGTCGAACACAAGATGGTCACGCTCAGCCGGGTCCCAGGCCACTGTCCTCTTCGAGGATGATGCGCCGCCGCTCCTCGGTGCCGATGGCGTTACGCAGGTTCTTCGAGCGCACCCAGAACCACCAGGCAATCCCGCCGATGATGAGCATCACGAGCCATTCGGCGGGCAGCCGCCCACCCGCTGCCATGCGTTGCTGCACCAGCGAGAGAAAAATAAGGTACACGGAGAACGCCGCGGCAAGCCCGACGAGCCACCGTCCGCCGGGCACGCGGTAACCCTGGCTCGCGCCGGTCTGAAGCCGTCGATGGCGCAAGGTGCCGAAGCTGACGACCGCGTACATCAGCGCAAACAAGGTCGAGGTCACGTTCACGACCGGCAACAAAACACCCTTGCCAAGGAATAAGCCCGCGATGCTCAACGCCGTGACCAGCAGGATCGCCCGGTTCGGCGATCCGCTGATCGGATCGAGCCGGCCCAGTCTCGGATCGAGCAAGCGGCTGCGGCCGAGCACGTAGATCACGCGCGTGGCCGCGAAGAACAACGCGTTCCACACCGCGACCAAACCCAGAAGGCCCGCGACCAAGATCATTTTCGCGATTGCGCTGGAATGAAACGCGATCCGAAAAGCCTGTGCGACGGGCAGGTCGACGCCGAGCAACTGGTTCCGTGGCAGCACCATCGATACCGCGAGGAGCACGAGGCAGTAGAAAACCAGCGAAATCACGATACAAGCCGCGAGGACCCCGGCGATTCGGCGGCGATCCGCATCGTCCTCGAGTTCGGCGATCGCCTGAGGAATGGTGTTGAATCCGCCAAAAAAATAGGGTGTGACCGCGAGCGCCGAGAAGACACCCCCGTAGCCCCAACCCCAGTTGGACGGCGCGATCGCCGGCTGCAGATTTGCGACGTGGCCGAGCGCGAGCCCGATGGCGACGAACACGCAGCTGGCCGCGAGCAAGGTATAGGTGGCGACATCCTGGATCCGCGCCGAATCGCGGGCGCCACGCCAGTTGACCGACAGCAAGGTAATCGACGCCAGCGCCCCGAAACCGATGTCGCCGAGATGCACCTCCTCGCCAAGGACCGAATACAGCGTCGGCCCCTCGATTCCCGGGATCAAGGCGTTCAGCAACCAACTGACGGACACCGCGAAGAACACACAGTTGATCACGTATACCAGCGCCAGGCAGACACCCGCCACGTACGCCCAGCGCACGCCGAACAACTCGAACGCGTACACGATCTCGCCCCCGGCGTGCGGCAGTACCGCCGAAAGCTCCCCGTAGCACAGTCCGATGGGGATCATCAGTGCCGCACCAACGACGAAACCAATCACGGCACCCACGGGGCCCGCCGAAGCGATCACCGATCCCAGCACCATCAGCCAGGCGACGCCGACGATGGTACCGACGCCGAGCGTGAACAGATGACGACGTTTGAGCGTCTTCTTGAGCCTCGGCTCTGAGCGGTCGTTCACCGCGAGGTACGTCGTCGGCACGTGAGGAGGGACTTACCGGAAGTACTCATGCTTACTCCAATCATCGCCTGCGAGCGTCATGAGTTGGCGAACTGCCGCTCACATACTGTATGATTTGATCACACAAAACTTAAACAGATCATATCATGTGTAATTGATCTTATACGCCAATATTGATATAAAGACATGGTATCAAGCCATTCGAAGGATTCCCCCGTGAGCCAAGCTGTTCGCGCCATTGAGGAGCGGTACCGCCGCGAGACACCGGCTTCCGCCGCACTGATGCAGCAGGCGGCCGCCTGGATGCCGGGCGGAAATACGCGCACGACCAGCTTTCATCCGCCGTATCCGGTCGTCATCCAGCGAGGGGATGGTCCGTGGCTGTTCGACGTCGACGGCCGGACGTATCTCGACCTGTTCTGTAACGGACTGAGCCTCATTCACGGCAACAACTATGGCCCGACGCGCGAAGCGATCCAAGGAGCGCTGGCCAACGGCTCGGCATGGTCCGGTGCCTCGCGGGCGCAAATCGCATTCGCGGAAATGCTGTGCCAGCGGATCGCGGCGCTCGAGCTGGTACGCTTCGCGAACTCGGGCTCGGAAGCCGCCATGCTTGCCGTCAATGCCGCACGCCGACTCACTGGGCGGACCCACATCGTGAAGGCGGTGGGCGCCTATCACGGCAGTTATCCGGACCTCGAGGCGGGGCTCTATGGCCAAGGCGACTTGGCGGGTCGAGCCTTCGTAGCGCCCTTCAACGACCTCGCTGCCTTCGAGCGCATCATGGCGCAGCATGGGAGCGAGGTCGCGGCCATCGTCGTCGAGCCGGTCCTCGTCACCGGCCGTGTCATAACGCCGACGGCCGGCTTCCTGACCGATCTGCAGGGACTGGCTCGTCGCCACGGCGCACTCACCATCCTCGACGATTGCCTGATGTTGCGGCTCGCGGTCGGCGGCTCAGCCGAGCGGTTCGGACTCGAGCCCGACCTGGTCGTGCTGGGCAAGTTCATCGGCGGCGGCACGCCTCTCGGGGCCTTCGGCGGCTCGCGCAAGCTGATGTCGATCTTCGATCCGACGCAACGCGGCTGTCTTTTCCATGGCGGATCGTTCAACGGCAATCCCATTGGGTGCGCAGCGGGGTTGGTGACGATGCGTGACCTTACCGCCGAGCGGATTGCAAAGATGGATGCGGCGAGCTTGCGCCTGCGAAACGCGCTCGAGAAGCGTGCCGGGGAACTCGGGCTCGCGGTCGTCGTCACGGGCCTCGGGTCGGTCACGGGCATTGCGTTTAGCGCAGACCCTGCGCGCCACGAGGATGACCCATCCGCGCTTGGCCTGGCATCGCTGTTTCATCTTGCGTGTGCCAGCGAAGGGGTGTTGATTGGTCCGGGCGGCATTCTCGCCGTGTCGACGGCACACGATGAGGCCGCGATCAGCCACGCCATCGAGCGGCTCGACAAGGCGCTCGAGAGCGTCGCGCGCGTGGCGACCTGAGCAGGCCGCCCATGAGTGAAACGGCCTGGATCGGAGCCGCAGACGTTGTCGTCATCGGCGGCGGTGTTGGGGGTTGCAGCGCGGCCTACCACCTTGCGAAATGTGGCGTCCGCAACGTCGTGCTGCTCGAGCGCGCCACCTTGAGCGCCGGAACGACGTGGCACTCGACCGGCAACATGGAGACGTATCGCGAAGACACGCTGATGTACGAGATGGTGCGCTACGGTGCCGAGTCCATGGCACGGGTCCAGGAAGAAAGCGGCCAAGAGATTGGCTGGCGCAACGTCGGGCGCGTCATGTACACGGATAACGACGCGCGAATGGAGATGCTGCGCGCGATGCCCGAAACGGGCAGGGCTCTCGGCATCGAGGTCGAGACACTGACGCCGGCAGGGGTTGCGCAGCGATTGCCAATCATTGATCCCACGGGCCTGGTCGGCGGCGCTTGGATCCCGAGCGATGCGCGCCTCAACCCGACCGATCTCGTCATGGCGTACGCCAAGGCCGCGCGCCGGCGTGGCGTGTCGGTGCGCGAGCACGTCGCCGTGCGCGAGATCTCGGTTCGCAGCGAACGGGTGTGCGCGGTCGTGACGGATATGGGGACGATCGAGTGCGATACGGTCGTCGTCGCCGCAGGGCTGTGGTCCAGCGAAATCGTTGCGACCTGCGGCCTGCGGCTGCCGCTGCACGCGCTCGAACATCAGTACTTGATCACGGAGCCGATCCCGGGCGTCGACGCAAGGCTGCCGCTGTTCCTCTCCTGGGATGATCAAATATATGGGCGCGAGGAGGTCGGTGGCCTCATCGTCGGCAGCCTTGACGACAACGCCATTCCACTCCCGATCGACGCCATTCCCGGTAATTTCTCGTTTTCTCTGTTGAATGAGCGCTGGTCGCAGTTCGAGCCCTATATGAAAACGGCCATGCGGCGTTTTCCGGCGCTTTGCACGGCGGGCGTGAAAATGTTGCTCAATGGCCCGGAGAGCTTCACGCCCGATGGCCGGATGCTGCTCGGCCCGATCCCGGGCGTTCGGGGGCTCTATTCTGCCTGCGGATTCAACTCGAACGGCATCGCTTTGTCACCGGCCGCCGGACGGTACATCGCCGAATGGATTGTCGAGGGAGCTGCGAGCGCCGATGTAACTGCGCTTGATGTGCGGCGGTTCTCGCCCGTGCAGGCGACCGAGGCGTTCATGCGCGCGCGCGTCACGGAGATTCCCGGCTATTTCAGCCGTTTGCACCAACCGGTAGATGACTTTCAGACGGCGCGCCAGATCCGGCGCTCGCCGATGCATGAAGCGCTCGACCGTGCCGGAGCCCGCTTCACGTCGGTCAACGGCTGGGAACGGGTGGCGTGGATGGGCCCGCCCTCGGGGGAGCCGGCCTGGATGGATGCGGTCGCCGCTGAGGTGTACGCCGGCCGCCACGATGTGCTCCTCATCGATCGTTCGGCGGATCTCAAGGTCGTATTGCATGGTTCGCAGATCGAAGTCGCGAAGTGCCTGCGCTGCGAGCTGCCAACCGGTGCGCCGTCCCTTCGCTGGGTGCCGTTGCGCAACAACCAGGGAGGCACTGAGGCGCTGCCGCGGCTCCTGCCGTGGCGCGAGGACAGCGTCCTGCTCACGGCGAGCCCGGAGCAGGAAACTCGCGTTGAGGAGTGGTTGCGTGCGGCCGGCCACCCGGTCGGCAATACGCGCGGGAATGCCACCGCCGCACTTGCCCTCTGGGAATTACGGGGACCCCGGCGACATGATCTGCTGCGGGGACTGCTTGCGGCGCCGTGCAGTCTCACCGGTTGGATCGGTCCGGTGGAGGTATGGCGCTTCGACGATGCTCTGCTCGACTCCACCCTGCTGGTCGTGCCGGCCGATGGCGCGGCGTGGGTGTGGGAGCGGCTGGCGCGTGCCGGATCGGACCATGGACTGCGGCTTGGCGGGTATTTCGCCGAGGAGGCGATGCGCATCGCGCTGGGCGTTCCCCGCTTCGGACGGGAGATGACCATCGGTGTCCGGTTGCGAAATGCATTCCCGGAATCTGCACGGTCGCAGCCTCGTCCCATCGACCGGACGCTGCTCGCGTTATCGAGCGAGGTGCCGCTGCCGGGATTCGGATCCGGCGAGTTTGTCCTCCAGGGAAAGCGGATCGTGGGCCGCGTAAGCTCCCGCGTGAGCTTGCCGGGCTGGTCAGAGACGCTGCTCCTTGCTGTGATGACCGACGAGGCCGTTGCCAATGGGCTCGAGGTTTTGGTGCACGGACGTCGTGCACCCGTCATCGTGCGCACGACAAGCGTGGCGGAGCGGTTGAATGCCGCCACTGGTATCGATGACGACTGAGAGTGACCACGATGTGGTCGCCATCGCCGCCTCCCTAAGTGCCTGCGTCGCGGCGTACGGAGTGTATCTCGGCCTGCCGCTGATCCTTGGTGCGCTTGCGGATACCTACGGGTTCAGTAATGCCCAGGTCGGCTGGATCGGTGCGGCCGAGAATGCCGGCTTGCTCATCGGATCGATCGCCGTTTCCACGCTCGGCCGAACGCTCAATTTCAAGACTCTCGCCTGCCTCGGCATTGCGGTCGCCGGGACCGGCGACGCGATCACGATGGGCGTGAACACCTTCACGGTGTTCTGCATCGTGCGTTTGTTCGCTGGATTCGGCAGCGGCCTCTGTTACTCGGCGGCGATCGCCTCACTGTCGCTCACCCGCCGGGCTACCCGGAATTTCAGCGTCTTTATCGTGGTACTCACGATCGCCAATTCCGTGGAGCTGTGGACCATTCCCGGCATAGTCTCGATGTGGGGCGTGCGGGGGTTGTACGCCACGCTCGGGTCTCTGTTCCTCGTGCCGCTCGTGCTGATCCGACATATGCCCGCGGCCACCTCGGCGCAGTCGCCGCGCGCCGCCGCCGCCGGCCCGACGCCCAAAATTCCCACGTCCCTGGTGTGGTCCTGCCTGTCGGCGGTGGTCCTGTTCAATGTTGCAGCGAGCGCATTCTGGGCTTATTCGGAGCGCATCGGTGCGTCGATCGGCATGTCGGATCGGTCCGTATCGAATACGCTCACCATCTGCAATCTCATCAGCTTGACAGGCTCGATGCTCGCGTATGCCTTGCACCGCCGCTGGGGACAGCATCGCCCGCAGCTCGGTGCGATCGCCATCATGATCATGGTATTTGCGGTTTGGTCGGTTCAGCTGTCGCCGACGCTTTTTGGAATTGGCGTTTTACTGTTCTTCGAAGTGTGGACCATGGCAAGCGTCTATCAATTGGGTACGCTGACGGCCATCGATTCGACGGGTCGTCGCGTCGCGCTGATTCCCGCGGCTCAAGGAATCGGCCAGAGTGCCGGGCCGTTCATCGCGGGAGCGCTCCTTGGCATGCAATTCAATTTTTCGCAGATGCTGCTGGCGGTCGATTTGTTTGCAGCAGGGTCGTTCGTCCTTTATGCGATGGCTTATGGGAGGTTGCGCCGGCTCGATATCGTCCTGGCGAATCGGTAGTCGCCAGGGCGAGGTCGCCGCGAGGGACTCCCGCCGGACGAGCGACCCGTCATTTCCGTACCTCGATCAGGTAGTTCCCATATTCGTCCGTCGTCGACACCTGTCCGGCGAGCAGCAGCAGCGTTGTCGTCGTCTCCTCGACGATGGCCGGTCCCTCGATGATCGCGCCGGCCCCGAGCTTCGAGCCGTCATAGACGGGCAGGCCGGTGTAGCTGCTTCCCAGGTAGACTTGCCGTTCGCCGCTCGGGCGCGGCGCCTCGGTCTGCGGCGCGAGCACGCTATCGCGACGCAGGCGACCGCCCGTGTCGCCGATGGCGCGCACCTTCCAGGTGGTGAACTCCACCACTTCCTCGACATCCTTGATCGTGTAGATCGCTTCGTGCTGCTCGTGAAACGCGGCCGCGAGCCGCGCGAGATCGGCCTGCGTGATGCCTAAGGCACCGCGCTCGAATGTAACCTCGATGTCCCACGACTGGAAAAGATAGCGCCCTTGGAAAGCGCAGGAGAAGGAGCGCGCCGCCGATGGCACCCCCGCACGCTGCAGGAAGGCGTCGCCCCGCCGCTGCAACTCCACGAGCAATCGATCCACGCCGGACGCATCGAACGCCCGGCTGGTCGTATGCAGCGTCGCCGTCTCCTCCCAGCGGATGTCGGAGAGCAGGCCGCCATAGGCGCTCAATCCCGCCGCGAGCTTCGGAACCATGAAACTGCGAATGCCGACGATGCGGGCCATGTCGCTGATGTGACAGGCGGTGGCGCCGCCGCCGCTGATCATGTAGCTCTCGCGCGGGTCGATCCCCTCGTTGATGGTCACATCCTCGATTGCCGCGATCATGTTGTGATTGATCGTGGTGTAGATCGCCCAGGCGGCACTGGCGAGGCTCACGTGAAGCTGAGCCGCGAGCGTGCCGATCGCGGCTCGCGCCTTTTCCCGGTCGAGCTTCATGCGCCCGCCGAGGAAGTAGTCCGGATCGATGATGCCGAGAACGAGATTGGCGTCGGTGACCGTCGGCAGCGTGCCGCCGCGCCCGTAGCAGGCCGGACCGGGGTATGCGCTCGCGCTGCGCGGACCGACTTTCAGCAGGCCGCCCGCATCGACGCTCGCAATGCTGCCGCCGCCCGCACCGACCGAGCGGACGTCGATTTTCGGAATACCGAGCATCTCCATGCCAAAAGTCGACTCCGGCGAGACCACGATCTGCCGGTTGCGGATGGCAGAGACATCGAAAGTGGTCCCTCCCATGTCCACGACGATGACGTTCGGGGCGGTGGTGAGAGCCAGCCCTGCGACCGGAGCGAGAGTCGGACCCGACATCACGCTGTAGATCGGCCGGCGGACGATTTCTTCCGGCGGCATCATCCCGCCGACGCAGTTGGCGATCAGCAGGTCGCGGTGATACCCGGCGGCGCGCAGCGCATTCGCGAGCTGCGTCGTATAAGAGGAGACCACAGGGTAGAGCGAGGCATTGATCGCCGCGGAGATCATGCGCCGGTATTCGCGCGGAATTGGATTGATCTCGTGACTCAGCGTCACCGGAATTTCCGGCCACTCGCGGGCGATGATTTCGCGGACCCGCAGCTCGTGCGCGGGATTGACGATGGACCACAGCAGGCCGACTGCGATTGCCTTGACCTCACAGCGGCGGAAATGGCCGATCGCGGCGAGCACGTCGGCCTCCACCAGCGGTTCCAGCTCGCGGCCGCGTGCCTCGATGCGGCCACGGACCTCATAGGTTCTATTGCGGGGCACGTAGGGCTGCGGATAGTCGATCTGCATGGTGAAGGCGCGTTTGCGGGGCGCCTCGCGGATGGTGAGCACGTCCGGATGGCCGGCATTGCAAATGAGCCCGACGGGTGCCGTCTTGCCCTCGACGAGCGCGTTGGTCGATACCGTGGTGCCATGCACGATCAGATCGTTGCGTCCGAGGAAATCTGCGAGGGTGAGGCCGTAGGACTCCGCGGCCAGCGCGAGAGCATTCATGAAGCCCTTCTCGAACTCGCCCGGTGTCGTCGGCGACTTGAAGATGTCGAGCCCGCGCTCGGCGGAATACACGACGAGATCCGTGAAGGTTCCGCCGATATCGATACAGGACGCGAACATTTCAACTCCTAATTGATTTTGTCGCCGGCTGCTGGCGACGTTTGGCCGGCGTCGGTCGGCGGTCGCCTGCGGCTACCTGGATGCCGATGATGCGGGCCGCAGGGCTGCGGTTCCCGCCTGATCGACCTCGTAGTCGACGCCATTCGCCGCCTTCACGAGTGCAACACGAAACACATCGCGCGCTTTCTCGAGGCTGATCCATCGGCGGTTGACGTCCAGACACACTAAATTCGCATCACGGTCCCTGGGGCTGCCGTAGCCGCCGCCCGCACAGCTTCGATAAACGACTTCCTCTTCCTGGCTGAAGATCTCCTTGTGGAAATCCGGCAATCGACGATCGGCGCCTGAGGCTGTCCGTTTCCACGTGCCGCAGGTTGCTCCCGCGGAACCGCCGAGGACGCCGTTGGCCGGGAAGGTGCCGCCATCACCGCAGTAGTAGACCAGGACATCGCCGGTGAGGGATCGATACGTGCCCTGCGTTGCCGGTGCCCCGCACCATTGCCCGGGACCGGCCGAATCGATGGCAATCCGCCGCTCGCCGAACACAACCGAGTACATGGCTTCGTTCACTTCCACGGAGTCGCAGACCATGATGCCGTTGCCGGCAGAGGACTCATAGGTGAGCCAGCCGTCATGGCCCGAGAGAGCCGGTCCGCCCGACAGCGCCATGATGAGCTGCGTGATGTAGGGAATCGGTTCGCTTTGGCGCGAATCGATACCGGAGACGACGCCGAGCGCCGCCGAGAAGTTACCGCCGCCCTCCGCCATGCCGT
>Ga0070696_100003348_pt1 | contig 10696 bp, 8 predicted proteins | sample KBSK1253metaG_FD_65474 | JGI IMG/M metagenome (GOLD analysis project Ga0070696, IMG submission 65474) | Corn, switchgrass and miscanthus rhizosphere microbial communities from Kellogg Biological Station, Michigan, USA - KBS K1-25-3 metaG | ecosystem: Host-associated > Plants > Roots >... | reverse complement strand
GATCTCGCCGACTACGTCATCCTCGAGTTCGCCGCGTTCGAATGGCGCGAGGAGGACGAACCGGTGGTCAGCCACCCGCATGACCCGTTCAGCCGCATCGATGTCCTGCGTAGCAGCCGCCACGTCCGCATCGAACTGGACGGCCGCCTGCTGGCTGAGTCGAACCAGCCCATGCTGCTGTTCGAAACCCTGCTGCCGGTCCGGTTCTATCTGCCTCGCGAGGACGTGACCTTCCGGCTCCAACCCAGCAACACGGCGACCTACTGTGCGTACAAAGGCCGGGCGTCCTACTACTCGGTGCCCGACGGGCCGCGCAATGTGGCGTGGGCGTATCACAATCCGCTGCACGACGCCGAACCCGTGCGCGACCGCATATGTTTCTTCGACGAACGTGTCGACGTGATCGTGGACGGCAAGCACCGCGACCGCCCGGTCACGCCCTGGAGTGACGAATGACGTTCAAAGACATGCACTATGGCCGGCTGCCGCTGCTGTTGCCCAACGCGTGGGATGTGGCGTCGGCGCTGGCGCTGCTGGAGTGCGGGTTCGCCGCGATCGGCACGACGAGCTTCGGGGTCGCGTCCAGCCTTGGCAGGCCCGACGGCGGCCGGTCGACCGGCGAGGCCAACCTCGGCCTGGCCGCCGCGCTGCAACCGCTTGACTGCTACGTCAGCGTCGACATCGAGGACGGCTATGCCGATGACCCGGACGAGGTCGCCGACTACGTCGCCCGGCTACCCGTCGACGGCATCAACATCGAGGACAGCACCGCCGAAGAGCTGATCGACCCGCAACGGCATGCGGCGAAAGTGCAGGCCATCAAACAACGTTCACCCGAGGTGTTCGTCAACGCCCGCGTCGACACCTACTGGCTGGGCCAGGACGCTACCGTCACGGCGACGCTGAACCGGGCCGCACGTTACGTCGAGGCAGGCGCGGATGGCGTATTCGTTCCCGGTGCGGCCGATCCCGACGTGCTGAGTGAACTCACTGCGGCCATCCCGCTACCCGTCAATGTCCTTGCCATTCCCGGACTCTCGCTGCGGGACCTGGCGGCGCTCGGCGTGCGCCGGGTGTCGACGGGCTCGCTGCCGTACCGAGCCGCTATCCACGCCGCGGCACAGGCTGCGGTTGCCGTCCGCGACGCGACCGAGCTGCCTGCCGCCGATGCATACCCCGAGATGCAACGACGCCTGGTGCGCTATGCCAATCAAAAGTTCAGCGGGTAGCCGCCACTGACCTTGATCGTCTCACCGGTGATGAAGGACGCCTCGTCGGAACACAGGAACAGCATCGCAGAGACGATGTCGTCCATCGTGCCGAGCCGGTGCACGAGTTGGAGGCGCTGGACGAACTCGTCGATCAACGGCTTCGGCAGATCGGCCAGCGCGTTCTCGGTGTTCATCAGGCCCGGCGCGATCGCGTTGACGCGGATGCGATCCGGCGCCAGTTCGGTCGCGAACGCGACGGTCAGACCACGCACGGTCAGCTTGGACACCGCGTACGGGGTCGCGCTCATATAGCCGGCCATCGACGAGATGTTGAGCACCACGCCGCCACCACGGTCGCGCATCGAGTCTCTGCAGGCCAGCGTCACGTTGATCACGCCCATCACGTTCACGTCGAACAGGCTGCGGATCTCCTTGCGCGACAACACGCCGAACGGTTGGTTGTACTTCATCAGATGCAGGCCCGCATTGTTGATCGCGATGTCGATACCGCCGAACCGGTCGATCGTCGTCGCGATCGTCGCGTCCACCTGCTCGGCGTCGGCAACGTCGCAGTCCACCGCGATCGCCCGGCGGCCTGCGTCGACAAGTGAGGCTGCCGTGCGTTCAGCCATGTCGACGTCGATGTCGGCGATCACCACAGTGGCGCCCTCGGCGGCCAGTGCCCGCGCGAACGCACGACCGAAGCCGATCGCACCGCCGGTGATCACCGCGGTACGGCCTTCGAATCTCATAGCAGCTCTTTCGTCGGGCAGGCCGCCTCGCTGGTATCGGCCACGGAGCCTGCGGGCAGCATGGTTGATTCCAGCAGGGTCAAAGCCTCACGGTACTCAGGACGCGTCCAGAAGCCTGAGTGGCCGCAGATCGGTGGATACACGCCGTCCGCGCGCGGTGTCAGGCTCTCCACATCGGGCAGCCGGTAGTCAACCGCCTCCAGCGCTTCCTTCATGCTGCGGTCACGGTCGTCGTTGATCCACGACCCGATCGGATCTGTGCGAGCCCAGAGATTGATCCACCGTAGGTGCTGCCGTTGACGCAACCGGGGCAGCGCACCAGTCCCGAAGTAGGCCGGGAAGTTTCGTGCATACAGGCGGCGCAGGGGTGATCCGAATGTCAACAGCGCAACCCGATCCCCCGTGCGCGCGTCGTCCTGCAACAACGTCGCCGCGGCGATCGCCGTGCCCTGACTGTGCGCCACCAGCGCCACCCGCGTGTCGTCCGCGGCCGTCAACACCCGCAGCCGGTCGAGTAGTTCGGGTACCGTGCGCTCCGCGTAGCACGGCGGGGTCAGCGGGTGGTTCGCGCGCGGCCAGAAGGTGATCACATCCCACAGCACCGCAACCACCCGCCGCAGTTGGCGATCCCGAAAAGCCTGTACGGCCAACAGAACCAGACCCGTCACCAGTGAGATCGTGATGAACACGCTGGCGTTGGTGAGGGCGGGCGAGTATGCGGGCAATGAGCCGAAGCCGCCGCTGCCCGACAGGTACCAGGCCGCCAACGCCAGCATCACTGCCACCGTGAACAGCGCGAGCCCCGCCACGATCGGCGCGGCCAGATCGGTCAGCGACGCCCAGGCCCGCGACGACGCAACCTGCTTCGCCCTGACGTTGGTGTCTGCCGTGCCGGGGTAGTCGGCCAGCACAGACCGCAGTTCGGCCTTGGCCCGCCTGCGGGTGATCCCCCACCACACGCATAGTCCGGTGATGATCGCGGCGATGATCAGCACGACAACCGCCACCGCCGCCCAGAAGTACGGCGGCGGCACGATCAGGGGCGCATCGGCATTCAGCGCGGCGGCCTTGTCGGAGAACGACGCCGTATCACTGGCGAGTGTCGCCGTCCTGCGGGCGATTTCGCTGTGGGCCGCCCCCGTCGACAGCACCGCCTTGCCGAGAGCCTGTGCGGTCCACAGGCCGACCCCGACGCTGAACCCGCCACCGATGAGCCAGGCGAGCAACGCGACGACGGGTGCGGTGAATCCCCGAAGCGAGGGCGGGTAGCCGTCGCCCTGGTCACCGGCACGACCTCGCATCGACAGTGCGGTGAAGAGGAACAGTCCGACCAGCAGGACGACCTGTATCACGAGCAGAACGTAGATCGCTTCGCGCAGACCTGGAAAGTGCATCGGCGCAGCCGGATACGCCACGTCCGCCGTCGCGACCCATACCAAGGAGGCGACCAGCAGCCCCAACGAGACCCACCGCAGCAGAAGCAGGGGCCGCGTCAGCCAGTCGGCGCCGACGCCGCCGCGCGCGGTGGCCCGATTCCACGTGGTTGTCAGCACCGCGATCCCGAGGACGACGCCGTTGGCCGCCAGCAGCGCGGTGCCGACCGCGTGTACTGCGGGCGTTGCGGCGTAGCGCACCGGTACGGCCAGGGCGAGCGCACCGAGCCCTGCCGTCCATGCCATCACGTGGCAGGCGCGCAACCGCAGCACCGACGGATCGGTGCACCAGAAGGTGTCGGATTCCAGGGGAACCTCGTCCGCCATCACGGCGGGGTTGGGCGGCCTGCCGACGACGCGGGTGCTCTCCTTCCCGAGCCGCCACAACACCGCGATCACGACCACCAGAGGAACGGCGCTGAGCGCCACTTGCACGCCGCGCGGAGCCGACGCCATCGCCGACAGCGGACCCAACCCGGACCCGCAGTAGTCCAAACCCATGCACTGCCAGACCATTACGTCCATCACCGCCACCGCGGCGGCGAGCATCAAGGTCAGCGTGAGCGAGAGCGCCAACAGCCGCAGCAGGCCCACCGAGACCGCCGCGGCGAAACGCTGCTTGGTGGCGGGCGGCAACATCCAGTGCGCGAGGTTGATGAAGATGAACGGCAAGAACAGCAGCCACACCGCACGGCTGGCCGGGCCGGACGTCAACCCGCCCCACGAGTAGGCCTCGACGATCCGGCGCCACGTACCCGGCGACCCGTTCGTGATGTCGTCGAGCCAAGGTTGTCGTCGATAGAAGCCCGCGGACTTGTCACCCGCGACTTCCTCCAGGAATTCAGTGGGGCAACTGAGAAGCGCTTCGGGCGGCGTGCCGGACACCCCGTGCACGCGCAGCTCCACGACCGTTCCGCTGGCGGCCATGCACCCATCCTGGCGCGAGGTTTGGCGATCGGGTGGGTGGGCACGCCAGCAGAGTGGCTCCCAGCGGCCGCTATCCGATACCCCTGGTTTCAGCTGCGGGCATTCTGGCAACATTACTCACGAGTCAGTTCGGTTCCGACGACACTCCGCGGGTGGGATGACAATGGGGTTTTCACACAGGTCAGAGTCGGTTTCGTTGGTCGCACAGGGCAGCGAGGGCGGTGGCGCCGCGCTCGACCAGGTAATCGGAATGTCGGCGGTGGCCTTCGTCGTCACCGTGGGGCTCCTGTGGATCGGCTATCTGCATCGGCAGCGCCGCATCACCTGGCTGAACGACCTCGCCGAGTGGGCCGGACGCAAGTTCAAGCGGCCACCGTGGGTGGCGCTGCCGCTGGCATTGTTCATCGCGACCCTGATCTGCGCGCTGTTCGGGTTCATCTGGGACGTCAGCCTGCACATCGGCAAGGGCCGTGACCCGGGACCGCTGGCCAACCCCGCGCACTACTTCATCCTGTTCGGACTGTTCCTTCTCTTCATCGCCGGCTGCCTGGCCTGCGTGCTGCCGTACGACAAGCCGGGGCCGTCGGCCGTGCGGATCACCCGCACCTGGTACGCACCCGTCGGCGGCATCCTGATGGCCGGATGCGGCCTCTACGCACTCACGGGCTTCCCACTCGACGACATCTGGCACCGCATCTTCGGCCAGGACGTCACGCTGTGGGGGCCGACCCATCTGATGATGATCGGCGGCGCCGGCTTCTCCACGCTGTCAGCGATCATGCTCAACCACGAGGGCCTCAAGGCGATGGGCGATGACGCTCCGACCGACGGCATCGGCATCAAGTTCATTCAGTACCTCGGCTTCGGCGGCATCCTCATCGGCCTGTCGGTGTTCCAGATCGAATTCGACTTCGGCGTACCGCAATTCCGCCAGGTGTTCCAGCCCATGCTGATCGCCGCCGCGGCGGCTTTCGGTCTCGTCGCGGCCCGCATCTTGCTGGGCCGGGGCGCGGCCGTTATCGCGGCGTTGTTGGCGATCGTGCTGCGCGGCCTGGTAGCGCTCATCGTCGGCCCGATCCTCGGGGCACCGATCAACTGGTTCGCGCTGTATCTCGGGCCCGCGATCGTCGTCGAATTGGTCGCCCTGACGCCACTTTTCAAACGGCCCATCATCTTCGGTGCCGTCAGCGGCCTGGGGGTGGCGACGATCGGACTCTGGTTGGAGTCGTTGTGGATCGCCGCGGTCTACCACTATCCATGGCCGACCAGCATGTGGCCGGAAGCGCTCGCGATGGCCATTCCCGTCGCCGTCCTCACCGGTGCCTGCGGCGCGATGTTCGGCCTGGTCCTCACCTCACAGTGGCTGCCGTCCCGTGCGATCAGCATCGGCCTTGTGGTGCTGACGGTGCTGGCCATCAGTGGCGCGACGGCCAACGGACTGCGCTACCACGTGCCGCAGAACGTCACGGCCACAATCACTCTCGCCGATGTGCCCGCCGAGGGCCCGGGTCAGCGGATGGTGGATGCCGATGTGCGGATCAACCCGCCGGACTTTGTCAGCGACAACCCCAACTGGGTGTCGATCCTCGCGTGGCAGGGACATCTGGAGAATCAGCGCGGGGAGGTGGTCACCAATCTCGACAAGGTCGGACCTGGGCACTACCGCACCACCGAAGCCGTCCCGGTGTGGGGCACCTGGAAAACGCTGTTGCGGGTGCACGACGGAAAGACGTTGACCGCGGTGCCGATCTATCTCGCCGCCGACCCCGGAATCGGCGCGAAGGAAGTTCCGGCCGAGGCCTTGTTCACCCGTCCGTTCGTTGCCGAGATCACGATCCTGCAGCGGGAGCGCAACCCCGAGACGCCTGCGCTGCTGTGGATGGTCGGCTGCCTGGTGGTTCTGGTTTGCACGCTGGTTCTCATCAGTGGCCTCAGTTGGGGCGCGGGCCGGATCAACCGCAGCGAGGCCTCTGGCAAGGCCGAACTTCAGCCCACGGCGCAGGCGTGACCGGTCAGCCCGACATCGAGATACTGGCCCACCATGGCCTGCTTCTCGCGATACCGGCATTCGCGCCTGCGATAGCCGTCGCCGGTGTGGTGATCTACGTCGCGCTGCGGGACCGTCGTCGCGAGGGCGAGGCGCCCCAAGGTGAAAACTCGGATTCACCCCGCCAAGATGGTTCCCCGTGACAACTTCCAGGACTCTTGCGATTGTGATGGCCGCCGCCCTTATCACCGCTGGATGCGGCGGGTCGAACAGCTCCGACAACGCATCGGGGAACACCTCGAGCAGTCAGCCGTCGAGCGTCGGCCCGTCGGACATGCCGAACGAACAGGCACCACCGACGCGGCTGCTCGTCGACGTCACGATCAAGGACGGCAAGGTCACCCCCACCAACGAACAGTTGAAGGCGGGCGTCAAGCAGCAGATCGTCATCCGGGTCAACAGCGACGCCGCCGACGAGCTACACGTGCACTCGACGCCGGAACACAGCTTCAACGTCGAGGCCAAGCCGATGCAGTCCTTCCAGTTCACCGTCGACGTGCCCGGGAAGGTCGATGTGGAGCTGCACAAGCTGAACCAGACCATCGCGACCATTCAGGTGCAGTGATCGCGGATCGGTCCACCGCAGTCCTGGCCCACGGCCTTGGCGGTTCGACCGATCTGCCGATCCCGCTGAGCTATGCGCTCATCGGCGCGGCGTGGGCGTTGACGTTCACGTTCGCTATCGTGGCGCTCGCCTGGCGGCGGCCGCGGTTCGATTCCGACAAACCGGGCCGTCCGCTGCCGCGCCGGGTGACGACACTGGTCGACGCCCCGGCGACGCGTTGGGCCGTCGCGATCGCGGCGCTGATGTTCGCGGTCTGGGTGGCGATCACTGCGGTGTTCGGCCCGCAGGACGCGCACAACCCACTGCCCGGCGTGTTCTACGTGTTGTTGTGGGTCGGGTTGGTAGCACTGTCACTTGTCGTCGGGCCCGTGTGGCGCGTGATCTCCCCCGTGCGCACGGTGCACCGACTGCTTGGCGGCCGATCGCTCGGCCTGCGCTATCAGGAGCGGGCGGGTTATTGGCCCGCCGCGGCCGGCCTGTTCGCTTTCGTCTGGCTCGAGCTCGCCAGCCCCGACCCCGGATCCCTTGGCGCGATCAAGACCTGGCTGCTCGTCTACCTCGCCGTGACGATGGCCGGAGCACTGTGCTGCGGGGACCGCTGGTGTGCCCGCGCCGATCCGTTCGAGGTGTACAGCATGGTGGCATCTCGGCTGTCGGCGCTGCGCCGCAACAGCGACGGCCGCATCGCTATCGGTAACCCTTTCGACCACCTTCCGTCACTGCCGGTCCGGGCGGGCACCGTCGCCGTGCTCGCGGTGCTGCTTGGATCGACGGTGTTCGACAGCTTCTCGGCGACCCCGCAATGGCGCGGCTTCGTGGCGGACCACACGGACTCGGTCGCTACGACGACGCTGCTCCGCACCGCGGGGCTGTTGGTGTTCGCCGCCGTGGTCGCGGGCACGTTCTGGCTCGCGGCGCGCGCCACCGGCGGCGTCGATGCACAGCGTCGCCGCGAACTGCCCGGGCTGATGGCCCATTCGCTGATCCCGATCGTCATCGGCTACGTGTTCGCGCACTACCTGACGTATCTCGTCGAGCGCGGCCAGCAGACATTCATCCTGCTGTTCGGTCTCGGTGATGCTCAGGTGCACTACGTGCTGTCGATGCATCCGCAGGTGTTGGCCAGCATCAAGGTCGGTTGCGTGGTGGCCGGACACATTGCGGCGGTGATCGCGGCACACGACAGCGCACTGCGGCTGCTGCCCGCCGGCCATCAGTTGACCGGGCAGCTTGCGACGATGCTGGTGATGGTCGGCTACACGTTCACCGGCCTTTATCTGTTGTTCGGCGGGTAGGCGGCTCTTAACGTAGACGCATGCGGGCACTGATCATCGTCGACGTCCAGAACGATTTCTGCGAGGGCGGTTCCCTAGGGATTGCCGGTGGCACCGCGGTGGTCCGCGAAATCAACGACTACGTAGCTGCCCACCGCGACTACGCCCACGTGGTCGCCACCAAGGACTACCACATCGAGCCGGGCGAACATTTCTCCGAGCACCCCGATTACCGGCTGTCCTGGCCACGGCATTGCGAGGTCGGCACCCCAGGCGTCGACTTTCACCCGGAGTTCGACGACGGCGCCATCCAAGCGGTGTTCATGAAGGGCCACTACTCCGCCGCCTACAGCGCGTTCGAAGCCGTCGACGACACCGGCACGCGGCTGCCCGACTGGTTGCGGCAGCGCGGCGTGGATGAGATCGACATCGCCGGATTAGCCACTGACTATTGCGTGCTGGCGACCGCCACCGACGCCGTCAAAGCCGGTTTCGCCACACGGGTGCTTCTCGACCTCACTGCCGGCGTGGCACAGGAGTCCACCCACAAGGCAGTCGAAGACATGCGCGCCGCTGGCGTCGAGGTCGCTTAGCCGGACTAGGCCGTCGGGTCCCGCGGGGCGCCGGTCCACCGCGGCGGGCGGCGTTCCATGTATGCCCGCACACCTTCCTTTGCGTCGTCGTGGCTCATGACCCGCAAGTGGATCTCTGTCTCGCGGGCGCCGACGGCCTCGCGGTCAAGGTCGAACGAATCCCACAGCAGCCGCTTGCTGGCCGCCACCGACATCGGAGCGGTGTTCTCCGCGATGTCGTGCGCCAGTTCCAGTGCGGCTGGCAGAACGTCGGCGGCGTCGAGCACCCTGCTCGCCAACCCGAGCTGCACCGCTCGATGCCCGTCGAAAGTCGCTCCGGTCAAAAGGATTTCGGCCGCCTTAGCGATGCCCACCAGGCGCGGCAGGGCCCAGTGAGAGTAGGCATCACCGACGATGCCCCGCCGGACCTGCACCACGCCGTAACGCGCGTCGGCGGCGAACAACCGGATGTCGCACTGCAGGGCGAGCGTCAGGCCCAGGCCGATCGCGTGGCCGTTGACCGCGGCGATCACCGGCTTGGAGAGTGACCATGCGGGCACGTCGATGCCCGCGGCGCTGAAGCCCGGCCCCGGTTCGGCGAACGTCTGCTCGCCGCCCGCCAGATCCGCACCTGCGCAGAACGCGGGGGGCGTACCGGTCAGCACGATCACCCGCACCGAGTCGTCGCGGTCGCAGGCCCGGTAGGCATCGGCGAGTTCCTCGCGCATGCCGTCGCCGATCGCGTTGCGTTGCTGTGGCCGGTTGAGCGTGATGGTGGCCACACCGCGGTCGATTACCAGCAGCAATGTCCGGTAATCGGGCTGGGGACAGTCCGGTTGTGATCCTCTCAGTTTGGGCACCCCCGTATCGTCGCCATGGTCGGTGATTCCACGTCGACCACGTCAATACTGGAGAGTGCCACTTTGAGCCAAGCTGCCAGCCCGCAGGCCACCCAATTGGAGGTGTGGCCAGGCAAGGCTTATCCACTGGGCGCCACCTATGACGGCTCGGGTACCAATTTCGGGGTGTTCAGCGAGGCCGCGGAGAAGGTTGAGCTCTGCCTGTTCGACGCCGACGGAGCCGAGTCCAGGGTGACGCTGCCAGAGGTCGACGGCTTCGTCTGGCACGGTTTCATCCCCAATATCGAGCCCGGCCAGCGCTACGGCTATCGCGTGTACGGCCCCTATGACCTCGCCACGGGACAGCGCTGCAATCCGAACAAGCTGCTGATCGACCCGTACGCGAAGGCGATCGACAGCACCTTCGAGTGGAACCAGTCACTGTTCGGCTACAACTTCAGCGATCCCGACAGCCGCAACGACGAAGACTCGGCGGTTGGAACGCCCAAGGCCGTGGTGATCAATCCCTACTTCGACTGGGGCGTGGATCGCCCGCCGCAGCACGCGTACGCGGACACGGTGATCTATGAGGCGCACGTCAAGGGCCTTACCCAGACCCACCCGGACATCCCCGAGAACGTTCGCGGCACGTACGCCGCCGTGGCACACCCGGTGATCATCGAGCACCTGAAGTCGTTGGGCGTCAACGCGATCGAGCTGATGCCGGTGCACCACTTCGTCAACGACTCCACACTCATCGAGAAGGGGCTGTCAAACTACTGGGGCTACAACACCATCGCGTTTCTGGCGCCCGACGCCAAGTACAGCAGCAGTTCCACCCCGGGCGGTCAGGTGCAGGAATTCAAGGCCATGGTCCGTGCGCTGCACGAGGCCGACATCGAGGTGATCCTCGACGTGGTCTACAACCACACCGCCGAGGGCAACCACATGGGCCCGACGCTGTCCATGCGCGGCATCGACAACGCCGCGTACTACCGGCTTGTCGACGACGACAAGCGCTACTACATGGACTACACCGGCACCGGCAACAGCCTCAACGTCGGCCACCCGCACAC
>Ga0070696_100003345_pt1 | contig 10699 bp, 5 predicted proteins | sample KBSK1253metaG_FD_65474 | JGI IMG/M metagenome (GOLD analysis project Ga0070696, IMG submission 65474) | Corn, switchgrass and miscanthus rhizosphere microbial communities from Kellogg Biological Station, Michigan, USA - KBS K1-25-3 metaG | ecosystem: Host-associated > Plants > Roots >... | reverse complement strand
CGCCGCCACCTCCTGCACCGGTGGTCGAGGAGCCGGCACCTCCGCCGCCGCCACCTCCGCCCCCGCCGGCTAATGAAGGCGAGCGCGGTTAAGGCCTAGGCTGCGCGCGCGGTCGTGTCGCGGGCGGCGCTGATCAGCGCCGTGCGGAGGCCGTCAATCTCCTCGGGGTCAAGTTTTCGGTTGTCACTCGTCGTCACGTAGAAAACGTCGACTGCGCGCTCGCCGTAGGTCGCGATATGTGCCGAATGGACGCGCAAGTCCTGCGCGTGGATCGCGCCCGCGAGGGCGGCGAGGAGGGCGGGGCGGTCGAGGGCGAGGACCTCCACCACCGTCGTTCGGGTCGAAGCGCGTTCGGCGACGATCACTGACGGGGAAAAGCGGAAGGCCGAGCTGCGGGTCTCGCGCGCCGGCCGCACCGGCAGTCGTGGGAGTTGCTCGCTGGTCAGCGCCGCTTCGACGGCCTTTACCAGCCGGTTGCGCAATCGCCGGTCCCCATAGGGCCGCCCCTGTCCGTCGAGCACCAGCAGATTGTCGAGCGCCATGCCGTCGCGAGTCGTGTGGATGCGCGCGTCGATGATGTTCGCACCGGCCGCCGCCAGTCCTGCGCAGATGCGGTAGAACAGGCCCTCGCGGTCGGGCGTGAAAACGCTGATCCTGGTTGCGCCGCTGGCCGAGTCGTCCTCGGCCACGACATTGGGCACGGCATCGCCAATATGCGCCTCAGCCGCCGCGACCTGCTTCGCGTTCGCGACCTGCCAGGCAAGTGGCTCGGCCAGCCAATAGCTATCGGGCAGGCGGCGGGCATGGGCGCGGACGGCGCTCGCTTTCCAGCCGAGCTCGGCCGCCAGCTCTTTCTGCCTCGAGTCCACCAGCTCGCTGCGACCGTGCTGCTTGTGGCCCAGTCGAAGCCGCTCCTCCGCCGCCTCGAACAGCGTCCTGAGCAGCGTTCGCTTCCATTCGCTCCACACACCCGGTCCGACGGCGCGGATATCGACCACGGTCAGGATCAGCAGCAGGCGCAGCCTCTCCGGGCTTTGCACTTGGCGGACGAAATCCTCGATCGTCTTGGGGTCGGCAAGATCGCGCTTGAACGCGGTCGACGACATCAGCAGGTGATGGCGGACAAGCCATGACACGGTCTCGGTCTCGGCCGGGTCGAGCCCGAAGCGCGGGGCGAGCCTCAACGCGATGTCCGCACCGATCACGCTATGGTCGCCACCACGCCCCTTGGCGATGTCGTGCAGCAGCACCGCGACATAAAGGACGCGCCGGGACGCGATCTGCTTGATGATCGCGGTCGACAGCGGATGATCCTGCTTAAGTTCACCGCGTTCGATCGCCGCCAGCAGGCCCAGCGCCCGGATCGAATGCTCGTCGACCGTATAATGATGGTACATATCGAACTGCATCTGCGCGACGACGCGGCCGAATTCGGGAACGAACCGCCCGAACACGCCGGCCTCGTTCATCCAGCGCAGCACCAGCTCGGGCGAGTGGATCGCGGTCAACACCTCCATGAAGAGCGCGTTGGCACGCGCATCCTCGCGCACCTCGCGGTCGATCAGCGGCGCATCGCGCGCCGCGGCGCGCATCGCCGTCGGGTGAATTTCGAGCCGCTCGCGCGCGGCGAGCGCGAACAGCTCGAGCAGCCGCACCGGGTCGGCCTGGAAGAAGCCGTCCGCCGGGATCGACAGCCGTCCGCGATCGAGAACGAACCCGCCGAGCCGCGCCGGCTTGCGGCGGATGGTCGGCAAAGCGAAGCGGAAGCCCTTCTTGCCAAGTTGTTCGTCGAGCTGGGCAAGGAAGACACCGGTCAAATCGCCGACCGTTTTCGCGTTCAGGAAATAGAACTTCATGAACCGCTCGACGGCCGATTTTCCTGGCCGGTCGGCGTAATGCATGATCTCGGCGATCCGCTTTTGATAGTCGAAGCCAAGGCGCTCCTCGGCCCGGCCAGCAGCCACGTGCAGGTGGCAGCGGACCGACCAGAAGAAGCGCTCGGCGCGGTCGAAGCGACGGAATTCGGCGACGGTCAGCAGGCCAGCTCCAACTAGGTCCGCGGGCCGCTCGACGCCGTGCACATATTTGCCGATCCAATAGAGCGCGTGGAGGTCGCGCAGGCCGCCTTTGCCGTCCTTGACGTTGGGTTCGACGACGTAGCGGCTGTCGCCCATCTTGAGGTGACGCAGGTCGCGCTCGGCAAGCTTGGCGGCGACGAAATCCGCGGCGGTGCCGGCAACGATCTGCTTGCGAAACCGGCGCATGGTTTCGTCGAACAAGCGGTCGTTGCCCCAGAGCCACCGCGCCTCGAGGAAGGCGGTGCGGATGGTCATGTCTTTCTTGGCGAGTGCAATCAGCTGCGCGGGCGCGCGGACGGAATGGCCGACCTTGAGCTTCAGGTCCCACAGCAAATGGAGGATCGCCTCCGATGCGCGCTCGACCTCTCCGGTCGGCGTCCTGGCAGTGAGGAACATGAGGTCGAGGTCGCTGAACGGCGCCATTTCCCCGCGCCCGGTGCCCCCGAGGCCGACCAGGGCCAGCTGGTCGTCGAGCGGTTGCTTGAGCACTCGGCCGATCACGAAATCGTGCGCAAGCCGGACCAGCTGGCCGTGCAGGTAGGCGGTTGCCTGAGCGGCGTTTCGGCCGTGTCCGGGCTGAGCGTCAAGCCGCCGGGCGATTTCGGCGCGGCCGTTTGCCAGTGCTTCGCCGAGAATCGCCGAGACTTCCTGGTTGAGCTTCCGGCCCGATCGCAGCCCGGTGATCCGGTCGGCGGTTGCGCGCCGGTCGATGATCGCGCGGCGATGCTCGACGTCGAGTGCGTCGGTCATCCGTCGCGCTCGGCGGCGATCCGCTTCAGCTGGTAGATCTGCTCGAGGGCTTCGCGCGGGCTGAGCCGGTCGGGATCGATGGCCGCGAGCGCTTCGGCGACCGGGTCAGCGGCGGTCGCCGGCTCCGCGCTGGCGAACAGCGGCAGGTCGTCGAGACCCGCCGCAATCCCGCCGGTCGCGTCCCTCCCCGCCTCGAGCTTGGCGAGTATCGAGCGTGCACGAGCGACGACTGGCGGCGGCAATCCCGCGAGCTTGGCGACTGCGATCCCGTAGCTGCGGTCGGCAGCACCGTCGGCGACTTCATGGAGCAGGACCAGGTCGCCTTTCCACTCGCGCGCTCGGACATGGTGCAGCGAAAGGCAATCGAGCCGCCCGGCGAGCCGGGTGAGCTCGTGATAGTGGGTCGCGAACAGCGTTCGACACCGGACCTCGTTGTGCATCGCCTCGACCACCGCCCAGGCAATCGCGAGCCCGTCGTAGGTCGAGGTGCCGCGGCCGATTTCGTCGAGGATCACGAGGCTGTTGGGCGTCGCCTGGGCGAGGATCGCGGCGGTCTCGACCATCTCTACCATGAAGGTCGAGCGGCCGCGCGCGAGATTGTCCGATGCGCCGACGCGGCTGAACAGACGGTCGACGATGCCGACCTTGGCGCGCGCGGCGGGAACGAAGCTGCCAGCCTGGGCAAGCACGGCAATGAGCGCGGCTTGCCTGAGGAAGGTCGATTTGCCGCCCATGTTGGGGCCGGTGATCAGCCACAGCCGGTCGGCGGCGCCGAGCGAGAGGTCGTTGGCGACGAAGCGGTCGCCCCCGTCGCGCAGCGCGCTTTCGACCACCGGGTGGCGGCCGGCGTCGATCTCGAGGCACGGCTCGCCGCTGAGCTGCGGCAGGCACCAGCCGCCTTCGGCGGCCCGATGCGCGTGGCTGGCGGCGACGTCGATCCGCGCGATCGCGTCGGCGGTCGCGGTGATCCGGGGCGCGGCGGCGACGGCCAGCCCGGCCAGCTCCTCGGCGAGCGCGGCCTCGGCGGCGAGCGCATGGCCGCCGGCCTCGACCACGCGGTTCGCTTCATCGTGCAGCTCGGGCGAATTGAAACGGACAACCCCGGCAAGCGTCTGGCGGTGGGTGAAGCCGCTGTCCGGCGCCATCAGCCGGTCAGCGTGCTTGGCCGAGACTTCGATATGATAGCCGAGCACCGCATTGTGGCGGATCTTCAGTGAGGCAATGCCGGTGGCGTCGCGATAGCGCGCTTCGAGCGTGGCGATCGCGCGCCGGCCGCTCGACGCGGCCAGGCGCAGCTCGTCGAGCGCGGCATCATAGCCTTCGGCGATATAACCGCCCTTGGAGGCGTCGATCGGCGGGGATTCGACCAGCGCGCGCACCAGCTGATCGACGAACGCTCCGTGACCGCCGAGGGCCGGCAGCAGCCGGTCGAGTAGCGACGGCCGATCTGCCGCACTCTCAAGCTCTTGCTTCAAGGCGGACGCGGCGGACAGGCCGTCCCGCAGCAACCCGAGATCGCGCGGGCTGCCGCGCCCGGCCGCGAGCCGCGCCAGACCACGGGCAAAGTCGGGCATCGCCTTCAAGCGCCCGCGCACCCGCTCGCGGCGGATCGCGTCCTCGTGCAGCCATTGGGCCAGCGCCAGGCGCGCTTCGATCGCCGAGCGATCGGTCAGCGGCGCCGACAGGTCCTCGGCCAGCAGGCGCCGCCCGCCGGCGGTCTGGCAGCGATCGATCTCGCCGAGCAGGCTGCCGGCGATGCCGCCCGACACCGAGCGCGTCAGTTCGAGGCTGTCGCGGCTGGCTTCGTCGATCGCCATGTGGCTGGCGCGGTGGACCCGCCGCGGTACGTCGAGCAGGATTCCCGCGCCCTTCTGGGTTGCGTCGAGATAGGCCAGCAGGCCGCCCGCGGCGGCGAGCTCGGCCCACGAGGGTGCCCCAAGCCCGTCGAGCGTTGCGAGGCCAAAGCGCGACTTGAGCGCCCGCTCTCCGGTGAGGCTGTCGAACCCGCCCTTGCCCGCCGACGTGCGTAAACCCGGCACGGGCGCATCGGCGATCGTCTCCGCCGGCGCAAAGCGCGCGAGCTCGGCCGCGAGTTCGCCCGGCCCGCAGCTCACGAGCTCGAACCGGCCGGTTGAGATGTCGGCCGCGGCAACCGCCCATTCCTCGCCCGCCCGCCCGACAGCCGCCAGCCAATTGGCCGACGCTGACTCGAGCAACGTTTCTTCGGTCAGCGTGCCGGGCGTGACGAGGCGGACGATCGCCCGCTCGACCAAGGCCTTGGACCCGCGCGCCTTGCGCGCCTCGGCCGGGCTTTCGGTCTGCTCGGCGATTGCGACTCGGTGGCCTCCGCGGATCAGCCGCGCGAGATAGGCTTCGGCGGCGTGGACCGGGACCCCGCACATAGGGATCGGCTCGCCCGCGTCGGTGCCGCGCTTGGTGAGCGCGATATCAAGGCAGGCCGCGGCGACCTTGGCGTCGTCGAAGAAGAGTTCGAAGAAGTCGCCCATGCGGTAAAACAACAGGGCGTCGGCGGCCTCGTCCTTGAGGCGTCGGTATTGCGCCATCATCGGGGTCGGTTCGTCGGCGCGGGCCACGCGCCATTGTTAGTGGCTTCTCGCGAGATTCGGAACCGCGGATGCCCCCGAACTTGCGACTGTCACGAACCGCGGCCTAAAGGTTTCGCCAAGGAGCGGGGATGTCGGAAAGCAACGTCAAATATACCAAGGCCGAGGCGCTCGAGTTTCACTCGAAGGGGCGTCCGGGCAAGATCGAGATCATCGCCACCAAGCCGATGGCGACCCAGCGCGACCTGGCGCTCGCTTATTCGCCGGGCGTCGCGGTGCCGGTCCGCGCGATCGCCGAGGATCCCGGCAGTGCCTACGATTATACGGCCAAGGGCAATCTCGTCGCGGTGATCTCCAACGGCACCGCGATCCTCGGGCTCGGCAATCTCGGGGCGCTCGCGTCCAAGCCGGTGATGGAAGGCAAGGCGGTGCTGTTCAAGCGCTTCGCCGACGTCGACGCGATCGACATCGAGGTGAAGACCGACGACGCTCAGCGCTTCATCGAATGCGTCGAACTGCTCGAGCCGACGTTCGGTGGCATCAACCTCGAGGACATCGCCGCGCCCGACTGCTTCGTGATCGAGCATACGCTGAAGGAGCGGATGAACATTCCGGTCTTTCACGACGACCAGCACGGGACCGCGATCATCACGGCCGCCGGCCTGATCAACGCCTGCTATCTGACCGGCCGCAAGCTCTCCAGCGTCAAGGTGGTGGTCAATGGCGCGGGTGCGGCGGCGATCGCGTGCACCGAGCTGATCAAGGCGATGGGCGTGCGCGGCGACCGGGTCATCATGTGCGACCGCAAGGGCGTGATCTATCAGGGCCGTACCGACATCGACCAATGGAAGTCGGCGCATGCGGTCGAAACCAAGGCGCGGACGCTGGACGAGGCGCTGGTCGGCGCCGACGTGTTCCTCGGCCTCTCGGCCGCCGGAGCACTTGGTCCGGAGATGATCGCGAAAATGGCCAAGGCGCCGATCATTTTCGCCATGGCCAATCCCGATCCGGAGATCTGGCCGCCCGACGCGATCAAGGCGCGGCCCGACGCGATCATCGCCACCGGCCGGTCGGACTTCCCCAACCAGGTCAACAACGTGCTCGGCTTCCCGTTCATCTTCCGCGGCGCGCTCGACGTGCGGGCGACCGCGATCAACGACGAGATGAAGATCGCCGCGGCCGAGGCGCTGGCGGCGCTGGCGCGCGAGCCCGTGCCGGAGGAAGTGGCGGCGGCCTATGGCGGGCGCAGCCACACTTTCGGGCCCGACTATATCATCCCCGCGCCGTTCGACCCGCGGCTGATGGAAAAGGTCGCCTCGGCCGTGGCCGAAGCGGCGGGGCGCACTGGTGTCGCGCGAAAGCCGATCGCCGATATGGCCGCCTACCGCCAGGGGCTGCGCGCGCGGCTGAACCCGACCGTGGGGGTGATGAGCCTCGCCTACGAAGCGGCGCGGGCCAAGCCGAAGCGCGTCCTGTTCGCCGAGGGCGAGGAGCCCAACGTGCTGCGCGCGGCAATCGCCTTCAAGGATGGCGGCTACGGCACGCCGGTGCTGGTCGGGCGCGAAGACGTGTTCGACCTGCTGAAGGAGCTGGGGGTGGAGAACCCCCGGGATTACGAGGTCCTCAATAGCCGCAACTCGCCACTGGTCGGCCGCGCGGTCGAATATATCTATCAGAAGCACCAGCGGCACGGGCTGCTCCGCCGCGAGATCGAGCGGATGGTCAACCAGGACCGCAATTACTTCACCGCGGCGATGCTGGCGCTGGGCGAAGCCGACGCGATGATCACCGGGACCACGCGGCCGTTCAGCCAGTCGCTGCGCCAGGTGCGCACCGTGATCGACGACGAGGAAGGTGCGACGCCGTTCGGGATCAACGTCATTGTCGGGCGCCACCACACCGTGCTGATCGCCGACACCGCGGTCACCGAGCGGCCCGACGCCGAGCAATATGCGGCGATCGCGCTGCGCTCCTCCGCGTTCGCGCGGCGGATGGGGATCGAGCCGCGGGTTGCGTTCATCAGCTACACCACTTTCGGCAACCCGCCCGGAATGCACATCGAGGAGTTGCGCGGCGCGGTGAAAATCCTCGACGGCTTTACGTGCGACTTCGAATATGAAGGCGAAATGGCGCCCGACGTCGCGCTCAACTACGACGTGCAGCGCCGCTTCTACCCGTTCAGCCGGCTCTCGGGACCGGCCAACATCCTCGTCATGCCGGGCCTCCAGTCGGCGAACCTATCGGCCAAGCTGCTGCGCGAGCTCGGCGGCGAAAGCGTGCTCGGGCCCTATATCCTTGGCCTTGCCCAGCCGGTGCAGATCGCGCCGATGACGGCGAGCGCGTCGGACCTGGTGATGCTGGCGGTGCTCGCCGCCGGCGACGCCGAAGCCCGGCGACTGCGCGAAAAGGCTAAATCCGCTCCACCGAGCTCACGGGGTCGGCTTCGCGCAAGGCGGCAATGATCGAGTGGAGGTGCGCCAAATCGTGCACCTCGACGTCCAGGTGGAAGGTGTGGAAGTTGCCGTCGCGGTGGACGAGCTGAAGGTTGATGATGTTGGCGTGCTTTGAACCGAGAATGCCGGACATTGTCCCAAGCGCGCCGGGAATGTCGCGCAGGATAACGCACAGCCGCGCCGCGCCGCCGTCCGAGCCCTCGCCCCAGGCGAGGTCGAGCCAGTCGGCGTCGATCCCGCTGGCGAGCGTATCGCAGCCGATTACATGGACTTCGATCTCCTCGTCCTCGCGGCGCAGCCCGACGATGCGGTCGCCGGGGATCGGGTGGCAGCAGCTCGCGAGATGATAAGCGACGCCTGGCGTCAGGCCCTTGATCGAGATCGCCTTGCGCTGGCCGAGGGGACGCGGGCTGACGTCGGCCCCGGCTGAGCCGGGCATCAGCGCTTCCATCAGCGCCTCGTCGCTGACCCGCTTGCGCGCGATCGCGATCATCAGCGCGTCCTCGTCCTCCATCTTGAGCTTCTTGAGCGCGCGTTTGCCCGCGTCCTTGTCGAGCTCGGCAGGGAGCCGGGCGACGATTTCGTCGTAGATCTTGCGGCCAAGCTCGACCGTCTCCTCGCGCTCCTTGTGGCGGACGAAGCGGCGGACTCCGGCGCGCGCCTTGCCGGTGGCGACGAAGCGCAGCCACGACGGCTGCGGGTGCTGAGCCTCCGAAGTCAGGATTTCGACCTGGTCGCCGTTCTCGAGCATGGTCCGGAGCGGCACGACGCGGCCGTTGACCTTGGCGCCGACGGTGCGGTCGCCCAGGCCGGTGTGGACAGCATAAGCGAAGTCCACCGGGGTCGCGCCCTTGGGCAGCTGGATCAATTCACCCTTCGGGGTGAAGGCGAAGATCCGGTCCTGGTACATCGCCATCCGCGTGTGCTCGAGCAGCTCTTCGGCGCTCTCGGCATGGTTCAGAATCTCGACCAAGTCGTCGATCCAGGGGACATGGATGTCCGCACTGGGCTTGCCTTCCTTGTAGGCCCAGTGGGCGGCGAGGCCGCGCTCGGCCTGCTCGTGCATGTCCTTGTCGCGGATCTGGATTTCGATCCGCATCTTGGAATCGTGGATCACCGAGGTGTGCAGCGAGCGATAGCCGTTGCGCTTCGGCGTTGAGACGAAATCCCTGAATCGTCCCGGAACCATCGGCCAGCGCCGATGGATCAGGCCCAACGCGCGGTAGCACTCGCCGACGTCCTTCACGATCACCCGGAACGCCATGACATCCGACAATTGCTCGAAGCTGATGTGCCGCTCGGCCATCTTCTTCCAGATCGAATAGGGATGTTTCTGGCGCCCGGTGACCTCGGCTTCGAGGCCGTTGTCGGCGAGGTACAGCTGGAGCCCCAGGCCGATGCGGTTGACGAGGTCGCCGCCCTGGTCGGTCAGCTGCTGCAGGCGCCGGGTGATCGAGGCATAGGCATCCGGCTCGAGTTCCTTGAAGGCGAGCGTCTGCATCTCGTTCATCATTTCGTACATGCCGATCCGCTCGGCGAGCGGGGCGTAGATGTCCATCGTCTCGCGCGCGATCCGGCGGCGCTTCTCCTCGTCGGGGATGTGATGGAGCGTGCGCATGTTGTGCAGGCGATCGGCGAGCTTGACCAGCAGGACGCGGATGTCGTCGGACAGCGCGAGCAGGAACTTGCGGAGGTTCTCGGCGGCGCGCTCATTCTCCGACTGGGCTTCGATCTTGCTGAGCTTGGTCACGCCGTCGACCAGTCGCGCGACGTTCGGACCGAACAGCTTCTCGATCTCTTGCGGCGTCGCCAGCGTGTCTTCGATCGTGTCGTGGAGGATCGCAGTGACGATCGTCTGGTCGTCGAGCTTCAGGTCGGTGAGGATGCCGGCGACCTCGATCGGATGGCTGAAATAGGGATCGCCGGAGGCGCGTTTTTGGGCCCCGTGCGCCTTCATCGAGAAGACGTAGGCGCGGTTGATCAGGCCCTCGTCCGCGTCGGGATCATAGGACCTGACCTTCTCGACCAGCTCATACTGTCTAAGCACCACCCGCTTAGATGGGGGGAGCGGGCGCTTTTGTGCAAGCGCGAAAGAAGGATGGGGCCGCGCGAGGGAGTAGGGGCGGCGCGGCCCCGGGGGACTTATTGCGCGTTGGCGACCGCCTGAGTTGGCTGTGCCTTGGCCGAGGCATTGCACCGCTCGAGCGCGGCGGTATCGAACGGCCGGCCGTCGACAGCGAAGCTCTCGATGCGGCCGGCGCGCTTGGCCAGCGCCTGGCACAGCACCGCAGGGCGGCTCTCGTCGCTGCGGCCCTGGCATGCACCGGAGGAGCAGGCCCACACGATGTCGCGCGTGACCAGTCGCTCGGCGGTCGGCGCCGCTGGCTTGGCGGAATAGGTCGCCGCAGCGGCCGGGCCGGCGACCAGCGCGGAAAGCAGGACCAAGGAGCGCAGCATCTCATATCCCCTATTATGGTTGCATTTTGAAACTGACTAAAATATCACGTTTCACTTTGCAACTGTTTTTTTGAGCCCGCTTGTGCTTTCATTCGAGTCGAGACGGAGAGGGGCCGAATTGCCGGCAGATCGAGTCACGTCCGGGATCGACGCCTTCAAGGAGGCAGCGCTGCATTGCCCGATCCCGCCCGCGGTCGAGCTGATCGGCGAAAAATGGGCCTTCCTAATCCTGCGGGGCGCGCTGAACGGCCTCCAGCATTTCGAGGAATTCCAGGCCGGGCTGGATATTGCCCGCAACATTCTTTCGGACCGGCTGGCGAAGATGGTTGCCGGCGGGATCCTGCAGCGCGAGCTCGACCCGTCCGACAAGCGCAAGGTGATCTATTCGCTGACCGCC
>Ga0070696_100003344_pt1 | contig 10703 bp, 7 predicted proteins | sample KBSK1253metaG_FD_65474 | JGI IMG/M metagenome (GOLD analysis project Ga0070696, IMG submission 65474) | Corn, switchgrass and miscanthus rhizosphere microbial communities from Kellogg Biological Station, Michigan, USA - KBS K1-25-3 metaG | ecosystem: Host-associated > Plants > Roots >... | reverse complement strand
GGCCCTCCCGCGACAGCGTCAGGGGCTGGCGAACCGGACGAGGCCCGGCGGCACCTGAGCGGCCGCAGCGCGGTCGAGCAACCACAGGGTGGACCGGCGCCCGACGGCGGACCCGGCCGGCGCCTGGACCGGCCCGGCTCCCCGCAGCGCCAGGCCGACCGCGGACGCCTTCTCGGCGCCGGCGACCAGCAGCCAGACCTCGTCCGCGCTGACGATCGCAGGAAGGGTCAGGGAGATCCGCGTCGGCGGCGGCTTCGGGGCGCCGTGCACCGCGACCACCGACCGCGCCTGCTCGTGGACGGCGGCCATGTCGGGAAACAGCGACGCCACGTGCGCGTCCGGGCCGACCCCGAGCAGCAGGACGTCGAAGGTGGGCAGCGCGTCGTGGCTGCCCTCGTGTGCCGCCACCCGGGCCAGCTCGTCGGCGTAGCGCTCGGCGGCCGCGTCGACGTCGGCGCCGTCCGGGCCGTCGCTGGCGGGCATCGGGTGCACGCGCGACGGGTCGAGAGGCAGGGCATCCAGCAGCGCCGCCCGCGCCTGGGTCTCGTTGCGGTCCGGGTCGCCCGACGGTAGGTACCGCTCGTCCCCCCACCACAGGTCGACACGCCGCCAGTCCACGGCGTCCCGGGCGGGGGAGGCCGCCAGTGCCGCCAGTACCGCGGTGCCGACCCCGCCGCCGGTGAGCACCACGCTGCCCGAGCCTCGGGCCGCCTGCGCGTCGACGAGCCGGGTGACCAGCCGCGCGGCGGCCGCCTGGGCCAGGAGCCTGGCGTCGTGGTGGACCACGACCAGCGGGGCGGTGGCCATCAGGTGGTGCGTTCCCGCCGCGAGCCGCGGCCGCGAGCCGGCTCCGCGGCTTGGATGGCCTGAGCCGTCGCCTCCTCGCGCTCTCGGGCCCTTGCCGCACGCTGCTTGGACTCCCGCGGGGACGGGGCGGCGCCCTGTCCGGCGGCGTCGGCCGTCGAGACACCGGAACGCGCGTTCAGTCGCGGCAGCCCGCGGGACAGCGCGGCGGCGTAGACCTCGTCGGGGTCGAGCCGGCGCAGCTCCTCGGTGAGGCACTCGGTCAGCGAGCGGCGCGGCAGGTTGATGCGCCGGTCTGGCTGACCGGGCTGCGACAGGGTCGCGACGCTCCCGTCCGCGCGGACCAGGTCGACCGGGCCGCTGCGTCGCTGCAACCGGACCCCGAAGATGCCGGTGCCCGCCGGCATGCGGGCACGCACGACCGGGCACCTCAGGCTCTCGGAGAGCCAGGCGGCCAGCAGGTCCGAGCTGGGGCTGTCCGAGGCGCCGGTGACCGTCGCCTGGGTGATCGGCTCGTACGGCGGCTGGTCGAGCGCGGCCGCCAGCAGCCCGCGCCACTTCGTGGTCCGCGTCCAGGCCAGGTCTGTGTCGCCGGGGGAGTAGCTCTCCCGGCGACGGTCCAGCTCGCGATGCGGTGACCGGCTCTCCGCGGCGTCGGTGATGCGACGCTGACCCATGGCCCCGACCGGGTCCGTCGAGGGCGACAGCGGTGCGTCTTCGGGCCACCAGACGACGATGGGCGAGTCGGGCAGCAGCAGCGGCGTGACGACGCTGTCACCGTGGCCGGCGAGCTTGCCGTACAGGCGCAGGACGATGACCTCGCTGGCGCCGGCGTCGCCCCCGACCCTGATCTGCGCGTCCATCCGGTCCGCGCCGCGCCGGTTCGCGGCCGCGATCACGACGACCCGGCAGGGGTGCTCCCGGCTGGCCTGGTTCGCCGCCTCGATGGCGTCTTCGGCGTGGTGCTCGTCGGTGACGATCACGAGCGTGAGGACCCGGCCCAACGCGACCGCGCCGCCGATGTCGCGCAGGTCGATGAGCTTGCGGTTCAGCGCCGCACTGGTGATGCTCGGCAGGTCGATGATCACGGCAGCCTCCACGCGCGGCCGTCACGGGCCATCATGCGGTCTGCGGACTCCGGCCCCCAGGTGCCGGCCGGGTAGGGCTCGGGGCTGCCGTTCTTGGCCCAGAAGGCCTCGACCGGGTCCAGGATCTTCCACGACAGCTCGACCTCTTCGTGCCGCGGAAACAGGGGGGGCTCACCCAGCAGCACGTCGAGGATCAGCCGCTCGTACGCCTCGGGCGACGTCTCGGTGAACGCGTGGCCGTAGCCGAAGTCCATCGTGACGTCGCGGACCTCCATGGCCGTGCCCGGCACCTTCGAGCCGAACCTCATCGTCACGCCCTCGTCCGGCTGCACCCGCACGACCAGCGCGTTGTGGCCGAGCTCCTCGGTGGCCGTCTTCTCGAACGGCAGGTGCGGCGCCTGCTTGAAGACGACCGCGATCTCCGTCACGCGCTTGCCCAGCCGCTTGCCGGTGCGCAGGTAGAACGGCACCCCTGCCCACCGTCGGGTGTCGATCTCGAGCTTGACGGCGGCGTACGTCTCCGTCGCCGAGTCGGACGGGATGCCGTCCTCCTGGAGGTAGCCGATGGCCTGCTCGCCGCCCTGCCAGCCTGCCGCGTACTGGCCCCGTGCCGTGGCCGTGGCCAGGTCCCGCGGCAGCCGGACGGCGGAGAGGACCTTCGCCTTCTCCGCGCGCAGGTCCTGGGCGTCGAACGAGACCGGCTCCTCCATCGCGGTCAGTGCGAGCAGCTGCAACAGGTGGTTCTGGATGACGTCGCGCGCGGCGCCGATGCCGTCGTAGTACCCGGCGCGCCCCCCGATGCCGATGTCCTCGGCCATCGTGATCTGCACGTGGTCGACGTAGTTGGCGTTCCAGATCGGCTCGAACATCTGGTTGGCGAAGCGCAGAGCCAGGATGTTCTGCACCGTCTCCTTGCCGAGGTAGTGGTCGATGCGGAACACGGAGTCGGCCGGGAAGACCTGCGAGACGATGTCGTTCAGCTCACGGGCGCTGGCCAGGTCGTGGCCGAACGGCTTCTCGATGACGACGCGGCGCCAGGTGTCGCCTTCTGCGTCGGAGAGCCCGGACCGGTCGAGCTGCTCGCAGACCTCCGCGAAGAACCGTGGGGGGATCGACAGGTAGAACGCGTGGTTGCCACCCGTGCCGCGCTCGACGTCCAGTGCCTCGACCGTCTGCTTGAGGTGGTCGAACGCCGCGGTGTCCGAGAAGTCGCCGGGCACGAACCGGAAGCCGTCGGCGAGGTGCTGCCACACCTCCTCGCGGAACGGCGTGCGCGCATGCTCCTTGACGGCCTGGTAGACGATCTGCCCGAAGTCCTGGTCGGCCCAGTCCCGGCGCGCGAAGCCGACCAGCGAGAAGCCAGGCGGGAGCAGGCCCCGGTTGGCCAGGTCGTAGACGGCGGGCATGAGCTTCTTGCGGGCCAGGTCGCCGGTGACGCCGAAGATGACGAGGCTGGACGGGCCGGCGATCTTCTGCAGCCGCTTGTCGAGTGGGCTGCGCAGCGGGTTCTGCCCCTTGGCGATCCGGGCGGGACTCACGTGAGCGCCTCGCGCAGCCGAGCGACACCCCGCTGACGGTCGGTCAGGTGCAGCCGCAGCACCGGGCGGCCCCGGTCGGCGAGCACCTGCGCGTCCCCGGCCGCCTGGGCGGTGATCAGCTCACCGAACGTGAACGGCTGCCCGGGGACGGGCAGGTCGTGGCCGGGCACGCCGGTGACCTGCAGGTAGACGCCGGTCGCGGGCCCACCCTTGTGGTACTGCCCGGTGGAGTGCAGGAACCGCGGTCCCCAGCCGAAGGTGGTGGGCCGTCCGGTGCGGCGGGCCAGGCTCTGCCGCACGCCGGCGAGCTCGGCGTCGGCTGCCCGGTCCAGGTAGGCCATCACGGCCAGGTACCCGCGTCGCGGGTCCAGCCGGTCGACCAGAGCGGTGATCGCCCCCTCCAGGTCGTCGACGCCGTCGAGCAGGCCGGGCGTGCCGCGCACCTCGATGCCCGAGTCGACGAACGCGGGATCCGAGCGTGTGGGGGAGTCGAGCAGTCCGCGGGCCGCCTTCTTGGCGCTCTCCACGTCGGGCTGGTCGAACGGGTTGATCCCCAGCAGCCGGCCGGCGACCGCGGTGGCCGCCTCCCAGAGCAGAAGCTGGGCACCGAGGGAGCCTGCGACGGTCACCTCGGTGGGCGAACCGGCCTCGTGGTCCATCGCCGGCGTACCGTCGGCGTCGTCGGGGGCAAGGTCGTCGTCCGAGCCGGCCACCAGCCGGACGGGCAGGAGGTCGGCGGCCCCCGAGTCGACCTCGGGCGAGCCCGGGCCGCCGACGACCACGGGCAGCAGCCCGGTGCCGTGCTTGCCCGTGCTCTCGGCGATGAGCTGCTCGGCCCAGTCCGCGAACCCGACCAGCGGGCTGCCGTCGTCCACCAGGACGACCTTGTCGCGCAACGGGTCGGTGCCGCCGAGCGCGGCTCCGAGCACAAGGGCGGGGTTGCCGTCGGCGTCCTCGGCGAGCAGGTCCGCCACGGCCTCCGCCTCGTCGAGCAGCTGCTCGACGTCGACGCCGGCCAGGCCGCTGGGGACCAGACCGAACGCGGTCAGGGCCGAGTAGCGGCCGCCCACGTGCGGGTCCGCCGTGACGACCCGGTAGCCGGCCGCCCGGGCGGACGCCTCCAGCGGCGACCCGGGGTCGGTGACGACCACGATCCGACCGGTGGGGTCGATCCCGGCGTCCGAGAACGCCTTCTCGTACGCGCGCCGCTGGCTGTCGGTCTCCAGCGTGCTGCCGGACTTGCTGGACACCACCGCGACGGTGCGCTCGATCCGGTCGGCGAGCGCCGCGCGCACGTAGTCGGGGTCGCTGGAGTCCAGGACAGTCAGGGGGACGCCGGCCGTCGCGGTGATGACCTCAGGCGCGAGCGACGAGCCACCCATGCCGGCGAGGACGACGTGGTCGACGCCCTGCCCGGCCAGCTCGTCACGCAGGGCGGCGATCTGGCCCAGCAGGGGCCGGGAGCTGCGCGGCAGGCCGACCCAGGACAGGCGGATCTCCGCCTCGCTCTGCGCCTCCGGCCCCCACAGGCTCGGGTCCTGGGCGAACAGCCGTGAGGCGACGTGGTCGTCGACCAGCTCAGGCACGTGCCGGCGGACGGCGTCGGCGGCGGCTCCGGACGCGGTGACCTCGAGCTGGGCCGCGGCCTCGTCCCCGGCCCACGCCATGAGCCAGGCGCTCTCGTCGTTCATGGCGCCCTCCCCGCCCCCGGCGGAGCCTGGCGTCACTGGCCCGCCTCGGCGGGTGAGTCGGACGACGACACGCGGGCGAGCTCGTCGCTGACGCTCGAGAGCAGCTCGGCCCAGCTCTTGTCGAACTTCTCGATGCCCTCGCGCTCGAGCTGGCTGGTCACGTCGGCGTAGGAGACGCCCAGCCGTTCCAGGGCGTCGAGCACCGACCGGGCGTCGCCGTAGGAGCCGCGCACGGTGTCGCCGGTGACCGTGCCGTGGTCGGCCATGGCCTCCATCGTCTTGCGGGGCATCGTGTTGACGACGCCGCGGGTGACCAGCTCGGTCACGTACATCGTGTCCGGGTAGGCGGGGTCCTTGACGCCCGTCGACGCCCACAGCGGCCGCTGCGGGTGCGCCCCGTCGGCGGCCAGCACCTGCCAGCGTGGGGTGGCGAAAACCTCCTCGTACGCCTGGAACGCGAGCCGGGCGTTCGCGATGCCGGCCTTGCCGCGCAGTGCCGCCGCCTCGTCGGTGCCGAGCGCGTCGAGCCGCTTGTCCACCTCCGAGTCGACGCGCGAGACGAAGAACGAGGCGACGGAGCGGATCTTCGACAGGTCCCGCCCTGCGTCGCGCGCCTGCTCCAGGCCGGTGAGGAACGCCTGCATGACGCCGCGGTAGCGGTCCAGCGAGAAGATCAGCGTCACGTTGATGTTGATGCCCTCGCCCAGGCACTGGGCGATGGCCGGCAGGCCCTCGACCGTCGCGGGGATCTTGACGAACGCGTTGGGACGGTCGACCGCGGCGGCCAGGGCGCGGGCGCTCTCGACGGTCCGGCCCGTGTCGTGCGCGTACTGCGGCTCGACCTCGATCGAGACCCGTCCGTCCTCGCCGTTGCTGCGATCGAAGAGCGGGCGCATGATGTCGCACGCGTGCTGCACGTCCGCCGTGGTGATGTCGAACACCGCGGCGTCGACGTCCTTGCCCTCGTCGGCGATCCGCCGCATCTGGTCGGTGTAGGCGTCGGAGCCCGACAGCGCCGTCGCGAAGATCGTCGGGTTGGTCGTCACGCCGACGACGTGCCGGGAGTCGATGAGCTCCTGGAGCTGGCCGCTGGTGATCGTCTCCCGGGACAGGTCGTCGAGCCAGATCGAGACGCCCTGCTCGCTGAGCTCGGCAAGTGCATCGGTCATGTGGTCCTCCCGGGACGGTGGTCGGTGTGGATGACGTGGGGTCGGCGTGCGCCGGGTCCGGCCGCCGACGGGCTCACTCGGGCAGGTCTCCGGTGCCGCCGGTCGTCGGAGCGGACGTGTGCTGGGCTCCGCCGGGGTGGACATCCCCGGACCGCACGTCGGCGAGGCTGTCGCGGGCCGCGGCGGCCACGGCCTCGGCGGTGAAGCCGAACTCGCGGAACACGGTCTGGTAGTCCGCCGAGGCGCCGTAGTGCTCGATGCTGACGATGCGCCCGGCGTCCCCGACGACGTCGCGCCAGCCCTGGCCCACGGCCGCCTCGACGCTCACGCGCGCACGGACCGAGGGCGGCAGCACCGACTCGCGGTAGGCCTGGGGCTGCGCGGCGAACCACTCGCGGCACGGCATGGACACGACCCGGGTGGCGATGCCGTCGGCCTGCAGGGCGTCACGGGCGGCGACCGCGAGCTGCACCTCCGAGCCGGTGCCGACCAGGATGACGTCCGGGGCGTCGCCGTCGGCATCGAGCAGCACGTAGGCACCGCGGGCGACCCCCTCGGCGGACGCGCAGGCGCCGGGTGAGCGGTCGAAGGTCGGCACGTTCTGCCGGGTGAGCACGAGACCCGCCGGGGTGTCGTGGTGCTCGAGGACGGTGCGCCAGGCCCACACGGTCTCGTTGGCGTCGGCCGGGCGGACGACGTCCAGCCCCGGGATGGCCCGCAGCGCCGCCAGGTGCTCGATCGGCTGGTGCGTCGGGCCGTCCTCACCCAGCCCGATCGAGTCGTGGGTCCAGACGTAGATCGCACCGAGCTGCATGATCGCCGCCAGCCGGACGGCGGGGCGCATGTAGTCGCTGAACGTCAGGAAGGTGCCGCCGTACGGGCGGGTCAGGGACTGCAGCGCGACGCCGTTGAGGATCGCGCCCATCGCGTGCTCGCGGATGCCGAAGTGCAGGGTGCGGCCGTAGGGGCCGCCGCGCCACATGTCGGTCTGGCGCTCCGCCGGCAGGAACGACGGCGCGCCCTCCATGGTCGTGTTGTTGCTCTCCGCCAGGTCGGCCGAGCCGCCCCACAGCTCGGGCAGCACCGGCGCCAGCGCGCCCAGGACGGCGCCGCTGGCCTTGCGGGTGGCCATTCCCTTGGCGTCAGCCGGGAACGTCGGCAGGGCGTCGGCCCAGCCGTCGGGCAGGGCCGGCGTGCTGAGCCGGTCGAGGAGCGCCGACCCTTCGGGGTTCTCGGCGCGCCAGGCGTCGAAGGCGTCCTGCCAGACCTGGCGGTCCTTCGCGCGCCGCTCGCGGATGCCTCGGGTGTGCGCCAGCACGTCGTCGTCGACCACGAAGTGGGCGTCCGGGTCGAACCCGAGCAGCCGCTTGGTGGCCGCGACCTCGTCCTCGCCGAGAGCCGCGCCGTGGGCCTTGCCGGTGCCCTGCAGCTTCGGCGCCGGCCAGCCGATGATGGTGTTCAGCACGATGATCGACGGGCGGTCCGTCTCGGCCTTGGCCGCCTCGATCGCGGCGAGCAGGGCGTCGACGTCCTCGACGTAGCCGTCCGAGTGGCGCCAGTCGATGCGCTGGGTGTGCCAGCCGTAGGCGTCGTACCGGGCCGCCACGTCCTCGCTGAACGACACGTTCGTGTCGTCCTCGATCGAGATGTGGTTGCTGTCGTAGATGACGACGAGGTTGCCGAGCTGCTGCGTGCCGGCCAGCGAGCTCGCCTCGGAGGTGACGCCCTCCATCAGGTCGCCGTCGGACGCGATGACGTAGACGTGGTGGTCGAACGGGCTGTCGCCGCGCGGCGCGTCCGGGTCGAGCAGCCCCCGCTCGCGGCGGGCCGCCATCGCCATGCCGACCGCGCTGGCCAGGCCCTGCCCGAGCGGGCCGGTGGTGATCTCGACCCCGCGGGTGTGCCGGTACTCGGGGTGGCCCGGCGTCTTCGACCCCCACGTGCGCAGCGCCTGGAGGTCGGCGAGCTCCAGCCCGTACCCGGCGAGGTACAGCTGGATGTACAGCGTCAGGCTCGAGTGGCCGCAGGACAGCACGAACCGGTCCCGGCCGAGCCACCGTTCGTCGCCCGGGTCGTGGCGCATGACGTGCTGGAACAGCAGGTACGCGACCGGCGCCAGGCTCATCGCCGTACCGGGGTGGCCGTTGCCCACCTTCTGCACGGCGTCGGCCGCCAGCACCCGCACGGTGTCGACCGCGCGCACGTCCAGCGCGGTCCACCCGGCGTGCTCGGCGATGGGCAGGGCCAGGGAGGCGTCCCGGCCGGTGGTGACCTGCTCGCTCACGTGACGGTTCCTCTCGTCGGCGGGGTGCGGGCGTGGCCCCTCGCCGGCCCCGCCCGGCGCCGCTGGGACGCCCTGCCGACGAGCCTAGACCCGGGGGGTGGCCGCGCAATCGGGTGCCTGCGCCGTGATCGTCGGCTCTCGCCGGCACTGGCATGACCCGTACGACGGCCCGGACGGCGGCCCAGGTGGAGGGTGGCGGGGAGGTAGACTCAGGCCCGACAGCGCGCGCCCTGCAGCAGCGGCGCGAACCCCGTGCCGCCGAGGACCTTGTGACTGCGACCGACCCGCGCCCCCCGGCGCCCGCGCGCCGGGCGGATCGGCGACCGACCGGCCCATCCGCGCGTCGTGGCCTGCGTCGCACGGTGCGGGCGTACGTGGCGCTGACGAAGCCACGCATCATCGAGACGCTGCTGGTCACGACCGTCCCGACGATGTTCCTGGCCGCTGGCGGCTTCCCGCCGGCGTGGCTGGTCCTGGTCACGCTCGTCGGTGGCATCCTCGCGGCCGGTGGCGCGAACACCCTCAACTGCTACATCGACCGCGACATCGACGTGGTCATGCACCGCACCCAGCACCGGCCGCTCGTGACCGGCGAGGTCACGCCGCGCGCGGCGCTCACCTTCGGACTCGTCCTGGCCGTGCTGGCCACTGCGCTGTTCGCGCTCGTCGTGAACTGGCTGTCCGCCGGGCTGGCCGCCTTCGCGATCTTCTTCTACGTCGTGGTGTACACGCTGCTGCTGAAGCGGCGCACCCCGCAGAACATCGTCTGGGGCGGCGCCGCCGGCTGCATGCAGGTGCTGATCGGCTGGTCCGCGGTCACCGGCTCGCTGAGCTGGGCGCCGTTCGTGCTGTTCCTCGTCATCTTCTTCTGGACCCCGCCGCACTACTGGCCGTTGTCCATGCGCTTCGAGGACGACTACGCGGCCGCCGGCGTGCCGATGCTGCCGGTCGTGGCGAGCGACGTCGTGGTCGCCAAGCAGGTGGTCCTCTACTCCTGGGCGATGGTGCTCTCGTCGCTGGCGCTGGTGCCGATCGCGCCGACCGGGCCGGTCTACGCCGCGGCGGCGCTGGGCCTGGGCGGCATGTTCCTGCTGGAGGCGCACCGGCTACAGGGTCGGGCCCGGGCCGGCGTCGTGGGCCGCACGCTCAACCCCATGCGCCTGTTCCACTTCTCGATCACCTACGTGTCGCTGCTGTTCGTGGCGCTGGCGATCGACCCGTTCGTCCGCTTCTAGGCGGCGGCACGCACCCGCAGCGACAGCACCAGGCGGGTCACCGCGATGACCAGCAGGCAGGCGCCCAGCATGTGCAGGGCGACCGCGACCACCGGTAGGCCGGTGAAGTACTGGACGTAGCCGATCAGGCCCTGGGCGAGGCCGACCCCGAGCGTGACCAGTGCAGCCCGGCGCGCCGCCTGAGGGGCCGCGGTGAGCCGGAGGGCCACGACCAGCGCCAGCAGCAGGCCGAACCACAGCAGCACCGCGTCGGCGTGCAGCCAGCTCATCGACCGCGGGTCGAGGCCGAACCGGGCCGGCGCCGACGCGTCGCCCGAGTGCGGGCCGGACCCGGTCACGACCGTGCCGAGCAGCAGCACCACGCCCGTCGCGACGGACAGGGCCACGGCCAGCCACTGCACCTCGGCGGCTGCAGTCCACGAGGCCGAGCCGTCGGGCCGGCGCAGCCGGTCGAGCACGGCGAAGGACGCGACGATGATCACTGCCGAGACGAGGAAGTGCGCGGCCACGGTGGCCGGCGACAGGTGCGTCAGGACCGTGATGCCGCCCAGCACGGCCTGGGCCGCGACCCCGATCAGAGGCAGGGCGGCCAGGGCCACCAGCCGGCGCGGGCGGTCGTCCCGTCGCACGACGTACCAGGCAGCGACCAGCACGACGAGGGCGGTGAGGCCCACCACCCCGGTCAGCGTGCGGTTGCCGAACTCGATGTACTTGTGCAGCCCCTGCGGCTGGTGGACCACCGGCACGTAGGAGCCAGGCACGCACTGGGGCCAGGTGGGGCAGCCCAGGCCCGAGCCGGTGAGCCGCACCAGGCCGCCGGTCACGACGATGCCGACCTGCGCCACCACGTTCGTCAGGAGCGCGAGCCGGACCCAGCGGGGGAGGGCCACCGGG
>Ga0070696_100003340_pt1 | contig 10719 bp, 10 predicted proteins | sample KBSK1253metaG_FD_65474 | JGI IMG/M metagenome (GOLD analysis project Ga0070696, IMG submission 65474) | Corn, switchgrass and miscanthus rhizosphere microbial communities from Kellogg Biological Station, Michigan, USA - KBS K1-25-3 metaG | ecosystem: Host-associated > Plants > Roots >... | reverse complement strand
GGTGATGGGTGATGGGTGATGGGTGATGGGTGATCGGTGATCGGTGATCGGTGATCGGTGATGGGTGATCAGTGAGCACCCACCACCCACCACCAACCACCGACCACCGACTACCAACCACCGACCACCGACTACCAACCACCGACCACCAAACACCGACCACCAAACACCCACCCTCAAACTTGCGCTAAACTCTGTCAAGACATTAGCTTACGTCTCTTCAACGAGTTGCTGAAATGCGCGATATCATGAAGCTCCTGCAGCAAGCTCAGGAGATGCAGGGGCAGTATCAAAAGATCCAGGATGAGCTACAACAGATGACGCTCACCGGCACCGCGGGCGGCGGAATGGTTACGGCCGAGGTGAACGGGCAGGGGCTGTTGAAGCGCATAAAGCTCGATGCCTCCGTGGTGAATCCTGCCGACACCGAAATGTTGGAGGATTTGATCGCGGTCGCCGTCGCTGACGCGCAGCGGAAGGCTCAGGAGCAAGCGCAGGCACAAGTCAGCAAGTTGGCGGGAGGGATGAATCTTCCGTTCAAGCTGCCATTGTAGAAATGGTTTGCGGTCTGGGGTTTGGGGTTGAGCCCAAACCCCACACCCCCACCTCAGACCATTTGCCCTGATGTCGGCAATAGACGATCTCGCGACAGAGCTGTCCAAGCTGCCGGGCATTGGTCGAAAGACCGCGCTCCGGTTGACGTACTACCTGCTGAAGCAGTCCAAGGAGCAAAGCCGCCGGCTCGCGGAATCACTGCTCACGTTGAGCGATCGCGTCCGGCCGTGTGAGCGATGCTTCAATCTGACCGAGGATCAGGTCTGCTCGATCTGTCGTGACCCTCGTCGGGATCAGTCGTTGGTGTGCGTGGTGGAAGAGGCCTCGGATATCGGCGCCATCGAGCGCGCCGGCGAGTTTCGAGGCGTCTATCACGTCCTGGGAGGTCGTCTCGCTCCACTGGACGGGATAGGGCCTGAAGATCTCAATGTGGCCCCGTTGGTGGGGCGTGTGTCCAATGGCAGCGTACGCGAGGTGATCGTGGCGACGAATCCGAGTCTCGAGGGAGAAGCGACGGCGGTGTACATCCAGCGGGAGCTGGTGCGCATCGCCGCGGACGTCAACGGCACGTCAGTGGCAGTGACTCGCATCGCGCGTGGATTGCCGATCGGCGGCGACCTGGAGTACGCCGATGGCGCGTCGATCGCGCAGGCGCTCGCGGCGCGGAGGGCGATGTGAGAGTGCTTGGCCGTCGCCGTCGTCGCACTCACCGCAACACGGCGCTGAGCGCGGCGTTCATGGGCGGCATGGTCGCGGGGCTCGTCGTCTGGAGCATTCAGATGACCCGCAGCCGCAGGGATCTCTTCAGCCCGCGTCCTATCCGTCGACTGGCGGCGCTCGGCTACCTCGGGGGCCAGCCCGGCGTGGAGGCTGCGAAGATTCTCTCCGAATACCTGCGTTGGGAGACGACCCCAGCGCTCCGCAAGAGAGCTGAACGGCTCCTCGGTCGCATGCAACGCCATTTGACGTAAGTTTCCCCGTCGCTTCCTCAACAGTCCTTCTCCCATGCCCGTCGGTTCGGCCAGTTGGTCGTTTACCGAAGATGATTTCGGCGCGATCACCAAGTCCCTCGAGCGGTTCCTGCACGACAGCAACGCGCGCTGCGCGCTTCTTGTCGATCGCACCGGCCAGCTCGTCGCCACGGTTGGTGAGAAACCGAAGTTCGATCCGACGACCTTCGCGACCCTCACCGCCGCGGACTTCAGCGCCAACGATCAGTTGGCGAAGCTGATCGGCGAGAATGATTTCAACTCGCTCTTTCACCAAGGCGAGAAGGAATCGATGTATCTCGCGGACGTCGCGCGTCGGCTGATCCTCGTCGTGCTGTTCGACAATCGCACAACGCTGGGGCTCGTGCGCCTGAAAATGAAAGAAGTGGTGATCGAGCTCGGGAAGTTGTTCGAGGCGGTGTTCTCGCGCGGCTCGACCGGCGGTCCGCAGAAGGGCTTTCTTGCGGGCGCCGACGATGAAATCGACAAGCTGTTTCAATAAGCGGAGACGAGACAGCCATGTCGATGATCAATTACGCGTCCCGCGAGATCAACTGCAAAATCGTCTATTACGGCCCGGGACTCGGCGGAAAGACGACGAACCTCGAGCATGTCTACGGCAAGGTGACGCCGGATACTCGCGGCAAGTTGATCTCATTGGCGACGGAGACGGAACGGACTCTCTTCTTCGACTTTTTGCCAGTTGATTTGGGGTCGATTCGCGGCTTCAAGACCCGTTTTCACCTGTATACCGTTCCGGGTCAGGTCTATTACAACGCGAGCCGCAAGCTGATTCTGAAGGGAGTGGACGGCATCGTGTTCGTCGGCGATTCGCAGCTTGAGCGTATGGAAGCGAATCAGGAAGCCATGCAGAATCTGTACGACAACATGGCGGAGTATGGCTACGATCTCACGAAAATGCCGTTCGTGATTCAGTACAACAAGCGAGACTTGCCGAACGCGGCGCCGGTGAAGGATCTGCAGTCCGCCATGAATCCCGGCTGGGAGGTCACCGACGCCGCCAAACAACGCCTGACCCCCGATCCATATCATGCCGGCGAAAACCTCATCGAGCAGGTGGACGGCACCTGGATCGAACGGGCACAGTACTTTGAAGCAGTCGCGGTCACGGGCGAAGGCGTCTTCGATACCCTCAAGGCAGTTTCGAAGCTCGTGCTGAAATCGCTTGCCTGAGCAAAGGCGGATATAGGTTATGGGCTATGGGACATCGGCACGAAGGCAGCTCGGTGCCCATGTCCCGTGCCCCATATCCAGCATCCCGCGGTGTCCATGAATCTTCCGAATGGACTTACCGTCGGACGGATCGCGATCACGCCGCTGATTGCAGCGCTTCCGTTCGTGCCGTCCGTGACGGCGAGATTCATTGCCTTCGCCCTGTTCGTCCTCGCCGGCCTCACGGATTGGCTGGACGGCTATCTTGCGCGCACTCGGAAGCAGGGAACGGATCTGGGCAAGATGCTCGATCCCCTCGCGGACAAGCTGCTGCTCGTCGGCATGTTCGTCCCGATGTACTTCCTCGCCCGCACCATGCCGTACCAGACGCCATTCGGCAACGTCGGGCTCCCGTGGTGGGTGGTGGCGATCGTGCTGGGACGCGAGGTGTCGATGACTTGGTTCCGGCAGTTCGCGCAGCGCCGTGGGGTCGTCATCGCCGCCGTCTGGGCCGCGAAGGTCAAGGCATTCATCCAATTCATCTGGCAGGGTGCAGCGTACTACTGGTTCTGGCTCGTGACGTACGCGACGGAAGCCCACTGGACGCGTGAGGAGTTTCGAGGCCTCGGCAACTTCTTCGGAAGCATCGGGGCGATTCTGATGATCGTCGGCACCTCGCTCACGCTGTACTCGTTGTACATCTACATACGCGACTATGGCTACCTTTTGCGCACCCCTCCGGTACCTGGAACCACCGAGTCCCGGCGAGTCTGAGCGCATGAGGGTGGCGAGGCCATTGGGTCGTCGCTGCGTCAACGCGTCGGGCGTTTGTCCACCATCGAGACCGAGGTAGTCATGCGTCGGATAGCTCTCGTCGGGGCGGCGGCGGCCGTCGCTGGTTGTGCACTGATGTCGCGCGGTCCGGCGCCAGCGATCCCTTCGAGGTCGGCCGCCGTCTTTCCAGCGGGCTGGCGGTTCAAGGCAGGAGAACCAGCTGCATTCGCGAAGCACGGCATGGTGGTCAGCAACAGTGACATTGCCAGCCGTGTAGGCGCCGACATCATGCGACGCGGCGGAAACGCGATTGATGCCGCGGTCGCCGTGGGATTCGCCATGACGGTCACGTATCCGGGCGCCGGCAACATCGGTGGCGGCGGCTTCATGGTCATTCGATTGGCAAACGGCGAGAGCGCCGCGCTCGACTATCGCGAGGTGGCTCCCAAGGGTGCCTCGCGCGACATGTATCTCGACAGCCTCGGCAAGCTCACGGACAAAAGCATCGTCGGGTACCTCGCGGTCGGCGTCCCCGGATCGGTCGCTGGAATGATCGAAGCGCTGCGCAAGTACGGCACGATGTCGCTGCGAGACGTAATCGCGCCCGCCATCACGCTCGCCAGCGAGGGATGGACGATCGATTCGTCGTTCTCGAGGGGCCTGGGAAGCGACAGCGGACTGGTCGCCCGGTTCGAAGGCCGGCGCATTTTCTTTCCGGGCGGCGCCGCGATTCCCCCAGGAGCGCTGCTCCGGCAACCGGAGCTCGCGTGGACCCTCCGTCAGATCGCCGAACGAGGACCTGACGGATTCTACACGGGGCCCGTGGCGGACTCATTGGTCGCGGAGATGCAGCGGGGCGGTGGAATCATCACCCTCGAGGACCTTCGCTCCTACCGGCCCATTTGGCGCACCCCCGTACGCGGCACGTATCGCGGATACACGATCATCTCGATGCCACCCGCGTCGTCCGGAGGGATCACGATGACCGAAGCGCTGAACGTCCTGGAGACGTACGAACGACCCGCGCCCTATGGAACCACGCAGTGGGCGCATCGCCTGGCCGAATCGTATCAGCGCGCGTTCATGGACCGCAATTCAAAGATCGGCGATCCGGCGTTCGTCCAGGTGCCCCAGGAGCAGCTGACGAGCAAATCGTACGCGCGTACGCTGCGATCGACGATTGACGAAGGACGCCATACACCGACGCCGCAGATCAACACGGCCGGACGGGATGGAATGCACACCACGCACTACTCGGTCGTCGACGGACTCGGGAATGCGGTCGCGGTGACGACGACTTTGAATGAGACCTACGGCTCCGGCGTCTGGGTTCGCGGCGCAGGATTCTTTCTCAACGATGAGATGGATGACTTCGCGGCGCAGCCGGGCTCACCGAACATGTTCGGTCTCGTTCAGGGCGAGCAGAACGCGATTGTCCCTGGCAAGCGCATGCTGTCCGCGATGACGCCGACGGTGGTGCTCGATTCCATCGGGCAGGTGCTCATGGTCGTGGGTGGCGCCGGCGGCCCAACCATCATCACGGGGACGTCGCAGATCATCCTCAACGTGATCGACTATCGAATGTCCCTGGCCGACGCGATGCGAGCACCCCGCCTGCACCATCAATCGCTTCCGGACACCCTGATTTGGGAGCGCGGCGGGCTGACGGATGCGGTCGCCGACTCGCTTCGAGCCATGGGGCACGGACTTCGGCCGACGCGCGGGCTGGTGAACATCAATGCGATCATGCGTGTCCGTGGCGGATGGCACGGTGTCAGCGAGCCGCGGGCGCACGGAGGGGCGGAGGGCTACTAGTTTCGGCCTGGTGGGGGGCGGCAAACAAATGGTGCTACCCCCGGTGTCCAGGGGGCATGGGTGGTCGTCAGATAAGTGCCCCGCGAGGGGCAAGACCTGACCACCTCGACGCTCGATGCTGAGGTCCCGCCCCCCATGTCCGACACCCCGAATCCCAGCTCATCCGAACCGCTGCAGTTCGACCGCGCCGTCCACGCTGACGCCGCGGCAGAGCAGGCGCCGCTGCCCACGATCAGCTGCTCCAAGTGCAAGGCACAGGTGCGCTCGTACTACTATCACGTCGATGGCGAAAGTGTGTGCGCGAAGTGCAAGCAGGAAGTGGAGCGCGCCAGCGGAGGGACTCGGTCGGGCGGTGCCTGGATGCGTGCCGCAGCTTACGGCCTCGCAGCATCCGTGCTTGGCGCGGCGATCTACTACGGCGTGATCGCGCTCTTCAATCTGGAGATCGGGATCGTCGCGATTCTCATCGGCTTCATGGTGGGCGCCGCGGTGCGCGCCGGCGCGAAGGGCGGTGGTGGGCGCCGATATCAGATACTCGCGGCGGGACTCACGTATCTATCGGTGGGAATGGCGTACGCACCGGTGGCCTACAAGGGGTTCGTGCAGGCGCGGTCGGACAAGATTGCGGCTCGCGCGGCTCGCGCGGATTCCACGCGCGCCGTCTCGGCCAGCTCCGATGATGAAGCGGATGACGACGCCGCGGCCGACGCGAATGCCGCGGCGGACAGTGTCACAGGTCCCGAAGTGCAACGCGCCGATGCCTCGGCTCTGCCGGACAAGTCGGTGAAGAAGCTGGGCGCGGGAGTCATCCTGCTTGGTCTAGGTGCAACGCTCCTGATCATTTTTGTTCTGCCGGTCATGGTGGTTCTCGGGACACTACCGTCCGGAATCATCAGCGCATTGATCATCGGATTCGGCATCAGGCAGGCGTGGCGCATGACCGACGGCACTACGCTCACGATCACGGGCCCCTACAAGGTCGGGGCACCCGCGGCCGCCCCCGCGACAGCGGCGTAGGGAGGGGTGGCGACGGCGGCGGAATCGCACGCGCCCGCATCGGCGCGCTGCGCGCAGTGCGGGACCGAGCTCGCGCCGTCGATGTTGAGCTGTCCCGCGTGCCATACGCTCGTGCACGCCGATCAGCTCAAGGCGCTGGCCGCCGCCGCCGAAAAAGCGACCGCCGCCGAGGATCTTCTGACGGCCAGTCAGTCGTGGCAGCAAGCGCTCGATCTCCTGCCGCCGACGTCGCGGCAGTACGCGGCGATCGCCGAACGAGTGACGGAAATCACAAAAAAACTCGCCGAGCGGCCGCAGGGTGAAACGCCTGCCACACCGAGCGGTCCCTGGTGGAAGCGTGGATCGACGGCTGCGGCGGCACTCGGCATTCTGTTGCTGAGCAAGCTGAAGTTCCTGCTGCTCGGTCTCACGAAGCTGAAGACGTTCATCTCGATGTTCGCGTTCTTCGGCGTGTACTGGACCGCCTACGGCTGGCCACTCGCCGCGGGGTTGGTGCTCTCGATTTACATCCACGAGATGGGGCACGTCGCGGAGCTCAAACGACTCGGCATCGCGGCCAGCGCACCCCTCTTCATCCCGGGCCTGGGCGCGCTGGTTCTCATGAAGCGGCACATCACCGATCCGGCTGTGGACGCGCGCGTGGGGCTCGCGGGCCCGGTGTGGGGGCTGGGCGCGGGGGTGATCGCCTATGTCGTGTATCTCGTGACTGGCGTCGGGATCTGGGGCGCCATCGCGGCACTCACTGGATTCATCAACCTCTTCAACCTGACTCCGATCTGGCAGCTCGACGGATCGCGCGGTTTTCACGCGCTGTCCCAGTTGCAGCGATGGATTGCCGTGGCTGTGATAGCCGCAGCATTCGCGGTCACGAGCCAACCGATCCTCCTGCTGGTGGGCGCGGTCGCGCTGTACCGGGCGTTCCAGCGTCCCAACACCCCCCACAACTGGTCGGCGCTCGGAACGTACGTGGTGCTCGTGAGCGCACTCGCCCTGCTGACGAAAGTGCACTCGGTGGGGTGAGTCTCGAAACTGCGCTCTTCGGTAGTTGCGCCCTTCGTAGTCGCGCTCTTCGGCAGTCGCGCTCTTCAGCAGTCACGCCCTTCGGTAGTCGCGCCCTTCAGCAGTCGCGCTCTTCGGTAGTCGCGCCGTTCAGTAGTCGCGCTTTTCTGGCGTTCTCTACCTTATCTCCGCGCTTTTAGAGTCCGTGGCACCCGGAGCTGTTCAGTCGTCTTCTCTCTGATCACAAGACTCGATTCAAGTCACGTGTTTGGAGAAGGCAATGGTTACCTGGTCACTCGAGACGCTGCTGCTCGCGCTTTACGTCATTGGGATCATCTGCGCGATCTGGATCACAATCAATTCGATACGCTACTCGGCGAAATGGGGAGCGTTCATGTTCCTCACCTTTGCCGTTTTCATGGTCTTGCGTTGGTACGCTGGTCCGCTCGTCGCCGGCATCGTCGTGCTTGTCGCGCAGGCGTACTACGTCAGTCGTCCTTACAACTGGAAGAGGGCCGGCCGGATATATGTCTATGTCGTCCTCTGTTGGGCCGGCAGCACATACCTGGTCGCCCGCGACAACGGGTGGCTTCCGGAACGCTGGATGAGGTCCGGCGGGACTGTGGAACAGGCGGGAGCGCCGGCACCTCCGATCGAGCGCGAGACGTTTCTGCCAGTGGACGGCGGGCGAATCTGGTATCGCCGCAGTGGCGCCGCGGTCGGGACGCCGGTTGTGCTGCTCCACGGTGGGCCCGGGGTCGGCAGCTTCTATCTCAAGTCACTCGAAGCCCTCGGTGAAGATCGCCCTGTTGTGCGATACGACCAGCTTGGGGCCGGGCGATCGGACAAAACCTCCGACACGACGCGCTTCACGATCGCGCATTTCGTCGACGAGCTGGATTCGCTCAGGGCGGCGCTCGGCTTCGACCAGATGCACCTGGTCGGACACTCGTGGGGCAGCATCCTGGGCTTCGAGTATTACCGCGCGCATCCCGAGCGCGTCGCGAGCCTCACGCTAGCCAGCGCGGCGCTTAGCGCTCCTACCTGGGCGAAGTACACGCGCAAGCTGCTCAGGACGCTTCCGGACTCCACACAAAGGGCCATCGTCGAGCGCGAAGCGACCCACGACTTCGACGCACCCGATTATCTCGCGGCGATGAACGAATTCTACGGGAAATACGTCTGGCTTCGTCCGGTCGAAGCCGATCTCGATAGCACCATCAAAACGATGAGCCAGGAGATCTACGGGTATATGTGGGGGCCGAGCGAGTTCTCGGTCACAGGCACATTGAAGAAGTACGACGCGACGGCACGTCTGAAGCGAGTGAAGGTGCCGACGTTATATACTGTCGGCGAGTTCGACGAGGCGGGCCCCGAGACGATCAAGCGCTTCGCGACCTTGACGCCGGGCGCGAAGTTGGAAGTGATCCCCGACGCCGCCCACATCACCACGTGGGACAACCCGCCCGCGATGCTTCAGGTCGTGCGGGAGTTTCTCCGGAACGTCGACGCCGCGAAGACGCCTTAGACGTTGAACCTGATGGAGAGGTGCGCCATGTTGTCGCAGCACCTCTCCGGGGTTCCGTCGCATGAAGGCCTATATCGCTCTCGTTGTCGCCGCGTCCGTTGTCGCGCCGCCGTACCTCACCTCCCAGTCCAAATCGCCGGTTCGGCCGGCGGACTACGGCAAGTGGGAATCGCTGAATGTCGGCTTTGGCCAGGCGGCGAACACGACACTGTCGCCCAACGGACAGTGGCTGGCGTACGGCGTGAATCGCGTCAACGAAGAGAACGAGCTCCGCCTGGGGGGAGTCGCCCGAGACACCACGATCGTCGTCGCAAACGGAACGAGCCCGGCGTTCTCGAGTGATTCGCGCTGGTTGGCATACGCGATTGGCGTCTCACCCGCCGAGCGCGACCGACTGACCAGGGAGAAGAAACCTGTCCGCAACGCGGCAGGGATTCGCAACCTCGCGACGGGATCCTCGGAGGTCGTGAAGGACATCGGCGCCTTCAAGTTCAGCGCTGACGGTCGCTTCCTCGCGATGCGCCGTTACCCCGCCGAAGGCAAGCGAAGCGCCGACCTCATCGTGCAGGACCTTGCCGCGGGGACGAAGATGACGTTCGGCAATGTCGGAGAATTCGCGTGGTCCGACAGTCGCGCGCTGTTGGCGCTCACGGTCGAGACGGAAGCGGGCGGGGGCGCTGGCAACGCCGTGCAGCTGTACGACGCGTCGACCGGTTCGCTGCGCGCGCTCGACTCGTCGCCGTCGCTCTACCGGATGCTCGCGTGGCGTGAAAAGGCGTTGGACCTCGCGGTGCTGCGCACCCGCACCGACAAGGAATTTCGCGATACTGCGCACGTCGTTCTGGCGTGGACGTTGGCCGGATCGGCAACTCCCACTCGACGCGAGCTCGATCCGGGCAGCGCGCGCGGCTTCCCGCAAGGCATGCGAATCGCCGAACACCGGCGGCCGGATTGGTCCAAAGACGGCTCGACGATTTTCGTCGGCTTGCGTGCGCGAGAGCGGGCGTCGAAGCGCGGCGGCGATTCCACCGCGGCGAATGGCGACGCGACGATCGCGATGCAGGGACGCGACAGCGCCCGCGCCAGGGCAGGGGGAGGGGCGGGGAATGGCGGCGCGGCCGACGCCGACAAGCCGTCGGACGTGCAGGTGTGGCACGTGAAAGACGTGCGCATCATGCCGATGCAGAAAGTGCAGGAACAGCAGGACGCGCAGCGCACACTCGTCGCGGCCTGGCACCCGAGCGAGAATCGCGTGGTGCCGATCGGGACCGACCTCTGGGAAACCGTGCGCGTCCTCGAGGGCGACACGTACGCGACGGAGACAGACCACAGCGGGTACAAGTTCGGCGCGATGTTCGGCCGGCCCTATAACGACGTGTACGTCGTCAACGTGAAGACTGGCGAGCGTCGCAAGGCGCTGGAAAAGGTGCGCTATTTCTTCGGCGCGAGCGCCCTGGGCCGAAAGCTGCTGTGGTACGACGGCAAGGACTTCTGGAGTCAGGATGTCGTTACGGGAGCCCGTACGAATCTGACGGCCAAGGTGCGCGCCAATTTCGTCGACGCGGAGGACGATCATCCCACGGATCAGCCTCAGCCCACTGGCATCGCCGGGTGGACGTCGGATGACCGGGCGGTCCTGGTCTACGACGAGTTCGACGTCTGGAAGATCAACGCGGACGGCTCGGGCGGATCGCGTCTCACGAACGGCGCCGCGGATCGCCTGGTCCATCGCTGGGTTCGGACGTCGCGGTCACTCGATGACCGCGGCATCGACCTGTCCAAGCCTGTGCATTTCTCGCTGTTCGACAAGCGCACCAAGCAAAGCGGATATGCGTGGCTGCGGCCGGGAGCGGCATCGCCCGAGCGGCT
>Ga0070696_100003339_pt1 | contig 10723 bp, 8 predicted proteins | sample KBSK1253metaG_FD_65474 | JGI IMG/M metagenome (GOLD analysis project Ga0070696, IMG submission 65474) | Corn, switchgrass and miscanthus rhizosphere microbial communities from Kellogg Biological Station, Michigan, USA - KBS K1-25-3 metaG | ecosystem: Host-associated > Plants > Roots >... | reverse complement strand
TTCGTCCCCAACTTCGACGACCGCCTGCAGGAACCCACTGTCCTCCCGGCCCGTCTCCCGAACCTGATCGTCAACGGCTCGGCGGGCATCGCGGTCGGCATGGCGACGAACATCCCGCCGCACAATCTCGGCGAAGTCGTTCAGGCGATCACGCACCTGGTGGACAATCCCGATTGTCAGGTCAAGGACCTGCGGAAGTTCATCAAGGGACCCGATTTCCCGACGGGCGGCATCATCTACGGTCGCGACGGCATCAAGGACTGCTATGAGAACGGTCGCGGCCGCATGATCCTCCGGGCGCGGGCCGTCGCCGAAGAGACGAAGTCCACCGGCAAGCAGCAGATCGTCGTCAGCGAGTTCCCCTACCAGGTGAGTCCCGAGCGCGTCCACGAGCAGATCCGCGACCTCGTGCTCGCGAAGAAGCTCGAGGGCATCTCCGACGTCCGCAACGAATCCGACCGCGAGGGGATCCGGCTCGTCATCGAGCTGAAGCGCGACGTCATCCCGATGGTCGTGCTCAATCAGCTGTACGCCCATACGCAGATGCAGACGACCTTCGGCGCCATCATGCTCGCCCTGGTGGACGGCGTGCCGAAGGAGATGAACCTGAAGGAGCTGCTGTTCCATTTCGTCGAGCACCGCCACGTCGTGATCGTGCGGCGCACCGAGTTCGAGCTGAAGCGGGCGCAGGACCGGGAGCATATTCTCGAAGGGTTGAAGATCGCCGTCGACAACATCGACGAGGTGATCCGCATCATCAAGAAGTCGAAGGACACGCCGTCGGCCGATGCGGCCCTGCGCAAGCGGTTCAAGCTGTCGGAGAAGCAGTCGGCCGAAATCCTCAACATGCGGCTCGCCCGGCTCACCGCCCTCGAGATCACCAAGCTCGACGAGGAGCTGAAGGACGTGCGGCGCTTCATCAAGGACTGCAAGGAAATCCTCGGCTCGAAGCCGCGTCGCATGAAGATCCTCAAAGAGGAGCTGACCGAGCTGGCGCACGGGTTCGCCGACGAACGGCGCACGGAGATCGTGGCCGACCAGGGCGACTTCTCGATCGAAGATCTGATCGCCGAAGAGGACATGGTGATCACCGTCTCGCACGCGGGCTACATCAAGCGGCTGCCCGTCACCGCCTATCGGCGCCAACGCCGCGGTGGGAAGGGCGTGATCGGGGCGCACGCCAAAGAAGACGACTGGGTCGAGCACCTCTTCATCGCGTCGACGCACGATTATCTGATGTTCTTCACCGAGCAGGGCCAGTGTTACTGGCTCAAGGTGCACGAGATCCCGCAGGCGGCGCGCGCCGCGCGCGGCAAGCCGATCATCAATTGCGTCGCGATGAAGCCCGACGAGCGGCTCGCCGCGCTGGTGCCGGTGCGCGAGTTCTCCGAGAATCAGTACCTCGTGTTCGCGACCAAGGACGGCGTCGTGAAGAAGACGGTCCTCTCGGAATTCGGCAATCCGCGCTCCAACGGCATTCGCGCCATCAACATCGAAAAGGGCGACGAGCTGATCGACGTGCAGGTGACCGACGGCAAGAACGACATCGTCCTCGCTACGAACCACGGCATGAGCATCCGCTTCCACGAGAAAGACGTGCGCGACATGGGGCGCACGGCGACGGGTGTGAAGGGCATCGAGCTCGACAAGAAGGACCACGTGATCGACATGGTGGTGGTGCGTCGCAAGTCCACGCTGCTCGTGGTAACCGAAAAGGGGATGGGCAAGCGCTCGGAGCTCGATGAGTACCGCATCCAGCACCGCGGCGGCCGCGGCATCATCACGTTGAAGCGGGGCGCCAAGACGGGCGACATCGTCGCCCTCAAGGAAGTGCTTCCCGATGACGAGCTGATGATGATCACCAAGAAGGGGATCATGATCCGCGTGCCCGTAGAGGGCATCCGCATCAGCGGCCGCAACACGCAGGGCGTGAAGGTGATGAACCTCATCGCCGGCGACCTGGTCGTCGACGTGGCGCGCGTGGTGAAGGAAGAGGGCGACGAGGGCGACGAGGGAGACGACGAGAACGGCGCCGAGCCGAAGGCGAAGGCCAAACCCAAGCCGAAGGCAAAGAAGAAGTAAACGTGGTCAGCCCCGCGGACATCCAGGAGGCCGCCGCCGGCCTGCGTGGCATCGCGACCCGCACGTCGCTGCGTTACGTCGAAGCCCTCGGCGCGCACCTGAAGCTCGAAAACGAGCAGCCGATGGGCGCGTTCAAGATCCGCGGCGCCTACAACGCCATCCGGAAACTTTCTGACCCCGCGCGACAGCGCGGGGTGATCACCTATTCGTCAGGCAACCACGGCCAGGCCGTGGCCTACGCTGCGAAGCAATTCGGCGTGCGCGCCGTGATCGTCATGCCCGAAACGGCTCCCGCCGTGAAGGTCGAGGGCGTGAAGCACTGGGGCGGCGAAGTGGTGATGGCCGGACGCACCTCTGAGGACCGCCGCACCAAGGCCGAGGAGATCGCCGCGCGGGACGGGCTCGCCATCGTGCCCCCCTTCGACCACCCCGACATCATCGCCGGTCAGGCGACGCTGGCCCTCGAGATCGTGGAGCAGCTTCCGGAAGTCGAGACCGTGCTCGTCCCGGTGGGCGGCGGCGGGTTGATCTCCGGAGTCGTGACGGGCCTCGCGGCCGTCAAGAGCCGGGCGAAGGTGTGGGGCGTGGAACCCGCGGGCGCGCCGAAGCTCAAGCGCTCGCTCGAGGCTGGCAAGCTCGTGCGCCTCGAGACGACCGCCAGCATCGCCGACGGCCTGATCACGCTCAACGTGGGCGGGATCCCCTTCGCGGAGCTCGAGCGGCATCGGGAGCGCCTGCGCGGCGTGGTGCTGGTGGAGGATGACAGCATCCGGGATGCGATGCACTTTCTCTGGCGCACCTGCCAGCTTGCGGTCGAGCCATCGGGTGCCGCGACGACCGCCGCGTTGATATCCGGGGCGGTCCGGCCGTCGGGAGTCACCGTGTTGGTGGTGAGCGGCGGCAACATCGACCGCGCGGAGCTCGAGGACTGACGGGGCCATGGCCAACACCGCCGGCGCGCGCATTCTGGTCGCAGACGACGACGAATCGCTCGTCAAGACGCTGACGTGGATCCTCAAGGAGCACGGCTACGAGGTTTCCGTCTGCCCCGGTGGCGACGGCCTCTTGAGCAAGCTCGAAGAGATGAAGCCGGCGCTCCTCTTGCTCGACATCATGATGCCCAAGGTGGACGGGCTGCAGCTGCTGGAGCGCCTCAAGCAGGACGAGCGCTACAAAGACCTCCCGGTCCTGATGGTCTCCTCGATGCCCCCCGAGGACGCGACCGTCAAAGCCCTCGGTCTCGGCGCCGCCGACTTCATCGCCAAGCCGTTCCGGGTCCGCGAGCTTCTCGCCCGCGTCGAAGCCCACATCCGTGTCGGCCAGGCGCTGGCGCAGGCGCGCGAGGAAGCGCGCAGCCGCGCGGCGATGGTGGACATCCTCCACGAGGTCACCGACTCCCTCAAGCCCGACGAGATCTACCACATCCTGGCGCGCCGGGTCGCGCGCGTCCTCAATATCTCGAAGTGCTCGATGGTGCTGGCCAAGTCCGGCGACCAAACGGGCGTCGTCGTGGCCGCCTACGAGAACCCGATGTTGCGCAATCTCCAGATCGAGCTGGCGCGCTATCCGGAGATCCGCCAGGCGCTGACGACGGGCCGCCTCGTCCTGGTCGAAGACGTTTCCACCGACCCGCTCTACAAGGAAGAGCGGCTGCGGTGGGAGAAAGAGGGCATCAAGGTGCCGACCCGCTCCGCCGTCGCGCTGCCGTTCTGGATGAAGGACCAGCAGATGGGCGTCTTCTTCCTGCGGACGACCGGCGACGACCCGCCGCTCACGCGCGCCGACGCCCAGTTCGGCGAGACGGTGATCAAAACGGCCGTCTCGGCGATCGAAAAGGCGTACGACTTCGAGACGGCCGTGTCGGACAAGCAGCGCCTCGAGAAGCTGGCGTTGACCGACGCGCTCACGGGGTGTCTCAACCGGCGCGCGCTGGCCGAAGCGTTGACGCAGGAGCTGGACCGGGCCCGCCGCTACAATCTGGCGCTCACGATTCTGCTCGCCGACATCGACCGCTTCAAACAAATCAACGACACGCGCGGTCACATTGCGGGTGATTCGGTGCTCCGCCAAGTTGGAGAGCTCTTGCGCCGGGAGGCACGCTCGGTGGACATCGTGGCCCGGTACGGCGGAGAGGAATTTGTCATCGTGATGCCGGAAACGGCGCTGCACGGCGCGGCGATTTTCGCCGAGCGCCTCAGGCGGCGGGTGATGGCGCGCGACTTCGGCGATCCCGGTGAAGACCCGCTGCACATGACCGTCAGCATCGGCCTCGCGTCGTTCCCCGACGACCGCGTGCAAAGCGCGGACAGCTTCGTTTCACTCGCCGACCAGGCCCTCTATCGCGCCAAGAACGAAGGGCGCAACTTGGTCCGGCAATGAGTGAACGGCGTTGTCCCAAGTGCGGGTCGGTCTACACCGACACGGCCCGCTTTTGTCCCAAGGACGGCTCGATGCTCGTCGAGATCCAGTCGAAGCCGGCTCCTTCGGGGAGCGGCACCGCCGTGCGCCAGCCGCCCGTCTCGGGCAAGGGGCAGGGGCTCGACCGCGCGTCCACGCTCTCGAACCAGATCCTCGACGCCCGTTACCAGGTGATGAAAAAGCTGGGTGAGGGCGGCATGTCGTACGTGTACCTCGCCAAGGAGATCTCCTCGGGCGAGACCGTCGCCATCAAGGTGCTCTCGCCCCGTCTCGCGTCCGACAAGAGCTCCGTGGAGCGGCTGCGCCGGGAGGCGGGGCTCGCGATGCGGCTCGAGCATCCCAACGTCTGCCGCATCCTGCGCCTGGGCGAGTCGGAGGACGGTCTCATCTACCTGGTGATGCCGTTCCTCAAGGGAGAATTGCTCTCCGACCGCGAGGTGCGTGGCGGGCCGATGGATCTCGCCGTGGGCATCACGCTGCTGCAGGAGATGTGCGCCGGCCTCCACCACGCGCATGAGCTGCAGATCATTCACCGCGACCTGAAGCCCGAGAACGTGATGCTCGTGCCCGACGACAGCACCGGCGTCGACCACGCGGTCGTCATGGACTTCGGGCTCGCCAAAGAGCGCCGCGCCGACCCGGCCATCGCCAAGCTCACGGCCACCGGCATCATCCTCGGCACGCCCGAGTTCATGAGTCCCGAGCAGATCCGCGGCAAGCCGCTCGACGCGCGCAGCGACATCTACGCGCTCGGCATCGTCGCATTCGAGATGTTCACCGGGAAGCTGCCCTTCACCGGCCGCAACGCGCAGGAGATGATGATCGCGCGGCTGCGCGGCCAACCGACGCCGATCCGGCAGCTGCGCGCCGACACGCCTCCGGCTGTCGAAAAAGCGCTCACGAAGGCCCTCCAGACGAACCCCGACGACCGTTACACGACGGCGATCGAATTCGCCGAGGCGTTGACCGCCGAGGAGTCGTCGGGCGGCCTGTTCGGGAAGCTCAAGGAGAAGTTCAAGTAGGCTCGTGAAGCGCTTCCCCGCGTTCGATCCACCGGAGTACGTGGAATGGAAACCCGACCCCGCGCTCGTGAGGGGTTTCCGATCCACCATCGAAACGAATGCCGAGCGCGCCAAAGTAGTGGCCGCCCTGTCTCCCGACGCCAAGCTCCAGCTTTATCGCGGCCTCGTCCGCGCCCGGCTGCACGACATCCAGTTGAAGCGCTGGGTCCGCACGGGCGTGATCTCCAAGGCCTGGCTCGGCACCGGCGAAGAGGCCACGACCGTCGGCCCCGTGCATGCCCTCGATCGGGAGCACGACGTCGTCGCGCCCATGATCCGGAATGCCGCGGCGTGCTGCGAGATGGGGATGTCGCTGGCGGCGATGCTGCGCGCGTACCTCGCGACCGACGACTCGCCCTCCCGCGGCCGGGACCTGCATGTCGGGTCCCTGCCGGACGGCGTGCTCCAGCCGATCTCGCACGTGGGCGATATGGTGCCGGTGATCGCGGGCGTCGCGTTGACGTTCAAGATGAAAGAGGAACGGCGCGTCGCCCTCACCTGGGTGGGCGATGGGTCCACCAACACGGCGGCGGCCCACGAAGGGACGAACTTCGCCGCGGTGCAGCATCTCCCCGCCATCTTCATCATCCAGAACAACCAGGTGGCCCTCGGCACGCGGCTCGACCAGCATCATCTCCCCGGGGAGTACAAGGACTGGGCGGCGAGTTACGGCGTGTGGGGCGCGCAGTTCGACGGGAACAACGTGCTCGACGCGTACGCCGCGACGCGGCTCGCCGCCGAGCGCTGCCGCACGGGGCAGGGCCCCGCCGTGCTCGTCGCCGAGACGTTCCGCATGGGCGGGCACGCCACGCACGACGAGCGCGAGGCGCGGGAGACCTTCCCGGCGGAGCTATTCGCCCGTTGGGGAAAGCGTGACCCGATCGGTCTCTACGAGGAGTATCTAAAGGAAGACGGCGTGAAGGCGAAGCGGCTCGAGGAGGTGGAGGCCCAGGTCGCGGCGGAGGTGGAGCGGGCCGCCGAGGAGGCGATCGCGAGCCGGGAGAAAATGCCGAAGGGAGAGACGGCGCTGCACGGAGTGTATGCCACCCCAGGAACCATGGACTCTTAGCGAGGTATCTCCGATGTCCCTAACCCATCATCCTATGCACCAACGCGCCATCCTTGCCGCACTCGTGGCTCTCGCCTGCGGAGGGCAGCCCGTCGCAGGACAGGAGCAGCCCCTCACCGTTCCCGCTGGCTTCAAGGTCACCGTCTTCGCCCAGAATCTGAACGGCGTTCGCTACCTGACGCTGGGGCCCGGCGGCGCCGTCTACGCGTCACGCCCTTCGGCCGGCGAGATCTTGCGTCTCGTGGACGCGAACCACGACGGTGTCGCCGACACGAGTGTCACCGTCGCGTCGGGGCTCAATCGCCCGTTCGGGATCGCCTTCCGCGGCGACACGATGTTCGTCGCCGAGAACAACGAAGTCGTGCACTTCAACCCGGGATCGCAGACGAAAGTCGTCGACGTGCCCAACATCCCGGGCGGTACCGGTCACTGGACCCGCACCGTCGTGTTCGGCCCCGACGGCAAGATGTACGTGAGCGTCGGATCGTCGTGCAACATCTGCGACGAGTCCGACTCGATGCGCGCCGCGGTGGTCCAGTTCAATCGCGATGGGTCCGGGGGCCGAGTCTTCGCGCGCGGGCTGCGCAACTCCGTCGGCTTGGCGGTCCATCCCACCACAGGCGAGATCTGGGCGACGAACAACGACCGTGACAACCTCGGCGACGACATCCCGCCGGAACGGATCAACATCATCAAGGACGGCAAGTACTACGGCTGGCCGCAGTGTTATCTCCCGGGCCAACGGAACCCCGAGTACTCGAGCGCCGACTGCGCGAACGTCGAGCCTCCGGCCATCACATTCCAGGCGCACTCCGCGCCCCTCGGCATGACGTTCTACACGGGGAGCGCGTTCCCCGCCGACTATCGCGGCGACGCGTTCGTCGCCTTCCACGGTTCCTGGAATCGGTCCATCCCGACTGGTGACAAGGTCGTGCGCGTCCAGGTGGTCAATGGCAAGCCGACGGCGATCGACGATTTCATCATCGGGTGGCAGCGGCCCGACGGCTCGCGTTGGGGCCGTCCGGTGAGCATCGTTATGACGACGGACGGTGCGCTACTGGTGAGCGACGACATGGGCGGCAAGATCTGGAGGGTGGCTTATGGCCGCTAAGATGGAACGTGGGAACGATGGAATGATGGTACGATGGAACGGCAGACTGGTGGCATTCGGAATCGTCGCAGTTTGTCTTTCCATCGTTCCATCTTTCCGTCGGTCCGCCGATATCCACGCCGAATACGTCAAGTACTTGAGCGGCAAGGACACGATCACCGCGTACATCGCCTATCCGGAGCGGCCGACGGCGGCACCCGGGGTGATCGTCATCCACGAGATCTTCGGCCTGTCCGACTTCGTGCGCCTAACGACGGAGCAGCTCGCCAAGGACGGGTTCGTGGCGATCGCGCCCGACCTCCTGTCGCGCGGCGGCGGTACGCCGGCAGCCGGCGACTCCGCCCGGCAACGCATCGTGGCCCTGCCTCCCGACCAGGTGACGGCCGACCTCGACGCGACCCAGCGATATCTCGCGACGATCAAGGCCGTCCGTGGTGACGCGATCGGCGTCATCGGATTCTGCTGGGGCGGCGGCCAGAGCTTCCGCTACGCAACGAACAACTCCGCGCTCAAGGCGTTCGTCGTTTGCTACGGGCCGAGCCCGAATCCCCTCGCAGACATCGGCCGCATCCGCGCCAAGGGCCTGGGCGTGTACGCCGAGAACGACGCTCGCATCAACGCGGGACTTACCGAGATGGCCGCGGCGGTGAAGCAAGCGGGGAAAGACTATCAGTACGCGATCTATCCCGGCGTGGGACACGGCTTCTTGCGGGCGCGAGACAAGCCCGAGGTGGCCGACAGCGCGTGGCATACGGTGATCGCGTTCTTCCGGGCGCAGCTGGAGAAGAAATGACGGCGCGGCGGTACGCGGTCGCGTTATTGGGAGCGGCGGTCCTGGGGGTGGGGGCCGCCTGCCTCCCGTCGACCGAGCTGACGGGCTTTGTCTTCCAGTACGGAATCGCGGCCTTTGCCTGCGACACGACGTGCGCCGCTCCGGGCGCGGACACGATCAGTACCGCCGCCCGGGGCGACACCGTCTGGCTGCGCCATCAGATCGTCCTGGTGCAGTCGGTGAACGACAGCTCGGACGGCACGGTGCGTCCCGCATGCGCGGACAACGTGGCGATCCGAGCGGGAGTGAACACCGTGAAGACCCTGCCCGCACCGGCCGCGTGCGCCCTGGATTCCACCGAGGTACGGAGATTCGCGCTCGGCGGCATCCTCACGCGCTACACGCAATGGGTCGTGGACTCGGGGTTGACGCCGGCATCCTACGTGGTGACTGGCCGGATCCTGGTGCATCCCCTGATCGAGCCGTCGCTGTCCTTTACCGTCACGCCGTAGACTTCAGCGGCGCGGCGCCGTCTTCAAGTACTCCCGCGCGCGGTCGAGCGCCACATCCCGTCCCGCCAGCACATCGTCCACCCGGACCGTCACGGGGACCTCGGGCGCGACGCCCGTCCGCGCGAACTCGGTGCCATCCGGGAAGGCGTCGCGCGTCACCGTCACGCGGAGCTGCCAGCCGCGGCGCAGCGGCAGGAGCAGCGCCTGGCCCGTGCTTCCCGCCGACGTCTCGCCGATGACCGGGCCGCGAGACCCGTTCCTGAACGCGACCAGCAAGTCCTCGGCGGCGCCCGCCGTGCGGGGCGACGAGAGGATCGCGACGGGCCCCGCAAAGCGCGCCCGGCCCTCCCCCTGGCGCGGCCGGATCGTATCCGGAGGGGCCGCGAGCCAGGCACCGTTCGAGTCGGGCGCGTCGGCGCCGCGATACGCGGGACGGTATTGCGGCGTGCGCCAGCGCGACGTGAGGACGGGCCGCTCGATGAGCCGGGCGAGGATTGCGTACCCGTTCTCTCTGCCACCGCCCGACGCCTCACGGAGGTCGAGCACGATGCCGCTGGCGCGCGGCGCATCGCCGAGCGCGCGATCGAACGCCTGCACGACGCCCGCGTCGGCGAGCGACGAGACGCGCACCCAAATCGCGCCGCCCGGCAGCGTGTCGACGTCCAGGGCGGGAGGCTCGAGCGGCCAGCGGGCGTTGAGCGAGACGCTCCGCGTCACGCTGGCGCCGCGTTGCTCGCCCCCCGGAAGCCGCAACAGCAGATGCAACGCGGTGCCTTTCTCACCTTCGAGCATGCGCGCGACGGCGCGTTCCCAGCGGCTCGCGTCCGTCGCGCCCGGGATCTCGGGGAGTATCGAATCGTGGATCCATTGCTCCGCGGGCACACCCTGGATCGCGAGGATCTCGGCGAGCCGCTGGGGACGCGCGATGCGCATCTCATCGTTCGGGGCGTAGTCCATGATGAACGGCCGCCGCTCGATGCTGCGCAGCGCCAGGGGCGGGCGCGCCACGCGGGCAGACAGCGCGGGCGGCGGCTCGAGGTCCGCCTGCGGATCGGCCAGCAGGGCCACGAAGCGGCGCATGCGGCGGAAGTACTGCACGTCGGAGACGGTGCGTCCCGTCGTCTCGGTGACGACGGCCGCGAACGCCGAGTCCCAATCGGCGCGCACGGCGTCCCAGTAGGCGTAGTTGTAGCGAGATTCAGACCAGACGCCGGCCGCGACGAGCTGGCGATCGACGGGCGTCACTTGTTGCGCGCAGACGACCGCCGGGAACCACGCGACCAGCAGGAGCGTACGGGATAACATGGTGGCCGTAATCTACCTTTTGCTCTTCATCGCGCCGCAGGTGTTGGTCTACCTGTATCTGCGCGAGCGTCTTCCGGACCCCACCCGCCCGCGCCAGGCGCGCTACGTGCGCTGGGGGCTCGCGGCGGTGTTCGCGCTCTTCAACTTCCCCTGGGTCATCGTCGCGACCCGCATGCTCTCAGGGAGCTTGTGGGGGATCGGGCGCCTCCCGTACATCGGTCCCTGGATTGCCTGGCAGATGATGGGGTGGGTCTTCTGTGGGCTCGTCTGCCTCTACTTGCTTGGTAAAGGCGTGCGCGGTGCGTGGTACGCGGTACGCGGGAAAACGAAATCGCAGTCCAGCGCACCGCTCACCGCGCACCGCGCACCTCTTTCTCGCCGCCAGTTCCTCGC
>Ga0070696_100003337_pt1 | contig 10725 bp, 7 predicted proteins | sample KBSK1253metaG_FD_65474 | JGI IMG/M metagenome (GOLD analysis project Ga0070696, IMG submission 65474) | Corn, switchgrass and miscanthus rhizosphere microbial communities from Kellogg Biological Station, Michigan, USA - KBS K1-25-3 metaG | ecosystem: Host-associated > Plants > Roots >... | reverse complement strand
TGGGGTCTGACGACCGCCGAGGCCGGTTGGCTGACGACCATCGTCCAGCTCGGGTTCGTTTGCGGGACGGCATTGGCAGCCGTCCTGAACCTGGCGGACCTGATACCGGCCGGCCGGCTATTCAGTCTCTCCGCGCTCCTCGGTGCGGTGGCGAACATAGCGATTCTGGCCGCGCCCGGGTTCCCGGCAGCGCTCGCTTTCCGGTTTCTGACCGGGTTCTTCCTGGCGGGGGTCTATCCGCCGGCGATGAAAATGGTCGCGACCTGGTTTCGGGCAGAACGCGGGTTCGCGATCGGTGTGATCGTGGGGGCGCTGACAGTCGGTAAAGCCACGCCCTACCTCGTGCGCTCGCTGCCGCACATGGGTTTGCGCCCGGTGGTCATTACATCCAGCGCCGGCGCCCTGATTGCCGCCGCGCTCGTCGCGGCGACGTACCGTGATGGGCCGTACCCGTTTGCGTCGCGCCCGTTTTCCTGGCACCAGGTGCGGGATGTAGTGCGCGTCAGGGAGTGGCGGCTCGCAACGGGGAGCTATCTCGGTCACATGTTCGAGCTGTACGCGTTCTGGACCTGGATCCCGTTGTTTCTCGCCGCGAGCATTGCCGCAAGCGAGAGGGTCCGCGCACCACGATTGATTTCATTGCTGGCGTTCACGACGATCGCCATTGGTGGTATCGGATCGGTATGGGGAGGATTGTTCGCCGACAAGCGCGGCCGCGAGAAACTCGTTTCGATCTCCCTCTTCATGAGCGGGAGCTGTTGTCTGCTGAGCGGGGGTCTGTTTGGCGGACCGATCTGGGTGCTCGGCGCGTTGGCGATGACGTGGGGATTCTTCGTGATCGCCGACAGCGCCCAGTTCAGCACCCTGGTTACTGAATCCGTGCCTGCTCACACCGTCGGCACAGCCCTCACGATACAGACTTCGCTTGGCTTCCTGCTGACAATGCTGCCGATGCAGCTCGTCCCGCTCATCGCTCAGCGGACCGGTTGGCGGTGGGCATTCGCTATACTTGCCCTAGGTCCACTCGCCGGAATCGCCGCGATTCGTAGATTCGCGGCGCTACGCGGAACTCTGGCGCGAAACGAAGATCTCCATCTCTCAGCCCAACCCTAACCGGACGTAACGATGCGAATGGTCAACGAGTTCAAGGAGTTTCTGCTAAAGCAGAACGTAGTCGCGCTGGCGATCGCAGTAGTGGTCGGCACTGCCCTCAATGCCGTCGTCAAATCCATTGTCGACGGTTTCATCATGCCGATTATCCTGGTCGCTCAGCCTGGTGGTGACTGGCAGACAGCCAAGTTTACCGCCGGCCCGTTCACGTTCGGCGTGGGCGCCTTTCTGGCAGCCGTCCTCAATTTCGTCATCGTCGGATTTGTCGCGTGGCGGATCTCCAGGATGTTCATCCGCGACGTGCCGAAGAAGGATTGTCCGTTCTGCAAGATGTCGATCGACCTTGGCGCAACGCGTTGCCCCAACTGCACGAGCCAGTTGGCGGCGGCCTAGCTACAAAGCGTATCCGAGTGCGCCGCGCACTTCCATCGACAGCGTTTCGCTGGTGAAAGGCTTTTGGAGATAGGGCGCCTGGCCGATCGCACCTTTTTCCGGGAAAACTTCCTCTTTCGGATAGCCGGACATGAAGAGAACGCGCATCCCCGGACTGAGCTCCCTGAGCTCCTCGACCATTCCTCGTCCGCCGAGGTTTGGCATCGCGACATCGGTGACAACGAGGTCGATTTCGCCGACGTGCCCGGCGGCGATGCGCAGCGCGATGGCGCCGTCTGATGCCTCGAGCACACGATATCCCTTCAGCGTAAGTATCCTCTTTGCCAACGTACGCACCGCCGCCTCATCCTCTACGAGGAGAATGGTTTCAGCGACGCGCGGCGCTTTTTCCGGAGGGGCCGGCTCTTTAGCTGCTCTTTTGCGTTGCAGTGTTGCCTCGGCGAGCCTGGCGTCGAACGGCTCGAGACGCGAAGACGCCAACAGCTGCCGGGCGAGGATCGATGCGCGCTTCGATGCCGTCTGGATCTCTTCCAGCTCCTGCGCGCTGGCAGGATTCTCGCCTACCGACTCCAGCAGGAACTCGGTGTTGATCTGAATGACGGTGAGGAGATTGTTGAGCTCATGGGCCACGAAACTCGCGGTTTTGTTCGCTTCCTCGAGATCACGCGTGCGAGTCGCCAAATCCGTGACGGCGGTCTGCCGCTTCTGCTTTCCGGTAGTGCGCGTTGTCTTTTTCAGGATAGTCGCCCTCTGTCAACCCGTGGCTGTCGCAACATCCCCGGCTTTGGAAAATAATTGGTCCCGGCCGTGAACATCGATTATCGGATGATGATCGAGGCCGCGCCCGAAGCGATCATCGTGTACACGCCGGAAAAGTTTCTCTTTCTCAACAGCTTCGCCGCAATGCGCCTCGGCTCCGATCCGGCATCGCTGGTGGGCAAGCCGATAATGGGGTTCGTCCATCCTGATTCGGTGCCGGTCGTCGTGCAGCGCCTTCAGGAAGTCGTCAAAACCGGCAAAGCAGGACCGCCACTCGACGTTCGATTCGTCTCCCGCAATGGCGAGGTGATTCCGTCGGAGATCATCTCGGTCCCGGTCGTGTTCGACGGCCAGAAGGCCCTGCTCGGTCTGATCAGGGACATCAGCAGGCGAACGGAAGCAGAGCAGGCGTTGCGCGAGAGCGAAGAGAAGTTTGCCAATGCATTTCGCCAATCCCCGCATGGAATGGCGTTCGTCGATCTCGAAGGCACCTTCATCAAGGTCAATCGGGTGCTGTGCGACATGCTTGGCTACACCGAACCCGAGCTCCTCGGGATGCGATTTGCCGACATCACCCACATCGACGACGTCGCCACCGATCTGGAGCAGCTCAACCGGCTGGTGACGCGCGAGATCCGGAGCTACCATCGCATCAAGCGGTATCTCCGCAAGGACGGAGAGGCGATCTGGGTTTCGCTTGGAGTGTCGGCGGTGCACGGAGCAGATGGGAAGCCCATCTACTTCATCGGGCAGATGGAGGACATCACCGCGCACCGGGAGCGGGAAGAAGCGCGGGCGACGGAACAGAGACGCGCCGGCATAATGGAGACGACAATCGCCGTCGCCCACGAGATGAACAACATCCTGACGGTGCTGATGATGAATGCGGAGCTTCTGGCTCACGACGCCACGCCGGAGGACATCCCGGAAATCGCCGAAGAGATTCTCCGCGCGGCGAACCGGATCGCGGTGGTGGTGCAGAAGCTTCGACAAGCCAGCGAGCCGCGGTCTGTCGAATACCTCGGCGGGGAAAAGATGCTGGATCTTTCGGACGAGCCAGTGGCGAAACGGACGAAGGAAAAGAAGTAGTCCTTGGTTCGAACGCTGGCGAGGACCGGAACTCTGGCCGGGGTAAACTAACGTTCGTACATTGGCGCATGCCCACACGTGATGCGGGTGAAATCCCCCTCGTCGGCCGTAGTGCGGAGCTGGCGCTCCTGTCAAGAACAATGGATGAGGCCGCCAAGGGCGCCGGGCGCTCCGTCTTCATCACGGGCGAGGGAGGCATCGGGAAAACGCGGCTGGCGATGGCCGCCGCCGAGCGCGCGGCGAAGAAAGGCTGGAGCGTGGCGGTGGGACGCGCCTATCCCGTCGAGACGGGCGTCCCTTACGCGCTCTTTTCGGACGCGTTTCTGCCGCTGGTGAGCAAACTCGAGCCGGCTTCGATGGCGCTCCTGACCCGCGGGGGCGCGTCGGACTTCGGCAACGTGTTTCCGTATCTGTCGACACTGGCGCCACGCGACCGCGCATCGACGGGCGCTGATCCATCCGAGCTGAAAGCTCGCCTGCTTTGGAGCTTTACCCAGTTTCTGAGCCGGCTTTCGGCGAAGCAGCCTCTGCTGATCGTCCTCGAGAATCTGCAGTGGGCGGATGAATCTTCGCTCGAGCTGTTGCACTTCATCGCGCGACAGATCGGCGAGCAGAAGATTCTCGTCATTGGTACCTACAACGAGGCGGAACGGGACTCGAACGCCGTCTTGCGCAACACCGAGCAATCTTTGGTGCGCCTCGGTGTCAGCGCAGTCCAGAGATTGGCGCCACTCGGACAGCCGGAGATCGACCAGCTGCTCCGACATATGTTCGGAGTCGACGACAACGCGGCCCGGCATTTCTCCACGCTGCTCTACGACTGGACTCGCGGCAATCCGTATTTCGTCGAGGAAACGCTCAAGTCGCTCGTGGAATCGGGAACGCTTGCCAGACACAACGGGCACTGGACGGGCTGGGAGATGCAGACGATTCCGTTGCCATCCACGATTCGCGACGTGGTGAAGGCGCGCCTCGATCGGCTCTCCGAAAACGCGCGGACGGTGGCGAACCTGGCGGCGGTCATTGGAACCCGCGCCCCATACGACACGCTGGCCAAAGTCTCCGGATTGCCCGAGCAAAACACGATCGTCGCGATCGAGGAGCTGATAGCGCAGCGGGTTCTCCACGAGACCGGCGATGCCGAGGCGATTCATTACGACTTCACCCACCCGCTGCTCCAACAGGTGCTCTATTCAGAGCTGGGGCAGGCGCGGGCGAGACTCCTCCATGCGGTGATCGCGGAGGCGCTCGAGAGCCTGTACGGCGACACTGCTGCCGCGCACGCCGACGAGCTGGCGCTCCATTTCTCCCGCGCCCATTCGTCCAAGCTGGCGCGGAAGGCGGTGACGTATCTCCACGCGGCCGGGCGTGCAGCGCTGGACAAGTACGCCAACCGCGAGGCGGCAAACTACCTTGCCGCGGCGGTGGACCATTTGGACCGCGACCAAATCGTCAACGACGCGCCGCGCGAGCAGATTCTCGTCACCCTGGCGAGGACACGACAACGGCTCGGCGAGTACGCCGCGGCGCTCCAGCTTTGGGAGCGCGCGCGCGAGGATGCGGCGCGGAGAGGCGACCGGTTGGCGCTCGCCGACATTGAGCACCGAATGGGTTTGGGGTGCTACTGGATGGGAAGATTCGCCGATGCCTTGTCCCACTATGCGGCGGGCCTGGAGCACGCGGGATCGGCGGATCCGACAATCGCGGTCCGGCTCCGCCTCGCCAAGGGAATCGCGCTCGAAGACCTCGGAAGATTGCAGGAGGCGCAGGTAGAAGTAGAGAACGCACTGGCACTGGCGGCAGCGAGCGGAGTGGAAAACGACTCACTGTTGTCGCGCGTTCACCGCGCACTGCTCCTGCTCTACACGTGGACGGGTCCGTTCGACCTCGCCCTCGAGCACGGAATGAAGGCCGTCTCCCACGCGAAGGCCGCGGGACAGCTGATGCTCGAATGGAGCGCGAATTGGGCGCTGGCGCTGCTGGGTGGCGTCTCGGTGGACGCGGAGGCCATCGCCACGCATCTCAAGCGCGCCGACGAGCTCGCCGATCAAATGCGATCGCCGCTGCTGCCGCTTTGGTCCGGCGAGATCTGGGTGCAGTACCTCTCGGGAATCGGCGATTGGGATGCGGCGCTGGCGATGGCGGAGCGGACGATCGGTCAGGCGAACATCCTCAATCAACGAATGCTGCTGCCGCGTCTCTACGTCTGGTCGGGTCTGGTCTATCTGTGGCGCGGCGAAGAGCAAAAGGCGAAGGAATACTTCGATCTGGCCTGGAAGATTGCGGGAGCGGAGAAGACGGGATCACTGGAAGGTGCAGGAGAGCGAGCGCTCGACGTTCCATCCATCGTCCCGGCGCACCTCGGCCTGGCGTCGTATTACCTCGCAGTCGGTGAGCCGGCCGAGGCGGTGCGGGTGGGCGAGGCCGGACTCGCGATTGCCGATCGCACCGGTTACGTCGTTTGGTCGCTGCAGTGGCTGTTGCCGGTCATTGGCGAGGCGGCCCTTACCGCGCGCGATTTCGATCGGGCTGCCATGCACTCTGCCCGCATGCGCCGGGACGCCGGGCGACTCAAGCATCGTCTTGGCCTCGCCTACGCCGAGGCGTGTGATGGTTTGCTGCTGTGGTTCCGCGACGGAAATCCCGCGGCAGCGATCGATCTGCTGCGATCGGCTATCGAGCAGCTCGAGGCGATTCCATTTCCGCCTCAAGCGGCGCGAGTGAGAAGAAAGCTGGCGGGAGCACTCTTCGAAATCGGGCAGCGGGAGGAAGGAGCGCGAGAGCTCCGAAAGGCGCACGACGTGATGGCCCGGCTCGAAGTCGCCAGCGAGCTTTGGGAGACCCGCGAAGAGATGCGCGATCGTGGCGTGCGTCCGCCGCCAAAAACCGTCGCCAGCGGTGCCGCCGGGCTGACGGGACGCGAGGTCGAGATCGCGCGAATGGTTGCCGGCAGAAAGTCAAACAAGGAGATCGGCGGCGCGCTCCAGATATCGTCGCGCACAGTCAGCACTCACCTCTCGAACATTTTCACGAAGCTGAGCGTGACCTCGCGCGGAGAGCTCGCCGACTTCGTTCGCCAAAACGGATTGCTGGACGGCTAGCCAGTACGCGTGACGCGCGAGCCGTCGGTAAATTTGGCGGATGATCGACGACATTCTCGCCGAGCTCGAAGCAGACACTTCGCTCGAGGTCGGCAAGCAGTTCGCGGCAGTGACGGCGCGTTACTTCGAATCGACGCGCCGCGGCGATGGTCAGGTGTCGACTCCGCGATCCGCCGAGGAGCTGGAGAAGCGGTTCGACGAGGATTTCCCCGAGACCGGCAGGCCGGTGGCCGAGATCCTCGCGCGCCTCGAGCGTGAAGTGATCGCCGATGCCAACAAGTACTACCACCCGATGTACATGGGTCACCAGACGTCGGCGCCCCTGCCCGTCGGCATCTGGATGGAAAGCATCATCGGAGCGATGAACCAGTCGCTTGCCGTGCAGGAAATGTCGCCGACGGCGACAATGATCGAGCACCGCATCGTGTCCTGGCTGGCGAAGCTTGCCGGATACGGCGCCGGAGCGGGTGGCACGCTTACGTCGGGCGGCACTGAAGCAAACTTCACGGCGATGCTGGCGGCGAGGAACGCAGCGGTGCCCGACGCGTGGGAGAATGGTGTTGGTGCGGATCCGCCGGTGGTCGTTTACGGCGAGCACGCCCACTACGCCGTGACGCGCGCCATCGGACAACTGGGGCTGGGCCTGCGTAAGGGAATACCGATCCCATCGCGCGAGTATAAAATCGACGTCGATGCTCTTCGCCTGGTTCTCGATCGGCTGCGCGATGAAGAGAAGCAGGTGATGGCAGTCGTGGCGAGCGCGGGAACCACCGCTACCGGCTCATTCGACGATCTGGAGACGATCGGAGCTCTTTGCGAAGAGCGCGATATCTGGCTGCACGTCGATGGCGCTCACGGAGCGAGCGCGCTGCTTTCAGCGAGGCCGCCCCGCGCGCTGAACGGCTTGCGATATTCCCGCTCGCTGGCCTGGGATCCACACAAGATGATGCTGCTCCCGCTGGCGGCTGGAATGGTGCTCACGCGCAACGAGACGGATCTGGAACGCGCGTTCGCGCAACAGGCGCCGTATCTCTTCCACGCCGGGAAGTCAGAGCGGGTGATCGACCAGGGCAAGAGAAGCTTTCAGTGCTCGCGCCGAGCCGATGTCCTGAAGCTCTGGTTCGTGATGCAGCGGTTTGGGTCCAAAGGTCTTGGCGCGTTGTACGACCACCTGTGCAACACTGCGAGACTCCTCTACGAGGCGATCGAGAATCGTGGCGATTTCGAAAACCTGCACGAGCCGGAGTCGAACATTCTCTGCTTTCGCTATCTGGGAAAGGACGGGAAGAGACGGCAGGCCAAGTCGGGCGGAGCCGATGAGGGGCGGCGCATCGACGAGCTGAATCGCGCGGTCAGACCGCTCTACAACAAAGAGGGTAGCGGCTGGATTACCGCGACCATTCTGGAGGGACGTCCGGTGCTGCGGGTGACGATGATGAACCCGAGGACAAGCGCGTCGCACGTGCAAGCACTGCTCGACGGGCTCGTCGCCAAGGCAACAGAGCTGGAATCAGCCTGACCGCGCGAGTCTCCCGGACTCGGGGAGATCTGCGTCGGGCGACTCGCCGAATTCGACGGCGTGTCGCTCGCGCCCCAGCCAGGCGATGACCGCCGCGGAAGAGAATACGATGGCGGCCACGATCGCCATCGATTTGGCATAAGTCATTCGCGTCGCCAGGACGGCTTCCAGATAAGCGACCGAGCTGGCGATGAGCACACCGCACTGGTAGGCGAAGCCGGGGAGGAACCCGCGGACGTTATCCGGCGAGAGCTCGGTGATGTGAGCCGGTATGACTCCCCACGCGCCTTGCACCATGAACTGCATCGCGAACGCGCCGGCGACGAGCCCGCCGAGGGCGGGTGAGAAAGCCCAGACGGGAATGACGACAATCGCCAGCACCAGCGCGATCACGATCGCGCGACGCCGCCCGATCCTGTCGGACAGATATCCGAAGGAAATCCCGCCGATGATGGCGCCGACCATCGAGAACGCAGTGAGCGCAGCGCGTTTCTGGGGAGAGAATCCCCAGTCGCGCTGGAGAAAGGTCGGATACATGTCCTGCGTTCCATGCGACACGAAATTCATCGCCGCCATCAGCAGCGTCAGGTAGAGAAAGAGCTTCCAGTGTGAGGCGATGCCGCGGCCCAGACTGCTCCAGTCCTTGTGGCGGGTCCGCTGCCAGACCTCGGATTCCTCGACGCGAAAGCGGACGAACAAAGCCAGCAGCGCCGGCAATCCGCCAATGAAGAACATCGGCCGCCAGCCCCACCGGGGAAACACGAAGAAATAGCAGACCGCCGCCAGCAGATAGCCGGTGGCGTAGCCCTCCTGCAGCAACCCGGACAGAATGCCGCGGCTTCCCTTCGGCGCTTTCTCCATCGCCAGCGACGCGCCGACGCCCCATTCGCCGCCCATCCCGATCCCGAACAGCGCGCGCAGAATGAGAAAGACAGTGTAGTTGGGCGCCAGACCCGACAGAACTTCGACGATCGAGAAGAACACCAGATCGATCATCAGCGGCAGCTTGCGGCCGTACCGGTCCGCCATCAGCCCGAAGATGAAAGCGCCGACGGGCCGGAACGCGAGCGTGATCGTAATGGTGAGAGCGAGCTCGGCGTCGGTCTTGTTGAACTCCTTGGCGATTGCCGTCAACGCAAAAACGACGAGGAAGAAATCGAAAGCGTCGAGCGTCCAGCCGAGGAAGCTGGCGAGCACGGCGGAGCGATGGCCTCGCACCGCGCGCTGGACTGAGGAAGCGTTTAGCGAATCCGTGGCAGCCATGCGCCAATATGCGCGAAACGGAATGTGTCTGGAATGCCTCGTGGAACGGCGGCTGCGATAGTTATCGTTTGACCATGCGAAAATTTCTTTCCGTCCTGATCGCGGCGCAGACTCTTGCCTGCGCGGCGTCGGTTGCAAACCGGCCGGCCGCGACCAGCGCGCCACCCGTGAACACCGCCGAGACCGAGATCGCGCCGAACTCGGCGGCGGATACCCTGTTGAGCGATGTGCGATCACTGGATTCGGCGATCGTCGTCGAGATGCGTTATGCGACGTCGAACAATTTTACGGGCGCGCCGTTGCCGGGATATCTGGCCAATCGGGCGTTCCTCCGTCGCGAAGCGGCCTCCGCTCTGGCCCGCGTGGAGAAGAATCTTCGCGCCCAGCAGCTCGGCATCAAAGTTTTCGACGCCTACCGTCCCGTGCGAGCGACGCTGGCGATGGTCGACTGGACCGAGCGAGTACATCGAACGGACCTGTTGAAAGACGGTTACATCGCCAGCCGCTCGCGACACAACCTGGGACTCGCCATCGATCTCACGCTCGTCGATCTGGCGACCGGCAAAGAGCTGGAGATGGGGACGCCGTTCGACACTTTTTCCGCAGCGGCACATACGGCCAATGCTTCCGGCGTGGCAGCAATCAATCGGCAGCGTCTCAAGGCGGCGATGGAGAAAGAGGGTTTCATGAATTACGACCAGGAGTGGTGGCACTTTAGCTTCAACGTGCCCAACCCGATGAGATTCGATCGAGTGATTGAATAGGGGGAAGCGGGAAGCGGGAAGCGTAGTGCGGATTCAGGGTTGCGGACTAACACAGTAGTGCTGACTGCGGACTAATTGAGGATTTCGGGGCTGGGGACACGCCTTCGAACGACTCCTATCCCTTCCGGCTTCCGGGTTCCCGCTTCCCGCTTCCCGCTTCCCGCCTTGACATAGGGGAGGGGGGTATATTGATTTGAGGGCAGCTGGAGGAATTGTTGGCTGCTACTCAGGTGAGAAACGAGTTCGAAAACGAAGGCGCTGCGATCGACTTTCCGGTCACCGGGATGACCTGCGCTGCGTGCCAGTCGCGGGTCCAGCGGGCGCTGGCGGCGGAGCCGGGCGTCATCGACGCTTCGGTGAATCTGGTGACGAAGAGTGCGGCGGTGCGCTATGACCCTTCCACCGTGACGCCGGGGCGCCTGATCGCCGCGGTGCGGGCCACCGGATACGACGCCGAGCTGCCGGTGCAGGGCAGGGACGTCCTCGCCGAATCGAGCAATGCCGAGACCGAGGTACGCGAGGCGAGGTCCCTCGCCGTACGTGCCGTTGTCAGTGTGCTGGCGGGCGTCGTTGCCATGGCCTTCTCGATGGGAGCGATGGGCAATCAGGTGGTCAACTATTCGCTGCTCGCGCTGACGACCGTGATACTTGTCTGGGCCGGGCGCGACATCTATCGCAGCGCGTGGAAGGCAGTGCGGCACGGTTCCGCCGACATGAACACTCTCGT
>Ga0070696_100003334_pt1 | contig 10728 bp, 6 predicted proteins | sample KBSK1253metaG_FD_65474 | JGI IMG/M metagenome (GOLD analysis project Ga0070696, IMG submission 65474) | Corn, switchgrass and miscanthus rhizosphere microbial communities from Kellogg Biological Station, Michigan, USA - KBS K1-25-3 metaG | ecosystem: Host-associated > Plants > Roots >... | reverse complement strand
GAGGCCATCAGGGAAGTCCGATCCCGCCACATCCTGGTCCGCTACCTGGTGCAGGCCGACCTCACGAAGAAGGGCGCCAACACCCTCCTCGGGAACGTGTGGTGGGTGCTCGACCCGCTCCTCCAGATGGTCGTGTACGTCGTCTTCATCACGATCGTGGTCGGGAGCCGGATCGAGGGCTATCCCCTCTTCATCTTCTGCGCGATCCTGCCGTGGAAATGGTTCAGCTCGAGCATCGGTGACGGGATCACCTCGGTCACGTCGCAGGAAAAGATCATCAAGCAGGTCCAGTTCCCGAAGCTCGTCCTGCCCCTGGCCGCGGTCGTCAGCGGCATCGCCAACTTCGCGTTCGGCCTGATCCCGCTGTTCGGGCTGCTCATCCTCTTCTACCTGAGCCACCTCAGCTTGTGGATCCTGCTGATCCCGGTGATCGCCGTCGTCCAGTTCGTGTTCACCCTCGCGCTGGTCGTGGTCCTGAGCGCGGCCAACGTGTTCTTCCGCGATGTCGGCAACCTGGTCCGCCACCTGCTCCGGCTGTGGTTCTACCTCTCGCCGGCGCTCTACGCGGCGAGCAAGATCGACGAGATCTCGGCGAAGGGCGGGATCATCTCGACGCTCTTCAACCTGAACCCCTGGACGACCCTGTTCGAGTCGTACCGGAACGTGATCTTCTACGACACCGCGCCGCTCTGGGGCCCGCTGGTCTTCGTCCTCGCCGCGTCGACCGTCCTCCTCGGGATCGCGGTGGTCTTCTTCAAGCGGCTCGAGCCGTCGTTCGCGAAGGTGCTGTGATGAGCGAAGAGGCGGCCGCCGCCCCGCACGCGATCGACGTCCACCGGTTGGGCATCCAGTACAGCCTCCGGTTCACGCGCAAGACGACGTTCCGCGACACGTTCAAGAACCTCCGCAGCCGGCCCGATGGGCCGACCCACTTCTGGGCACTCCGGGACGTGACCTTCCGCGTCGAGCACGGCGACTGCCTCGCGGTCATCGGACCGAACGGCGCCGGCAAGAGCACGCTGCTCCAGACGCTGGCCGGGATCATCCAGCCGTCCGAGGGCTGGATCGACGTGCGGGGCCACATCTCGAGCCTGCTGACCCTCGGCGCTGGCTTCGACTCGGACCTCAGTGGCCGCGACAACATCCTGCTCGCCGGCGCGTTCCTGGGCATGGACCCGGAGGACATGGCCCAGCGGCTACCCGGGATCATCGAGTTCGCGGACATCGGCCGCTTCATCGACGCCCCGATCAAGACCTATTCCTCCGGGATGCGGGCCCGCCTGGGGTTCAGCATCGCGACGGCGGTCGATCCCGACGTCCTCCTCCTCGACGAGGTCATCGGCACCGGTGACGAGGTGTTCCGGGCGAAGAGCCGGGCCCGCGTAGAGGAACTGATGAAGGCGGCGCGCGGGATCGTCCTCGTGACCCACGACATGCACTGGGTCACGGAGTTCTGCAACCGGGCCATGCTGATCGAGAAGGGTCACGTGATCGCGCTGGGCCAACCGGACGACGTCGTCAAGCTCCACCAGGAGCGCTCGGCGGCTGCGCGTGAGGCCCGTGAGGCCGAGCTCGCCAGGATCCTCGCGGGAGCCGCCCCGGCCCCCTCGTGAGCGCCGACTCGTCGGTCCCGACCGACGTCCTGATCGTCGGCTGGTACCCCGGTGCGGACGCGATCACGTCGGGTCGCTTCGTGGCCGACCAGGCGGCCGCCCTCCGGTCGACGGGCCTCATCCGGCCGGCCGTCCTCGCGTTCGAGAACGCCGCCGTTCGTGGCCCGGGCCCGCTCCGGGACCGGGAGGCGGCCGCGGTCGCGGGGAATGTGGCGGCGGCAGTCCGGGGCGCCTCGCCGTTCCTGGCGGCCAGCGCGGTCGGTGCGCCGTCGGTGCCCGTGGCACGGCTGGCAGTCGCCGCCGGGGCGACCCCGGCGAGCGGGGGCGACCACCGGGCGGTCCATCGATCGGCGGCCGTCAGGGCCCTGCTCGACGCGCCCGGCCGGCCCTCGTGGGCGCTCGTCCACGGGCACGTCGGCTATCCGGAGGGCGTCGCTGCGGCCGAGATCGCCGGGCGTCTCGGCGTGCCGCTCGTGATCACCGAGCACGCCAGCTTCCTCGCCTCGCTCCTCGCCGAGCCGGTCGTCCGCGAGCGGTACCGAGCAACGCTTCGCTCGGCCATGCGGGTCGTCACCGTCAGCCGGATGCTGGCCGGCGAGGTCGTCCGGATCGTTCCCGAGATCGCGGATCGGCTCGTCGTCATCCCGAACGCGGTCGCCGTGGACGACTTTCCGCTGGCTCGTGACGCGGACCGGGTCGCCGGCGAGCTGCTGTTCGTCGGGAGCCGCCCCGAGTCGAAGGGCATCGCCACGCTGCTGCGCGCGTTCGCGCGGGTCCACGCTTCGCGCCCAGACACTGCCCTGCGTCTCAACGGCCGCGCGGGACCCGGCGAGGGGGACGCGGCCTGGCAGCGTCTCGCTGCCGAGCTCGGTGTCGCCGATGCCGTGCGCTTCGAGCCGCCGACGGACCGCCCCGGGGTCGCGGCCGCCATGGCCCGGGCCGACCTGTTCGTCCACCCGAGCCCGAGAGAGACCTTCGGCGTCGTGGCGGTGGAGGCGCTCGCATCGGGGCTGCCCGTCGTCGCCGCGGACTCCGGGGGCGTCAGCGAGGTTCTCGGCGATCGACCCGAGCCCTACGGCGCCCTGGTCCCGCCCGGCGACCCGGATGCGCTCGCGGGGGCGATCCTGACGACGCTCGGGCGGCGGTCGTCGTTCGAGCCCGAGCGCCTGCGCGCCCACGTCGTCGAGCGGTTCGCCGCCGACCGCGTCGCGGGTCAGCTCATGGCGCTCTACCAGGAGATTCTCGCGGAGACGGATGGCGCCGTCGGTTCCTCGCCGCCCGTCGCCGTCGCGGCACCCGTCCGGTCTCGTCGGACGATCGTCGTCGCCTTTTCCCGCCTCGAGCTCGAGCGGGCGATCGCCGACTTTCCGGCCGGGACGTTCGAGAATGCGACCATCGTCACGGCTTCAGACGCGGCCGGGGACGAGCTCGCGGACGTCGTCGACTGGGGCGCGCGACCCGCGGGCGCCGTCGGTCGGATCCGCCGTCGGGCCCGACGCGTGATCGGCCGGCTCGACCCACGGCGGGAGCGCCGCGCCGACGCCGTCCTCGACGAGCTGTCGCGAACGCTGGCGCCGTCCCTGGCCGGCGGAGCCGATGACGAGCGCCCGCTGCTCGTCTGCCTCAGCGGGGTCGACCACCTCGTGGCGGCGCCGTTCATCGCGGACGGTCGCGCGATCGCCGCACCCGGCGGACTCCGCTGGCTGGCCGATGAGCGGGCGAGCGATCAGGCGGGGGCCAGCGAGGCGTAGAGCTCGACCAGCTTCGCGGCCTCGGCCTCCCAGTTCCACCGATCGTGCGCCGCGGCCAGGATCCGCCGGCGCATGTCGAGACGGGCGGCCGGATCGAGGTCCAGGATCCGCCGGATGGCCGCCGCGATCGCCGCGGGATCGGCCGGGTCGCAGAGCTCGCCGAGCGGTCCGTCGGGGTCGCCGGCGACGATCGCCCGCCGCGCCGGAAAGTCGCTCGAGACGACGGGGACGCCGGCCGCGATGCTCTCGAACAGCTTGTTCGGCGTGCTGACGACGTGGTTGAGGTCGACCGGCAGAAGGGTCATCACGTCGACGTCCGCGCCGGCGACCCACGCGACGACCTGATCCGGGGGAACGGGCGGCAGCACGTGGACACGGTTCCGGTCCGGGAAGGCCCCGATGACGGCGTCGACGATCGGCGTCATCCGGCCGAGCAGCACGAGGTGCGCGAGCTCCAGCCCCGGCCGGCGCATCGCCTCGCCGGTCTCCTCGATCCCGCGGCCGGCCCCGAAGCCGCCGTGGCAGAGGACGACCGGCGCGTCGGCGGGGATCCCCGCCGCCCGGCGGATCCGATCCTCGGGCGGGTCGGGTGGCGTCCAGCGCGGCGGGCAGTTGTGGACGACGACGATCCGACCCGCGCGAAGGCGCCGGCGGAGCTCCGCCGCGCAGACGGCATTGATCGTGATCAGGGCGACGGTTCGGGCAACCATGCGGCGCTCCCAGCGGCGCATCACCCAGCGGAGCCAGGCGGGCTGGCGCGCATGGAAGCCCATCTCGAGATAGATCTCGTGGCTGTCGTAGACGACCCGGCCACCGTCCCGACGCGCCGCCGTCAGCGCGGCCGGCAGCGTGTCCATGTCGTTCGCGTGGTGGACGTCCGCCGGTGGCGCCGACGCTGCCGCAGCGCGCGCCCAGCCGAGGGTGAACGCCCGCCAGCGGAGGACGTAGTCGAGGACGCCGGGTCCCGGAGGTCGCCTGAGAGCAACTCTCGAAATGGCGTCCCAGGCGGCTCGAACCGCGATCCACGGGATCGAGACGACCGTCAGCGCGGCGAACGCGGCCGCCAATGCCAGGCGCCGTGGCTGCCGACGGGCCGCGACGAGCTCGACCGCGGCTCGGCGCGCCAGGCGCCACGGGTGCTTCAGCCAGACGAACCAGACGGGATAGCGGCGCGGGATCGCGATGTGGACGACCTCGAACCCATCCTCCGCGACGCGGGTGCCGCTCGCCTGCTCCGGAGCCGTGGTCGCGATCACGGTCACGCGATGGCCCGCACCGACGAGGCTGGCCGCCTCGCGCCGCACCCGCGCGTCGTGGGACAGGTCGTTCATCACGTACAGGACGACGTTCATCGGGCGGGGGCACCCTCCCGGCGGAGGATCTCGTCGGCGATCCGGCCGCCGACGATCGGCCAGTCGAACGCGGTCTCGGCGGCGTGCCGCGCGGCCTCGCCGAGCCGGCGCGCCAGCGCCTCGTCATCGAGAAGCCGCCGCAGACCTGCGGCCAGCTCCTCCGGCCCGTCGCCCGCGGTCACCAGACCCGCGCCGTGGGCTTCGATGACCGCCTGCGTCTCGACACGGGGCGTTACGAGCAGCGGCCGTCCCGCCGCCATGGAGTCGAACAGCTTCACCGGCAGCGCCACGTCCATGTACGGGCCGGCGGGGTGGGCGATGCAGAGGACCGTCGCGCGGGCGAGCTCCGCGCCGAGCGTCTCGTACGGAGCCGACCGCATCTCGACCCACTCGTCGCCGGCAACGTCGGCCGCCAGGCGGTCCAGGTACGTCTGGCTCTCCGTGGACGTGGCGACGAGCCAGAGGAGAAGGCGGAGCTCGGGGATCGACTCGCGGACCAGCCGGGCGGCGGAAATGAGCGCTTCGATCCCGCGACCCGGCGCCGCTCCCGAGACGAGGCCAACCGACGGCACCGACGGCCACGGCCCGGGCCGGATGTGGCGGACGTCCGTGCCGTTCCCGCCGACGATCACCTTGGCGCGATCCAGCCCTGCGAGGTCGGCGAAGGACGCGGTCGGGACGACGTACCAGCGGAACAGGGCTTCGTTCCCGAGTCGGCGTCGTCGGATCGCCGCGAGCCGATCCGGCTCGAGGCGGATGCCGAGCGCGTCCAGCTGGGCGATGGCGTCGTCGTAGATCGCCACGGCCACCGGGTCGGTGAAGCGGCGCGCCGTCTCGATCATCGCCTGCGGCAGCTGCTCGGACGATGCGAGTCGGTAGCCCCGTCGGAACGGAAGAACCGATCTCCACCGAGGACCGCGCGCGACCGCCACGAAGCTCCGCGTCGACCAGCCCTCGACCACCGCTGCGTTCGTCCGATGTGCGAGCTCGGCGAACAACATCCTCCTCGTGAGCTCACCGCCCCAGCGCGTCCTCGGGCCTTCGCGAATCACCATCCACGGGCGGCCATCGAGATCACCCATCACGAACGCTCCGGCAAGCTGGGCCGGGGTCCTGCTGTCAGGCGGTCGACCAGGGCGAGATAGGGTTCGACCGCGGCCTCCCAGCTGTACCGCTCGTCCGCTGCCCGACGGGCCCGCGCCCGCATCGCGGCGCGCTCGTCCGCCGGTGCGTCGAGGATCGATCGCAGGGCCGACGCCACATCGACCGGATCGAGCGGATCCGCGATCGCCCCGATCCGTTCCTGCTCCACGATCTTCCGCATCACTTCCAGATCGCGCCCGACGACGATCGGCGTCCCGGCGGTCAGGCTCTCCCAGAACTTGTTGGGCGTCGACAGCCGCTGGTTCAGCGAGTTCGCCGGGACGGCGATGATCGTCGCGTCGGCGGACGCGGTCCAGGCGGGAACGTCGTCGGGATGAACGGGCGGGAGCGTGAAGTGCCGACCGGCGAACCGCGGGTCGCGGTCCCGCTCGCTGAGCCGATCCGCCCACGCTCCGAACCCGAGGAGGACGAGCGCGGCGTCGTCCAGCGCCAAGACCGCTTCCGCGGCGACCTCCAGCCCGCGCTCGCGGCCGAGCCGGCCGAGGAACAGGACGATCCGTCGCTCCGCCGGAATGCCGGTCGCCGGGCGGATGAGGTCGTCTGGCGGATCGGGCGGCTGCCAGCGCGGCTGCGCGTTCAACAGGACGAGCGGTCGGGTGCGCATTCGCCACGCCGACTCGAGGTGGTCGGCGAGGGCGTCATTGACGGTCACGACCGCGTCGGACGCCGCGGCCCACCGTCGCTCGCGCCAACGTTGGAGCGCCAGCATCGGGCGGGGCATCCACGCGACGTTGTTCGATTCGAGAATCACGTCGATCACGTCGTAGGCGACCGCGCCGCGCCGGCCATGGCGTCGTGCCGACCTCGCGAGTCGAAGCGCGACGGGAATCGTGAGGATGCCGAACGCGTGGTAGAGGTCGGCCGGAGGGAGCTCGCGCTCGAGGGCACCCCACCAGCCCCGGACGTGGGCGGGCCATCCGACGAACTTCGCGACGAGGTCGGCCACGTGAGCGATCCGACCGCGGATCCCGGTCCGAGGTCGTCCCGACGCACCGCGGTCGAACCGCGCCCACGGTCCCGTCGGGTGGTAGCGCACGGTTCTGATCGCGCCGTCGACCTCGATGTCCGGATGACCCGGCGCGGCCAGGGCGGCGATCTCGACCTCGAAACCGACTCCGGCGAGGCTTCGTGCCACCCGCAGCCCTCGCGAATACGGTGCCGCCGCGTTGGCGACGAGCAGGACCGCTCGAGGACGGCCAGACGGCCCGCGCGCCCCGGCCTCGTCTGCGGTCACCAGGGACGACCCGTCAGGCGGCCGTACTCCTGGAACAGGATCGCCGCCTGCCGTTCCCAGTTGTAGCTCTCGTGGGCGGCCGCGAGCGCACGGTCCGCCATCGCGGTCCGTTCGCGCGGGTCGCCGAGGAGACGCCTGATCGCCGCGGCGATCGCGGACGGGTCCGTCGGGTCGACGAGGACGCCGGCCCCCGTCTCGCGAACGATCGGCGCCATACCCGGCAGGTCGGACGCCACGACCGGAACGCCCGCAGCCATCGCCTCGAAGAGCTTGTTCGGGGTGGTGAGTCGGTGGTTCAGCGTCGACGGCTGGATCGGCATCGCGACGACATCCGAAGCTGCGATCCAGTCGAGGAGCTCGTCGGGCGGCACGGCGGGAGCGAATCGCACCCGGCCGCCCAGATCGGGATCCGTCGCCAGGCCCTGGAGTCGCTCGCGGATCGACCCGTACCCCATGAGCACGAGGGCGGCATCCGGGACCTCACGCATCGCCTCGATCAGCTGCTCGATCCCACGCTCCGGCGACAGCCCGCCCTGATAGAGGACGACGAACGTGCCGTCGGACAGGCCGAGCAGACGCTGGAAGCGCCGATCTGGCGGACGGGCCGGCTCATAGCGGTACGAGCAGTTCAGGACAATCAACGGCAAGTCGACGTCCCAGCGGCTCGCCATGACCTCAGCGTATGGTCGGTTGACGGTGACGACGCGGCTCGCGGCGCGGGCCCGTCGTCGTTCCTGCCATCCGACGAGCCACCGGGCCGGTCCTGGCAGGCGAGCGAGGTTGCCCGCATCGACGTAGATGTCGCGAGCGTCGTAGACGACCGGCGCGCCCCGCTGAGCCCCGAGTGACGCCGCGACCGGAATGCCCATGTAGGCCATGCCGTGATACAGGTCGGCGCCCGGATCGGCTCGCCGAGCGGACGCCGTCTGGGCACGGATCGAGAGCCAGATCGCACCGAGACGCGTCGCGCCGCGGAGCACGGTTCGGGCTCGTGCGAGGATCCCGCGACTCACCGAGCCCGGCGCGGGCCCGGAGGACACGGGCGGCTCCATGCCAGGTGCGGACGAGGCCGCCGGCTCGCGCCGGCGCCGCCAGGATTGCAGGCGCGTCCCCGCCGGGAGCGCCGACCAGGGATCGGCCGCCACGCGAAGGATCCGATATCCAGCCACGTGCCGTTCCTCGGCCGGCAGTCCGGGCGCCGCGCGGGCGATCACCGTGACCGTGTGGCCGCGCGAGACCGCACTGCTGGCGATCCGCCACGTCCGCGAGTCGAACTCGCCCGTCGTCGGCAGGACGATGGCGAGATGCTGGGCGACAGGCGGCGGCGGAGCGCCGGGGTCGGCTGTCACGCCCCGACCCCGGCGAGATCGCGGTAGACCGCGACGAGCTTCGCGCCCTCGGTCTCCCAGTTCCACCGGTCGTGGGCGGCCGCAAGGCACCGCTGTCGGAGATCGGCCCGGGCGGCCGCCTCGAAGCCGAGGATGTCGCGGATGGCGGCCGCGATCGCAGCCGGGTCGGCCGGGTCGCAGACCGCGCCCAAAGGACCAGCCGGGTTCCCGAGCAGGATCGAACGCATCGCCGGGAAGTCGCTCGCGACGATCGGCACCCCGGCCGCGAGCGCCTCGAACAGCTTGTTCGGCGTCGACAGGACGTGGTTGAGCGTGTTCGGCTGAATCGGCATCACGGCGACGTCGGCGCCGGACAGCCACGGCACGAGGTCGGCGGGGGCAACAGGAGCCACGACGTGGAGGCGGCCACCGAACCGTGGCTCGGCCGCCAGGCGCTCCAGATGCGCCAGCTCTCGACCGAACCCGAGGTAGACGGCGTGGACCGCCTCGAGACCCGGCTCGAGGAGCGCGGCGGCCAGCTCATCGAGTCCGCGATGTGGGGCGAAGCTGCCGTGGTAGACGGCGAGCGGTGCCTCTGCCGGGCAGCCGGCAGCCGCCCGGAGGCGGTCGTCCCGCTGAAGCGGCGGATCCCAGCGCGGCGGGCAGTTGTGCACGGCGATCGATGTCGCCGGCAGCCGATAGCGGGTCCGGAGCTCGGCGAGGATCGCCTCGTTCACCGTGACCAGGGCCGTGCACTCGTCGATCCAGCCTCGCTCCCGGTTCGCGAGCCGGCGACGGATCCAGCCCGGGCGCAGCACGTACCCGCCCGATTCGAGCGCGATCTCATGGCTGTCGTAGACGACCAGCGCGGGACGGCGACGACCGGCGTCGACCGCGGCGGCCAGCCCGGTGAGGTCGTGTCCGTGGGCGATGTCAGGCGCCGGGGCGGCAACCCCCGCCGCTCGGGCCCAGCCGTCGACCCCGAACCGTCGGATCACGAGCCACGTGAGGGTCTCGGCAACCCGATGTCCGGGCCGGACGCGATCGATGAGCCTGGCCAGCCATCGGAGCGGAGCGCCGAAGATCCGCCACGGCCGCCGCCAGCCGCCCGGGATCGGCACCTCGAGGACGTCGAAGCCGTCGCGGCGCGTCGTCCTCCCGATGCTGGACGTGGTGTCGGACGGCCTCGCAACCACCGTGACCTGGAACCCGGCCGAGGCGAGCGTCCCGGCCTCGCGCAGCACCCGCGAGTCGTGAAGGACGTCACCGTAGACGAACATCGAGACGCGGACAGCTCGCGACAACGGCTGCGCGATCCGGGCGTCAGTGTTCGGCTGCATCGAGCGCGCTCGCGATCGCCTCGGCCGCACCGGCCGGGCGCAGGTCGAGGCCGGCAGCGCGACGCGACGCGTCGGCCGGAGCCGTCTCCCGAGGCGCCAGCCGCCCCAGCTCGTCGAGCGCGCAGGCCGCGTCCAGGCCCACCAGCACCATCCGGCCGTCGGATGTCTCGACGGCCTCGACCCATTCGGTTCGATCGCGCAGAACGAGGCACGGAACGCCGAGCCAGGCCGCTTCCCGCTGCACGCCACCAGAGTCGGTCAGCACGGCCGCCGCATGAAGCTGGAGGGCGAGCGTGGTCCGGTAGCCCTGCGGCTCGACCACCCTGACGTGCTCACCCGGGGTGATTCCGCCCTCGGCCAGGGCAGCCTGCGTCCCCGGATGGAGGGCAAGGATGACCGGCCGATCCGGTGCCGCCACGGAGTCGAGGAGCGCCGCCCACGCGTGCATCGCCGCCGGTTGCCGGTTCTCGGCGCGGTGCACGGTCGCGAACAGGTAGGCGCCTGGTTGGACGCCAAGGCCCGTGGCCGCCAGAGCCGCCGGATCCCGGACCCCTGCGGCCAGGCGCGCCGCGAGGTCCTGCATCAGGTCCCCCACGAGCGAGATCCCGTCGACGATTCCCTCGGCGGCCAGGTTCGCGACGGCTGTCGGCGTCGGGGCGAACAGCCAGCGGGAGAGGTGATCGGCGACGACCCGGTTCACCTCCTCGGGCATGCTTCGGTCGAACGAGCGAAGGCCGGCCTCGACGTGGGCGACCCGAATGCCGAGCTTCGCGGCGGCAAGCGCCCCCGCCAGCGTCGAGTTCGTGTCGCCGTAGACCAGCACTGCGTCCGGGCGCTCCGCGATCACGACCGCCTCCACAGCCGGCAGCATCCGGCCGACCTGCTCCGCCGGCGTCCCGCCGCCGATCCCGAGCGAGTGATCCGGTCTCGGCAGCGAGAGCTCGGC
>Ga0070696_100003333_pt1 | contig 10729 bp, 19 predicted proteins | sample KBSK1253metaG_FD_65474 | JGI IMG/M metagenome (GOLD analysis project Ga0070696, IMG submission 65474) | Corn, switchgrass and miscanthus rhizosphere microbial communities from Kellogg Biological Station, Michigan, USA - KBS K1-25-3 metaG | ecosystem: Host-associated > Plants > Roots >... | reverse complement strand
CCCTTCGCCATCGACTGCCCCCGCAGTTGCTGCCGTCGGAGACAACCGAATCTGATTTGCGAGTCCGAGGGAATCCCCTGTGACCGATCCGATTCACATCAAACGGAAACCGCTCTAGCCGTGGTCCCCGACATCGATCATGCGGCGCAACGTCCTTGCGTTGATCAGGATCGCAACCACCGCTTGCGTCAAGCCGATCGCTGTGAGGAGTAGGAACTCCGTACTGTTGAAGATCCCAAGGGGGCGCACGCCGGCCGCTCCGAGTGCGAAACAGTAGCACCTGGGCGGCAGCGACGCCGACCATCAAGATCGCTTCGATGGTGTTGTCGATGCCCGGCGGGGATCATCAACACTTCGAATTGCACATAACATGGCGTGCAGCGCCGACCCGGTCGCTCACCAAGCCTCCATCCCCAATCCCTGCTTCCCAAATGCATCAGACGGCGCATAATACTGACAAAGGTTAGGACATCGCCGACCACCGATCCAGCTCGGGGTCGCCGCCTCCTGATCCGAACCACCATGACTAGCCGTGACATGCTCATCACTGTTATCGTTGCTGTCGTCGTTGTGGCAGCGCTCCTCGGCGGCGGGTTCTTACTGCTTCAAGCCGATTTCTCCGCCAATCGTGCTCTATCTCCAGCGCTCGATTGCGCCGACCAGCATCCACTCTCTGCCGTCTTCGTAATTTCCTTGACGCGCGATCCGAAGACTCCGCCGCGCGCCGGGCGTGCATCCGGGAGGGCCTACCCCCGGCTGCACCGACCTCTAGGCCCGTTATGGCCAAACGCCAACCGCGCCACCCACGCGGCTCCACCCACTCCAATTTCCGTCACGCGCTGCGCGCGCGAAATCCATGAGCTCACTACTGAAAATGCGTGACGCACGGCGGGCGACTCGCCGCGTGCGATAAATCAGACTGGGTGGGACGGCGCCGACCGCCGCTCCAGCTCGGGCCGCCCTCGCCCCTGCGTTCACCTGCTGCCTGTCTCTTGCGCGTTTACGCCAGCGCGCATTCCGATAGCCGGCACTCAAGGGGCAATCCGGAACTCTCGCGCATACGCCGCGAGGGCTCCTCTTCCTAGCCGCGCCACCGTCAATCCCGAACACCACTTACATCTCCGGCACCCGCCTTATACACTGCTCCGCATGACTATCATTTCACGAATCAAGCAACTCCGTTTGCCGTACGGGCAGTACGTCGTCGTGGGGAGCGGCACGCTAGACGCGCTCGGAATACGGCAGGCAGCTGATATCGATATTGCCGTGCTGCCGGCATTGCATACCGCCCTTCGTGCCACCGGCGAGTGGGATGAGGACGAACGATATGGTGAGATATTTCTCAAGCGCGAAGATGTGGAAATATTGCCCCGCCTTGATTGGGACGCGTATCCGACCACGACGGCCGCAGCTATCGCATCGGCACTCGTCATTGACGGCGTCCCGTTTATGAATCTTGACGAACTGCCCACATTCAAGGCCGCGCTTGGCCGTGACAAGGATCTCGCCGACATTGCACTGATTGACGCATACCAGGCGCGTACGCGGTAACTGCAACGCCCCTAGCAGGCCCGCAAAACGCTCGCAAGAGCCCTGCGCCGACCAAGGATCAACACCGTTCAACACAGCGCCCACGACGCCCGAGCTCGTTCCAACAACCGCCGCGGTCGGCGCCACCAACCAACCCCGCTGCGTCGTTCAACCAGGCGCCCGCGTGCGCGCACCTTCTCCAATATCCGAGCGCTGCGCGGCACCCGAAATCCGCGACCCCAGCCTCCAATGTCCGTGAGCGCAGCGCTCGCCCATACCATCACATCTCGCAGACGAGACCTAACAAGCTTCTGCGGGAGATCACCTTTGGGTTGCTCAGCCAAATCGAGCAATTCTTGAGTTCCGTGCATGACCGCTGCATATAGTTCGCCGATCTGCGTTCGCGTCGTGTGGTTGTGCGTGCACCGTTAGTCGGACCCTTGCAGATGAAGCACGAGCACGAGAACAAACTTGCGCGCGTCTTGAACGTGGCGCCTCCCCAAGCCTATGAGCGCGGCGCCGACGGCAAGCGCTCGTGGTGGCGCAGAGCCCTTGAGCTCTTCGGCACCTTCAATCGCAAGCACGGCGATCTCCTCACGCGCGAAGACGTTGCCGAGTATCGCGCGCAGAAGGCTCGGGAAGAGCTTCCGGTCACCGATCCCGAGCGGCACCTTGGACTGCGCGTGTCGCGGTTGGACGACCTGGCCAAGGGCCTGATCGTCGATGGTGATGTCGACCTCAACGATCTTGGCGATAACTCCGAAATCAAGGACGAGGAATTCGGTAGCCAGCCCAACACCGGCTACTCAATCCTCACGCCGGGCGATGCTCGCAACCACGAGCGCCCCAACCACTTGCGCCTGTTCCAAGAGGGATTGGAGCCGCGCTCCTTCCGAGACCGGCACGAGGACCCCGAACACATTGCGCACGTGCGCGAGATGGAGCGGCGGAACAAGCAGGCAACACAAGAGTTCCTTCCGCGCTGGAATGAGGCCGAGAAGGAGGCGCGAGCGGGCGGCAAAAAGCGCACCGGGACCGACTAGAGAATTTTTTGGATGAAAGTGGAGGAATTCGACCCCTCAAAAGTGATAGGGAGTAGAGGGGACCACGGCCGACACTCATTCCAGGCGCAGCGCTTGCTGTCGCCACTGCTCCGTTCCTCAATTTCCCTGCAACTCCGCAATCCGCACCGCGATCTCCACGCGGCGCCGGTCCACTTTGCGCGCCTGCTCCTGCATCTCCCGGAAGCTCACAATGTCCCCTGCCGCGCGTCCTGCCCTGGGCCACGGCGTTGAGGGCCCCGTGCAGCCACCACCACTCGCGCTCGACCTCGCGCTCCAGCGCCCGCAATTCCTCAAGGGTGTCCGGCAGGTGGGCTTGAGCATTCATGGCCGGCTCCGAATGTATGTTCCTGTTTTGTTCTTTCTCTGCTACACCCTTCGGACGCCGCCTGCAAGCATCTGCGGATGCCTCGTACCCCGCTTCAGGTCCCAGGGTTTGTGGGCGGCGACCACTCGGTGTTCGCATGAAGCAGCCTCATGAGATGCGCCCTGGCAATCGCTGTGCCCGCGAAGCCGGCGTGGGCCGCACGCTTGGAGAATTGGCGAGTGCGAAGATGACGCTCGTTGCGGTGTGCCGGCTGTGCAAGCACCGGCGCGTTCTCTTTCCCGCGAGCCTTATCGAGCGCTACGGAGAGAACTACCCCGCGATCGCACTGCGAGAACGCCTGCGTTGCACGAGCTGCCGCGGCCGGGCGGCGAACCTGCACGAGTCATCGCGCTAGGCCGCCTTCAGCAAGTCTTCTTTGTCGAGGCCTTCCTGAACGATACGCATCTCTTCGGCCGGATACTCGCGCGTGAGAGCGAACGCTTCATCAACCGAGCAAGTCAGCCACGCCTCGAATTCTTTCTCACCGGTGAGCAACACCGGCATGCGTTCGTGATTGATGGTAGCGACGAGTTTGTTCGGCGTCGTCGTGAGAAATGCGTATGTCTCGATGTCGACGTTGGGTCCGTCTTTCTTCACCCGCCCCTTATACTGCCGCCAGATACCAGGAAACGCGAACAACGGCCGCTCGCCATCGCCTCGTATCGCGAACCAGTGCCACGTGGCCGTCGCCGTTCGGTTCGCAGAACGCGCCCGCAGGCACGAGGCAGCGCCGCTGCTTGAAAGAGTCACGCCAGAACGGGTTCGTCTGAATTTGATCGTCGCGCACATTGGTCACGGGCTTCGGTGCCCTTCCCTTCTCAAGCCGGAAGAAGCCCCAGTTCATCAGAACGATCTCGCGCTCGCCGTCGGCTGCGCGGCGCACCACGGGCGCCACGTGCCGCGGAAATATGCCCGAGGACGGCTCGAACGAGACGATACGATTGTGCGAGACCCGGAAGAACCGCCCTACCGTGTCACGGTTCTTGTTCAGCGAGTAGAGATTGCACACGTCAATCCGTTCGCTCCCTCGTGACTCGAAAGTAGTGCTCGGCGTGCTGATAAAAGTTCTCGGCCTCGACCGTGTCGCCATTCAACGCCGCCTCTCGCGCGAGGGCAAGGTACCGCTCATGGTTCCGATGTGCGTTGCCGGCCGAGCCGTTCTGCCGCTGGCGGTTCGCGGCATTGGCGCGCACGGCGGGCGCTCGCCTTCCCGGCGGCCCCGGCCGTCCATTTCTGGTTCCGTTCATTCACTGATCTCCGTACTCAAGTGCGCGCCGTGCCCAGGCGCATGCGCTGGAAAGCTGCTACTGTGCGGTTCCCAAGATAGATAGGTGGGCGCCAACTCCGTTGGAGAGCGGGGCCAGCGCCCCGCGGCGCGCAGAAACTACCTAAGCATTCTACCCGGATTCGCAAACCACTCGGTCTACTCGCCACATCAGGCGCGGGACGCGAGTGCTCGGCCGCATCCACGGGGTGCGCCACGAACTGCGGGCCACAACAGCGGCGTGTGCGGGAGGACAATGGGTACCACCAAGAATCCGGTTATTCGTCGAAGTGCATGATTTGCTTCGACTCTTCTCCTCCGTCGTGACCACCCTGCTGCAGCTGCCCGCCCATGTGCGGGCGTTCTGGCGACGCAGCTATGACGGGGGAACGCGTCGGTCCCGGAGCGCACCCCGCTGCTCCGGGGCCGATCCCCGCGCCAGCAGGTCGGTGGAGCCGGCACCGACGGCCGTGTGCCGTTCCGCTCCGATTCCTATCGTACGAAGCGGTGCGCGCATGCCACCGGCACGCTCCGCACGCCTCTCCCAAGCCAGCGCCGCATAAGACGAGATCATGCAGAAGAACACCGCCCCGAAGAAACCGAAGTGCAAGAACTGCGAAGGAAAAGGCACGCTCAAGAAGGGCGACAAGGTCGTTCGCTGTCAACGATGTGGCGGCAGCGGCATCAAGCGGTGACCGGCACCGATGAACCACGATCGAACCGAGCGCTCAACGAGGCCACGCGCCTCTCAGTATACGTGAGCTACGCAACCCTCTGAATGCGCACGCTGATCATCCGAAGCCCGTGCTCTCCCCACATACCAACGCCGCAGCCCCACTTAGGCCATTTGCAGATTAGTCCAGACTCCAATGACGAGAAGTCCCTGTTTGAGTAACTTGGGACGAATTTCATTTATGAGCTGCAGGGTTCGTAGTTCAACGCGCTCCGGCTTCGATTTTCGCGACTGCAAGTCTACGACTATTGCTTGCCACATTGGCTCCCCTCCCTCCACTTCAGACAGGGCCGAACTGCAGGAAAATTGCTGCCTCTGCCCACTTCCGTTGGCGGGAGCATGCGATGACCTCCGTGCGGGGACCGCGCGAAATACTGTCGCGTCGCCCGCGCGCCACCCCCTCAGTGCTGGTTATCAGCGTGGTTAATCGACCGTTGCCGTGGTCACGATGCTGCGCCGTGCCGAGGTATATCGCTTGCACGACCCATGGCTGCGAATGGCACGCTTTTCTCCTGGCGCGGTGGCCGAGCTATGGGCCAGCACTTAGGCTGGGCTAGTCTGACTCGTGTCGGGTGTGCGCAGATTCTCGGGAGTGACGACGATGCCGATGCAGGCTGGGTGAGCTGTCGCCACGCGTGGGACAAGGAGCGGGCGCCAGGCGACCCGCCAGTGAAACGACCTGATTGCTACGCCGCCACCGGAAATTCACTGGAGCGTGCTTTCGCCCAGATCGAGCCCCGGTGCGTCAGATTGAGATGGTCAGCGAGTTATAACAAAAGTGGTTGCGGGGGTACGCAACCCCCGAGAATTGACTCTCGCATGCCAAATCTAGAGAAAGCACCAACACCAGTCTGGGGGCCTGGGGGTCGCGAGTTCAAATCTCGCCGCTCCGACCAATCAAATCAAACAGTTACGAGCTTGGCCCGGTCCGCAGAAATGGCTCTGCGGACCGCCTGCGGACCGGCTGCAAGCAACCATCAGCGGCGCCGACCTTGCGAGGCGCTCCACCCTGGACAAGCAACGTCGATGACGACGATCGAGCAGAAGGAGGCCGAGCGCCGGACGTTGGAACACGTGCTAGCCGCTGTCGGCATCGTGCGTGATGAATCCCCCGCCGGTGGGGAGGCGCCCGACTTCACACTTACTATTGCCAGTCGCACCCTCGGCATTGAGGTCACGGCGTTCCAGGCCGGTACCATGACTGATGATGGGGTCCCGCTTCGTCAAGTCGAAGCCGAATGGCAACGCTTCGAGGCTGCCTCGCACGAGTTCCGGCAGGCCCGCGCCTATTTAGACGACATGAACATTGGCCTCTTCTTCAAGGCGTCCATGCCGCCGCGGAGCGAGCACTCCGCGTTCATGGAAGAGATTGCATCGTTCGTCATCGAGCGCGGAGCAGAAGCCCGGTCCATGGGTACGGACTTCCGGGCTCACCATTTCACATCGCCTCTGATCACTAAGTACCTGCGTTGCTTCCATCTGAGACGCGGGAAGTATCCCGAGTGGTTCTCAAATCTCACTGGGGGTTGGGTCGACGCACCGGATGGCGCACTAACTGCGATCGTCAGGAAGAAGAGTGGCAAGCAGTACCGCCCAACAGATGAGCTGTGGCTTGCCATTCAGTGCAACCCGCGAACGTCGGAATTGATGATGCCGATAGAGGGCGCGGTGGATTTCACATACGTAGCCGGGCTCGATGCCGCGCTGCGGACGTCCTGCTTCTCCAGGGTGTTGGTGGTCACGTATGGCGGGGGGACGTTCCAGTGGAACGAGCTTGACGGCTGGACGGAGTTGCCTGGGCGCACCCGCGCGTAGGCTGGTGCTTGGTCACTTGGTTGGCCGCCCGTGTGCCCGCACCGGCGCCAGGAGGCTTAGGACGGCCGCGCCCAGCTCCCCGCCGTCTCAGCACAGGGTGGCTGGGTTCGAGCCGCATACGATAGCGCCGGAAGCCAGGAAAGATTTGGCGAACGCCGACAATATCCGAGGATGGGCCGGAAAACGGCGCCTCGGCATGCTCCTCCTCAAGGCCCACGACTGGTGAGCCTCTGCAAACAGGAGGACTTTCATGAAGACCCTCATCATCGCCATGGCACTGGTGAAGACCGTCGCCCTGCTGCTGGTGCTTGCGAGCGTTTCGACCACGCCCGCGGCGGCCGATCCGGAGCCCCGCTGCCTGACTGGCGACTGTTCAGCGTGAGGGATTTTCGGCCTGTGGGAGGCTGGGCCTGAAGTTTCCAGAGCTGGGTCCAGGTTCTCTCTTCAGGACTGGGCCACAGGCATCGGGGAGAATAGCGAGGCTCGCCTTCTCCCCGATGCACTTTCGGATCAGCTGAGTAGCCAATCCGGATACTCAGCTCTAATGGCGCCTCTACCGGCCCAAGGGGGTGGGGGCTGGCAGTGACGCAGCGGAACCTGTCCCGGCCTCCACGGTTAACCATTTCGCGGGGTCGCGTCCTGAGGATGGGGCGTGACATCGGGCATCCCGGCGTAACCCTGCCCGGGATGCCGATCGGCTCGCCTACAGGGGATGGCCGAGGTCGAGATCGCCTGCCTGCGGGTCCCGGGCGGGCGACTGACGCGAGCTTGGGCTTCTCGGTGATCCCTCGTCCCTGCTTCTGCCATTATTGTCAGTCCACATCTCTGCGGAAGGGTAGCACAGTGGCAGTGTCCGCTGCCCTTAACCGCGACGGTGCCGGTTCAACTCCGGCCCCTTCCACCACGGCTGGCCCATCATGATGGCGGGGTCGGCGACCATGTACGCGGGCACCATGGTGCGTGCGGAGAACTCCTTGTCGCCGGTCAGGTCGCCCACCGTGGACACCAGCCATTCGCAGCTGTTTATCTCGGCCCCAGACCCGATTTCTCAGCCACTTCCTTCAATTTCTTGATATCCCACTCGATGATCTCCCTGAGGTTCCCCGGCGTCGAGAGGGTCGCGATCGTGCCCGCGACTTCAAGGCTCCGCCTCACATCGTCACGCGCCAGCACCCGCTCGAGCGCCTCGTACATCTTGTCGATGATCGGCTTCGGTGTGCCTCCCGGAAAGGCGAACCCGTACCAGGCCCCATACTTGAAGTCTTCTAGGCCGCTCTCCGCGAACGTCGGAACATCGGGCGCTGCCGGCCAACGGAAGGGAGACGCTACCGCGAGCAGCCGAAGGTCACCGGCGCTTACGGGGCCGCGGACTGCCTGGTAGAGTTCGAGGCCGAAGGCCGCATCCCCTTTCACGAGGGCTGCCACCACCTCTCCGGTCGTCGCGAATGACAGATGTTGCGCGTTCATGCCCGTGCGCTGGCGCAAATCCTCGGCGATCAGATGTTGGCCCGAGCCGGCACCCAGGGTGGCATAGCGCGCCGTGCCCCCTGCCGCGCTTATGTGCGCCAGGAGGCTCTTGAGATCCGTCGCGGGAGAATTGTGAGGGACCATCAGTACAAAGGTGGACGAGGCGATCATGCCGACCAGCGCGAAGCTATGAACCGGGTCATAGGGCACTTTCTTGACCATGACCGCGGATATCGCGTGGCCCGCGCTAATCACGAGACCCGTGTAGCCGTCGCCGGGAGCCCCGGCAACGATGCCGCCGGCGATCGTGCCGCCTGAGCCGGGCTGGTTCTCCACCAGGAAAGGCTGACCAAGAACCTCGGATAGCTTCTCGGCAACGATGCGGGCCACGACATCAGTCCCGCCGCCGGCTCCGAATCCGACAAGGATGCGGACCGGCCTGGCCGGCCAGTCCTCCGCCTCGGCCAGACTGATTTGTGCCCACAACAGCGCAACGGCCGACATAACTATCCGCCAAGACATCGTCAGTCCCCGATTGCTGGCCTATGGCCGGTACAGCGTTTAGCAGGTCCGTAGCGGTCTTCAACCGAGCGTCGCCAGCGACGAGGCGTGCAGAGGAACCAAGGAGAAGGCACCGCTGCTGGCTTGCAACGGTGCCTCTACGTTCGTTTGCAACACCAGACCTGGCAGCCGCAGAAGCGAACGATTGGACGTCCTGGGAAGCAGAATGCTGTAAAAAGTAGCACTGCAAGAAACAAGCCCGCCTACAGAAGCAGGGGGCCACCCCTGAGGTCATGAAGGTTGTCTGAAATTCTGCGGAAGGTTTACCGGCAGGGCGCAAGCGACCATGACAGACCGCGCCGCCCCCACCAAGTCGTTGCTTTACGACGTTAACCCGCACCAGCGTCGACGGCAACGCGGTCGCCGGGCTGGCCCGCTTAAGGCGTTGGCCCGGCGGCCGTCTTGGGTCGCACCTAGTGGTCGCCTTCACGGTGCCGAGACGGGTGGCTCTCGCGCAATCCAAGGGGGGGGCCATGGCGCGCGCCCAGCGGTCCGGCGTTTCAAACGTGTCCGATCTCGTCTTCCCGCCACACTATCACGCGGCGCTGCTGTCGCTCCTCCAACTGGAATTTCTTCATTGCTCGGCAGATGGCACCCTCGTAGTCGTCAGCGCGGACGAAGCCGAGGCGTTTGAGGCGGGCGCCGTCCATGAGGCTAACGCACCACCACCACGAGGGGATGTGCATCGAGGTCGGTTGCATGGCAGCCTCCGCAGTGGACACATCAACGCATCCGGCGCCACTGTCGCCATCGTTACGTTAGATCCAGCAGGCGACTGGCCGGCAGTAACCACTGGTCGCATCATTCGTCCATCGGCACCGTGGGTGCACGAGACATGCTGATCGTTTCTTGATGCCAACGCAGCCACCCTGCGGCTCCGGGTGGCATTGGAAAATGCCGTTCTCTGCGGTCTTGTCGCCGGACGCAGCCATTGTGGTCGCCGGCAGTTGCACGGAAGAGAACCCAGCAAAAGCCGTGGCTGCAACAAGCGCGACGCCGCGCATGCGCGGGGCCATCAGAACCGTCAATCGGGAGCAGCTCATAGCTCCCTGCCTTTCTGGTTAGAACAGGCGGGAGCAGATTGTGGACACTCTCGGCCGGAGGCGCCCGACGAGCGCATGCCTCCGATCGCACGAGACTAACAGACGCGGTCGGGACCGCCTAATGCGAGCTACTTCGCCCCGTCCTCCGTCGGATGCGGCAGCGATGACCTGGGCCAGATCGCGGGTATCGAAGTAGCCGCCGCAGGCCGGGCAGCGCATGAAGAAGCCGGCCTCGCTGGCGGGCTTGGGCTCGACCAGCTCGCCGAGGCGCGGAGGTCGCTCGGGCGGCCCATACAGGAACGGCACCGGACCTCGGGAGTTGACCTGCGCCTGGGTGGAGTATTCCCCAGGACCGTCATGCGCGAACGGGCACCTTGCAATCCCCCATTGCAGGGTGCCCTTCGTTTTGGCTCCTCCGCCACCCTGCCCTTCCTCGGCAATCGATACCGTGCAGCTCAGTAGTGTCGGATGCTATACAAACCGCTGGTGCAGGCTGCGGCTGTTGGGCACTCGGATGAAAGCGCGACGACTTATCGAGAATGCGTCCTACGCCCCGGACCAGTTGAAGGCACTTGGGCAGGCGTTCGACGATGCCTGGGAGCGGATCGCTCCAAGCGTCAGCAGCACCCCAGAGGCCATAGAGGCGGCCCGCTTTGCGCTCGCGGATATCGTTCTTGGGTTGGCCAAGAACGGAAGCTTGGACCCACGGTGGCTCGCCGAGACGGCCGTCCATGTGATGCTCTCTCGATCAGGGACTGGGGATGTGAGCTAAGTAGACTTCGAACAATAGCTGAATCGCGCTCCGTGGACTGCGGCGGTGTGACTCAGGGCGTGGGGATTCCTGGTTGAGGTGAACCGGCGTAGGTCGATCCTATGATCGACGAAGAA
>Ga0070696_100003331_pt1 | contig 10732 bp, 7 predicted proteins | sample KBSK1253metaG_FD_65474 | JGI IMG/M metagenome (GOLD analysis project Ga0070696, IMG submission 65474) | Corn, switchgrass and miscanthus rhizosphere microbial communities from Kellogg Biological Station, Michigan, USA - KBS K1-25-3 metaG | ecosystem: Host-associated > Plants > Roots >... | reverse complement strand
GTCGCCGATCCGCGCCGACAGATCGCCCTCGGCCACGCGGCTCGCGAACTTCTCGATGGACCGGAGCCGCCGCGAGAGGAGGCGCACGATGATGAGGCCCGAGATGGCCGACGCGATGACCGAGATCGGCAGGAAGAGGAGCGATGTCGCCGAGCCGAACCCCATGGGGCCGCCGGGGGGACGGAGCGGGCGGAGAACGACGACCTCGCCTAGTATCTCGTCGCCGCGCCGCACGCGCCGCTTCGCGAGGATCTCGAAGCGAGACGGGCCCCGTCGTCCGGGAAGAGGGCGCACCTCGACGATCCCGCCCGACGTGGGCGTGGCGGCGAGAATCCGCACGATGTTGCCCGATCGGCTGGGCGGGTCGCTGATCACGACGCCGTCCGCCCGCCGGAACGCGATCCAGTCGGGGCGTGCGCCCATGGCGCTCCGACGCCGCGCGAGGAGCGAATCGAGATCGGCACCCGCCTCGACCGTGGGCGCGGCCGACAGGTCGCCCGCGATGTTCACCGCGACCACTTCGGCCCGCGACCGCGCCTCGCGCGTCTCCAGCGGCAGGAGCACCTCGGTCGCCACGATCCATTGGAGGAACGTGCCGAGCGCGGCCGTGAGGAAGAACACGACCGCCACGGTCCAGACGAGGCTTCGCCGCTTCGATCCGGTCACGCGGCCGGCTCCGAGAAGCGGTAACCGGCGCCCCAGACCGTCTCGACGTACCGTGGGTTCGCGGGATCCAGCTCCACTTTTCGCCGGACGCGGCTCACGAGGCTGTCGATCGAACGGTCGTCCACGACACGGCCGTCTCCCCAGACGTGCTCGAGCAGCGCCTCGCGGCTGAACACGCGGCCCGGGCGCGAGGCCAGGAAGTAGAGGAGATCGAACTCGAGCGTCGTGAGGGGGACGGGCGTTCCGTCTCGCTCGACCGCGCGCCGCGCCGGGTCGATCACGAGGCCGCCCAACGTCAGCGTCTGTTCCCGGACCGCGCCGGTCGACCGGCGAAGAAGCGCCCGGACGCGCGCGATCAATTCGGCCGTGCTGAACGGCTTCGTGATGTAGTCGTCGGCGCCGACCTCGAAGCCGAGCACCTTGTCGCTCTCGCTGCTCCTTGCCGTGACCATGAGGATCGGGACGTCGCTTTCCCTTCGGACGCGGCGGCACACCTCGAGCCCGTCGATTCCAGCGAGGCCGAGGTCGAGCACGACGAGAGCGGGTTTCAGACGCGCAAAGTCCGCCAGCGCGCGTCCGCCGTCAGCGGAACGATGGCAGACGTATCCCGCGGCTTCTAGATTTCGGACGATCAGTTCCGCGATGCGGCCGTCGTCCTCGACGATGAGGATCTCTGGTTTCATATCTGGAGAATACCCGGATTAGGTGGCAAAAGTGTGGCAGAGGTGCGGTGAAGTGATGGCCTTCTCGGCAGGCCCCAGACTGCCACCCTTTGCCTCTCCCCTGCCACAGTTCTGCCACACGGCCCGTGGTCTAATGTTGCAGTCGAAGAAGAAGCGGTCGATACCATGGGGAGATAGGGAGATCGATATGACGCCCGTGATCAAGACGTTGGGATTGAGCCGGAACTACGTCCTTGGGACGGAGACCGTCCACGCCCTCCGCGAAGTCTCCTTGACGATCGAGAAGAACGAATACGTGGCCATCATGGGCCCGTCGGGCTCGGGCAAGTCTACCCTGATGAACCTGATCGGGTGCCTCGACACGCCGAGCGCGGGCGAATACTGGCTGAACGGCGTGCAGGTGTCGGGGATGACGGACAAGGAACTGGCGCGGGTGCGAAACCGCGAGATCGGCTTCATCTTCCAGACGTTCAATCTGCTCGCGCGGGCGAGCGCCCTTAAGAATGTGGAGTTGCCGCTCCTCTATGGCGGGGTACCGCCGAACGAGCGGCGAGAACGTGCCCGCGAGGCGCTGTCGCGGGTCCAATTGGAGGAACGGATGCAACACCGACCGAACGAGCTCTCCGGCGGTCAGCGCCAGCGGGTCGCGATCGCGCGCGCGCTGGTCACGCGCCCGGCGCTCCTCTTGGCCGACGAGCCGACGGGGAACCTGGACTCGAAGACCGGCGAGGACATCCTGGCGCTCTTCCAAGCGCTCCACACCGAAGGGCAGACGATCGTGGTGGTGACCCACGAGCCGGACGTCGCCGAGCGGGCCGATCGGAAGATCGTGTTGCGGGACGGCGTCATTTCATCGGACACGCCGACGGCTCGGCGCGAGGTGATGGCGTGATGCGCACGATCGTCGTTGCCCTGGCTCTACTCGCTGCAACCGCAGGGCCCGCGCGCGCGGCGTCCCTCGCGGATTCGACGGCGCGTCCGATCTCGCTCACGGAAGCCCTGGAGATGGCGCAGAAGAGTTCGCCCCAGGCCATCCAGGCGCGGAATCAAACGAAGACCGCGGCGGCGGGCTCGCGTTCGGCGGTCGCGGCGTTCCTTCCCAACGTGAATCTGTCCGCGGGCGCGACCCGCCAGTACACCTCGGGGAGCCGGACGCGCATCGAGAACGGCCAGGTGATCACGGTGCCCGATGAGCCCTGGTCCTACAGCGCGGGGTTCGGCGCCAACGTGGAGTTGTTCACGGGGGGGCGGCGCCTCTTCGACATTCAAGGAGCCCGCGCGAACGTCCGGGTCGCCGAGGCCAACGAAACGATCCAGCGCTATCAGGTCGCGCTCCTCGTAAAGCAGCAGTACTTTAACGTGCTCGCGGCGCGGGAATCGGAGGACGCGGCCCTCGCGCAGCTCACGCAGGCCCAACAGGCCCTTCGGGTCGCGCTGATCCGGGTCCGGGCTCGTAGCTCGACGCGGTCCGATTCGCTTCGCACCGAGATCCAGGTTCGAAACGCCGAGCTGGCGGTCCTCGACGCGAATACGACGCTGGAGTCCGCGATCGCCTCCTTGACGAGGATCGTCGGCAGCCCGACTCCGGTGACGGCGCAGCCCGATCCGGCACCGGCCGGACCCACGCTGGCCGTCGACGGGGAGGCGCTTCGATCGCTGGCCGAGAACGGCCCGAGCGTGAAGGAAGCGAAGTCTCAGCTCGACGCGGCGCGCGCGGTGAAGCGGTCCTCGTGGACGGGATACCTCCCCACGGTGAACGCGAGCTACGGTCGGACCGGCAACGGGAGCGGAACGGATCTGCGCTTCGACCCCACCGACTACAACTACTCGGGCTCGCTTCGGTTTTCCGCCTCGTTCCCGCTGTTCAATCAGTTCGCGCGGGAGGAGCAGGTGGTGCGGGCCAGGGCCTCGGTGTCGAACGCGGAGGCGTCCCTCCGCGACGCCCAGCTGGCCGCGCTCGAGAGCGTGACCCGGTCCTTGGGCGCATTCCGGTCGGCGCAGCAGCGCACCGCGGCGCAACAGGCCACCGTGGAGGCGGCCGAAGAGGACCTCCGCGTGCAACAGCAACGCTATGGGGCGGGGAATTCCACGCTCCTCGACGTGCTCACGTCACAGACGCAACTGGACCAGGCGCGACAGGCGCTCATTCGGGCCCGGTACGACCAGCGGATCGCCAAGGCGGAACTCGAGGCGCTGGTCGGCCGTGACCTCTAAGGAGATTCAAGTGAACCAGACACCGTCCCGTCCGTGGATGCGCCGCTGGGCGCTGCCGCTCGCCCTCGTGGCCGTCGTCGTGGTGGGCTTCCTCGCGCGGGGCATCTTCAAGCCCAAGCCGAAGGTCGCCGTGCCGTTCGAAACGGTCGAGCGCAGGGACATCACGATGACCGTCGAGGCGACCGGCACGGTCGAGCCGGTCGATCTCGTCGAGGTGAAGTCCAAGGCATCCGGCCAGATTCTCAAGATGCCGGTCCAGGTCGGATCGGTCGTGAAGCGCGGCGACCTGCTCGCGCAGATCGACAAGGTGGACGTGCAGAACCAGTACGATCAGGCCGCGGCCGCGCTCCGGGCGGCGCAGACGAAGTCGACCATCTCGAAGGCCCAGGCCGATCGGGCGGACCAGCTCTTCGCGGGCCAGGTGATCACCGCGGAGGAGCATGAGGCCGCCACGCTGGACCTCGCGAACGCGCGGTCCCAGCTCGTCAAGGCCAGCACCGACCTCGACATCGCGCGCCAAAAGTTGGCGGACGCCACCGTGCGCGCGCCCGTCTCAGGCACCATCATCGCGGCTCCCGTGACCGTGGGGCAGGTGATCTCGTCGGCGACGTCCTCGGTGAGCGGCGGCACGACGCTCCTCCAGATGGCGGACTTGAGTCGGGTTCGGATTCGGGCCCTGGTCAGCGAGACCGACATCGGCTCGCTCCACCCCGGGCAGAGCGCGTCGGTCTCGGTCGACGCCTATCCGCAGCGGCCGTTCCGCGGCTCCGTGGAGAAGATCGAGCCGCAGGCCGTCGTGCAGCAGTCCGTGACGATGTTCCCGGTTCTCGTCTCGATCTCGAACGAGGCGGGAATCCTCCTCCCGGGCATGAACGGCGAGGTGACGGTGGTGGTGGATGAGCGTACGGGTGTGCCCGCCGTCCCGCTGGACGCGGTGCGGACGGTTCGCGAGCTTCCGACGGTGGCGAAGTCGCTCGGCCTCGACGCGGATTCGCTCCAGGCGGTGTTGAGGACGATGCGCGCGCAGCGGGGCGCTCGTGGCCGCGACAGCCTGCGCGTGGCCGCGGACGGGCAGAGCGGGCGCACGGGGCGCGGGGGCCGTGGTGGACGCGGCGGTGGCGGCGGCTGGCGCAATCGGGCCGGTGGCGCCGGTGCCGGCGCGGGCGGTGGTGCCTGGAGCGGCGCCGGTGGTGCCGGCGGCGCCGGAGCGGGAGGCGCTCGCGCCGCGGCGCAGACGATGATCGCGATGGTGAAGGTCGAGAAGGGAATCGAGCTTCGAATCGTTCGCGTCGGCCTGAGCGACTTCGATTACGGCGAGGTGCTGAGCGGGCTCAAGGAAGGCGACCAGGTCGCGATGCTGAGCGTCGCGCAGATCCAGGCGCAGCGCGCCGAGAACATCAGCCAGATTCGCGAGCGGGTCTCGGGCATGGGCGGCCTCGGCGGCGGAACGGGCGGCAGGAGCGGCGGCGGTCGTAGCGGCGGTGGCCAGAGCGGCGGCGGCAGCAGCGGCGGCGGGCGCGGCGGTCCGGGAGGAGGGCCCTAACATGGTCGTCGGCGAAACCGTCAATGTGGCGCTGGAGGCGCTCCGCGCGAACCGGCTCCGGTCGTTCCTCACGATGCTCGGCATCGTGATCGGCGTGGCCGCGGTCATCGCGATGGTGGCGCTCGGTCGCGGTGCCGAGCGCTCCGTGAATCAGCGGATCGCCGCGCTCGGAACGACGCTCGTGAGCATCCTGCCGGGACAGGCGCGCGGGCCGGGAGGAATCGCGTCCTCGACCGATCGCGCCGACCTGACCCTGGACGATGCCATGGCGATCGAGTCGCGCGGCAAGTACGTGCTCGCCGTGCAGCCGGAGATGTCGCGCCAGCTCCAGGTGCAATACGGCAACCAGAACGCGAATACCACGGTCACCGGAACCTCGGCCAATTACCTCGAGGTGCGGAATTTCACGCTCGCGGTGGGCCGCATGTTCGGCGACGGCGAAGACGCCGCGCGGCGGCGGGTCGCCGTGGTCGGTTCCGAGGCCGCGAACAACATGGGCATGGCCGCGGCCGAGGCGTCGATCGGCCAGCAGATCCGCGTCAACGGAGTGCAATTCGACGTGGTCGGCATCCTCGCCCCGAAGGGGCAGGCGGGGGGATTCGGCGATCCCGACGATCAGGTGCTGATCCCCATTCGGACGGCGCAGGCACGCGTGATCGGCGGGGACCGCCTGCGGTCCATCAACGTCCTCGCGACTTCCGAGGCCGACCTACCGCTGACGATGGCGGAGGCCCAGAAGATCCTGCGCCGGGAGCATCGGATCCGGCCGGGGCGCGACGATGATTTTCGGATCCGCAATCAGAGCGATTTTCTTACCACCCTGGGCGAGACCCGCCAGGTCTTCACGCTCCTCCTCGCCGGAATCGCCGCGGTCAGCCTCTTCGTCGGCGGGATCGGCATCATGAACATCATGCTCGTCTCCGTGACCGAGCGGACCCGCGAGATCGGGATCCGGAAGGCGCTCGGCGCGTCCCAGGAGACGATTCTCGCCCAGTTCCTCATCGAGGCCGTCGTTCTCTGCATGATGGGTGGGATCGGCGGCATCCTGATCGGGGGCGGCACCGCCATCCTGCTCCGAGTCGTGTTCAAAATGGAGACCGCGGTGGATCCCGTCTCGATCGTCGTGTCGTTCGTGTTCGCGGCGGTCGTGGGGCTCGGGTTCGGCGTCTGGCCCGCCAAACGCGCCGCGTCGCTCGACCCGATCGAGTCGTTGCGCTACGAGTAGCTGGCGGGGCGGGCGGCGGTTCGCTAGTATCGACGCCTCCTCGCGGCTTCGCCTCCGGATTCCCCGTGAGGCGAGTGGTTGGCACCCCACGACCTGTACAGCGATCTTCGAACCCTCACGCGTGCTGCGTCGCTGCCCGCGATTCTCTCCCTAGAGGACGCAGCGGCTGCACTCCACGTCTCGCGTCAGGAAGCCACGGTTCGAATGCGAACGCTCATTCGGCTTGGCGCGGCCCGACGCATTTCGAAGGGCCTCTTTTTTCTCGTGTCCATCAAGTCGACGGATCCGGGTTCCGAATACCCGCGCGATGCGGGAGCCCTCGCTTCCAAACTGTTCGCTCCGTGTTACATCGGAGGGTGGTCCGCCGCCAATGCGTGTCGCCTCTATTCGAGTTTTCGTCCCGAGACATTCGTCGTCACGTCCTCTCGAGTCCGCTCGTCGCGCGTGCGGGTCGGAAATGTCCGATTTCGCCTCGCTCACGTGCCGGAACGCCTGATCACCGGCCCCGGGTTCGTGTCCCGTCACGACCCACCCGAATCCGGTCCGGAGCGGACGATCGTGGACGCGTTGCGCTCCCCGGCCTGGCTCGGTGGCATCCGCCCGTTGGCGTACGCGCTTCGAAAGCACCGTTGGTCGGACGGATGGGACCCGGACCGCTTCATTGAGATCATGGAGCACGCGGGAACCGGCCCCGCCGTGAAGCGTCTGGCCGCGCTCGACACTCTCCTGAGCCTGCACATCGCGGACGTGGTGCAGGCGGTCGCGGACAAGCGCACAGGCGGGATCGTGGCCCTCGAACCAGGGAGGCTTGGGGGCCGAATCGACACCTATAGTGGCGTCCGGGTGAACGTGGACCCCGAGGGGGACGAGAGGAACGACATCGATCGGTTGGACGACGAGTATTCGGACGACGAACTCGAGGACGTCGATCTCTAGGCAGAGCCGGGGGAGTCCATTGCCTCGGACCGGCTCACATACAGTTGAAGGCCACGAAATTGCTAAATTCGCAATTTTGTGGACTAAAAGTGTAACTGTCCCGCGCCGCCGATATGTTTGCACGGCGACCGCCGGACTTTCGGCGCCGCCGATATGTTTCCACGGCGACCGCCGGACTCTCGCCAACCGCGCGGACCCAAATCCCGCTTTCCGCCGGGTGCTGCAGGGGCTACCCTCGCAGGCCATGCCGGTTTGCATATCGTGTAAACGGGAGGTGACTGCGCCGGGACGATTCTGCCCGGAATGCGGCGCGGCCTGGCTCCCCGACCCGGACGAAGCGCTCGACGCCACCACCCCCGACTCCCGCCCTTCCTCGTCCTCCTCGCTGCACGGCCGTTTCGAGCCCGGCACGCGACTCGGCTCCCGCTACCGCGTCGTGGGGCTCCTGGGGCGGGGCGGCATGGGAGAGGTCTATCGGGCCGACGACCTCGAGCTGAATCAAGCCGTCGCGCTCAAGTTCCTCCCTGAGAAGGTCGCGAGGAACGCCGCGGATCTGGCGCGTCTCCGCCAGGAAGTGCGCGTCGCGCGACAGATCGCGCACCCGAACGTCTGTCGAACCTACGACATCGCGGAAGCAGACGGCCTCGTGTTCGTGGTCATGGAATACGTGGACGGCGAGGACCTCGCATCGGTGCTTCGGCGCCTGGGCCGCCCCACTTCCGACAAGGCGCTGGAGATTGCCCGCCAGCTCTGCCTCGGCATTGGCGCGGCCCACGAGAACGGCGTCCTCCATCGCGATCTGAAGCCCGCGAATATCATGATCGACGGGCGCGGGCGCGTTCGGATCACCGACTTCGGGCTGGCGGGGACGGCGGAGGAACTGGCCGCGGAGGGCGGTACCGCGGGAACCCCGGCGTACATGGCTCCCGAACAGCTCCGCTCCGGGACCGCGTCCGCCCAGAGCGATATCTATTCGCTGGGCCTCGTCCTCTACGAGCTGTTCACCGGGAAGCGCGCGACCGACGTGACGCCGCCCCCCGATCCGCACCGTCCCGAAAGCGATAGCTCGGTCCGCACGCCGTCGAGCCTGGTGGGCGACCTCGATCCCGCCGTGGAGCGCGTCATCCTCCGCTGCCTGGAGCGGGATCCAGCGCGACGCCCGCAATCGGCGTACGCGGTCTACGGAGCGCTACCGGGGGGCGATCCCCTGGCGGCGGCGGTCGCGGCGGGGGAGACTCCGTCGCCGGAGCTGGTGGCCAACGCCGGCGTCGAGGGGAGCGTGCGGCCGCTTCATGCCGGGATCGCGGTGCTGCTCACCGTCGCTGCCCTCGTGTTCATCTCCGTCCTGAATCGGCCACTCTACATGGGGTTCGATCGGTCTCCCCAGGTCCTCTCGGTGCGTGCGGAGGAGATCTTGACTCAGGCCACCGGAACTCCGCCGGCGCACTATTCCAGTCAAGGCCTTCGCTACGCGCCGGCACCGAAGGACTCGGCGCTCAAAGTCCTGCCGCGCCAAAAGCAATACTGGCGCCGCTGGAGCCCTGTTCCGATGGAACGCACGGACATTCACGATCCGAGCGTGGACTTGAAGGCCCCGCCGCAGTCGTACCCCAGGAGCGGCAGCGTCGTCCTCGACATGCGCGGGAGGTTGCTCGCGCTGAGCGTCGTTCCGGACTCATCGATCGACTCCGCCGCATCCGCGGCCCCGGACTGGGCCGCCTTCCTCCGCGCCGCGGGGCGGGATCCGGTAACGGTCGTGGCTGTCCCCCCAACTCACCTCGGGAGCATCAACGCGGATTCCACCGTCGCTTGGAGGGTCTCGGACGCGGGCGCGCCCGAAACGACGATCGTGGCGGCGGCGCTCCACGGAAGGGTTGTCGCGCTGGATACGTATGCCGGCCCATTGGCGCTCGGCGACCTGGAAGTTCGGGTTCCCAAGTCGCCGTACGAAGGGGGCGCGCAGGGTTGGGCACTGACCATGATCTTCAATATCATTCCGCTTTTCGGGAGCCTGCTGCTCGCGATCCGGAACTTCCGGGCGGGTCGCGTCGACATGCGCGGGGCCTTGGTCGTATCCGTGACGACCGCGGTCTCTTACCTCCTCTACTACCTCTTCGTGGTGAATCTCGGCGAGCTCGGCTTCCAAAGTGTGGTTTTGGCGATCACCGGGGGAGCGCCCCTCGGGCACGCGCTGGTCCATGCGGTGCTCCTGGGCCTCTCCTACCTCGCCATCGAGCCCTACATACGGCGACTCTGGCCCCGAGTCCTCGTCTCGTGGGCACGGCTCGTGTCCGGCCGTGTTCGAGACCCGATCCTGGGCCGCGACGTCCTGATTGGTTCTCTCCTGGGCGTCCTGATTGCCTTAACGGACCAGACCTTCCGGTGGCTTTCCAGGCATCTCGGTCTCGTCACCGAGGCGCCGACGCTACCGCCTGAGGCCCTCTTCGCGATGATCGGACCGGGGTCGATTCTCGCCGGGGTGTCCGCCGCCTCTGCCATCGCCATGCTGCGCACGACCATCGCATTCACCATACTCGTGGTCTTGCGCTTCCTGCTGCGGAGCAATCGGGCTGCTTCCGTCGCGTTGCTTCTCGTCTTTTCGCTTGTTTTCGTTTCGTATGGGACGCGAACGACGTGGCTCGAGGCGGGACTGAACCTCGCCGTCAATGCGATCGCGATCTTTGCGGTCCTCCGCTTTGGCTTCGTCATGACGATCGTGGCGTTTTCCGTGACCATCATGCTGACCACCTTTCCCTTCACGAGCGACCTCTCGACCTGGTACGCGCCGCAGACGATCCTGGGATGGGGGTTCGTGGCGGCGATCCTTGGCTACGGTTTCCTCACGGCGGTGGGAGGACGTTCGCTCTTCCGCGATCCGCTGTCGGAACCTGTCGGGGTCGCCCCCCGGCGAGAGGCCTGAACGCCGTGACGCTCGCGCCCGGCGCCCGGCTCGGCCCCTACGAAATCGTCGCTCCGCTCGGCGCGGGCGGGATGGGCGAAGTCTATCGCGCGCGCGATACCCGCCTGGAGCGCGAGGTGGCGGTCAAGGTGCTGACGGGCGCCGCGGCGTATCACGAGCCGGCGCAGGCGCGATTCCGCCAGGAGGCGTTGGCGCTCTCCCGCCTCAATCACCCGAACATCGAGACGGTCTATGACTTCGGCGCCCACGAGGGGAAGGACTACCTCGTCTTGGAATTCGTCCCGGGGGAGACGCTCTCCGCGCGCATCAAGCGGGGGGTGATCTCGGAGCGGGAGGCCGCGGAACTCGGCGCGCAAATCGCGGACGCGCTCGAGGAGGCGCACGAGCGGGGCGTCCTCCACCGCGACCTGAAGCCGAGCAACGTGGTCGTGACGCCGAAGGGACGGGCGAAGGTGCTCGACTTCGGCCTCGCCAAGCTGCTCGAAGCCGCGAGCGACCTGACGCAGACCGAGGGGCTGACGCAGATGGGGTCGACCGCCGGCACG
>Ga0070696_100003330_pt1 | contig 10733 bp, 10 predicted proteins | sample KBSK1253metaG_FD_65474 | JGI IMG/M metagenome (GOLD analysis project Ga0070696, IMG submission 65474) | Corn, switchgrass and miscanthus rhizosphere microbial communities from Kellogg Biological Station, Michigan, USA - KBS K1-25-3 metaG | ecosystem: Host-associated > Plants > Roots >... | reverse complement strand
CCCGCCGACATCGCCAGGGTGGTCGCGGAGGCCAACCGGGCCTTCGGGGGCGTCGACATCCTGGTGGCCAACGTGGGCGGCCCGCCGCCCGGCCCCTTCGAGCAGATGACCGACGAGCAATGGAAGGCCGCCTTCGAGCAGGTGCACCTGTCCACCGTTCGCTTCATCCGTGAAGTGCTGCCGCACATGAAGCAGGCCAAGTGGGGACGGATCCTCGCCATCCAGTCGAGCTCGGTGAAGCAGCCGGTCGAGGGCCTCGTGCTCTCCAACGGCATCCGCCCCGGCATCGCGGGTCTCTTCAAGACCCTGGCCGGCGACCTGGCGTCCCACGGCATCACGGTCAACCTGGTGCTGCCGGGCCGGATCATGACCGACCGCTTCAAGGAGCACCAGACCGACCGGGCCAAGCGGAGCGGCATCACCTTCGACAAGCAGGTGGAGCTCTCCTCCGCCGACATCCCGATGGGGCGCATCGGCACCCCGGAGGAGTTCGCGGCGATGGTGGTCTTCCTCGCCTCGGTGCGCGCCTCCTACGTGACCGGCACCGCGGTGCAGGTGGACGGCGGCCTCATCCGGAGCGTCGTGTAGCCGGAGATCTCCCCGGGCCCAGCGCGGTGATCGGGGCCTTCCGGGTCGCGTTCGCGAACTTTCGCGCCCGGCGGGGGATGTTCCTCGCCTCCGGCCTGGCGTTCAACTTCATCGTCTGCCTCATCCCGCTGCTGTTCTTCGTGGTCTCGGTGGCCGGCTTCGTGCTGAGCCGGCGCGCGGTGATGGAGGCGGTGCTGAACCAGCTCTCCGCGATCGTCCCGGTCTACAAGGACGAGCTCCACCAGACCCTGGCCGCGATCATCCGCCGCCGGCGCCTCTCCGGCCTGCTCGGGACCGCGGTGCTGCTGCTCTTCGCGAGCCAGCTCTTCAACGCGATCCGCCTCGTGCTCAGCGACATCTTCGGCTTCAAGGGCGGGCCCGGCTTCCTGCGCGGGATGCTGCGCGACATGGTCATGGTGATGGCCATGGGGCTCCTGTTCCTGGCCTCCATCGTGATCAGCGACGTGTTCGGGTGGCTCAAGATCCTGGTCTTCCAGACCGTCGGGGTACCGTCGCAGTGGGTGCGCTCATGGTCGCTCGCGCTGGCCCTGGCCTTCAGCACCCTGTTCTTCTTCGTCCCGTACCGCTACTTCCCGCACCGCCGCGTGCCGGCCGGCGCGGCGCTGGCCGGCGCGCTGCTGGCCGCGGTGCTGTGGGAGACCGCCAAGCAGCTCTTCCGCCTCTACATCTTCTCCTTCGGGGTCTACGATCAGGTCTACGGGCCGCTCGGCGTGCTGGTGGCGCTGGCGATGTTCGCGTACTACTCGGGCGTGGTGTTCATCCTGGGCGCCGAGTTCGCGGCCGCGCTCATGAAGGGCGGCCAGGCCTGAGCCGTCTGTGCTAGGGTGAGGCGGTCATGGCCCCCCAGCTGCCTCCGCCGCTCGCCGGCGTGCGGGTCCTCGAGCTTGCCCACCTGATCGCGGGCCCGATCTGCGGGATGTACCTGGCCGACATGGGCGCGGACGTGATCAAGGTGGAGTCGCGCGACGCCCCCGACGCGGGCCGCTCGGTGTACCCGCGCGCGATGAAGAACGGCGAGGGCGCGCTGCACATGACGGTCAACCGCAACAAGCGCGCGATCTGCCTCGACGTGAAGCGCCCCGAGGGCCGCGCCGCGTTCCGGCGCCTGGCCGCGTGGGCCGACGTCATCATCGAGGGCTTCCGGGGCGGGGTGGCGGAGCGGCTCGGCATCGACTACGACTCGGTCAAGGCGGTGAACCCGCGGCTGATCTACTGCTCGATCTCCGCCTTCGGGCCCGACGGGCCGTGGCGCGAGAAGCCGGGGCTCGACTCGCTGGCCCAGGCCCTGGGCGGGCTCATGTCGATCACCGGCGAGCCCGACGGCGGCCCGGTGCTCTGCGGGGCGCCGGTCGCCGACACCCTGGGCGGCATGCTCGCCATCCAGGGCGTGCTCACCGCGCTGATCTCCCGCGCCGCCACCGGGCAGGGCCAGCGGGTGGACGCCTCGCTGCTCAACGGCATGCTGTTCGCCCACACCGCGCGCCTGTCCGTCTTCCACGAGACCGGGGAGCCCCTGCCGCGCTACGGGAGCGGGCACCCCGAGATCGTGCCCTACCAGGCCTTCCAGGCGCAGGACGGCTGGCTCTTCGTCGCCGCGTGGGTCGACCGGCTGTGGCTGCCGTTCTGCAAGGCGGTGGGCCAGGACGCGCTGGCCACCGATCCTCGCTTCGCGACGCGCGCCGATCGGCTCGCCCACCGCGGTGAGCTCGAAGCGATCCTGACCCCCATCTTCCGGAGCCGCCCGGTGGCGGCGTGGATGGAGACGCTGGAGGCGGCCGACGTGCTGTGCGCGCCGATCAACGACTACCCGCAGCTCGTGCGCCACCCGCAGGTGGTGGCCACCGGGTTCATCGCCGAGCAGACGCATCCGCGCGCGGGCCGATTCAAGACGGTGGCCACCCCGGTCAAGCTCGAGAAGACGCCGGGCACCATCCGCACCGCCGCGCCGCTCCTGGGCGAGCACAGCCGCGACGTGCTCGCCGAGGCCGGCTTCACCCCGGCCGAGATCGAGTCGCTCGCCGCGCGTGACATCATCTAGACAACTTCAGGGGGTTCCCATGATGCTCAAGGGCAAGGTCGCGGTGGTCACCGGCGCGGCGCGCGGCATCGGGCGCGAGATCGCGCTGCTCCTGGCGAAGCACGGGGCCAAGGTCGTGGTGAACGACTACGGCGGCGGCTCCGACGGGGCGGGCGACGCGCGCGGGCCCGCCGACGACGTGGTCCAGGAGATCAAGGGGCAGGGCGGCCAGGCCGCGCCGAGCTACGACTCGGTGGCCACCATGGCGGGCGGCCAGCACATCGTGCAGGCCGCCCTCGATCACTTCGGCGGCGTCGACATCGTGGTGAACAACGCGGGCATCCTCCGCGACCGCATGATCTTCAACATGACCGAGGAAGAGTGGGACGGGGTCGTCGACACCCATCTGAAGGGCACCTTCGTGGTGACCCGCGCCGCGGTGCCCCACATGCGGGAGCGGAAGTGGGGGCGGATCATCAACATGACCTCCACCTCCGGCCTGGTCGGCAACATCGGTCAGGCCAACTACGCGGCGGCCAAGCTGGGCATCGTGGGCTTCACCAAGGTGGTGGCGCTCGACATGGCGCGCTACAACGTGACCGCCAACTGCATCTCGCCCTTCGCGTGGACCCGCATGATCGGCACCATCCCCACCGAGACCGAGGCCCAGAAGGCCCGGGTGGAGAAGATCAAGAAGATGGGCCCCGAGCACATCGCGCCGGTGGCGGTCTTCCTCGCCAGCGACGAGGCCAAGGAGATCTCGGGCCAGGTCTTCGGGGTGCGCGGCAAGGAGGTCATGCTGTTCTGCCACATGCGGCCGGTGCGCAGCATCCACCACGACGCGGGGTGGACACCGGAGCGCCTGGCCGCGATGTTCCCGGGCACTCTCCGCCACCACCTGGCGCCGCTCGACACCTCGGGGCAGTTCTTCAACTACGACCCGATGGTCTGAGCCGCCCCCGGGACCGAGACGATTCCCCGCGCGGCGCTCCGGCTCGCTCTCGCTCTGGTCGGGGCGGCGCTCGTGGCCACCCTGGCCGCGGCCGCCGAGCCCGGTCTCCTGGTCACGGTCGGCGAGGTGACCGACACCAGCGCGGTGGTGTGGGTGCGCGGGGTCTCGTGGGGCGAGGTCGCGGTACGGTACGCGCCGCTGACGCGGCCGGCCGGCGCCGGCCCCACCGCCGGCGCGCGCGCCGAGATCCGGGTGGGCCCGAGCCATCACCTCACCGGCAAGGCCCTGCTCCAGGGGCTCGAGCCGGCCACGCGCTATCGCTACACGATCGCCCAGGGGAGCGCGGCGGTGGCGGGCGAGTTCGTGACCGCGCCCGCGGCCACCCTGGCGGTGCCGGTGCGCTTCGCGTGGAGCGGCGACCTGGGCAGCCGCGGCCACTGCCGCCGCGCGGGCGACGCGTACCCGATCTTCCGCGCCCTGGCCCAGGTGCCGGCCGACTTCTTCCTGTTCGTGGGCGACACCATCTACGCCGATCATGAATGCGGCGAGGCCGCCCGCGTGCCCGGCTACGACTTCGTGGCTCGCCGCCTCGCCGACTTCTGGGCCAAGCACCGCCACAACCGCAACGATCCGGCGGGGCAGGCCTACTTCCGCGCCACCTCGGTGTACGCGATCTGGGACGACCACGAGGTCCGCAACGACTTCTCCGGCCCCACCGAGCCTCTCACCGAGGTCGGCCGCCGCGCGTTCATCGACTACTTCCCGATCCGCCCGCCCGCGGAGGAGCCGGGCCGGCTCTACCGCAAGTTCCGCTGGGGGGCGCTGCTGGAGGTGTTCATCCTGGACACCCGCCAGTACCGCAGCGCCGACGCCACGCCCGACGGGCCGGGCAAGACCATGCTCGGCGCGGCCCAGCGCCGCTGGCTGATCGACTCGGTCTCCTCCTCGACCGCGGTCTGGAAGGTGGTGGTGACGAGCGTGCCGCTGTCGGTGCCGACCGGCGGGCGCACCCACGACTCCTGGAGCAACGCCAACGCCCAGGGCGTGCCCGACGAGCGCGGCACCGGCTTCGCGGTCGAGCGCGACACGATCCTCCGCACGCTGCGACAGCGCGGGGTCCGGAACCTGGTCTTCCTCGCCGCCGACGTCCACTTCGCCCAGCTCATCCGCCATCGCCCGATCTTCGACGGGCCGACGTCCGAGTGGTCGTTCCACGAGTTCATCGCCGGACCGCTCGCCGCGAGCACGGGCCAGCCCCGCCCGCTCGACCAGGGCCTCAGCCCGCGCTCGCTGTGGAGCCTGGGAGGCACCAACACCTTCGGGGACATCGCGATCGACACCGGCGGGCTCACGGTGCGCATCGTGGACGGGGAAGGCCAGGAGCGCTTCGTCCACACCATCGGCGCGGAGTGAGGCCGGCCCACCGCGCCCCGCGCCTCAGGCGCGCCGGTTGACCAGGTAGATCCCGAGCGCGATCAGGAAGGCGGACACTCCGAGGCGGCCGGTGAGCGGATCGCCCAGCACCAGCCACCCCGCGACCACTCCGAAGATCGGGGTCCAGAACGAGAACGACGCGAGCCCCGAGGCAGGGTAGCGCTGCAGCAGCCAGAACCAGATCAGGTACGAGGCGAAGGCCACGACCACGATCTGGTAGCCCAGCGCGGCCAGCACCGTCGGGGTGGGGCGCGTGACGCCCGGCTCGCCGATCGCGACCGATAGCCCGAGCAGCACCGCGGTCGAGACGGTCAGCTGGTAGAAGAGCGTGCGCTGCGGGGTCAGCGGCAGGGCGCTCCCCATCTTGATCGCCACCGTGGTGGCGCCCCACATGAACCCGCCCAGGAGCTCGATGCCGTCGCCCACCAGCGCGCCGCGCGAGGGCAGGGCGAGCCGTCCGCGAAGGCCAGGCAGAGCCCGACGAACGCGACGGTCAGCCCGCCCACCCGCGTCGCGGTGAGGCGCTCGCCCGGGATCAGCCAGTGCGCGCCGAGGGCCACGAAGAACGGCGCCGAGTAGAGGAAGATCACGCTGCGTGAGGCGGTGGTGAAGGCGAGGCCGGTGTAGATGCACACGAACTCCACCGCGAACAGCAGGCCGGTGAAGAGCCCGTGACGGCCGGTGCCGTCGCGCACGAAGAGCGCCTCGCCGCGCAGCCGGCACCAGAGCCAGAGCAGCAGCGCGGCGCCGAGCGACCGGAGCCCCGCGCCGAAGAGCGGGGAGACGCCCGCGAGGCTCGCCTTGACCGCGACCTGGTTGAAGCCCCACGCGACGCAGCAGACGATCAGGATCGCGGCCGGCCAGCCCCCCAGCCGCTCCGCCGGGCGGCTCACGCGGCCATCCGCCGGGCAGCGGCGAGGCCGAGCATGGCGACCGCGAGCAGGCTCACCGCGACGCCGGCCCATTCCGCCGGGCCCGGGCGCTGCTCGAGCTCCACTTCCGTCGCGCCCGGCGGCGGCGCCACCTCCACCAGGCCCAGATCGTCGCGACGGAGCGGCACCGCGCGCTCGCCGGCCCGGGCCACCCAGAGCGGCGAGTACGCGATCGGCAGCGACACCCGGTCGCCGGAGCCGGGCGGCAGCGGCACGCGCCAGCGCTGGAAGCCGGCCGGGATCGGCTCCGCGCGCGGGACGGCGAAGACGAAGACCCCGAGGCCGCCGACGCGCGCCACCCGGCGCAGCTCCGGGTTGCCGACGAGGAACCGGGCCACGCCTGCATCCTCGTCGGGCATCACCACCGCGGAGACCGCGAGCCGGGCCGCGAGCCCATCGAAGGTGGCGGGATCCAGGTCGGCCAGCGGACGGCCGAAGAGGGAGTGGCCGTCGCGCTGCTCCGCGAGCAGGGTGAGCGGCCGGTTCGCGGCCGAGCCGGTGTAGACGAGGCCCGCCACCGGCGAGGGATGGGTGAAGGTACCGCCCACGATCGCGCGCCCGGCGCGCAGCGGGGCGAGCGCTCCGATATGCGTGTGCGGGCGCCACCACTCCGGCCGCCAGTCGAGCGCCACCGCGGAGCGCACGAAGAGCACCCGCCCGGGCGGCGCGGGCTCGAGCGCGCGCCAGAGCGCGTCCAGCCGAAGGCCGCGCGTGATCTCCGGCTCCTTCGGCCACTGGGCGACCCACGGCCAGAGCGAGAGGCCGGGCTCGTACGGCCCCCACGCCAGCGGCACGCAGGCGGCCAGCGCGGCCGCCACCACCAGCGGGCGCCGCGCGAAGCGGCTCGCGAGCGTGGTCAGACCCAGCGCGCCGGCGACCACGAGCCACCAGTGCAGTCCATCCAGCACGCGGTCCGCGGGCAGCCACGCGACACCGAGCGGCTCCGCGACCAGCGCGTCGAGCGCGACCAGCGCCACCAGCGCGGGCCCGAGGCCGAGGAGCCACCGGCCCGGCCCCGCGGGCCCGCGCCAGGCGACCACGCCGAGCGCGGCCAGCACGAGGAGGATGGGCTGCGAGAGAACGCGGCGGGCGAGCACCGACAGCGAGCGATCCTGCCAGGCGAGGGGCAGCGCCGTATCGAGGTGCGCCAGCAGCGGCAGCAGCCAGACCGCGGCCAGCGCCAGGCCCAGCGCGGCGAGGCCGAGGCCCTGGCGCAGGCGGCGCCCACGCGGCGCGCCGGCCACCGCGGCGAGCGCGATCATCGCGGCCGCGGTGGGCGTGTGGGCGGGATGGAAGAGCGTGACCGCGGCCACGAGCGTCGCGACGGCGAGCGGCGGGCGCGCGCCGCCGGCGGCCCAGCGCGCGAGGACGAGGGCCAGCACGAAGAGCATGCCCCAGCCGAGGCGCGCGCCGATCAGTCCCCAGCGCAGGCCTTCCTCGACGCCGCTCCGGCATCCCGCGGACAGGGTGAGCGCCACCAGCGCGCCGGGCAGGGCGAGCCACGGCTCCCCGACCAGCCGCCGGAGCAGGGCGTAGGCCGCGGCGCCGGGGAGCAGCCACGTCAGCCAGAGCAGCGCCTGGTAGACCGAGACCGCCGAGAGCGAACCGCCGGTGATCCAGTACAGCAGCGCGCCGAGCCACGCGAAGCCGGGCGGGTAGAACTGCAGCTCCGCGTAGCCCGCCCACCAGCCCGGATCGAAGCGCCAGGGGGCGAGCCCGAGGGTGATGGCGTGGCTCAGGCGATAGAACTGACCCGGATGGTCATCGAAGACGAGGAGCCCGCCGCCGAGCGCCCGCCAGCCGAAGGCGAGGGCGTAGGCAGCCAGCAGCGCGAACGGCAGCCATGCGCGGGCCACGGGTGGCGATGATACGGCATCGCGTTGACAATGCGCGTCGGCGAGTGTTAAGTAGACGAAATCGTTGTGGCTGGATCGGTGGTCCGGACGAGGCCAATCCGGACCGGGCAGCTCATTCCGGGGCTCAAATCCCCTACCGATGGAGAGGCCATGGAGCGAGTGAAGGGATTGAAGTGCCGGGAGTGCGGCCGCGGATATCCCGCGTCTCCCATCCACGTCTGCGAGTTCTGCTTCGGTCCCCTCGAGGTCGACTACGACGTCGAGTCGATCCGCGCGCGGGTGAGCCGGGCACGCATCGAGTCCGGCCCCCCGTCGATCTGGCGCTACGCGGATCTCCTGCCCGTCGAGCTGCGCGACGGCGCTCCGCCCCTCGGCGCCCACGTGGGCTTCACCCCGCTGGTGCGCGCGCACAATCTCGCGCGCGAGTGGGGCGTGCGCGAGCTGTACGTGAAGAACGACGCGGTCTGCCACCCCAGTTGCTCGTTCAAGGATCGCGTGGTGTCGGTCGCGGTGGCGAAGGCGCGTGAGTTCGGCTTCGACACGGTGGCGTGCGCGTCGACCGGCAACCTCGCCAACTCGGTCGCGGCCCACGCCGCGGAGGCCGGGCTCGCGTCCTGCGTGTTCATCCCGTCCGACCTCGAGGCGGGCAAGGTGATCGGCACCCTGGTCTACGCCCCGCGGCTGGTCGAGGTGGAGGGCACGTACGACGAGGTCAACCGGCTCTGCGCCGAGATCGGGGACAAGTATCACTGGGCCTTCGTGAACATCAACCTGCGCCCCTACTACGCGGAGGGCTCGAAGACGGTCGGCTACGAGATCGCGGAGCAGCTCGGCTGGCGGGCGCCCGCCCACGTGGTGGTGCCGTGCGCGGGCGGCTCGCTCCTCACCAAGGTCGCGAAGGCGTTCCAGGAGCTGACCGATCTGGGGCTGATCCCCGAGCGCCGAACCCGGATGTACGCGGCGCAGGCCGCCGGCTGCGGGCCCATCGTGACCATGATCCAGAAGGACACCGACGTGCTGGAGCCGGTGCGGCCGGACACCATCGCCAAGTCGCTCGCCATCGGCAACCCGGCCGACGGCTACTACGCCTACCGGGCGGTCAAGGACTCCGACGGCCACGGCGAGCACGCCACCGACGAGGAGATCGTCGACGGCATGCGGCTGCTCGCCCGCACCGAGGGCATCTTCGGCGAGACCGCGGCGGGCGTCACGGTGGCGGCGACCCGCAAGCTGATCGAGGCGGGACGCATCCCCCGCGACGAGCCCATCGTGATGTGCGTCACCGGCAACGGGCTCAAGACGCCCGACGTGCTGCGGGATCGTCTCGGCAGCGACGTCACCATCCGGCCCTCGCTCCAGGCCTTCGACCGGGCGCTGGCCGACCTCACCTCCAGGACCGTGGCCTGACCGGCCCCATCGAGGAGATCTCCATGGCGGTTCTCGTTCGCATCCCCACTCCGCTGCGCTCGCTCACCAAGGGGGCGGCCGAGGTCCACGCCGACGCCTCCACCGTCACCGACCTGATCGAGGTGCTGGAGAGCCAGTTCCCCGGGCTCAAGGATCGGCTGCTCGAGGACGGCGGTCAGCTGCGCCGCTTCATCAACATCTACATCAACCAGGAAGACATCCGGTTCCTCCAGGGCGCGACCACCTCGCTCAAGCAGGGCGACGAGGTGTCGATCGTTCCCGCCATCGCGGGCGGCCGCTAGCCCGCTCGCGGCGCCGCTCGTCCTCCGATGATCTCCAAGCGGGTCCAGGGCTTCACTGAGTCGGTGATCCGGGAGATGACCCGGGTCAACAACCAGTACGACGGCATCAACCTGGCCCAGGGCATGCCGAACTTCCCGCCGCCCCGCGAGCTGGTGGAGGCGGCTCATCGGGCCATCGACGGCGACTTCCACCAGTACGCGATCACCTGGGGCACCCCGCGGCTGCGGCAGGCCATCGCCGAGAAGTACCGGCGTTTCTACGGCATGGACGTGGAGGCGGACCGCAACGTCACCGTCTGCTGCGGCTCCACCGAGACCATGCTGGCCACCCTGCTCGCGGTGCTCAATCCGGGCGACGAGGTCATCATCTTCGAGCCCTTCTACGAGAACTACGGCCCCGGCTGCATCATCGCGGGCGCGGAACCGGTGTTCGTGCCGCTCGAGCCGCCCGACTTCACCTTCGACCCGGACCGCCTCGCGCGGGCGGTGACCCCGCGCACGCGCGCCGTCGTGTTCAACAGCCCGAACAACCCCTCCGGCAAGGTCTTCTCCCGGGCCGAGCTGCAGGTGATCGCCGATCTCTGCCTCGAGCGCGACCTGCTCGCCATCACCGACGAGATCTACGAGCACATCGTCTACGACGGGCTCGGCCACACCCCGATCGCCACGCTGCCCGGCATGGCCGACCGGACGATCACCATCTCCGGCATCTCGAAGTCCTACTCGGTGACCGGCTGGCGGGTGGGCTACGCGGTGGCGAGCCCCGAGCTCTCGCTCGGCATCCGCCGGGCCCACGACTTCATCACGGTGGGCGCCCCGCATCCGCTGCAGGAGGCCGCGGTCACCGCGCTCGCGCTGCCCGAGTCGTACTACGCGCACCTGCGGGAGAGCTACCAGGCCCGCCGCGATCTCCTGCTGGGCAAGGTGGAGGAGGCCGGCTTCGTGGCCTTCAAGCCGCGCGGGGCGTACTACATCCTGACCGAGGCCGAGCACTTCCTGAAGCGCTTCGGCTGCCGCGACGACCACGAATTCGCGCTCCACCTGGTGCGCGAGGTCGGGGTGGCCACCGTGCCCGGCTCGTCCTTCTACGCCCACGGCGAGCTCGGACGGACCAAGATCCGCTTCTGCTTCCCGAAGACCGACGACATGCTGATCGAGGCGGGCCGGCGGCTCCAGAAGCTGGCGCGCTGATCGCCGCCCCGTTGGTCCGCCGGCCGTGACCCT
>Ga0070696_100003329_pt1 | contig 10734 bp, 11 predicted proteins | sample KBSK1253metaG_FD_65474 | JGI IMG/M metagenome (GOLD analysis project Ga0070696, IMG submission 65474) | Corn, switchgrass and miscanthus rhizosphere microbial communities from Kellogg Biological Station, Michigan, USA - KBS K1-25-3 metaG | ecosystem: Host-associated > Plants > Roots >... | reverse complement strand
GGGGTTACGCCTGGTACGCCACCTCGCCGTGAACGGCCAGGTCGATGCCGAGCTCTTCCTGCTTCGCCGTGATCCGGATGCCGAGGATGAGATCGACCACCTTGACGATGACGAACGTCGCGACCACCGCGTAGGCGATCGTCGCGCCGACGGCGAGGAGCTGGGTCAGCACCTGGCCGGCGTTGCCGTCGATGAGGCCCTTGAAGTTGGCCTGGACCGCGCTCGTCGCGAGGACGCCGGTGGCGAGGGCGCCGAAGACGCCGCCGACACCGTGGACGGCGAAGACGTCGAGCGCATCGTCGACCTTGACCCGCTCGCGGAGGAGCGTGGCGCTGTAGCACAAGCCGCCGGCCGCGAGGCCGATGAGGATCGCGCCACCCGGCGTCACGAAGCCGCTGGCCGGCGTGATGGCCACGAGACCGGCCACGGCGCCGCACGCGGCCCCGACCACGCTGACCTTCCGATGCATCAGGTAGCTCGCGCCGACCCAGGTGAGGGTCGCGGCCGCGGCTGCCGTGTTGGTGACGATGAACGCGCTGGCCGCGAGCCCATTCGCGGCGACCGCCGACCCGGCGTTGAAGCCGAACCAGCCGAACCACAGGAGTCCCGCGCCCAGGACGGTCATCGGGATGTCGTGCGGCTCGAGGCGGTCGCCGTTGACGACGCGCCGCCCGATGAGGAGCGCGACGATCAGCGCCGACAGCCCGGACGAGGCGTGGACGACCGTGCCGCCCGCGAAGTCGAGCGCGCCGAGCTTGAACAGCCAGCCGTCGGTCGCCCAGACCCAGTGGGCGATCGGGGAGTAGACGAGGATCGACCACAGGATCGTGAACAGGACGAACGACGCGAACCGCTTCCGCTCGGCGAAGGCGCCGGTGATCAGCGCCGGCGTGATCGCCGCGAACATGAGCTGGAAGGCCGCGAACAGGACGAAGGGGATCGTCGTCGCGTAGATCGTGCTCGGTTCGAGGCCGACGTTGAAGAAGCCGACGAAGTCGAGGTTGCCGACCAGGCCGGGGACCCCGAGCAGGTTGGCGTCGGGCCCGAAGGCGAGGCTGAAGCCGATCAGCACCCAGACAACGCTGACGATGGCCAGCCCGAAGAAGCTGTGCATGATCGTGGAGAGGACGTTCTTGCGGCGGACCAGGCCGCCGTAGAAGAGGGCCAGGCCCGGCAGCATGATCATCACCAGCGCCGTGGCCATGAGCATCCAGGCGGTATCGCCGCTGTTCATCGATCCATCGTCCTCCTGCGGTCGGCCGTCACGCCTTGGGCCGTTGTAGCAGGAAGATGGGCGCCCTGCACAACGGATTCGTCGTCGGCTGGGGGTGGAAACCGTTGCGTTCGGGTAGCGGAAGCCTGAACTTGTGCAGAGAGAACAAGATCGGGCGGCTGAAGCTGCCTACGAGTCGGGCAGCCAGCCGCCGAAGCCGTAGGTCTCCACGTCGGTTGCGTCCACCGCCGTCTGAACGACGGAGCGGGCTCCGTCCGACAGTCGAACGAGCACGAGTTCCATTCGGTCAGTGGGCACGCCGGAACCGAGGCCGACGAGAACGAAGCCGTCGGACAATCCCACCAAGGACCCGCCGCCACCGGGGTACGGCAACGATGTGATGCGTCGCTCCGCCCCAGGTCGTGCGTCGGCATCGAACTCGCTCACGCGGAAGCCGTCGCCCTCTGCCGGCTGTTGTCGCCAGAGGCCGATGAGCGTGCCGCCACTCCAGGCGATGTCGAGACTCGTCGCGCCGGACGGGAGGTCGAAGAACGTGCCGGTCTGACCCAGCCACACATTGACCCGGCAGGCGTCCATGACCCCACACACCGACGTGACGATGCGCCCCGAACCAGGATCGATCGTCGGCGCGATCCGCGAACCACCGAAGGTTGGGGATGAGGCGAGACGGACACCCTTCGCCGTCGGAAGTCCCTGAATCGGCTCGATCGGGCCGCCGTTCGCTGCGACACGCATGGCCGGCCTGAACCATGGCGTGCCACCCGTGTCCTCCGCTCCGTACAACAGACGACCATCCTCGGAGAAGCCGATCAGCATCCACGGATACGTCACCGCTCCGTTCGGGTGACGGGGCCGGTTCGTGGCGATCTCGCTGACGGTCGGTGGACGCCCTTCCGCGACGGCGATTGTCAGCCACGTCGTAGGTGCGTCGATGACGAGTCGCGAACCGTCGGGCGCCCAACGGGCCCTTGCCCCCTGAAGGCCCAGGCGTCGAGTCCACGAGAGCTCGCCGGTGCTCGTGAACACGCGGACCTCGTCGGCGAACACTCCCCCAGATTCGACGGTCTGGATGATCGCGAACAGATTGCCGGTCGGCGCGGCTGAGACCCGGATGTTCTCGAAACGTCCTCCACCACCCGGCCTTGGAATCTCCAGGATCGTTCGAAGCCGTGTGCCGGAATGCCATGCGCTGATCCGGATGGACCCGTTCTCGGTGATCGTCCACACGGCTGCCGCGGGTGCTCCAGGCAGCGATTCTCCATGGACCAGTGGCGGTGGCTGCGCCGTCGGTCCAGGGCTCGGGGCCACGGGCGCCAACGAAGGGGCAGGACTGGACGGTGTCGAACGGGGAAAGAGCGGGATCCCGAAGATGCAGCCGGAGAGGACGATCGGGCACGCCAGGATGGCCAAAACGTGGGCGATAGATCGCACCGCCGGCTGGCCCGCCGCTCGGCTCGCGCCGAGCTGATCGATTCTCATCAGGCCCCTTCCCCTCGTGGCTGAATCGTATGCACGCCTCGAGGACTCGACAATGGGACGAACGCCTTCGTCTCTAGAATGGCCGCGCCGTGCCGACGTATCCATTCGTCCCCGCCTCGAATGCCCATCTCGAGCCGGGGCAGTTCTGGTCGGTCCCCTTGTCGGACGGCCGGTTCGGGTGCGGGAGGGTGCTCCGGGTCGATCGGAACAAGGCGTATGGCGCGCGGACGATGTTCGTCGGCGCCCTCCTGGACTGGGTCGGCGACGCGCCGCCGACGTCCGAGGCGATCGCCGGCGCGCCGGTCCTCGCCGTCGGCAGCGCCCACATCCGCGTGATCGCGGATCGCGGCGGCGCGGTGCTCGGCGAGCGGCCCCTCGAGGCCGACGGGATCGTTCCGCCCGCGACGATCAGCACGTACTGGGGCCAGACCTATCCGGCGTCACGCCTCGAGCGTCGCTTCATCGCGGGCGACCCGCCACCTCGGTTCGAATTCCGTGAGGTGTCGTCGCCGCTGACCCCGGAGATGTTGCTGCCGTCCCGGACCGGCCAGGGTGTCGTCCAGTTCCGGAGCCTCCTGACGGACGACGAGTTCGCTCGGCTCGGCGAATGGTTCGGGGCGTACCCCGACATGACGCTCCGCGCCTACGGTTCCTACGACGGCTCGATCCGCGACCTGGAGTTCCTCCGCTTCTTTCCCTCGTTGCGTCGCTTCGCCGCCGATGCCATGTGGTCGTCGCTCGGGTCGCTCGACGGTCTGCGCCACCTGCCCGCCTCGGTCGAGGAGCTCGTCATCGGCTGGACCAAGGCCCGCCTCGACCTGGCGGTCCTCGCGAGGTTCGGCGATCTGCGAACCCTCTTCCTGGAAGGCCAGGTAAAGGGAATCGAGGTGCTCTCCGGGCTCCGCTCCCTCGAGGACGTCACCCTGCGATCGATCACCCTCCCGGACCTGTCGCTCCTCGTTCCGCTCGACCGACTCCTGTCGCTCGACCTGAAGCTCGGCGGGACGAAGGACCTGCGCCTCCTGCCGCGGTTCGAGCGCCTTCGCTACCTGGAGCTGTGGCTGATCAAGGGCCTGTCGGACATCACGCCAGTTGGTGAGCTTCGCGAGCTTCGGTACCTGTTTCTCCAGGCGCTCAAGGGGGTCGAGTCGCTCCCGGACTTCAGCCGAGCGGCGAGCCTCCGCCGAGTCCATCTCGAGACGATGAAGGGTCTTCGCGATCTGCGGCCGCTGGCGACCGCGCCGGCGCTCGAAGAGGTCGTGCTCATCGACATGCGCCACCTGGGGGTCGACGACCTCCGGCCGCTGCTCGGCCTGCCTCACCTCAAGGCGGTCTCCCCGGGCCTCGGGAGCATCCGCAAGAACGAGGCCGCGGCGGCCATGCTGGGCCTGCCCGGCGTCTCGGGACCGTATGACTGGCGCGACCCATGACGAAGTCTGTGGGTCTCGATGCTAGGTTTCCGGGTCGCCATTCCGTGTGACGCGACTCCGGCGCGTGATCGTCCAGTCGAGGATCCGGTTGAGCCGCGTCATGTAGCCCCGCTCGAGCTCGTCGCTCTGGGCTCGAGCGGCGTCCCAATCCGGGCTGCCGGGGGCTGCATACCAGGCCCGGCGTTCAGCGGCCTCCCAGTGGCGGCGGACGTCGCGGAGGCGGCGGGTGCGACTGCCCATGCTTCTGTCGGTCCTCCGACTGGCCCGGTGAGGCCCCGAAGTCGGGCCGTGCCGTCGAGGTTTGCCGACGCGATCCCTGGGTGTCCATGGGAGATTCGGACCGAAGAAGGCAGTTCCCCGGTCCTTGGCCGCGGGGGTTGTCGGTTCCGAGACGTCGCGGATGTCGCGTGTGGTCCACCCTCAGCTTGAACAGGATGCGACCATCGAAGCCGACGACCCGGCTCACGAATGCATCGTTCCCCCGGCGGTGATCGGGCAGCCGGGTCGTCACATCCACGACCGCAGACGCTGGCGAGCCGGGTGGGATTCGAACCCACGACCAAGGGATTAAAAGTCCCCTGCTCTGCCACTGAGCTACCGGCCCGGTTCGGAAGCGTAGCGGACCTGCGCCCGCCGGCGACCTACTCCTCGACCGAGGCCAGCCCTTCACGGTGATGGCGGCGGCCCATCGGGCGCCGACGCACGATGGCCCCGGGACCCGCCAAGACCGTGCCACTTGGGAAGACGCCCTGTCATCCAAGTCTCTGGGGTCAGGCGCTCGATTTCCTCGTCAACATGACCAGGAGAATCGCCGCCCAAATGAGAGCCGCGGCGATCGAGGCGCCGAGTACAAGCACGTCGACGCTATCCGGCGTGGCGTCGCGGAGCACTTGCCGTAGTCGGACAGCTAACGCGATTGGGCCAAGCGCCCCGACGATCAGGGCGCCGATGGCGGTTGCACGATTCGACACGCTGTCCCGCGGTCCCATTCTCGCGATCCAACTGATGGCGGCGGGCAGGGGTCTCGATGGATCAAAGCGGTGCACGGCTAGGGTCGATCCCCAAACCCAGAGTCCGAGTCCAGCGATCGCATAGAGGCTAGTTAGCGCGAGCTGGTTGTTCATGATCTAGCGAAACCTGATTGATCTGAGAACGTCGTCGATGAACTTGTTCACGGCTGGTTCCACGGCACCGGCGACGCCCGCAACGATAAGGCCCTGGACGGGTGAACCAACATCTATCGCGTTCGAGAATGCCCCGGCTGCCCCGGCGACCGCGAAGGACGTCGCCCCGCGGACATTTATCGGCCCAGCCGAGGCTGGAGGCGAACTGCTGGTCGCCTGGCTCAACACGTTACCCATGACCGCTGCGGCAAAGCCTCGAAAGGCCTTCTCGAAGACCCCACCGCCGAATGCCGCGGAAACGCCACCAGTTACACAGGCACCCAGTCCACCGAGAATGCTGGGGCTCTCGCACTTTCCGTTCAAGTCGTTCGAGAAGACGGTGCCAACGAGGTAGCCGCCGACCCCCAGCAAGCAGCCAACGCCAAACGCGAACCACCCGAATTGACCAGTCGGATCGACACGGTCCATCGGATCGTTTCCAACGTAGGCATAGAGATTCGTGCCGCTGCCGACGTGACCGGCAGAGCGGACCCGGGGCGGCCGGCGGCCTACTCCTCGATCGAGGCGCGCCGTTCGCGGAGGTGGCGCCGGAACGTCATCGACGGGTCCGAGGCGCGCGCGGCCAGGTACTCCGTGAAGGCGAACTGCTCGCGGAGCGACGTACCAGTTCGCGCCCGGTCCGCCTGACCCCGCTCCGTAGCGACGATCTCGCGCGCGGTCGCGGCGACTCGGTCGACGTCGGCCGCCGCCACGGCCACCAGCCCATCGTCATCGACGAAGATCGTGTCGTCCGACGTCACGACGATGTCGCCGAGCGTCGCCCGCTCGAACGCGTCGGGCGGTCGTGGGTCCTCGCGGCGTGGACCCGCCGGAAACGTCCCGAGACTGAACACGGGCAGCCCGATCCGGCGGAGCTCCGCGGTGTCGCGATGGAGCCCCCAGACGACGATCGCCGCGATCCCCGCGGAGGCGCATTCCAGCGTGACGAGGTCGCCGATGCACCCCTCGTCGAGCCGGCCGCCGTTGTCGATGACGAGCACGCGGCCCCGGGCTCCCTCGCCGGCGCGCTCCAGCGCCTCGAGGAAGACGTCAACCGACCCGACATGGCGGACCGGCACGACCGCCCCGGCAACGGATGCACCCGGGATCACGGGGACGAGCCCGACGGGTCCGAGCCGGAGATCGAGGCCATGGCGGACAACAGCATCGGCGACCGCGGCGGTCGGCAGGGCAGCTTCCATACGGGTCAGTATCGGTTGAGACGCACGCGCGGTCATCTCTTGGTATCTGCCGTCAGATGCTCTATCGTCTCTAGCCATGACGGCATCGGACACCACCATTCGGATCGGTCGCGCGGCAGAGATGCTGGGCGTGACGGTCGACACGCTACGGCGTTGGGCGGACGACGGGCGCCTGAAGACGATCCGGTCGGACGGCGGGCAACGCCTCGTGCCGATCGACGAGGTGACGCGCCTCATCGGCGAACGCCGGCGAGCCGCCACCGACCGCCCGATCGTGGCCCAATCGGCCCGGAATCGGTTTGCGGGGATCGTCACCCGGATCGACAAGGACCGCGTGGCGGCGGTCGTCGAGATCCTCGCCGGCCCGCATCGGCTCGTGAGCCTGATGACCGCCGAGGCGGTCGACGAACTCCACCTGAAGATCGGTGACGAGGCAGTCGCGGTGGTGAAGTCGACGAACGTGATCGTCGAGATTCCGTCCGGGCGCGAGAGCCGACCGTGAGGTTCGTCAGCCGGATGGTGCTCGTGATCGCGGTCGCGATCGCCGCGGCCGGCTGCGCCTCGGACAATTCCGCGTCGGCCACCGTGGAGGCGGCGCCCCTCACGATTTACGGCGCAGCGTCCTTGAAGGCGGCGCTCGATCAGCTCAAGACGGCGTGGGAGACCGCGCATCCGGGTTCGACGCTGACGATCTCGACCGACTCATCGGCCGCCCTGGAGACGCAGATCGAGCAGGGCGCGCCGGCCGACGTGTTCCTGTCGGCCGACACCGCGAATCCGAAGAAGCTGACCGACAAGTCGCTGGCCGACGGCCCGGCCGTGAGCTTCGCCGGAAACGTGCTGACGGTCATCGTGCCGACCGCCAATCCGGCGGCCATCACCACCCCGGCTGACCTCGCGAAGTCCGGCGTCAAGGTGATCGCCGCGGGCGACGACGTGCCGATCACGACGTATGCGAACCAGGTCGTCGCGAACCTCGCCAAGCTCTCGGGGTATCCGGCCGGGTTCGCGGCCGCCTACGCCGCGAACGTGGCTTCCAAGGAGGACAACGCCAAAGCGGTCGTCGCGAAGATCGAGCTGGGCGAGGGCGATGCAGGCATCGTGTATGCCACGGATGCCAAGGCGTCGACGAAGGTGATGACGGTCGCCATCCCCGACGCCGCGAACGTGCCCGCCACCTATGCCGGCCTGGTCGTCGCTGCCTCGTCGCATCGAGCGACGGCCCACGCGTTCCTCGACTGGGTCGCCGGAGCCGATGGCCAGAAGATCCTCGCCGGTTTCGGGTTCGGGCCGCCGGCGGACTGAGCGGGCTCGATTGACCGTCGTTCTCGGAGTTCTCCTCGCGCTCTTCCTCGGCCTGCCGATCGGCCTGCTCGTCGTCCGGGCGGTGTTCGGTGGGTCGCTCGTCGCGGCGATCGGGAGCGCGCCGGTCATCGATGCGCTCGTCCTCTCCCTGGTGACGACGGCGATCAGCCTCGCCCTGACGATCGCGATCGCCACGCCGCTGGCCCATCTCCTCGCCCGGCGGCGATTCCGCGGCGCTTCGATCGTGGAGGCGATCGTCGACCTGCCGATCGTCCTGCCGCCGTCCGTGGCGGGGCTCGCGCTGCTGCTGACGCTCGGCCGGCGCGGCGTGATCGGCGAGCCGCTCGCGGCCGCCGGGATCGCGATCCCGTTCACGACGATCGCCGTCGTCATCGCCCAGATGTTCGTCTCGGCCCCGTTCTTCATCCGCGCCGCGCGGGCGGGATTCCACGGCGTCGATCGCGACTACGAGGACGCCGCTCGTGTGGATGGCGCCACGGAGCGACAGGTTGCGTGGTCCGTCACGATCCCCCTCGCGGCACCGGTCCTCGCCTCCGGCATCGTCATGACGTGGGCCCGGGCGCTCGGGGAGTTCGGCGCAACGATCATGTTCGCCGGCAACGTCGCGGGTCGAACCCAGACGCTGCCGCTCGTCGTGTACGGCGAGTTCCAGGCGGGCGACGTCGACGCGTCCGTGGCGGCCGCCGCGATCCTCATCCTCGCAGCGTTCGGGGTCCTGGTCGCGGTCCGGGGCCTGCGCTGGGGCCGCGCGCTGGATCTCCGGGGAGCCTAGGCCCGGTTGTAGACCTCGGGGTTGATCGGGGTCGGGAGCCGCTCGCCCCGGACGCCGGCGATCAGGTTTGCTGCGGCCATCTCGGCCATCTTGCCGCGGGTCGCCCGCGACGCCGACGCGATGTGCGGCACGATCAGGCAGTTGTCGAGGCCGACCAGCGGACTGTCCATCGGGATCGGCTCCGGGTCGGTGACGTCGAGGCCGGCGGCGAAGATCGTGCCCTTCTTGAGCGCGGCCGCGAGCGCGTCGCCATCGACGACGGGCCCGCGCGACGTGTTGACGAGCACGGCGGTCGGCTTCATCCACGCGAGCTTCTCGGCGTTGATCAGGCCCTTCGTCTCGGGTGTCAGGTTGACGTGGAGCGAGACGAAGTCGGACCGGGGCAACAGCTCCTCGAGCGGCAGGAAGGAGGCGCCGTGCTCCGCCTCGATGATCGGGTCCGCGCGGTGGACGTCGTGGTACAGGATCTTCATCCCGAACCCGCGCGCGCGCCGCGCCATCGCCTGGCCGATCCGCCCGAACCCGACGATCCCGATCGTCGCGCCGTGGACGTCCGGGCCGAGCAGCAGCAGTGGACCCCAGGTCTTCCACTTCCCGGCGCGCACGTAGCGGTCGCCCTCCGGGAGGCGCCGGGCGGCCGCCATGAGCAACGCGAACGCCAGGTCGGCGGTCGTGTCGGTCAGGACCCCGGGCGTGTTGCCGGCCGGGATGCCGCGGCGGGTCACGGCGGGGACGTCGATGTTGTCGAAGCCGACGGCGTAGTTCGAGACGACCTTCAGTTGCGATCCGGCCGCATCCAGGAACTCGTCGTCGACGCGGTCGGTGAGGAGCGTCAGGACCCCGTCGCAGCCGCGGATCGCGTCGAGCAGCGCCGCCCGAGGCGGAGGCAGCTCGTCCTCCCACACCCGGGCGTCACAGGCCTCGAAGATCCGGTCGATGCCGTCGTCCGGGATCTTGCGGGCGACGAAGACGCGCGGCTTGCCGGCCGTCACCGAGCTGACCCGGCGATGGCCGCCTCCGCGGGCAGCGCCTCGACGAACGATCGGATGCGCCCCAGCGCCTTCTTGAGGTTCGCCTGCGAGTTGGCGTAGGAGATCCGGATGTGGCCCGTGGCGATCCCGCCGAACGCGGTTCCGGCGAGGACGCAGACGTCCGCCTCCATGAGCAGCCGGTCGGCGAACTGCTTGCCGGTCAGCCCCGTCGCGGAGATGTCGGGGAACGCGTAGAAGGCGCCCTTCGGGGAGAGGCATCGGATCCCCGGGATCTCGTTCAGGCCGTCGACGACGAGGTCGCGCCGGACCCGGAACTCCGCGACCATGTCGTCCATCGGGCCCTGCGGGCCGCGGATCGCCTCGACGGCGCCCTCCTGGACGAAGGTCGGCGCGCACGAGATCGTGTTGATGATCAGCTGGCCGTACATCTGGACGAGCGACGGCGGCACGATCGCGTAGCCCAGGCGCCAGCCGGTCATCGCGAACGTCTTGCTGAAGCCGTCGAGCACGATCGTCCGCTCCGCCATCCCCGGCAGCGAGGCGATCGAGACGTGCTCCTCGCCGTCGTACAGGATCCGGCCGTAGATCTCGTCGGCGAGGACGACGAGGTCGTGGCGGATCGCCAGGTCGGCGATCGCCTCCAGGTCGGCTCGGGTGAGGACTCCGCCCGTCGGATTCGCCGGGGAGTTGATCACGAGCATCCGCGTCCGCGGCGTCACGAGCGATGCGAGCTCGTCGAGGTCGATCCGGAAGTCGTGCTCCATCCGGATCGGCACCGGGACCGGCGTCCCGCCGACGAACCGTGTCAGTGACTCGTAGATCGGGTAGCCAGGGTCGGGGACCAGGACCTCATCGCCCGGGTCGACGAGCCCGAGGATCGCGTAGAGCATCACGCCCTTGCCGCCGACGGTGACGAACACGCGATCGGGGGTGACCGGGAAGCCCTTCCGTGCCTGAGCGTCCTCGGCGATCGCCTCGCGAAGCGCAGGGATTCCCGGATAGGGCGCGTAGTGCGTCGCGCCGTCGTCCAGCGCTCGCTTGGCCGCCTCGCGGGCGTTGGCCGGCGTGTCGAAGTCCGGCTCGCCGATCTGGAGATGGATGATGTCGCGCCCCTCGGCCTGGAGGGCGCGGGCCCG
>Ga0070696_100003327_pt1 | contig 10737 bp, 9 predicted proteins | sample KBSK1253metaG_FD_65474 | JGI IMG/M metagenome (GOLD analysis project Ga0070696, IMG submission 65474) | Corn, switchgrass and miscanthus rhizosphere microbial communities from Kellogg Biological Station, Michigan, USA - KBS K1-25-3 metaG | ecosystem: Host-associated > Plants > Roots >... | reverse complement strand
CTTCCCGCGCTCGCGCTGGCGGCGCGCAATGCCGCGCGCCTTCGCATCGATAACGTCACGTTCACCGAATCCGACTGGTTCGAAGCGCTGGCCCACGAGCGCTTCGATCTCGTCGCCGGCAATCCGCCTTATGTCGCGGCTGGCGACCCGCACCTCAGCGAAGGCGATTTGCGCTACGAGCCGCAGCACGCGCTGACGTCCGGCGCCGACGGCCTGCGCTCGCTCCGCACGATCGTCGCGGCAGCGCCGGCGCATCTCGTTCCCGGCGGCTGGCTCTTGCTCGAGCATGGCCACGACCAGGCCGACGCCGTCGGCGCGTTGTTTCGCGACGCGGGTTTTGCCGACGTCGGCGCGGCGCGCGATCTCGCCGGGATATGGCGCGTCAGCTACGGGAGAATTTCACCGCAGTCTCCGCTAGCCTAAGCGCTGCGGCGGCGCCACGCCGTATTTGTCCGCCCATGCTTGCAACGCCGGCAGGATGGTCGGATACAGGGCGACGCCGCTGGCGACGGCATCGCGATAACGTTGCAAGCCGCGCTCACCCGGCAGCCGCACCGGCTCGCCCTCGCGTCGCGGGCGGCTCGCGTGCGCGGCGTCGGCCAGATGATCCATTTGCCGCTTGAACGCGGCGAGGCCGCCGAACGCTTCCGGATCCAGCACCTGGATGAACACCGACGCGCCCCAGCCTTCGGCGGGGTCGGCGCGGCCGTGTCCGCCGAGCGCGCCGGTCATCGCCTCGATCAAAAGGCCAAGCCCGAATCCCTTGTGACCCGCATCCAGTCCGCCGAGCGGCAGCAAAGCACCCGGCGGGTGGGCGAACAGGGCACCGGGATCGGAGGTCGCGCGGCCCTCGTGATCGATCAGCCACGGCCCGGGCAGCATCTTGCCCGCCTCCTTTTGCTGCTTGGCGTAGCCCATGCTGGTGATCGACATCGAGACATCGATCCATATCGGGTCGCCCGACGTCGGCAATCCGGCGGCGAGCGGGTTCGGCGTGATGAACGGCGTCGTGCCGCCGTGCGGCACGACGGCGAGCACCGTCGGGTCCGAGCATTCGATGATCGCTACCAGGCCTTCGTCGGTCGCGCGCTTCAGATACGCGGCGAGGCAGGCGATGTGATGCGAGCGCCGGATGACGATGGTGCCGGTGCCGGCCTCGCGCGCCATCGCCGCCGCGCGCTCGAGCCCGCGCAGCGTGAGCCACGGCCCGGGCAGGCGCGCGCCGTCCCAGGTTTCCGCCGCGGATCGCCGGCTGATCAGCTTCGGCTCGCCCGACTTGGCCATCGCGCCCTTCTCGATTTCAGACAGATACGGTGCGAGCAGCGCGAGCCCGTGCGTCGTGTGCCCGAGCAGGTCGGCGTCGAGAAGAATGTCGGCGACATCGCGCCCGATGTCGGCGCGCACGCCGGCACGATCGAGCAGTGCACGCGCGAATGCGTTGAGATCCTCGGCGCGATAGCGGATCGCTTGCTGTGCGGTGGTAGCCATGCGGGAAATGAATGGAAAGGCGAGGTTGACGGTAGGGGGGCGATCGACGAGGATTCTAATCCTTCGTTATCTAAAATCCCCCATAGAGTGTCACGGACGCCGGGCAGGCACGAAATCTTGTTTGGCTTGCCTAAAATGAATGTACAAAGTGAGACCGAGCTGAGCTCGATGCTGGCGATCCAGTCAACGTATTCTGAGGCGGTCCGCCAGACCGAAGCAAAGCAAACTGATGTTCAATGTGAGCGGCCGGTGGCCGCGACCCCTTGGACGCGCAGCTAACTTGCGCGAGGAAACCTGCCGGCACAACGGGCGAGAATGGCCTGGATTGACTTCGCCGGTCACGCCAGGCTGGCCAGCGCCACCGTATCGCTCAACGGCGGCCCGGGAACCAGCCTGCCGCGTGGCAGGGCAATTGCTTGCTCTACCCTTACCGATTGCGCGGCGATCGGGGATTCGATTCGTCTTCCGCACTGCGTCACATTGCGACCTGTAGCGTCGGTCGCGGCCTGGGGAGCAACCGGACATGGGCACCCTTACACTGCGCGCGCAACGAGCGCGGGATCCACACGACCAGGCGTCGCCTGCGGCGCTTCGCCCAGACGTGGTCATCGACCGCCAGATCGGCCATTTCATCAGCCTGTGCAAGGGCGCGCTCGCCCGGAAGAACGCCACCCGATGAAAGCCCGATTCGCGCCATGAGCCGATTACTGGGCAAAAGCCACGTGGAGGAGCACCCGGAGAGCGACACTACGTTTCGACTGCTGTTTGCCGATAATCCGCTGCCGATGTGGGTCTATGACCTCGAGACGTTGCGTTTTCTGGACGTAAACGAGGTCGCGTGTCACAACTACGGCTACACGCGCCAAGAGTTTCTCGCCTTGACGATTCGCGATATCCGGCCAGCCGAAGATATCTCGCAAGTCGAGGCTTCCGTGCGTACGACCCCTACGCAATCCTTTAACTCCGGAATCTGGCGCCACCACAAGAAGGATGGAACGATAATCGACGTCGAAATCCTCTCTCACGAGATCGATTACAAAGGCAGGCGCGCGCGCCTGGTGTGCCCGATTGACGTAACGGAGCGGCTGCGTGCCGAGGAGGCCCGCGCGCGGCTGGCGGCGGCCCTGCGAGAGCGTGAAGCGGCGCTGCATCGCGCACAGACGATGGCGAAACTGGCGCACGTCATCACGCGACAGGATGGCTCGTTCGAGAGTTGGTCGGAAACCCTGCCGCAGCTCTTCGGGGTTGAACCGGCGGCAATGCCCCAAAGCACGCGCGAGTGGCTGGAGGTCTTGGACCCAGCCGACCGGCCGCTTTTCCGCCACAAAGCCCTGCTGGCCGCCACCAGGCGCACGCGAGTGGACGTCGAATATCGGCTACGGCGCGCTGATGGCACATTGGCGCAGATGCGGCAGGTGATGGAGCCGCTGCAAAGCGAGCCGGACTCAGACGGTCGCATGCGATGGTTCAGTACTCTTCAGGACGTAACCGAGCAAAAGCAAACCGAAGGCAGGATTGCCCGCCTCAATCGCGTTTACGCCGTCCTGAGCGGCATCAATGCGCTCATCGTGCGCGTGCGCGATCGAGAAGAGCTTTTCCGCGAGGCGTGCCGCATCGCAGTTGAGCATGGACGCTTTCGCCTCGCATGGATTGGAGTCGTCGACCGGGAAGCGCAGCGGCTCAAGCTTGTTGCATCGCATGGAATCGGGGGCGACTATCTGCAACTGATGCCGATGGGCATTGATCCGGCGCAGGTTCATTCATTCGGCCTGGTGGGGAGGGCGGTCACCGAACGCAAGCCGATCGTATCTGACGACATGGTGAGCGATCCGCGCGTCCTGGTGAAGGAGGAAGCCTCCCGGTGCGGCTTCCATTCGCTAGCGGTCTTTCCTCTCATCGTATCGGATGAAATCATCGGCCTGCTCGCCCTGTACGCCGGGGAGATTGGCTTTTTCGATGCGGAAGAGATGAAGCTGCTGCTGGAACTGGCCGGCGATATCGCGTTCGCGCTTGACTACATCGCCAAGGAAGAGCGACTCGACTACCTCGCCTTTTACGACCCGTTGACAGGTTTGCCGAACCGCAACTTGTTCCACGAGCGCCTTGCCCAGCACATCGACACGGCAACCCGGGAGCAGAGGCAGCTTGCGGTCATTCTCCTGGACATCGAGCGCTTCAACACCATCAACGACACGCTGGGCCGCCAAGCCGGTGACGAGCTGCTGAAGCAGATCACCGCGCGCTGCTTGAGTGTCGCGACAAACCCGGGGCTGTTCGCCAGGCTCGTCGGCGACCAGTTTGCCGTGGTAATGCCGGACATAAGGCTCGAGGACGACGTGGCGCGAATCGTTGAAAAACGAAACCGCGAGATCTTCGGCGCGTCGTACCGGGTAGGCGACACGGAGCTCCGTATCTCCGCCAAGTGCGGGATCGCGCTGTTTCCCGGCGACGGCACCGATACCGATATGTTGCTGAAGAACGCCGAGGCGGCGCTCAAGAGAGCCAAAGCGACGGGCGAGCGCTACCTGTTCTATACGCAGCAAATGACCGAACGGGTCGCGGGTCACCTAACACTGGAGAACAAGCTGCGCAGTGCGCTCGAGAAAAACGAATTCGTCCTGCATTACCAACCCAAGGTAGACGTCGAGACGCGGCGCATCGTGGGCGTCGAGGCGCTGATGCGCTGGCAGAGCCCGGATCTGGGCCTCGTCCAGCCGCTCCGCTTCATTCCCCTGTTGGAGGAGACCGGGATGATCCTCGACGTCGGGACGTGGGCGCTGCGCCAGGCCACGTTGGACCACCGACAATGGGTTGCACAGAATCTGACGGCACCGCGCGTTGCGGTCAACGTTTCTGCGATTCAACTGCGCCAGCGCGAATTTGTTGATATGGTTCGCGAAGCCGTTAGAGACGGCACCGGGCCTCCGGTGATCGATATTGAAATCACCGAGAGCGTCATTGTGGAGGAGTTCGAATCCACTGTGCAGAAGCTGCGAGCCATTCGAGATATGGGTCTGAGCATTGCGATCGATGACTTCGGTACAGGCTACTCGTCGTTGGGTTACCTGGCGAAGCTGCCCGTCCACTCGCTAAAGATCGACCGTTCTTTCATCGACACGATGGCGGACGAGCCCGACACCATGACACTCGTCTCGACGATCATCTCGCTGGCACACTCGTTGCGGCTGAAAGTCTGCGCCGAAGGCGTTGAAACGGAAGAACAGGCGAAGGTTCTGCGGCTCCTTCGCTGTGATGAAATGCAGGGTTATCTGATCAGTCGGCCGGTGCCCGATGCGGAACTCCGGGCGATGCTGCAAGCAGGTGCGAGCCTGACAAATCGATAGAAAATGATAATCTGCGCTCATTGTTAAATCGCATCGTTTCAATCCCTCCTCCCCGACGTGGCTGCTTCGACGCTGACGATCAGCATCGTCACGTATCGCCCTGACCTCGCGCTGCTGGACAGGACGCTGCACACGCTCGCCGGGTCGCTCGCGGCGGCGCGCGAGCAGGGGCTGCTGCGCGTGGCCAATGTCGCGCTTATCGACAACAGCGAGGAGCGCGACATCGCCGCGATGGTGATCAAGCTCGCGCAGGAGAATTTTCGCGATTCCGACTTCACGATGAGCTATCTGCACGGCCATGCCAACATCGGCTATGGCGCCGCGCACAACCTGGTCATGCACGGCGGCAACACGCACTTCCATCTGGTGCTCAACCCCGATGTCGAGCTCGACGTCGACGCCTTGCCGGAGGCGCTGCGCTATTTCGAGGCCAACCCGGACGTCGGCGTCATCGCGCCTGCGGTCACCGACGCCAAAGGAAAGCGCGAATATCTGTGCAAGCGCTACCCCAGCGTGCTCGATCTCGCGCTGCGCGGGCTGGCACCCCGATGGCTGCGCCCGCTTTTCCGGCGCCGGCTCGCTCGCTACGAGATGCGCGATGTGATGCAAAAGGCCACCGGCAAGGCGATCTCGCCCGTGCCGGTGATGAGCGGGTCGTGCATGCTGCTGCGGCGCAAGGCGATCGACGCCACCGGCGGCTTCGATCCGGCGTTTTTCCTCTACTTCGAAGACTTCGACTGGAGCGTACGGCTCAACCGCGTTACCCGAAGCGCGTACGTGCCCACGGTTCGCGTTGTGCACCACGGCGGCGGCGCGGCGCGCAAAGGCTGGCGCCACATCGCGTATTTCGCGCGCAGCGCCGTGCGATTCTTCAACAAAAACGGTTGGCGCTGGTGGTGAGCGCGGCGCCGTCGCCCGCATTGCCGTACACGGGCCGTGTGCTGGTTACCGGTGCCGACGGGTTCATCGGCAAGGCGCTGTGCGCGCGGCTTGCGGCGGCAGGGATCGACCATGTCGGCGCGGTGCGCGCGCCTCGGCCGGGTGGGTCAGCGCGCGAGCTCGCCGTGCTGGGTGATTTTGCCGCCGCCGACTGGACATCGGTTCTCCACGGCGTCGACGCGATCGTTCATCTCGCCGGCCGCGCGCACGTCGCGACGGCCCGCGAGGCGAGCGATCCGACGCCGTTCGTCGTCGCCAACGTGCACGTGACGCGCCGCCTGCTCGACGCCGCGGTACGAGCCGGCGTCCGGCGCGTGGTGCTCGCCAGCACGATCAAGGTGTACGGCGAAGCGACCCCTCCCGGCAGGCCGTTTCGCGCCGGCGATCCGACCGCCCCGCACGATGCATACGCGCACAGCAAGGCCGGGGCCGAGCACGTGCTGTGGCACGCCTGCCGCGGCGGAGCGATCGAAGGCATCGCGCTGCGCCTGCCGCTGACCTACGGCCCCGGCGTCAAGGGCAACTTCGCGCGGCTGCTCGACGCGGTTGCCGCGGAGCGCAGGCTGCCGCTCGGCGGCATCGACAACCGCCGTACGTTGCTCTACGTCGGCAACGCCGTCAGCGCGATCGAGTCGGCGCTGGCGGCACCGGCGCTCGCCGGCGAGACGCTTCCGGTGGCCGACGGCGAAAGCCTGTCGACCAGCGAGCTGGTCTTAAGTCTCGCGCGCGAGCTCGGTGTTGCCGCGCATCTGTTCCACCTGCCCGCCGTCGTCATGCGCGCCGGCGGCATGCTCGCGGGCAAGCGCGCGAGCCTCGCGCGCCTGCTCGGCACGCTGGAAGTCGATGCCGGGCGCTTTCGCGATCTCGCGCGCTGGACGCCGCCGTTCACCGTCGACCAGGGTCTTGCCGCGACCGCGGCGTGGTGGAAGCTCCGGCACAGCCTCTAGCGTCCGGGTCGCTGGCGCGGCGCGGCTATAATCGAATCCTTTCCAGTCAAGAGGTCGCCAGTGACCCTACGCACCGGAGGCCGCCGCGCCGACGAGCTCCGCCCTTTGTCGATCGTGCGCCACTACAGCCGGCATGCCGAAGGATCCGCGCTGATCGAATGCGGCGCGACCCGCGTGCTGTGCATGGCGTCGGTCGAGGAGTCAGTGCCGCAGTTCCTCAAGGGCAAAGGCCAGGGCTGGGTGACCGCCGAATACGGCATGCTGCCGCGCGCGACCAACACCCGCACGCGGCGCGAAGCCGCCGAAGGCAAGCAGTCGGGACGCACGCAGGAGATCCAGCGTCTGATCGGCCGCAGCCTTCGCGCGATCTCCGACCTGTCGCAGCTCGGCGAGCGCACGATCCGCATCGATTGCGACGTGCTGCAGGCCGACGGCGGCACGCGTTGCGCCTCGGTCACCGGCGCCTGCGTTGCGCTCTACGACGCGGTGGCATGGTGCAGGGCGCAAGGCCTCCTGACCGGGTCGCCGCTGAAGGATTTCGTCGCCGCGGTATCGGTCGGCATCGTCGCCGGCGTGCCGATGCTCGATCTCGACTACGCCGAGGATTCGAGCTGCGATACCGACATGAACATCGTGATGACCGGCGCCGGCGGCTTTGTCGAAATCCAGGGGACGGCGGAGGGTGCGCCATTTTCGCGCGCGGAAATGGCGACGCTGGTCGCGCTGGGCGAGGGCGGCGTGGCCGCGCTGGTCGCCACGCAAAAGACCTCGCTGGGCATCGCTTGACGCTGCCGCGATGACGTTCGGCGGTTCGACGTGAGCGAATTCACGCGCCTGGTCATCGCGTCGAACAACCCGGGCAAGCTGATCGAGTTCAAGCGCTTGCTGGCGCCGCTGGGCATCGAGGCGATTCCGCAGGCCGAGCTCGGCATCGAAGAAGCCGACGAGCCGCATCCGAGCTTCGTCGAGAACGCGCTGGCCAAGGCGCGTCATGCCAGCCGCCGCGCCGGGCTGCCTGCACTGGCCGACGATTCCGGCATCTGCGTCGAGGCGCTGCGCGGAGCGCCCGGCGTGCAATCGGCGCGCTATGCCGGCGAGCCGCGCTCGGACCGGCGCAACAACGCGAGGCTCATCGCCGATCTCGACGGCGTTGCCGACCGCCGCGCGCACTACTATTGCATGCTCGCGCTGATGCGTCACGGCGACGATCCCGAGCCGCTGCTGGTCGACGGCCGCTGGGACGGCACGATCATCGACATGCCGCGCGGCGATGGCGGGTTCGGCTACGATCCACACTTTCTCGATCCCGTCACCGGCATGACCGGTGCCGAGCTCCCGCTGGCGCGCAAGAACGAGCTGTCGCACCGCGGCAAGGCGATGCGCTCGCTGCTCGACCGGCTGCGCAGCCTCGGAGTGGACTGAGCGGGACCGGCCATCGTGATGTCGGCTACGCCCTTGTCGCTGCACGCGCCGCATTTCGCCGCGCTGCCGCCGCTCGCGCTGTACGTCCATATCCCGTGGTGCCTGAAAAAGTGCCCATACTGCGATTTCAACTCGCACGAGAGGCGCGGCGAAATTCCGCAAGCGCGCTATGTCGATGCGCTGCTCGCCGACCTCGAGCTCGCGCTGCCGGGGATCTGGGGCCGGCGCGTGCACACCGTTTTTTTCGGCGGCGGCACGCCGAGCCTGTTTGCTCCGGAGGCGATCGACCGGATTCTGGCCGGCGTGCGCTCGCGCGTTCCGCTCGCGCCCGATGCCGAGATCACGCTCGAGGCCAATCCGGGCACGTTCGAGCGGGCCCGCTTTGCCGGCTTCAGGGCGGCAGGCATCAATCGGCTTTCGGTCGGCGTGCAGAGCTTCGAGCCGAAATTCCTGCATGCACTCGGCCGCGTGCACGACGCCGACGAAGCGCGCGCCGCCGCCGCCGCGGCCATCGAGATTTTCGGCAACGTCAATCTCGATCTGATGTACGCGCTTCCCGGCCAGACGCCGGCCGACGCCCAAAGCGATCTCGCCCAGGTCTTGCGTTTTTCACCGCCGCACCTGTCGTTCTACCACTTGACGATCGAGCCGAACACGCTGTTCCATCGCTATCCGCCGAGCCTGCCGGACGACGAGACGGCCGCGGACATCGAGGATGCGATCGCGGCAACGCTCGGCGCCGCCGGCTACCTGCACTACGAAACATCGGCCTACGCCAGGCCGGGTCACGAATGCCGGCATAACCTCAATTACTGGCGCTTCGGCGATTACCTGGGCATCGGGGCCGGCGCTCATTCGAAGCTCTCGTTTCCGGAGCGCGTCGTGCGCCAGGTCCGACACAAGCAGCCGCGGCAGTATATGGAAGAGGTCGAGCGCGGGTCGCCGCTCGCCGAGGATCGAACGGTCGAGCGCGGCGAAATCGGCTTCGAGTTCATGCTCAATGCCTTGCGGCTGACCGACGGTGTGCCGGTCGCGCTGTTCGCCGAGCGCACCGGCTTTGCGCTCACGCTGGTGCAAAAGGGATTGGACGAGGCCGAGCGACGAGGGCTTATCGAACGCGACCACCAGCGCATGCGCCCGACGCCGCTGGGGCAGCGCTTTCTCAACGATCTGCAGGCCATTTTCCTGCCTGCCCCCGATGCCGTGGCGGCCGAAACCGTGGTGCGCCCGGTCAAGCTGGTGCGCGCGAAGCCGTGACGCCAGAGCCGCACACGATGACGCTGGTCGCGGCGATCGAGGCGATGCGCAGCGGCGCGCTTTCCTGCGCTGCGCTTACGCAGTCGCTGCTCGAGCGCATCGACGTCACCGACGCGAACGTCCAGGCGTGGGCCTGGTTGGATCGCGAACAAGCGCTTGGCAAGGCGCGCGCGATCGACGCGCGGCGTGCCTCGCAGCGCGCATCGATACTCGAAGGCGTTCCGATCGGGGTCAAGGATATCGTCGCCACCGCCGGCATCCCGACGCAGATGGGTTCGCCGATCTACGCCGGCTCGATACCCGCACAGGACGCCGAATGCATCGCGCGCCTCGGCCGGGCGGGCGGCATGGTCCTGGGCAAGACGGTGACGACCGAATTCGCGTTCATGCAGCCCGGCAAGACGCGCAATCCCTGGAACGCCGCGTGCACGCCGGGCGGATCTTCGTCGGGCTCTGCCGCGGCCGTCGCGCTCGGACAAGTGCCTGCCGCGATAGGCACGCAGACCAACGGCTCGGTGATCCGGCCGGCGGCATACTGCGGCGTCGTGGGTTTCAAGCCCGGCAACGACCTGCTGCCGTTCGCCGGCGTGCATCGTTTCAGCCCGACGCTGGATACTTTGGGCGTTTTCGCGCGATCCGTCGTCGATTGCGCGCTGCTCGCCGGCGCGCTCGCCGGTGAAGCCACCGGCGAGGCGCTCGAGACGACAGACGCGCCGGCGCTGGCCTGGCTGCCCGAGTTCCCTTGGGCGGCGGTCAGCAACGAGCAGCGCGAAGCGGTCGATGCCGCTGGGGCAGTGCTGCGCGCTGCGGGCGCACGCGTCGGCACGCTGGCCCTGCCTGCGATCTGCGGCGACGCGCCGACGCAGTTGCGCCGGATCATGCTGCACGAGGCGGTGCGCGAGCTCGGAGCATTGCAGGATCGCGAGCGAGGAAGAATGTCGGCCAAGCTCAATGCGGCGCTGGACGAAGGCCGCACGATCGGCGAGGGCGCTTACGCGGATGCGCTGGCGAGACGCAGCGAGATCATCGCCGCGCTCACCGAGCGGCTTGCCGGATTCGACGCGGTGCTGACGCCGCCGGCGCTCGGTCCGGCGCCGCATGACCTTACGCAGACCGGAGATCCCGCCTGCTGCTCGCTATGGTCGCTCGCGGGCTTTCCCGCCCTGTGCTTGCCGGTGTCACTTGCGCCGAACGGACTGCCGCTGGGGATGCAACTCGCAGCACCCGCATCGAACGACCGTCGGCTGCTCGCGGTCGGCAAGTGGTGCGAGCTCCGGCTGCCGTTTCGCGGCCTGGTCTAAGGCGGACGCGCGCTACGACGATGACGCTTTCGCGCCGCG
>Ga0070696_100003324_pt1 | contig 10741 bp, 6 predicted proteins | sample KBSK1253metaG_FD_65474 | JGI IMG/M metagenome (GOLD analysis project Ga0070696, IMG submission 65474) | Corn, switchgrass and miscanthus rhizosphere microbial communities from Kellogg Biological Station, Michigan, USA - KBS K1-25-3 metaG | ecosystem: Host-associated > Plants > Roots >... | reverse complement strand
GGCCGCGGAGGATATGCAGAACCCTCCAGGGACATGATTCGGAACCGAAAGTAACTCTCAAAAGACAGCGCATGAAGAAAGAAATCTTTCATGACGGGCTTTCTTCAGCAGCCTGCTAGATGTGTGCTCCACCCCACACGCTGGCGCGCTCCGCGACTCCTTTAGCATAATGACCATGTGGATGAAGCCCGTAAGTGGATCAAAGCAGCCTCGAAAATAGCGGTGCTCACCGGCGCAGGAATTTCCGCCGAAAGCGGCGTGCCGACGTTCCGGGGAGACGAGGGCCTTTGGAAAAACTACAAGCCCGAGGATCTTGCCACGCCCGAAGCATTCTTGCGCGACCCGCGCCTGGTCTGGGAGTGGTATGACTGGCGCCGGCAGTCCATCGCGAAGGCGTTGCCGAATCCGGGGCATCGCGCGCTCGTCGAACTCGAAATCCAGAAACCGCACTTCACTTTGGTCACGCAGAATGTGGATGGATTGCACGATCGCGCCGGCAGTGGACGAGTACTCAAACTCCATGGCGACATCTGGAGATTCCGATGCCTCGAGTGCCGGTCGGACTGGCCGGATCGCCGCGCCCCATTGCCGAAGCTGCCTCCACATTGCCGCTGTGGCGGAATGGCGCGTCCCGGCGTGGTCTGGTTCGGCGAGCCCTTGCCGGATGGCATGTGGCTCGAGGCGCAACACGCGGCTCAATCGGCCGAAGTGCTGCTGGTCATCGGCACGTCGGCGGTTGTCTACCCGGCCGCAAGTCTGGTAACCGTTGCGCGACATGCAAAGGCCAGGATCATTGAGATTAATGTTGAAGACACGCCGATCTCAAATGAGGTCGACTGCTCTCTGCGCGGGCCTGCCGGAGAGTTACTTCCCAAGCTCGTGGGATAAGTCGATATTAGACGCCGGAAGTCGAGACGGCGCTTCTATAACTGCATACCAATATTCGTCGTGGACCCAGGGCACGACACCGGAAGTGATAGAACGCCAGACTGAGGTGACCGATGCTACGATATCACCTAGAGTCAAAGTCGATGTCCTCATCTAGTGTTCCTCCTGAAGAACAGCCGACTGTCAAACCGTTCGATCCGCTGGTCCTCGACCGTACCGTAATCGCGATCCCATTGCTTAAGGAGATGCAGGAGGACTTGGAACGCATCAAGTTAATCAAGGAAACGGACAAAGATGCGGTGCGCCAGTTTAATTCAGCTATCGAGTATAACCAGAAGTTTCCAGGAGGCGAGCGGGCGGCGCATGATCGTGTCGCCGAAATGCTTAAGATTGCCGCTCAACGCGCCTTAAAGGCGGCGGAGCATCGCCTCGCTCAGGCCGCTGAAGAATTGCGGCCCATTCTGGAGAAGCGCAACCGCGCGCTCAAAGAGGCAATCGATGCACAAATGATCGGGCCAGTCCTGCCGAACAAGCCTTACCGTTTTGCTAACTTGCACGCGGCCGTTATCCGGCGCCTGCTTGCAGATAATGAGCGCCTCCCGGCTGAACAGAGGCCCATTGCGCGGATCCATCCGACCCGTTTTGAAATTATTATCGATCTCAACCTGGAGCACCCCCACGGTCGCGAAGCTGCGCGGCAGTGGGTCCTCGACCATATTGAGCCGGCGAAGCAGCGTGCCGAGATCCGCGACGCGGGGCAAGAAGTGCACGTAGAGAAGGACCAGCAAAACAGCCAGTACGTGTTTGCCCGCTTGGAGGCCCGCGCCATCCAGAAACTCGTCGAGATGGATCTGGAGGACGCGGCGGTGGAAGCGGACAAGCGCCGGGCGAACACGAACAATCCGGTGCTCAAAGCGGAAATCGATGTAAGCCGATTCCGGGCGATCTATCATATTTGGCCGGACTTCGAGATCTCGGCGTGCATCAATAAATCGATTGCCACAGTCAAGAGCGACGCTGCTCAAAATTCGTTTTCAGCACGAGGCGCGGGGATCACCTGGGCGGTCATGGACTCGGGCATCCAGAAGGATCACGAGCACTTCAAGAAATACGCTAATGTCGACGCCGCATCACCGCTGCATAAGGATTTTACAGTAGATGGTGGTGGACCGTTTGACGATGAAAATGGCCACGGCACGCACGTGGCGGGGATCATCGCCGGCGAATGGCGGGTGCCGCCGGGGACGGCTGAAGATAAGCGGCCGATTGCGGTCTCGCGATACTTGAAGACAGATACCGGGGACATAGAGTACCAACAGACCAGGCTTGAGTGTATCAGCGGTATGGCGCCTCAGTGCAAGCTGGTGAGTCTGCGCGTACTGGATGAAAATGGGAAGGGCTCGGTAAGTAATCTGATCGCAGCGATTAGTCACGTGCAGGAGAAAAACGGCTATGGCCGCCGGCTCGTCATCCACGGGGTGAACATGAGCCTGGGATACAACTTCGAGCCTGAATGGTTTGCATGCGGCCAGAGCCCGCTCTGTGTCGAAGTCGATCGATTGGTGAAGAGCGGCGTCGTGGTCGTGGTGGCGGCCGGTAACAGCGGCTACGGCACGCTGAAGTCCACCATTGGCGCGACCAGCGCGGGCATTGCTCTAACCATCAATGATCCGGGAAACTCCGACCTTGCCATCACGGTCGGATCCACGCATCGCGACATGCCGCACGTTTACGGCGTCTCCTATTTTTCCTCGAAAGGCCCCACCGGCGATGGGCGGCTGAAGCCCGATCTGGTCGCACCGGGGGAGAAAATCATTTCCTGCGCGACCGGAAATTTGAAGAAAGACGGCGCAAAAGGCCAAGCATGCGACTATGTGGAAACCAGCGGCACAAGCATGGCCGCGCCGCACGTCAGTGGGGTGATTGCAGGGTTCCTCTCCGTGCGCGGAGAATTCATCGGCAAGGCGGAGCGCGTCAAAGAAATCTTCCTATCGACGGCCACGGACCTGCGACGCGACCGGTATTTTCAGGGAGCCGGACTGGTCGATGTGATGCGGGCCATTCAATCCGTCTGAAATCTGTAAACGAGCAAATACACCATGAGCGATATCGCCGGAATTCCTTATGTTGAGGCGCAGTTCGACACTAATGGCATCCTCGAAAAAGAAGTCAATCTGCCCGCGGGAGTGACGGACCTCTTCGTCATGTCGCACGGGTGGAATAACAACTCGGCGGAGGCGCGGGAGCTTTACGGGAGATTTTTCAAGAACTTCGTCGCCGTCGCACAGCCGAACGATTTAACGGGGCGGAGCTTTGCCATCGTTGGCGTGATCTGGCCTTCGAAAAAGTTCGACGAACTTGTCGCCGTCTCCGGCGTACCGGGCGCAGCGGGCGGTTCGGCAAGTCTGCATGCGGCTGATGAGGAATCGCGCCAGGCACTCGAAGAAAAGCTCGAGCGAATGAAGGAAACGTTCACCGCGCCAAGGCAGCGTCAAATTCTGGATGAAGCGAAGACGCTGCTCGCGGACATTGACGACAAAGCGTCCGCGCGGCGCGCGTTTGTCGATAAGATTCGCACATTGCTCGACCCGGCGGCGGCAAACAGAGAGGACGCCTCGGACAGCTTCTTTAAGGACGACGGCGACGAGTTGATGAAGAATCTCAAGGTGGATGAGGAGGATCTCGACGAGGAAGTCGCAGGCGCGGGCGGCAGCGCCGCCCTGCCGCTTGGAGTCGGCTCCATCGCCTCCACGGAAGGCGGAGCAGCGGGATTGAAAGAATTCCTTTCCGGCTTCAAAGCCGCGGCTATGAACGTCCTCAATTTCACGACTTATTTCGAGATGAAGGCCCGCGCCGGCACCGTCGGCAAAAACGGCGTAGCGAAACTCATCGACAATTTCTCACCGCAAGTGCAGCGCATTCACTTGATCGGCCATAGCTTCGGCGGACGCGTGGTCACGGCGGCGGCTGCCAATTCGAGCACTGAGAAAGTCCGGAGCATGAGTCTCCTGCAGACGGCCTTTTCACACAATGGATTCTCGAAGACGAAGGCCGGATTCTTCCGCAATGTCGTCGACCAGCAGCGCATCAAAGGCCCGATCCTTGTGACGCATACAAAGAATGACAAGGCGGTGGGCATCGCATATCCGCTCGCTTCGCGTATCAATGGCGACAGGGCCGCAGCCTTCGGCGACGAGAATGACGAGTTCGGCGGCATCGGCCGCAACGGCGCCCAACAGATGCAGAGCGGAGAGACGGTGCCTGGCAAGCTCCTGCCGGCGGGCTCGAATTACACATTTCTAACCGGTAAGTTTTTCAACCTTGAAGCGAGTGACTTTATCAAGAGCCACGGCGACGTGACTGGTAAAGAAATTGCCCACGCAGTGCGAAAGGCGATAGCCGGTTGAAAGACTCCGGGCATCCGGAAGCACTCGCCTGGAGGTGTCAACACTTTGCCGTCTGCTTTCTGGCGGGCCACCATGGATACGTTTAAATTGGGCCATCCTCCCGTTAACGGTGTGCCCCAACGGCGCAGGTCACCAGTGGAAGGAGGATCCACTATTCAACACGTGTGTGGCATCAAACTGCGAAAGGCTGCGCTCCAGGCTGCGATTATTGGGATCCTGCAGGCTGCTGAATCCCTTCTGAGCCGGTGAATCCCGCAACGTGTTAAATATTATGCGGCTGGTGTTTATGATATCGACCCTGCGCGTGCCCCGGACCTTCTGAGATGTTCCGCACCTGCGACCAGGGCTCTCAATTTCCTCCGCGTAATTTCAAGAGGGACATGCTGGAAGCCGCATTCGGAAGTGAGCAGCAACCGGTCCGGCGGAAAGTGCTTCAACGCAGGCTCCGTTCGCCTGGCAATCTCCTCCACCGCTTCGATCTCGTCGCTGCGCTGATCGATGACACCGACCGCAAACTCACCGCGGAAGTCGAGCAAGCGCCAGAGCTCCATCATGTCGTAGCCAAGAGTGCAGTGTTCCAGACAAAGCTGATCCACACGCACGGTGCGGAAAGCATCAGCGAGCTCGTCATATCGCGTCGTGTAGGCGCGTTTCCGGTACGCATTGCCGCAGCACACATGCAGGCCGATCTTGACGCCCAGATCCGCCGTAGCGGTGTTCAAAACCTCGGCCGCCCACACTGCCTCATTCGGAAAAGCCGTCCACGCCGGTTCGTCGAACTGGATGAACTCGCATCCCGCGCGAACCACGTCCTTCAAATGCTGATTGAGCACCATGGCATACGCCTCGGCCAGAGCGCGATCGTTCGGGTAAAGGTCCGGACGCGCATTATTCGAGAATTTGGCGAGCATGTGAGGACCTGTGCAGGTGAGCTTGACCTCGACTTGCGACGCTGCGGCTTCGCGCGCGATCTTCCAGTCTTGATCCAGCTCGAATCGCGGATTCCCGATTGGCCCGACGACTTTGGCGATTTCGATGCCAAATCCGAGCGGTCCGTACTTGCGGTACTCCATTTCAGAGAAGCTGATGCCGTCGAGCCGCTTCTGGAAAAAGTAATACATGTTTTCCCGGCGCCCTTCGCCGTCAGTAACGGTGTCGAGGCCCGCCTCCGCCTGGTCTTGAACGGCCCAGCGAATCACGTCATCAGCCTGCTCGCGCGAAAGAGTCGGTTTTTTCAACGTGTCGCCGGGCTGGTGCGGCCTGGGATAGCTTCCGGTCACTGTCGTGCGAAATGGTTTAGCGCTCATCGTTCGCGAGCCTCCATGGGCAGCTTTTCCGGACGGGCGTCGCGTTCTGGATGATGTGTCGTCATGTGATGGGCAATCGCTCTACTGGAACGTAGCACAGTGCGAAGGCCCTATCATCGGCCGCGCTCACCGAACGCGATATCGTTCAATCGTTCGCTGATTCAGCCGCACGCCCAACCCGGGAGAGCGCGGTGCCGCGACTTTGCCGTCCGCGCCTACTTCGATTGTTTCTTCAGTCGCTTCCCATCGCAACGGCGATTTGCTGGTCGAGTACTCGAGCAATTCGGGAGCCCAATGATTGGCGAGGAAGTGCAGATTCGCGGCGATCTCGATGTTCGTTTTGTAGCCGTGGGTGATGACGCGCTTGCCGCGCTCACGGGCCGCCGCGGCTATTTTCCGGATCCCCGTAAAGCCGCCTACCATGGAGATGTCAGGCTGGCAGATGGCGGCTTGGCCGCGGTCCATGGCTTCGACAAACTCGTCGACATGCGTCAGGCCAAGGTCGCCCACACCGAGGGGAAGGCCCGCCGCAGCCATGCGCGCGTGTCCGTCCACATCGTCGAGCGGCAGTGGAGCCTCCAGAAACATCACGCCCACATCCTTGAACATGGGGATGAGCCGGAGTCCTTCGTCCGCGGTGCGATAGGCGAGCGCGGCGTCGATGATCATGCCGCGATCCGGGCCGAGCACGCGCCGGGCCGCCTGCAAAAGGCGTGCCGTGTTATCGAGGTCGTCCATCCACCAGGGATCCGCGGCGAATTTGATATTGCGAAGGCGCAGGCGGCCGGTTGCGTCATCGATCTGATGTTCCACGCCGCTGACCGTGCGGGCCATCGGATAAATGGTGCCGTATGCTTCGATGCGATCGCGCTTTGCGCCGCCGAGCAGCTCTGCGATCGGCCGTTGCTCCAATTGCCCTTTAATGTCCCAGAGCGCCAGATCAATCCCTCCGATGGCATGCATGACGAGGCCTCGGCGGCCGATGTAATCCGTCGCATCGTACATGAGCTGCCAGAGTTCTTCGGGATTCGAAGGATCGCGTCCGACCAGCAGCTCGCGCAGCCCGCGGGCGTGGCTGTGGGCCGGGGCGGCATTCACTATCGCCTGAATCGCCGGTGCAAGAGATTCGACTTCGCCGGTCCCCGTGATGCCCGCATCGGTGCTCACGCGTATGATGCAGTCGTCATACGAGCCATCGAACAGTCCGATATTCGGATCCTCAACGCGCAGATGAATGGCTTCGATATCTGTGATCTTCATTAGAGAAAATAGTGGATGGTCGCCGGTCCTGCGGAAACAGCATGAGGTTATCGCAGGGAGCCCGGCCCCGTCAACGCGTCACCCCGCATTACACGGCTGGCGTATAGTGGACGGTGGCCGCCGAAACATTCATGAGAGCTCTTGTTTATACGGGACCGCGCAAGCTGGAACTCCAGGATCTACCCGAGCCGGAGATCGGGCCGGGTGATGTCCGTGTGAAGATTTACGCTGCCGGCGTGTGCGGATCCGACCTCCACGGTTTCCTGGGACGAAGCAAAAAGCGTGTGCCGCCGCTGGTACTGGGCCATGAATTCTGTGGAGAGATCGCCACAGCCGATAACGGGCTTTCGGGATTTTCTGTGGGAGACTCCGTCGCCGTGTACCCCATCGTGAGCTGCGGAAGTTGCGGCTACTGCAAAACGGATCGCGAAAATCTCTGTCCCGAAAAGCTGATATATGGTCTCGATTTCCACGGTGGGCTCGCGGAATACGTCACCGCGCCCGTCCGGTGCCTGTTCCGGATCCCGTCCGGGATGTCTTTCATTGCGGGTTCCCTGGTTGAACCGCTGGCGAATGCGGTCCACGCGCTCGGGAGGTGCGGCGACGTTCGGGGAGGGAGAGGATTAATCTATGGAGCCGGACCGATCGGCATGCTTTGCGCGCTGGTCGCTAAACACCGCGGCGTCGAAGCCCTTGCGATGGTCGACCGAAATCCACTGCGTCTCGAAAAGATGAAAGAACTGGCGGCAGACCTGACCGTCGAGGCTTCAACTGAAGATCCGGTGCGCGCAGTTCTCGAATGGACGGGCGGCCAGGGCGTGGATTATGCCATCGACGCCGTCGGCAACGCACAATGCCGTCAGAATGCGATCGCGGCAACCGCTACGGGAGGCACAGTGCTGTGCATTGGTCTCGAAGAAGAGGTGTGCGCCGTGGATACGCGCGCGGTCGTCACCCGCGAGGTGGATCTCCGCGGCGCATACGCTTACACGCGCGCGGATTTCGCGGAAGCGCTGTCGATACTCGAGCGAAAGCTGCTTCCCTGCGAATCGCTTGTTACCAGGACCGCGCTGGCCAAAGGCCAGAGCATTTTCGAAGAGCTGGCGAGCGGCCAGTCCTCGATCATGAAAGCGGTCTTCGAAATCTGACGCCTCGGCGGCTCAGAACGTAAACTTCAGCCCGAACTGCATAGCGCGCGGATCGGTCTGCACGTTGGTGATCTTGCCGAACTGGCAGCCGAAGTTATGGACCAGGTCGACGGATCCATCCGCGTTCGGCGGCAGGCAGAAATTGGTATCCGGAATCCCGAGATTCTGATGATTCAGCGCGTTGTAGACTTCCCAACGGAAGCTGATGTATTTCTGCTCGGAAAGGTGAAAATCTTTGCTGAGCGTCATATCCATGTTCCAGTATCCCGGAGCGCGGACCGCGTTATTGCGCAGGCCCATGTTGCCGAAGCGCCACCACTCGTCGAACACGCTTGGATCGGGTGCATTCAATAGAGCGGGATTGGAGCCGAAGCCGGCCTCGAACCCGGCCGGGTTGAACCACTGGTTTTGCTGCTCCTGGCGCGAGCGGCCACCGCTGAATTTGGGATCGCCAATGAAGTTCACGCGACATCCCATGCCGTTGCACGGACCGTTGATGACCAGAGGGACGCCGTTCTGGAAATTCCAGTTTTGCGTGATCTTCCATCCGCCCAGCACGGCCTGCGCCGCCTTGCCGCTCGAAAGGAACGCCTTACCCTTCCCGAAGGGAAGCTCGTAAACGGCCGCGATGTTCAAGATGTTCGGGATGTCGTCCGGCGCCAGTGCGACGTCGGCATTGCGATTGTCGGGATCCCGTGCTGCCCCGCCGCCAATCACCTGTCCCGAGCCTCCGGAAATGGCGCCGGCGATGTATGCCGAACGCCCCACTGTTCGGCCAAGCGTGGTGGGTGTGGCTGTATTGCCGATGATGCTGCCGGTATTGGGAGTCTGAATGTTTTTCTGATGCGTGTAAGCGGCAAGCATGGTCAGGCCGTGAGAATACCGCTTCTCGAATTTCATCTGGAATGAGTGGTAGCGGTTGAAGCCGTCCGGATTCGTATTGACGCCGATGGGGCCGTACTGCGGGTACGGCCTGCTCAGTCGCGAGACCGGAATCTGATCGCCGTAGTAGGGTACCAGCGCCTCGGGCGTGGGCACCAGTTGATTAACCTGGTTGCGAAGCTGCAACTTGACGGCCGTCGGGGTGTAGTTGTAGTTGCGGAATTCATCTCCGAAGAGATGCAATCCGTGCGTGCCTACGTACCCAACACTGATCCCCATGTTGGCGGGAAGCTCACGCTGCACGTACAGGCTCCACTGCTGCACGTACGGATCATGGCTTCCCTGCAGGAACGCACCGGTTCCGGTAGTCAGAAACTGATTGTCGTCCTTCTTGACCTGATCGATAGCCGGAATCCCGAGGTCCGGCGCACCCTGGCTGAACTGAAAGGCAGGGCGCATGCCGGTGAAGTCGCCGTTGTAGCCGAAGTAATTGGCGTAGGCGGGCGCGCTGATGGCGCCATTCTGATCGCCGAACGCCGCGCTGAGGCCGTTGCTGTAGATAACGTCGTAGCCTCCGCGAATAACGGTCTTGCGATCGGCGAATGGCGACCACGAGAAATTAACGCGCGGACCCCAACTGTTTCTGTTTGCCGGAAACACGTTCCGTTCCGGATGCGACGGAGTTCCGAAATAAACGATCCGGCCTTTATAGGGGACCTGAGGGTTCTGCTGGTTGAAATCGAAATTGGCGAGCGCATCGTGGCGCTCCCGGAACCAGCCGAACAGGTCGTATCGCAACCCGATGTTCAGCGTGAAGCTGGGCGTGATGCGGTAGTCGTCCTGCACGTAAAAACCCCAGTAATCGTTGCTTTGATAGGGAGCGTGATACGTGCCGGCGCCGCTGCCGGTATTCACCGCGCCGAGAAGAAATGTGGCCAGGCCGTTGCCACCCAGACCGCTTACCGGATCGTTGGTGAGGTCGCCATAAAAGCCCAGGTTGTAGCCCCAACTCGCCAGGTTCCAGTTCCGATCGCGCCGCCACATGAGCCCCGTTTTCAACGTGTGCTTGCCCACGATCTTGCTCACATTATCCAGCACAGTAAATGCATCAACACCCTGAATTGCGTTCTGCCATTGCTGCGGACCGAAACCACCCACGTCGCCGACGCCTATCGTTGGAACCGGGCCGAACTGGTCCAGAACAAAATTCAGCCCCGAGATTCTCTGCTTGATTTCGTCATTACCCACCAGCGCATCCGGGTTCTGTTCAGCGCGCTGATTCTGTCGGCTGAAACTCGCCCGCGCTTCGTTCACCAGGGAAGCTCCAAAAGTGTGGGTGTGGCCGATGGTGAAGATCTGGTTCATGGTGCGGTACGGCTGCGAGCCTGCGATACCGGCGGTGTTCGCGGTCGGCCCGGTCCATGGCAGCCGGAAATTCGTGTACCAGCTCGGGTTCAGCAGGTACTCGACGAACAGCTTGCTGTTATCGCTGATGTGATGATCCACCTTCATCGACATGTTGTGGGTTGTCTGGCTGCTGCCCACGGAGCTGAGAAAGTTGTTACACAGAGCCAGGCAGCCATCGGAGCCCTGCTGCAACGGGTCGAGAAAATTAGGCGTCGGAAAGCTGTCGGAATAAAACTTCGAAAGCGGGTCGATGCGGCTCTGCGGGATCACCGGCGTCGGAAACGGCGTGCGATGGAAAAGCCCATCGGCGTCCGGTCCGGTAGTCGAATAAGGATCGTAGAGGCAGTTGGTGACGCCGTTCGCCGGGTCGCATGCCGCCGCCAGGTCCGGCCGGTCCGTAAAATCCCCTTCACGGTTCTTGGCCGAGGGTACGGTGTAAATG
>Ga0070696_100003323_pt1 | contig 10741 bp, 8 predicted proteins | sample KBSK1253metaG_FD_65474 | JGI IMG/M metagenome (GOLD analysis project Ga0070696, IMG submission 65474) | Corn, switchgrass and miscanthus rhizosphere microbial communities from Kellogg Biological Station, Michigan, USA - KBS K1-25-3 metaG | ecosystem: Host-associated > Plants > Roots >... | reverse complement strand
TGCGCCGCCATCTCGCGCAGCACCGGCTCGAACACGTCCCGGCGCACGCGCGCGAGCAGGGGCGCCGTCGTCAAGGCGACGGGACAGTAGGCGCCCATCCCGCCCGTGTTAGGACCCGTGTCCCCCTCGCCCAGACGTTTATGATCCTGCGCGGGCGGCAGGATCATGAGATGCTCGCCGTCCGTGAGCGCGAGGACCGACAACTCTTCACCGCGCAGGAACTCCTCGACGACGATCTCAGTACCGGCGTCGCCCAGCGCGCCGCCCGCGAGCATCGCGCGCGCGACGTCCGCGGCCTCCGCGCGCGTGACGCACACGACCACGCCCTTTCCGGCGGCGAGCCCCGACGCCTTCACGACAAGCGGCTCGGCATGCGCCTGGATGTATGCGAGAGCGCCGGCGAGATCCGTGAACGTAGCGCTCGCGCCGGTAGGAACGCCGGCGCGGCGCATCACTTCCTTGGCATAGGCCTTCGACGACTCGAGCCGGGCCGCCGCCGCACTCGGCCCGAAGACCGCGCGACCAGCGGCGCGGAGCCGGTCGGCGAGGCCGGCCGCGAGGGGCGCCTCGGGGCCGATGATCGTGACGTCGATATCGTGTTGCGTGGCGGCCGCGACGAGTGCGTCAACGTCGGTCGGGGTGATGGGAAGGTTGGTGCCGAGTGCTGCGGTGCCGGGATTGCCCGGTGCGGCGAAGAGGTCAGCGTCGGGGGAGTCGCGTCGCAGCGCCCAGCAGAGCGCGTGCTCGCGGCCTCCCCCGCCGACGACCAGGACTTTCACTTCTTCTTGAAGGCGTCCGAGAAGGCTTGAGCGGCCCGCTTGGCGGTGTCCACCACGTCGTTCACGACGGCCTTGGCTTCGTTCATGTAATGATCGCGGGCGTCGTCGATGTCCTTGTCGATGGGCCGTTGCTCGGCCTCGGGGCCACGGCGCGTGTACTCACCGCCCAACACCTTCTCGTACGTGCCCGCCACGATCCAGCGCTCCAGCTCGGCGGCGCGCAGCGTGTTGAACGGATGCGACTGCGGCAGCGTGTTCAGGATCTTAAAGATCCGGTCGACGGCCCCCCCCGACTCCTCGTATTCCTTGGCCTGCGCGAGGAAGGCATCGAGGTCCATCTCCTTCATGTCGCCGCCGCCCGCCATCTTGAGGAACATCCGCATCGACGCGCGCGGGTCCTGCGCCGCGAGCAACCCGGCTCGATCGGACGACAGCTCGCTCTTGCGCGCCCACTCGAGCAACGCGAACTGGATCGGCGCGAGCACGATGCTGGTGAGAAACGGGAGGAAGTTCAATCCCACGAATACGATCAGCACGAGGATCGTGTGATACAGCGCATGGCCGCTCATCACGTGCCCGAGCTCATGCCCCAGCAGCGTCCGCATCTCATCGTCGTCGAGCAGGTTCAACGCGCCCGAGTTGATGACGATGAAGGGACGCTCCATCCCGTAGGCCCCGGCGTTGACGAACGGGGTTTGCGACACGAACAACTCGGGTCGCACCTGCCAGTCCATCGACGTGAGCACATCGGTGTAGAGCGCGTTGAGGCGGGGGAACTGCGTCGGGCCGACGCGCACCGCGTTGGCCTGGAACAGCAGACGGAAGCCGCGTTCGCCGAAGAACCCGACGATCTTCTTCACCACCTCGTCGAAGCCCGGGACGGAACGCAGGGTTTGGAGAGCGGCGCGATCCGCGGGGTGCTCCCACGTCACGGGGGCGATCTGGGTTAGAATCTTGCGCGGGCGCGCGGCGGGAAGTCCGGTCATGTGTCACTCCGACAATGGGATGCCTGAACCTACGTTGTGAAGGTTGTGGAAGTTCTGGAGGTTCTGAACGACCTCCACAACCTTCACAACCTCCACAAACCTCCACCAACCTCGTTGCTCAATCGTCCCCTAAAGCCTGCTCCAAATCACCAATCAGGTCGTCCACATCCTCGATGCCCACCGAGAGCCGAACCAGACTGTCGGTCAGGCCCATGCGCTCGCGCATCTCGCGCGGCACGCTCGCATGGGTCATCGACGCGGGATGGCCGATGAGACTCTCGACGCCGCCCAGCGACTCCGCCAGGGCGAAGATTTTGGTACGCTCCACGAAGCGCCGGGCGAACGCGACGTCCCCCAGCTCGATGCTGATCATGCCGCCGAACCCCTTCATCTGACGCCGCGCGAGCTCGTGCTGCGGGTGCGACGGGAGCCCGGGATAGTAGACCCGCTTGACCCGCCGGTGGGTGCCGAGCCACTCCGCGATGCGGCGCCCGCTCGCGTCGTGTTGACGCATGCGCAGGGCCAGGGTCTTGGCACCGCGCAGCGCGAGCCAGCAATCGAAAGGTCCCGGCACCGCGCCGGAGCCGTTCTGAATGAAGGCGATGCGCTCGGCCAGGTCGTCGCGGCTCGTCACCAACAGGCCGCCGATCATGTCGGAGTGCCCGTTCAGGTACTTGGTGGTCGAGTGCAGGACGATGTCGGCGCCGAACTGCAGCGGCTGCTGAAAGAACGGGGTGGCGAAGGTGTTGTCCACGACGAACAGGGCGCCGGCCTTGCGCGCGATCTCGCCCGTCGCCGCCAGATCGCACAGGCGCATCATCGGATTCGTGGGCGTCTCGGCGTAGACCATTTTGGTCTTGGACGTCACGGCGGCCGCCACCGCCGCCGTATCGCCGCCGTCCACGAACGTGAAGGTCAAGCCGAGCCGCGCCCAGATGTGGGTCATCTGGCGGTGCGAGCCGCCGTATACGTTCTCGCCGCTCACGACGTGGTCACCGGCCGACAGGAGCTTGATCACGGCGTCGAGCGCGGCGAGTCCCGAGCTGAAGGCGAAGCCGTTCAGGCCGCCTTCGAGCGCGGCGATGTTCCGCTCGAGCGCCTGGCGCGTCGGGTTGCTGGTACGGGCGTACTCGTAGCCCTTGTGCTTGCCGAGGCCTTGCTGAACGTACGTCGAGGTCTGGTAGATCGGCGTCATCACCGCGCCCGCGAGCGGCTCGGGGACCTGCCCGGCGTGCACGGCGCGCGTGGCGAAGCGCAGTGAGAGGTCGCCGTCGGCAATTCGCGTCATGGTCGGAACGTAAGGGCGCCTTCCGCCAGGGGCAAGCGATGCATACTGTTAGCGCACGATGTCGCCATTCTCCGGAATGCGTTGCCTCGTTGTGGATGACGAGCCGCGCCTGCGCCGTGTGCTGATCCGCCTCCTCGAAGGGGAAGGGTTCGTGTGCCGGGAGGCGGGATCGGGCGTGGAGGCGCTGGCCGCCCTCGAGCAGGAGCCGGTGCCGCTCCTGATCTCCGACTTGCGGATGCCGGAAATGGACGGCGTGGAGCTGCTGCGTGAGGTGACGACGCGCTGGCCCGAGACTGCCGTGATCGTCGTGACCGCCGTCGCCGAGGTCGAAAGCGCGGTGGCCTGCCTCCAGATGGGCGCACTCGATTACGTCGCGAAGCCGTTCCACCTCGACGAGGTGCGCGCGCGGGTCACGCAGGCGCTCGACAAACGCCGCCTCATTCAGGAGAACAAGAGCTACCAACATCATCTCGAGGAGCGCGTCGAGGCGCAGGCGCGGCGCATCGAAGAGCTGTTCCTCGAGGGTGTCCACGCGCTGGTGCATGCGCTCGAGGCGAAAGACGGATACACGCGCGGCCATTCGATGCGCGTGTCCAACTATTCTGTGAGCATCGCCCGCGCGTTGGAGCTCGACAAGGACCTGGTGGATACGGTCGCGTTGGGTGCGGAGCTCCACGATGTGGGGAAGATCGGCGTGAGCGAGGGCATCCTGCACAAGGCGGGGAAACTGTCTCCGCAGGAATACCGCCACATCATGGAGCACCCAGTCATCGGGTTTCGTATCCTGGGTCCCCTGATGCGGGACGCCCCCGGCGCCCTGTCGATCGTGCGGTCCCACCACGAGCGGTTCGACGGCAAGGGCCTCCCCGACGGGCTCGCCGGCGCAGCGATCCCGTTCGAGGCACGCGTGGTCGCCGTCGCCGACGCGTTCGACGCCATGACGAGTGTGCGCCCCTACCGCCCGTCGCTGTCGGTCGAAAGTGCGATGCGGGAGCTCGAGGAGGGCAAGGGTGTCCAGTTCGACCCCGCCATCGTGGACGGCTTCCAGCGCGCCTTCCCTGAGGTGGGTAAGCTCCCGATTCCCACGCCCCAACTGCAGCCCTTGCGCCTCCCGGTCCGGGCGATGGAGGCGCGCCGCGCCTGATGTCCGACACGCTCATGGTCGGGGTGTCGGGGGTGCGGGGGCTGGTGGGCATCGATCTCACGCCCGAGGTCGTCGCGCGCTGGGCGGCGGCGTTCGGCGCGTGGGCCAAGGCGGGCAAGGTCGTCCTCGGTCGCGACGCGCGAACCTCGGGCCCGATGTTTGCGCGCGCGGCGACGGCCGGACTCATGTCGGTCGGGTGCAGGGTGATCGATGTCGGCCTCGTGACGACCCCCACGGTGCAGCTCGCCGTCGAGCACACCCGAGCCGCGGGCGGGATCATCCTCACTGCGAGCCACAATCCCATCGAGTGGAACGCCCTCAAGTTCGTCGGCCCCGACGGCATCTACTTGAGCGCCGAGGACGGCGCGCGCGTGGCCGAGCTGGTCCGGAACGACCGCATCGAACGCGCCGGCTACGACTCGCTGGGAGACGTGGGACTCGACTTGGGCGCCGTGCAGCGTCACCTGAAGGCCCTGCTCGCGATGCGCGGGCTCGACGTGAAGGCGATCCGGCGGCGCCGTTTCCGCGTCGCGCTCGACACGGTGCGAGGCGCGGGCGGCGTCGTGATGCCCGAGCTGCTCGAGCGCTTGGGATGCCGCGTCGCCGCGATCAACTTGGAGACCGACGGCCACTTCCCGCGGCCGCCCGAGCCCCTCCCCGAGCACCTCAAGCCCCTCGGCGCGCTGGTGCGGCGGCACAAGGCCGACGTCGGCATCGCCGTGGATCCCGACGTGGACCGGCTAGCCATCGTGGACGAGCGAGGGCGGCCGATCGGCGAGGACTACACGCTGGCGTTCGCGGTGCGGGCGGTGTTGGGCGGTAGGGCGGTAGGGCGGAAGGGCGGTACGCAGACCGTCGTTTGCAATTTGTCGACGTCGTTAGTGGTTGAGGATGCCGCGCGGGAATACGGAGCGCAGGTCGTTCGTTCTGCCGTCGGCGAAGCCCACGTGGCGCGCGCGATTATCGCCCACAAGGCCGCCGTCGGTGGGGAAGGGAACGGCGGCGTCATGTATCCCCCGTTGCATGTGGGACGGGACGCGCCCGTAGCGGCGGCGCTCGTGTTGGCGCTGCTGGCGCGCGAGCGCCGCTCCGTGAGCGAGCTCGTCGCGAGCGCGCCGCGCTATGCCATCGTCAAGGCGAAAGTATCGCGCGGCCCGCGCCTCGAGCCGGTATACGAGGGATTGCGCCGCGCCTTCGCCGAGGCCGCGGTGGACACGCAGGACGGGCTGCGGCTGGCGTGGCCCGACCGTTGGCTGCACGTGCGGCCATCGAACACGGAGCCGATCATCCGACTGATTGCCGAGGCGCCCACGGCGGCGCAGGCCGAGCTCCTGATAGAAGAGGGACGGCGACTATGTGCGGGATCGTAGGCTACTCGGGGAAGCGGGCAGCGGCGCCACTCGTGCTCGAGGGATTGAAGCGGCTCGAGTACCGCGGCTACGATTCCGCGGGCCTCGCGGTCGTGCACGAGGGGCGGGTGGAGATCTTCAAGGCGGCGGGGAAGATCGCGGTCCTGGAGCGGGAGATGGGGTCCACGCTGCCACCCGGCCACACCGCCATCGCCCACACGCGCTGGGCCACGCACGGCGCGCCCACCACGATCAACGCGCATCCCCATTCCGATTGCGGCGGCACCCTGGCGTTGGTCCACAACGGCATCATCGAAAACGCCGGCGTGCTGCGCACCGCGCTCACCAAGCGCGGTCACGTCTTCCGCTCCGAGACCGACACCGAAGTACTGGTGCACCTGGTGGAGGAGTTGCACACGCAGGGCCGGCCGTTGGTCGACGCCGTGGCCGGCGCGCTGCGGCAGGTCGAGGGAACGTACGGCATCGCCATCGTGTCGAGCCGCGAGCCGGAGACGATCGTGGCGGCGCGGCGCGGCTCTCCGCTGCTCGTCGCCATCGGTGACGGTGAGAACTTCGTCGCGTCCGACGCCTCCGCGGTTTTGGCGCACACCCGGTCGGTCGTGTACCTCGACGAGGGCGACATCGCCGAGGTGCATCCGGGCGATTACCGCATCCTGGACCTCGCGTCGGTCGAAAAAGAAAAGACGGTGACGCAGGTGGACTGGGACCTCGCCACGATCGAGCGCGGCGGGTTCGCGCACTTCATGCTCAAGGAGATCATGGAGCAGCCGGAGAGCATCCGGAACACGCTGCGCGGCCGGTTGCTCGAGGAAGAGGGCACCGTCAGGCTGGGCGGCCTCAACATCACCGACGAAGACCTGCTCAAGGTCCAGCGCATCGTGATCACCGCCTGCGGGACGTCGTGGCACGCGGGGCTGATCGGCGAATACATGATGGAGGAGCTCGCCCGCATCCCGACCGAGGTCGAGTATGCGTCGGAGTTTCGCTACCGCAACCCGATCGTGGACGAGCGGACCCTCGTGGTGGGGATCTCCCAGTCGGGCGAGACGGCGGACACCCTCGCCGCGCTGCGCGAAGCGAAGCGCCGCGGCGCCCGCACCCTAGGGCTCGTCAACGTCGTCGGCAGCACGATTGCGCGCGAGGTGGACGGTGGCATTTACCTGCACGCCGGGCCGGAGATCGGCGTGGCGAGCACCAAGGCGTTCACGAGCCAGATCGCGGCCCTCGCGGTGCTCACGCTCAAGATGGGCCGGCTGCGCGCGCTCTCGATCCTACAGGGTCGCGAGGTGGTGCGCGCGCTGGCGCGGCTCCCCGAATTGGTCGCCACGGTTTTGGCTAAGGCACCGCAGGTGGAGCAGATCGCGGAGCGTCTGCAGCGGGCGACGAACGTCCTGTACTTGGGGCGCGGGTACAATTTCCCCGTGGCGCTCGAGGGGGCACTGAAGCTCAAGGAGATCTCCTACATCCACGCCGAGGGGTACCCCGCAGCCGAGATGAAGCACGGCCCGATCGCCTTGATCGACGACCTGATGCCCGTGGTGTTCATCGCGCCGAAGGACGCCGTGCACCAGAAAGTGGTCAGCAACGTCGAGGAGGTGAAGGCGCGGGGGGGGCGCGTGATCGCGATCGTCACCGAAGGCGACAGCGCGCTCGCGCAGCTCGCCGATCACCGCATCGAGATCCCCGAGACCCTGGATTTGTTGACGCCGGTCCTGAGCGTGCTGCCGCTACAGTTGTTGGCCTACTATATCGCGGTACGTCGGGGCTGTAATGTCGACCAACCGAGGAACTTGGCCAAGAGTGTGACCGTCGAGTGAGAGTTGTGCTACAGCGGGTCAAGCGCGCCGAGGTTCGGGTGGAAGGCCGGGTGACCGGGAAGGTCGGGCCCGGCTTTCTCGTCCTCGCGGGCTTCGCACCCACCGACAACGACGCCACCCTCGCGTGGATGGCGGACAAGGTCCTCGGCTTGCGGCTGTTCGGCGACGACGAAGGCAAGATGAATCGCGATCTCGTCGAGGTGGGGGGCGGTGTGCTCGTCGTCTCGCAGTTCACGCTGTACGGCGATGCCAAGAAAGGTCGCCGGCCGAGTTTCATCGACGCCGCGCCGCCGGAGATCGCGATTCCCCTGTACGAGCGCTTTGTCGCGATGCTGCGCGAAAAGGCGGGCAGTATCCCCGTCGCCACTGGAGAGTTCGGCGCGATGATGGACGTCGAGCTGGTCAACGACGGGCCGGTCACGCTGCTGCTCGAGAAGTGAATCCCATCGTCTTGGCCTCAGGCTCGCCGCGCCGCAAACAACTGCTCGAGATGCTTCACATTCCCTTCCGGGTGATTCCCCCCGACGTCGACGAGCACGTGCTCCCCGGCGAGGCGCCAGATCGCTATGTGACTCGGCTATCGCGGGCGAAAGCGCAAGCGGTCGTGCCGCGCGCGCCGGGCGAAGTAATCCTCGCGGCCGATACGACGGTTGTGCTGGACGGAGCGATCTTTGAGAAACCGACGTCGCCGGCCAACGCGGTGGAGATGCTGACACGCTTGCAAGGTCGAACCCACGAAGTGATGACAGCGGTCGCGGTCGCGCAGAACGCCAAAGTCGAGCAAGCGCTCGACGTGTCCCGCGTGACGTTCCGGCCGGCGGATCGCGCGACGCTCGAGGCCTACGTCGCCACCGGCGAGCCGATGGACAAGGCGGGCGCCTACGCGATCCAGGGCCTCGGCGCGCCGCTGATCGAGCGGGTGGAGGGTGACTTTTTCGGGGTGATGGGCCTGCCGCTGCGGCTCGCGCTGGATCTGCTCGCCAAGTTCGGACGACCTTACCGCTTTACGCGGTAGACCGGCACCTTCTTCGCTTTCCCTTTGACCTGGATGGGCTCGAGCGCCTCGACCTTCGGGGGCTTCTTGAGCGCCTTGTAGAACGGCTCGGAAATCAGGATCTCGTTCAGCCCGGCCGACGAGCAAAGCCGGCTCGCCGTGTTGACCGCATCGCCGATCACCGTGTACTCGAGCCGGCGGTCCGAGCCGATGTTTCCCGCGAACACTTCGCCGAAGTTGATGCCGATGCCGATCGCCACGGGCGGGCGCCCCTGTTCCTTCCACTTCACGTTCATCTTCTCCAGGACGACGAGCTGATCGAGCGCGCACTGCATGGCGCGGTCGGCGTCGTCGGCGTGGACGATCGGCGCGCCCCACAGCGCCATGATCGCGTCGCCCATGAACTTGTCGAGCGTGCCCGAGTGCTCGAACACGATCTCCACCATCTCGGTGAAGTATTCGGTGAGCAACGTCGCGATGTCGTCCGGGCTCATGTCCTCGGACATCGGCGTGAAGCCGCGGATGTCGGAGAAAAAGATGACGACGGGCTGCTTCTGGCTCGGCAGTTTGCCGGCGTCCTGCTGCTCGGCGATGACCGACGCGATGTTCGGGGAGAAGTACCGCTCGAAGTTCGAGCGCACCAACGCCTCGCGCCGGATACGCTCCGACAGCTGCGAGTTCTCGATAGCCACCGCGGTCAGTCCGCCGAACGCGATCAGGAACTCGAGGTCCTCGTCGGCGAACGAATGGGTGGCGGTGAGGTTGTCCACGTACAGGATGCCGAGGACCTTTTGGTCGGAACCCATCAGGGGCGTGCACATCGCGCTGCGCACGCTCTGGATGAGAATCGACTTCCCCTTGAAACGCTCGTCGGCGGCCGCGTTGTCGGAGAGAATCGCGACTCGCTCCTCCACCGCCTTGCGGGCGATGGACTGCGGCACGTGCTTGGCGGCGCTCGCGTCGCCGGTCCGGCTCTTCGAGATCCGCGGCACCAGCTCGTTGGTCTTGCCGTCGAGCAGCAGGATCGACACCCGATCCACGTTCATGATCTGGAACGTGAAGTCCACGACCTTATCCAACAGCCGGTCGAGCTCCTGTTGCTTCGACAGCTCCTTCGACACCTCCAGCAGCAGCGACAGCTTCTTCTCGCGGCGCTCCTCCAGGGTTTGCGCCTTGACCTTGAGGTGCGATGCGCCCCCGGCCTGGGGCTGATCCAGGACGATCGCCGGCACCCCCCCGCTCACCGGCAGCTGGCGGACGATCGTGCCGCCCGGCACCGGTGCCCTGGGGTTCGTGAAATCCGCCGGCGTGGGCACCACCTGGGGTCGCGGAGCCGGCGCGGTCACTTCCTTCACGCGGAACGCGACCTTGCCGAAGGTGACGACGTCGTTTGGCCCGGCCTCCGCTTCCACGATCTTGGCGCCGTTCAGGAATGTGCCGTTGGACGAACCGAGGTCCTTCACGAGCACGCCGTTCTCGCTGAGGGAGACCTCGGCGTGACGCCGCGAGATGGTGGGATCGTAGATGGGGATGTCGCTCGTGACCGCGCGCCCCACGACCACAGTGCGCCCGAGCTGGAGATCGATCGACTGTTCGCCGGCGGTGCTGATCAGCTTAAACACAGGCAAAAATATAGACGCCAAGACGCCAAGGCGCTAAGACGCCAACGCGAGCGCCTTGAGTACGGCTTGTGCTTTGGCTTCGGACTCCTCGAATTCGCGGGCCGGGTCGGAGTCGGCCACGATGCCGGCGCCCGCCTGCACCACCACGCGATCTTTGAGAACCAGCGCCGTGCGGATCGTGATGGCCGTGTCGAGACTCGCGGCGCCCCACCCGACATAGCCCACCGCGCCGGCGTACGGCCCACGCCGCTCCGGCTCGAGCTCGTCGATGATCTCCATCGCTCGGACCTTGGGGGCGCCCGTCACGGTGCCCGCCGGGAAGCAGGCGCGGAAGACATCGAGCGCGTCGTAGCCGGGGCGCAGTCGTCCACGCACTTCGCTCACCAGGTGCTGCACATGCGAGTAGCGCTCGATCGCGAGCGCATCGGTCACGCGCACCGATCCGTACTGCGCCACGCGGCCGACGTCGTTGCGCCCCAGATCCACGAGCATGCGGTGCTCCGCGAGCTCTTTCGCGTCGCCCAGCAGCGCAGCTCCGAGGGCTTCATCCTCCTCAGGGCTGGCGCCGCGCGGCCGCGTGCCCGCGATCGGGCGGACCGTTACCTCGTCTCCCTCGACGCGCACCAGGACCTCGGGGGAGCTGCCGACGACGCCCAAGTCGTCGAGCTTCAGGTAGAAGAGGTACGGAGCCGGGTTCAGCGCGCGGAGGTAGCGGTACAGGCGCAGCGGATCGACCGCGCC